>ERZ779892.1275-NODE-1275-length-23664-cov-3.405015_pt1 | contig 23664 bp, 18 predicted proteins | sample MGYA00511552_ERZ779892 | MGnify/ENA primary metagenome ERZ779892 (study PRJEB29588, sample SAMEA2154561) | human gut metagenome | biome: human gut; feature: human-associated habitat; material: faeces | place: Denmark | collected 2008/2010 ... | reverse complement strand
TGAAATCGGCCGGGAAGAGGTGGATGCAGACCTTTTAAAATGGATTTTAAATACAGCCCGGGTGGCTGGACAGAGTTTTTAGAAAATGCAGTTTTAGGTTTCATTTGTCGCTTAAGCGGCAGAATGCGAGGAGAATATGAAGAAAACAGGGATTGCAGCAATGATGTTATCGACGGCGATTGCAGTATCCAGCATCGCTGTACCGGTCTGTGCAGCGCCGGGACAGACGGCGGAGAGTGCGCAGATGCAGGAACAGCCGCAGACAGAGACAGAGCCCGCCAAATCCATCAGCGATGAGGATTTTGCAAAGCTGCTGGATTTTGTAAAAGAAAAGTGGGACGCAGGCGAGCTGGATAACGCAGAGGATATCAAAGCTGCGATCAGCGAGGGAGAAAAAGAGTTCGGCGTTTCCCTTGACGAGAGCACGAGAACGACGCTTGCTTCCGCGCTCCAGCAGTTAAACGGGATCGGCTTAAACCATGAGACGGTCATTGCGCTTGCACAGAAAATGTATGAAAGCTACGGTGATACGCTGGTAGAAAACCTTTCGGATGCGCTGCAGGAGCAGCTTGCAGGTCCTCTCGGCGAGACGATTCAGGAACAGCTGATCGAACCTGCAAAAGAGACTGTGATGGAGACTGCCAAAGCGATTGCAGCTAACACAGCACAGCATTTCTGGCAGGACCTGAAGCAGAGCGTGATCGATTTCCTGAACCATGTTTTCCAGAAAGGGAAAAACTGACGCCAGATTTTCCTGATATAGACAGCTAAAAAATGATCTAAAACCGCACGAACGGTTTTTGATAAATTTTGACAACAAGAGAAGAGAGGAATGTATGAATGAAGCTTTTTAACCTGGACAGCCCGGTCATGGTCTTTTTGAGTAAGGTTGCCAACCTGATGATCCTGAACGTGCTGACAATCATCTGCTGTATTCCGATTTTTACGGCAGGGGCGGCGATTACGGCACTGTATTATGTGACGATCAAAATGGCGAGAGGGGATGACCCGTATATCATAAAAGGATATTTTAAGTCCTTTAAAGAGAATTTTAAGCAGGCGACGATCATCTGGCTGATTATGCTCGTTGTGATTGCGATTATCGCAGTGGACTGGAGAGTCACGCTGGTGATGATGACAGGAAGCAGTGCAAAGATCATGAAAACGGTGCTGTTTATCGTATCCTTCCTCCTGCTGCTGACCGGCCTTTATATTTTCCCGGTTTTGTCCAGATTTGACAACACTGTAAAAAATACCTTCCGGAACGCGTTCCTGATCAGCTTTATGAACCTGCCTAAGAGCGTCCTGATCGTGATCATCCATCTGATTCCGGTTGCTTTATTACTGGTAACGATCCAGGCTCTGCCGTTTCTGTTCCTTCTTGGAGTCCCTGCAGTCGCATATTTCAGCAGTCTGCTGTATGTCGGGATCTTCAAACGCTTTGAGCCGGAAGAACAGGTACAGGATGGCGAGAACCTGGCTCCCCTGTCCTTTATCGTAGAGGAAGAGCAGGCAAAGCAGGCGGCACTGGAAGCGGAAGCAGCGGCAAAAACAGCAGAATCCGCAGAAAACAAGACAGAAACAGATGCTGTTGAAACCGAAAATCAGATTTAACCAGACAGTGCTTTGGCAAAGTGCATAGATAGAAACGATACGTTTTGTTCAAAACGCTGATGAACTTTTGGAGTTAAAATCTTTTTTGGCAGATTCCACAAGCATCTCCAAAAAGTTTGTGGAATACTGGTATAGCCAAAATCGGGCATTTTCGGTATACTAGATCTAGATTCAATCGAGAAAGCTCGAGATTAAATTTTCAGGGAGGCAAAATAATGGCAAGCTTATCTTTAAAGAACATTTGCAAAGTGTACCCCAATGGTTTTGAGGCTGTTAAAAACTTCAACCTCGAGATCGCAGATAAAGAGTTTATCATTTTCGTAGGCCCTTCAGGTTGTGGTAAGTCCACTACCCTTCGTATGATCGCTGGTCTGGAAGATATCTCTTCCGGTGAACTGAAGATCGGTGACAGAGTGGTTAACGATGTAGAGCCTAAGGACAGAGATATCGCGATGGTATTCCAGAACTACGCTCTGTATCCTCATATGACCGTATATGATAACATGGCATTCGGACTGAAGCTTCGTAAAGTTCCGAAAGATCAGATTGATAAAGCAGTTCGTGAAGCTGCAAGAATCCTTGACCTTGAGAAACTTCTTGATCGTAAACCGAAGGCTCTTTCCGGTGGTCAGAGACAGCGTGTTGCTATGGGACGTGCTATCGTACGTAATCCTAAGGTATTCCTTATGGATGAGCCTCTTTCCAACCTGGATGCTAAACTTCGTGTACAGATGCGTATCGAGATTTCCAAGATCCACCAGAGACTGGGTGCTACAATCATCTATGTAACACATGACCAGACAGAGGCTATGACTCTTGGTACCAGAATCGTTGTTATGAAAGACGGTGTTGTTCAGCAGGTAGATACACCTCAGAACCTGTATCAGAAACCAGGCAACTTATTCGTTGCAGGATTCATGGGATCTCCGCAGATGAACTTCCTTGACGCTGTTATCTCCGAAAAAGGTGGCAACCTTATCGCTAAAGTTGGCGAGCATGAACTGGTTATCCCAGCTGCTAAAGCAAAAGCTCTTAAAGATGGCGGCTATGTAGGTAAAACAGTTGTTCTCGGTATCCGTCCGGAAGATATCCATGATTCCCAGATGTTCATCGAAGCTTCTCCAAGCGCACCGATGACATCCGTAGTTAAAGTTTACGAGCTTCTCGGAGCTGAAGTATTCTTATACTTCGATGTAAACGGAACTCAGGTTACAGCACGAGTTGATCCTCGTACAACAGCTAAGACCGGTGATCCGATCAGATTTGCATTCGATATGGAGAAAGCTCACTTCTTCGACAAAGAGACAGAGCTTACTATCACAAACTAATTCTCGTCGAATCATAAAAACAGAATGTAACCCCGGGGGATATGATTTCCCGGGGTTTCTTTTTATTTCACTAGTTTTATTTCACATCAGAAAGGACGCTTTTTATGAAAATACAGCAAACAATTCAAAAATGTCTGGATGACTGGAACCGGATCAGCGGTCTTGATTTCTGTATTCTGGATGAAAATGACCAGATATACATTTCCACAGGGGACCGCCGACTTCCTTCTTCTGAAAAGCTTGCTCAGTTTCGGGAGGATCCTGCCTTATGCATCTCCAACCGCAGCTGCAGTCTGTACAAGCTGAACAACATACCTCAGAGCAATATGCTTCTGATCGTATGGGGCTCCGGAGAGCAGGCTTCTACCATCGGAGAGCTTGCTGTCTGCCAGGTAGAAAGTCTCCTCACTGCCTATACGGAAAAAACAGACAAGAACTCCTTTATGCAGAATCTTCTCCTGGACCGCTATTCCCAGGTAGAAGCTTTTAACAAGGCTGCCCGTCTTCATATCACACCTTCTGCCCGCCGTGCGGTATTTCTTGTGGAAACCAAGCAGCACAAGGACGAAAATGCCCTGGCTACCATCCGCAACATCTTTTCTGCCCGCACACGGGATTTTATCACTGCACTGGATGATTCCGGCATCATCGTAGTACGTGAGCTTCAGAGCACCGAAAGCTACGAAGAACTGGAGGGTATCGCCTGCATGCTGGTGGATATGCTCAATACAGAGGCCATGACCTCTGCCTGGGTTTCCTACAGCAATGTTGCAGATGATATCATGGAGCTTTCCGATGCCTACAAGGAAGCCCGCACTGCTCTGGAGGTCGGCAAGATCTTTTATGCTGACAAAAACGTTTTCGGTTACAACCGTCTGGGCATCGGACGTCTGATCTATCAGCTTCCCACTCAGGTTTGCAACATGTTTGTAGGCGAGATCTTCGGAGAAGAATCCCTGGAATCTATTGACGACGAAACCCTCAATATCATCCGGACCTTCTTTGAAAATAACCTGAACCTTTCTGAAACCTCCAGACAGCTCTATGTGCACCGGAATACTCTGGTGTACCGTTTTGAAAAGCTACAGAAGCGTTTTGGCCTGGATATCCGTACCTTTGAGGATGCACTGGCCTTCAAGCTTGCCATGATGGTGTCCGATTACATTACCTATTCCGGAAATCATGGAAAATAGATTCTGCTCGTAAAAATCCATCCAAAATGCAGGAACACAAAAAATCCCCGGAAACAGCAGATAATGTCTGTTTCCGGGGGTTCTTTATTTCAGCAGCATCAGATGCTCCGATGGAAAATACAGATATTCCGGAAGATCTTTGTCCGGATCCTCCGTAAAGCTGTTTTTGGGACGCATCCACCATAATCCGGCAGCATTCTCTTCCGCTTTGTTTCGGATCATATACTGATGTTCAAATGTAGTTTCTATGTATTGGTCTACCTGCACTGCCATACAGTTCTCACCCGGCTCTGATTCCGGGCGGATCCAGTGGCCACGGATCCCTACATGGGTAATATCCTCATCTACATTTTCTTCGGTATGGAGCTTCATTTTCCAGTCCGCCGCATAGATCTCGTGAGGTCCCAGCCTCTCCGCTCTGGAAAAATTCTTACAGCCGGTAAGCTTTGCTGCCTCCAGAAGTCCCGGTCTCTCAAACAGCTGCTTTGTCTCCCCTGTCACAAGGATTCTGCCTTCATGTACAATGGAAAGCTCCCTGCAGAATTTATAGGCCTCATCTCTGCTGTGTGTCACAAGGATCATATCTCCCGGATAGTCCTTGAGGAAATCCTGCATCTCCCGCTGGAGCACATCCTTCAGGTAACCGTCCAGTGCGGAAAACGGCTCATCCAGAAGAATAGCTTCCGGCTCTCCAATCATCATTCTGGCCAGTGCCACTCTCTGCTGCTGTCCGCCGGAAAGCTGTGAGGGCAGGCGCTTCTCCAACCCCTCCAGATGATATCGCCGGATCAGATCTGCCACTTTTTCTCTGGCGGAGGATTTTTCCCCACGATAACCGCAGCGGATGTTCTGTTCCACTGTCATGGTTGGGAACAGCGCATAATTCTGAAACAGATATCCGATCCGTCGCTTCTGCGGTTTCAAATTGATCCCTTTTTCAGAATCAAACACTGTTTTTCCATTGATAACGATCCTTCCCTTATCCGGTGTTTCGATCCCTGCAATACAGCGTAAGGTCATGCTTTTTCCGCTGCCGGAAGCACCAAGAAGCCCAATGGCTGCCGAACTGCCTTCAAAATCTACCTTCAGGGAAAAATCACGGAAGTTTTTTTCGATATTTACTTTGACTGCCATCAGATCCACCTTCTTGTTTTCATTCCTCTTCCGGATACGATATTGATCAGCGCTACGATCACAAAGGAGATCAGCACGATCACAACGACCCAGAAGCCTGCAGTTCCGTAATTTCCGGCTGCTGTCTCTGATGCAATGGCAACAGAAACTGTTCTGGTTTTTCCAAGGATATTTCCGGCAAGCATAGAGGTTGCGCCATATTCTCCGATCGCGCGTGCAAATGCCAGCACTGTTCCGGATGCGATCCCCGGTCCTGCCGCCGGCATGACTACCCGCCAGAAGATCCGGCTGTCGCTCATCCCCAGAGTCTGACCTGCATGGATAAGATTTATATCCACCTGTTCAAAAGCAGCCCGTGCATTGCGGTACATCAGCGGAAATGCAATCACTGCCGCTGCGACCACACAGCCCTTCCAGGTCTGCACGATCTTAATATCAAAATTATCCAGAAGAAAGCTTCCGAAGGGCCTTTTCAGGCTGAAGATCAGTAGCAGAAAAAATCCAGCCACTGTAGGAGGAAGTACCAGCGGAAGAGTAAGGATCCCGTCCAGTACTGCTCTGGCTCCCGGCTTCAGCTTCATGATCTTCCGGGCGCAAAATATTCCCAGAAAAAAAGCGATCACTGTGGCTGCCAGACCTGTTTTTAAGGAAATCCACAGAGGACTCCAGTTTATTTCTCTCAAAAATTCTGTCATATTTCATTCCTGTGCCGGCATTTACTGTGTTTCAATATTTACTGCCTGCCGGTTTTCTACACCATACTCATTTGGATGTGCTGTCTGCGGAAGCTGTGCTGTCCTCAGCCTCCGTGTTGTCTGCAGAAGCTTCTGTGGCATCCTCGGAATCCTCAGCCTCATATGCTGTAAATCCATAGTCCTCAAATACCTTGATTGCTGCGTCAGACTCCACATAATCAAGAAAAGCCTCTGCTGCCCTGGTATCGTCTTCCGATGCTTCCTTGTCCTCGATAAGTCCCACAGGATAAAGAACCGGCGTCTTAAGGCTGTCTGCCGGCGCCTCTGCGATGATATCTACTTTATCAGTAACAGACGCAGCATCTGTCGCATATACAACACCAACCTCATTACTTCCTTCACTGACTGCTGCAAGTACATCCGTTACATTCTTGCACTCGTTGATCTCCATTTTGTTTACATCGTCCATGATTCCAAGATTGTTAAAGATCTCACGGGCGTACTGTCCCACCGGAACATCCTCTCCTGCAAGCGCCATATTCTCAGCGTCTGTGATATTCTCGAATCCTGTTACCTTTGTCTCTCCGTCCTTTGGTCTGATCAGAACGACTTTGTTCTCAAGAAGATCCTTAACGGTGTCTTCCTTTGTCAGTTTTTCCTCTGTGAGGGCATCCATCTGTTTATCTGCTGCTGAAAAGAAAAGATCACAGCGTGCACCTTCCTCGATCTGTGTCTGCAGTGTACCTGAGCTGTCTGCACTGTAATAGATCGTTACATTCGGATAAAGCTCATTGAAATCCTTCTGGATCTCCTCCATGGAATTGCTGAGGCTGGCAGCAATAAATGCATAAACCTCTCCCTTCAGGTTCTCATCACCTTTCACTTCTGTGTCCGCCGCAAAAACAGTTCCGGTCATAAGGCCTGTTGTTAAAATTCCCGCGGTAAGGGCTGCTAAGATTTTTTTCTTCATCTTTTGTTTCTCTCCTTTTCCGTTTCGTTCAGTTTTGTTTAGTTTTGAATGGTTTTGTTTAATTTTACCGAAAGAAAAGTTTCTTGTCAAGCTATAAGGCATTGCTGTTTTTCTCTACAAGTGCTATCATAAATACATAGTTGACAAGCCAGGCGGATGTTCACGATCCGCTTCGTTTCTTATCATGAGTGGCTTACAGCACTCCTGATACAGACAAATCCCACACAAGGTTCATTGCTCTGCACAACGGAAGCAGAGAACTTGCCTGATCCGGTTCATTCAATATTCAAGAAAAGGAGAATTACTTATGAAACTCAGTGCACGTAATCAGTTAAAAGGAAAAATCATCAACATCAACCAGGGAGCTGTAAATTCCATCGTTTCCATCGATATCGGTGGTGGAAATATCATCACTGCTACCATCTCCTGTGCGGCGGTGAAAGAACTTGGACTGAAAGTAGGCTCTGATGCTTACGCAGTTATTAAGGCAACCAATGTTATGGTAGGTATCGATGAATAAAGTCTACACAGCACAGGAAGTTGCAGATAAACTAAAGATCAAAAAATCCACAGTATATGACCTGATCAAACGCGGAGAGCTTTCCTCCTCCAAAGTCGGCAAACAGCTGCGGGTCAGCGAGGAACAGCTGTCTCAGTATCTTAAGGGTTCGGAATGTTCTGCGTCTTCTGCTCAGTCTTATGATCACCAGCCGGAGAGTTCTCTTTTGAAAAGGGATTATCTTCTGCATTCCAGTGGACTGATCATCAGCGGACAGGCTTCTCCGGCTCTGGATCTTCTCCTGAATCAGCTTCCCACACACCCGGACAATCTGCCTGTTCTGCAGTCTCACATGAATACCTACAACGGACTGTATTCTCTCTATTTTGAAAAAGTCCACATTGCCTGTGCATCCGCCTCACCGGAAGATATCCATAGCCTTATACCCGGTATCCCACTGACTGTGATCTCTCTGTGTCAATATCCCGTCGGCTTCTATGTAAAAAAAGAAAATCCCAAGAATATCCGGGGATTTTCTGATCTTACACGGGCAGATATTATTTTTGTGAACCGCGAAAAAGGAAGCAGCCGTCGCATCCTTCTTGACCGTACACTTCTGTCTTCCGAAATTTCACCGGATTCCATATCCGGATATCGAAATGAGCTTGTTACCGATCACTCCACGGCTGCTGCAGTGGCTGGCGGACAGGCAGACATAGCTCTTGGCGAGGCCTGTGTAGCGAGAAACTTTCCGGAGCTGGATTTTCTTCCTGTTTGCCAGGAATCACTCTTCCTGGTTATGCAGACCAAAAATCTGAGCACCCCCGGCTTTCAGGCCGTAGCGGAAACCATTGCATCCGAACCTTTCCGCCGGTTTTTAGCTCTTCAAACCGGATACGATACTACTAACACCGGAAATATCCGGCATATTTAGGGCTAAGAAAAACGCTTATGTAAAAAATTCTTCCACAACCATTTCTTTGATAATACAAAATCAGCCAGCACGTCAATGATCACTCCTTATTTTTGCCCAATTAAGGAAGTTTCTTGATCCTATGACTGCTGGCTGATCTTTATTTATTCAGATATTGATATACTCTTGAAGAAATCGAACGAATTCCGTACAGTAAATGATCTTCGGAAGCGCCTTCTGAAAATATACATAATACATAATTTGTTTTCTTTCCATAGACGATTGCCATATCATGCTGAACTGAGCTTGTCTCACCAGTTTTGTTCGCGCATACTATACCTGTCGGAAGACCTGATGGAATTTTGTATCGTTTCGTCTGATGCAGTAAAAGATTTAGCATTTCTCTGGAATACTGTTGAGAAACACACTGACCTCGATAGATTTTTTCTAAGAGTATCCCACAATCTTTTGCAGATGCCGTGTTACGCCAGCCATCACTGCTCCAGGCAGAAGAAGACGGATGCAGGGAACTGTGACAACCGGTATTTTTGTAACCGTTCTTTCGAAGATATTGGTTCACTACAGCCGTTCCTCCTACAAAGCTTCCGCCTCCCTGACGCCTTACCAGTTCATTATAACATTCATTATCACTGACGGTGATCATATCCCACAGCAAGCTGTACACACCGGAGCTGTATTGCATTTTTCCCTGACGGATCTGATCATAGACCGACGCCATCACAAATGCCTTGATCGTACTTGCCGGATACATTTCCCGATCATTTATGTTTACAACATTTCCTGTTTTCAGATCTTTTATATAAACAGACCAGTCTCCACCGTAGGCAGAAACAAAGCTCTCCAATTCCGATTTAAATGCACTTAGAGCATACTCTGATCTTGTACTTTTTCTTCCCTGCCAGTCCACATACTGACCATCCGGTGTTTTCATATTTTTCGCAATGGTTCCGTTCGATTTCAGGTAATAACCATCTTTCCACCGGTTCACCAGCATTTTTCCATTTTGGTCTACATAATATTGCTGGCCCTCACAGGTTACCCACCCTGCCTTCTGCACCATTCTTCCGTTATCATTGCCAAAATAATAAATTCCGTTAAACTTTTTTCCCTGAACTGTTTTGTTCACTTTATGAAAAGACGGACACATGCAGATTCTTCCGGTTCCATAGAAATAATAATAACCACCTTTAAAATTACGCCCACCGAATCTTCTCTGTCTTATATAGCGTACTGTTCCACGATCAGCCAGTTTTCCGTACGCTTCCACATAATAAATGCCTGCGATAATTTTTTTGCCCCGTACCTTCTGTTCAGCTATGTTTACAAAGCCACGCTCTCCCTTTGAAATTCTTCCATTGGAGTCTGTGATGTGGTATTTATCAAAGCGGACACCAGAAACTGTCTTTTTATCGAAATAATAAACGGATTGCTTTCTCAAAAGTTTTCCGTTTTTATCAAACATATAAAATCCTGTTTTTAAAAACTCTGTCTTTGGGATTGACAAATAACGTAATCCGGTAAGTTTTCGCTTATTAGAATCTTTCAAATACCAGTTCCCGCCAGATTTCTGAAGATAATTTCCACTGTTATCCCAAAATCGTACCGTTCTTTCAGCAGCCTCGACCTTTATCTCTGTACTTCTGGCACCAATAATACATCCAAAAACCACTACTAATATCAACCAATATATACAAACTGTTTTTTTTGCTTTCATACTTTAACAAGACCTGCCACAGACGATGGCAGGTCTTTCTCCTTTATCTTTATTATCCTATTTTCACACAGATGTTCTGGATCAGGCGGTTGTATCCGCTTACCTTTTTCAGCCATTCCAGCGCTATGGACACTGCCAGTGAAGCCAGCAGAAGCGTCAGTGTATTGGTCAGAAAATATCCACTCACATACACAAAAGAAGATTTTCTTATAAATGTATGTATCAGAAATATATTCATGGAATGTTTTCCGAGGAACAATAAAATCTGTCGCACTCCCGGAATGACATTAATAAATTCGCAGCAAAATGCCATAAATACAATTGGATACACACCCCAGTGGATCTCACTGTATACCGTCAGCGGCAAAGTTCTGTACGCTTTATACAAAATAAACACCGCAAGAAGCTCCAGAAGAAATTTGAAAACATGCTTCATTCCAGCATTCCATATCTTAAACCATCGGTTAAACAGATCATACTTGGCTACACACATTCCCATGAGAAATACCGGTAAAAATGCATAAATACCCGTAATTCCCATAACCTCCAGGGAAATTATCCGTGGAAATGCTGCAACAGCCACAAGAATAAATACCAGATATTCTTCCTTTATCATAAACAGTGGCACGCAGATGATAAAAATGATCGCCGCACTCATATACCACCAGGTTCCGTTCAGAGTCGAAGTTCCGAAAAGTTTCGCCAGACCAAAAAAATCCAGCACCATTGCGCTAACACCTTTGGCAATATTTCCGTTTCCGAAATATCTGGCCACGGCATAGCCGTTATAAAGCTGTGAGCTCACAACAGAAAGCCCCCATATAATCCAGAACCCTCCCATTGTTTTTATCAGTCTTTTGGCTGTCCACTTGCCAGGTGTAGAATTATTTTTTCTGTAACTGAGATACAGTCCGTATCCGGAAATAAATGCATAGATCGGTACACAGATCTTAAATGTTCTGCACAGATACATGATCCGATCTGCTGAAAACGGAGTGAAAACAACATTCAGCCCCTCAAATCTATCTTGACTCAGATACATATGATGGAACAGCATTATAACAATGGCAATGCCCTTCATCACCTGAGAATTATATTTATCAAACTTTATTGCCTGCTTTCCTTCCAAAATCCAACCTCCATATTACCGATTCTCGATGATCCTCTCATAAACTCGTTTGGAACAGTTACGGTCATTAAATGCAAAGGTCTCATCCATTCGTTTCCGATATTCCTCTTTCATCTGACAGCCGTCTGCCATATATTCGATGATCCGGTCCACAGTTCCGTCCAGTGTATGCTCCACCTCTCCGAAGCCATCTCTCTCATAGTCAAAGTATCCCTCTGTGTAGGAATGCGCGCCACTGAAAAAGCTGTCTCTGTCAAACTGGGAGTATACGATGGGTTTTCTCAAATATGCAAAATCAAAGGCAACCGAAGAATAGTCCGTGATCATCAGATCTGTCTGGGCAAAAATGTCCTTGTAGGAATAAGACGAATCCATAAATTTTACCCGTGGATCATGACGGAACATATGCAGACCGTCAATGGTATTTGGGTGAGGCATGAAGCAGATGGTATATCCGTACTTCTCTGCCGCTCCCAGAAGTCTTTCGTTGTTGAGAAGATCATCATAAAAATGGAAATATTCGCTTTCCTGAAATTCTTTTCCAAGCTGCCATACCCCTCTGGCATCGGTTCCTGAGGAAAGGCTTTTGCGCCAGGTAGGCATCACCGTCACATACTTACGCTCATCATGAACCAGACGGTCATAACGCGGCATTCCCGTAAGCCAGATATTTTTTTCCGGATAAAAATAGTCATAGGTAAAGGCAGAATCATATTCCGGCTTTGTGCTGACGATAAATCCGAAAAGATTACGGTTGTATTTGTTCAGCCACTTGGACTGGTTGTCTTTGGTCACACCATGCTGCAAAAATACCAGCTTTTTGTCATAGATGATATCGCGGTACAGATACTCCAGCTTTCCAAAAGGATTGATCACCGGTTTGTTAGCCTGGGAGGACAGTGAAAATTCATTCAGCAGGAACAGAAGCTTATGCTTCCAGGAGAAAGGCTCCACAACCTTTCCAAGCTTCTTCATTTCCACATAATCCTGTGTATCCTTGTTGACTACAAAGTACGGCTCCACCGTAGGGTCCGGATTGGCGCAGAGATAGCGGAACATCACTTCGCCGTTGTCATCTCCGCGTGTTGTACGATCGGAGATCAGCCAGATCTGCTTTTTCTGCTTTGCCTTCTGCATCTCGTAGAGCTTACGTACGAGAACTGCCTTTTTTCCGGCCTTTCCCTGAGAAAATATTGCTTTGGTGCGTTTTTTCTTCAGCTGTTTCTCCCTACTCTGACTGTATGGCTCTACCGTTACTTCATACTGATGGCCCAGAACCTTTGCATCTTCCTGATCCTCTCCACGGATCATCCGGACTTTTTCGTTAAGATACAGAAGCTTATCCTCTATATGCAGGAAAAGCGGCAGCTTCTTTGTAAATGGCACATATTTTCCGTAGGAAATATTGTACATTTTATTTATATGTCCATCTGTGCCTGTGCCCCAGCTGATAAACTCCCGGATCTCGGAAAGCGGAATGTCCACGATATACAGCTTCTCAACGGCACTTTCTTCTCTGCACCAGCCGGTTCTTTCCAGTGTATATTTCCATCTGGCTTCATAGGTGTTGCCACCAGTCATCATATATGCACGGTTTGTCCTGCTCACAGGCTCCACAATGGAAAATTCACAGTGCAGCTGGTCTTTTTCCGGCTGGAATATCTTGACACGGAGATTGTCATATATGGGATTCAGGATCGTGTCTGCCTGATCCGGAAATTTTTTGCATATATCCGGATAATATTTTCGGAGAAGATATACTTTGTTTGCCCTGCTGATATGCTGATTGGACATCACGATCTCCGGAAACTCCATCTGCTTCAGGAAGCTTTCGATACCTTCCTCATATCTGCACTTTTTCTCTTCATCAAGCTTCTCGTTATCAAATATGATATCAGCTATTTTTGCGCTGTAATACAGCAGCACATAATCTGCATTTTTTTCATGAACAGGATTTTCTTTTATTCTGCAGTCTGCGATCTTTCGGAAAAATTCCTGATAAAATACCTCCAGCTGGTCCGGATCCTGCAGCATATTCTTCCAATCCTCCACCATGAGATGGTCCGCAAGGATCTGCACATAGATATCTTCCCCTGAAGCCACTCCCAGACTCCGGCAGCTTACAACGGACTGATATACCATGGTCATCACATCCAGATACCAGATCTCCGGACGGATCTCGGATACCCATTTCACCTGATCTGCGGCAAATGTGTAAGCGGTATACAGCTGATGCAGAAGATATACATTGTTATCCAGCGTTGTTTTTTCGGTGAAACGGTTACAGTAATTATTATGCTCCCGCACATAGATATTTCCTTTTCCACGGATCTTTGTTAGGACAACATCTCTGTTTTCTTCCTCAAAGCAGCGTCTGATCTCTGCACTGGATTTTGGGGAAAAACGGATTCCGGCTTTTGCAAAAACAACATAGCTTCCGGCTATCTTATCCTTCAGCTCCGCCACAAGATCCCCACATTCCAGTCCGTCAATATATAAAAGATCCCGGTCATCCAGCATCTCCCGGAAACGAGGATCCTCCGGATTGAACTCTCCGTAGATCTTATCCAGCTCTTCGTCCTTGAGCTCTTTCTCCTTTTCTCCGGCTTCCTCCAGCTCCCGCATGTCCCGTTCATCAGGAATATCCATATCTCCTGCAATGCATACTGCAAGGATCTGTACCGTTCCTTCCGGTGTGACCTCACGTACATTTTTAAAGGTTCTGTAAAGCTTTGCGGTATCTTTTGCAAAAACAACTACTGAAAATTCATACTCCCTGTTCATATTGCTCCTTTTGTATCCTTACATTAAAATTTTTTCTCTTTCAGCCTTCTTTTCAGTTTGTCCGGTATTTGAGCATTGGCTATATATTCATAAATTCGTTTGCTGTTGTCATTGTCCCTGTAGGGAAGAAGCTCATCTCTTCTTCCTGAAAATTCCGGTTTTTCACGGAATCCGTTCCTCGCATATTCTCCGATAAGGTCTACCAGCTGGTTCTGATCCCATGCCAGATCTCCGAAAACATCTTTTTTGTAGTCCATATAGCTTCCCTGGACTTTCTCATAGGTTTCCAGATCAAAGGGATAAAATACCACCGGTTTTTCCTGATAGTAGACATCCCAGGAAACAGAAGAATAATCGGTGATCAGCATATGACAGCTCATCAGAAGCTGATTCAGCGGCATAGTCCCAAATGGGATCAGACGGATATGCCTGTCTTCCACCTGAAAGCTCCGGATATGTTCCCGGAATTTCGGATGGATATAAAAATTCAGCGTGATATTTTCCTTTTCCAGAAGAGTCTTAAGCCTCTCATCCTGCAGAAATGCTTTATAACGCTGATAGTATTCACTTTTTTTGAACTGCTCCTCGCTGATATCCTCCAGCCAGCTTCTCCATGTAGGCATCAGCAGGATCTCTTTATGAGCCGGATCCGACTTGTCCTCCAGCACATCCCATCTGGCCAGTCCGGTGATAATGATCTCTTCATTATCGTATCCGAAATAATCATGGATGATCTTCTGTTCATAACCCGAAGACACCACAAACAGTGCCATCTGATTGCCTCCGCCTTTATGGAAGGTCCTGTGGCATTGCTTGAAGCCCATCACTCCATGCTGGAGAAATACGATGTTCTTCCGTGCCTGATACAGAACCTTGTAGATGCTGTTGGGCGAATCCCAGATATAAAAATGCCGGATTGCATCGGTAGATATCAGATACCGTGCAGCGCTGAGATAGATCATGTACTTAAATGACATGAACTGGATCACATTGGCATCATACTCTTTTACAGCCTGATAATCCGGACATTTTTTATCTATTACATAAAAAATCCGACTTCTGTCCTTCTCCGGTGCATGCTCCATACAGTACCGGAAAAAATAGAGGCCGTTGTCCTGTGCCATTGTACAGTATTTCTCGCAGATCAGCCATAATTTCTTATGATCCCAGTAAGGTTTCAGGATAAAATAGCAGAATAATGCAAGAAATTCTTTTGCTATAAATGCATAGCTGTCATATTTCGGATCATATTTCCGGTATTGAATGGTAAACTGCCTTGCTCCGTTGACAAAGGGATAAACCATATGCCCATCCCCGGTTCTGGTCCATCTTGGAAAAAGGATCAGCTTAAGTTTAAGTTTTGAACTTAAGCCTCCCAGGATCGCATCCTCATAATTTCCTTTTCCTTCTTTATCCACAGATGCCACCACATCCCAGAATGCGGTTTCCATCGGATACTGATCTACATTGATCTGTGCATGATACACGATCGTATTTCCTTTTTTTGCTGTCTGCATTTCAAAAGGAAAACTTGTATCCAACACTGCATTTCGCTGTTTCAGCTTCAGGGAACGGATCCTTCCTCTGGATCCTTCCAGCTCAAAACTGATCTTTATGGTTCCTTTTGTCAGCGAAAATTTCCTGGTTTTTACCTTGATCTCCGCCGGAGCTTCCATTAACTGCTGCAATTTTTCACCACCTGTTACATTTCTTTGATCGCTTTGTAATTTCTTTCACAATTCTTTGTATCCCACAGATCAAAATATTTTCCGTGTCTTTCCAGATAGATCTCTTCATTGGCAAATCCCTGCTTATGCAGGCGGATCAGCCAGTCCGTTACTTCCTGTTCCGTTACACATACCGGACCGAAGCCATCTTTCCGGAAATCAAAATACCCGATCTGATGATGACTTTGCCGGAATTTTTCATTGTCAAACTGGTAGTAGACCAGTGGCTTTTTCATGTAGGCAAAGTCCATGGCCACACTGGAAAAATCAGTCACCAGCACTGCGGACTCTTTAAGGAGTGTCTGCACATCGTACTCAGGCCAGGACGCCACTGTGATCTTCGGATGATCCACATGAAAATATTTCAGGAACCGATGCATTTCCCTGTGCGGATAAAAGATGATCTGAAGATCGTTCTCCTCAATATAGCGGATCAGTCTCTCATCCTTGAGAAGTGCATCCCAGTACCGGTAATAATCGGTTTCCATGAATTTCTGTGCTTCCAGCTCGTGATCAGAGGCTGAGATCTCATTGCGGATATACATACGCCAGGTCGGCATGATCAGGATCTGGTTCTTTTTTACCTTCATATCATGAAGCTGGTCAAAACGACACAGTCCCAGCTCCTGCACATAGCCTTCCGGATATCCGTACCGGTCATTGACATATTTCCACTCATCATAGGTACTGGTAACAAAAAGGCTCATTTTTGTATGCGGATAGTACAGAAAACTAAGATCTGCCGTAATGATCCCATGCTGCAGGAACGCCCGCTTGTTCCGTAGGATTCCGTAAACCTCCAGCACATAGCAGATGGCTGCGTTTGGTTTTCCCATTTTCTGGGAGCTGATATTTTTTGATGCAGCCAGATAGTAGATCCAGTGGCGGAAGCTTCCATACTGGATCACAGGTCCCATATCTTTTACCCGGGCATAATCCGGAGATTTTCTATTGATGGCGTACACTGCATCCTCACTGGTATTTTCTCTCAGATATTTGTACAGCCAGAATCCGTTATCCCGGCATTCATTCTCTGTATCACAGAGAAGCCAGAGATCCCTGCGAAAAAGTCTGTAGACCATCGCAATGGGAAATGCCAGGATAAACTTGATGATGTGAAGCAGATCCCCAGGTTTTACTCGTTTCAGTTTTTCAAGAAATGTCTGTTCCATGTTTCCCTCTGTTTACAGGATCCCGGTTTATTCCTCTGACCAGTCTCCGTTATCATCCCAGACAATCTCTCCGTCTCCGCTGTCATCTGTATCTGTACTGTTGTCAAGAGAATCGTCACCACTTCCGCTGTTGCCGCTGTCATCTACATAGTCGCCGCTATCATCACTGCTGTCATAGTTTCCATCATCACTGCTGTTGTCGTAGCTTCCGTCATCGCTGTTGTCGTAGCTTCCGTCATTACTGCTGTCATAGCTTCCGTCATCACTGTTATCATAGCTTCCATCATCACTGTTGTCATAGCTTCCATCGCTGCTGTCGGAAGAAGTATCCGTGATACCGGAAGAACTGTCTGTCAGATCTGAAGCATCTGTGCTGTCTGCGGAATCACTGCTGTCCGCCTCACTGTTATCCGTTTCCACATTGCCAATAGTGCTCTTCTCACTCTTGTCACTGAGGCTTGTATAGGTCAGGTATGCTTCTCCGTTATCGATCATCAGTTTTGCCTTTTCCATATCGCTCAGCTGTACACTGTAGATCTCATAGGCATTTCCGTCTCCGTCTACGATCTTCATATCATAGATGGCATCTCTTGCAGAATCCGGGGTGTAATACATCTGCACCTGCTCCGCATCTTTGATGGTAGCTTCTGCAGGAACAAGACTTTTGCCCCATTCTTCCCCTCCTGCCGCGCGGAGATAGATCTCACGGATCTCTCCCTTCGTGCTGTTGGTAAGATAAACAAATTTTGCAGTACTGGTCTTTACACCGATCAGCTTCGGTGCTGGTGTAGATGTGGGAAGCGGTGTGGATGTAGCCGGTGCAGCCGTAGGTGCGGCTGTAGGAACCGGTGTTGGTGTCACCTCTGCTGTTTCCTTTGATGATTTTCCACAGCCGGCAATACCAAGCGCCGTCACTGCTGTCAGTACGATCAAAAGCTTCTTATATTTCATAATGATTACCTCCAGATTGCAGTTTTATGCTAAAAATGTTTTTCCAACGAAGTATCCGAGCACCAGGATACCAAGAATGATCCTATACCAGCCGAATACTTTAAAATCGTGTTTCTTGATATATCCCATCAGGAATTTGATGGCAAGAACAGATACCACAAAGGATACCACAACACCTACGATCAGGATGATCAGCTCTGTGGAGCTGAAGGCAAAACCGAATTTGACCAGTTTCAGAAGACTTGCTCCGAACATAACCGGAATTGCCAGGAAAAAGGTAAATTCTGCTGCAACTGTACGGGATGTTCCTGCAAGGATTCCTCCGATAATGGTAGATCCGGAACGGGATGTTCCCGGAATCACGGAAAGCACCTGGAAGCAGCCGATGATCAGCGCTGTCTTAAAGGAAAGCTCATCCAGTCTGGTGCAGGTTGGTCTGCGGCGTTTGTTGTAGTTCTCGATAACGATAAAAAGCACACCATAAACGATCAGCATGATGGCAACGACCACATAGTTGTAAAATTTCTTTTCAATAATGTCATTAAAAGGAAGAGCGATGATGATCGTCGGCAGACATGCTACCAGGATCTTAAACCAGAGGATCCACTTATCCTTATCACAGTATTTTTCTACAAAAGTAAGGACAGTTCTGGGTACTGCCGGCTGTTTACGCAGTGCCATCTGTGTTTTCTTCGGGATTTTTCTTATGTAAAAAGGCCACAGCTTGTTCCAGTACAGTACAACAACTGCCAGGATCGCGCCAAGCTGGATCACCACCAGGAAAAATTCCATAAATGCCTCGGATACATTCAGCTTGATAAACTCATCCACAAGGATCATATGTCCGGTACTACTGATCGGAAGCCACTCGGTGATTCCCTCCACAATACCGAGAAGGATAACCTTCAGTAATTCTATAAAAATCATGTTAACTCCTTTCTAAAAGCAAGATAAGGACAGGGCCGGTATGTGAACGACGGCCCCGTCCTTATCAGTATATTACATATTTGACAATTCGTAAACTTTTAATTTTTTATTTCACAAAATTTACAATTTTTTATCGATTGTCGATGGTGGCGATATCTACCAGAGTCAGGTGGTTCAGGTCTGTATTCTCAAGACTTGTGACCAGAGCCTCTGCAGTATCAAGGCTTGTAAGCACATTGACACCTGTTTCGATAGCATTACGACGGATCACGAAACCATCCTTCTGATGCTCAACACCCTGTGGCGGTGTGTCGATAACAACATCGATCTTGTGGCCAAGGATCAGGTCCATCAGGTTCGGAGACGGCTGCTCCAGCTTGTTGGTACGTGTTACCTTGATTCCGTTTTCAGTCAGTACGCTTGCAGTACCTCTTGTTGCAAAGATACGGTATCCCTGAGCTTCGAAACGTTTTGCGATCGGAATGATGTCCTTCTTATCCTCATCTTTTACAGTGATGATCATCTGTTTGTGCTTCGGAAGACGGATTCCGGCTCCGATGAAGGCTTTGTAAAGAGCCTCGTTAAAGGTTTTTGCAATACCAAGGCACTCACCTGTGGATTTCATCTCAGGTCCGAGGCTGATATCTGCGCCCCTGATCTTCTCAAAGGAGAATACCGGCATCTTGATTGCAAAGTACTCTGCTTCCTTCTGAAGTCCCGGTGTATAACCCAGCTCTTTGATCTTGCGGCCAAGGATGACTCTTGTTGCAAGAGGAACGATCGGAATTCCGGTTACCTTGCTGATGTACGGTACTGTACGGCTGGAACGCGGGTTAACCTCGATCACATATACATCCTCGCCTACAACGATGAACTGAATATTGATCATACCGATAACATGAAGTGCCTGTGCAAGACGACGTGTGTATTCGGCGATGGTATCTTTTGCTTTCTGGCTGATGGTCTGTGCCGGATATACAGAAATACTGTCTCCGGAGTGGATACCTGCACGCTCGATGTGCTCCATGATTCCAGGGATCAGGATGTCCTCACCGTCGCATACTGCATCGACCTCGATTTCTTTACCCATCAGGTACTTATCAACAAGGATCGGATGCTCCTGTGCGATCTGGTTGATGATTCCGATGTACTCTTCCACGTCCTCATCGCTGACAGCGATACGCATTCCCTGTCCTCCAAGTACATAGGACGGGCGGACAAGTACCGGATAACCCAGCTCATTGGCTGCTTTTTTCGCCTCTTCTGCTGTGAATACGGTATGTCCCTTCGGTCTCGGGATCTCACATTTCTCAAGGATGGCATCAAAGAGCTCTCTATCCTCTGCAGCATCTACGTTCTCAGCAGATGTTCCGAGGATCTTAACGCCCATCTTGATCAGTGCCTCTGTAAGCTTGATGGCTGTCTGTCCACCGAACTGAACAACAGCTCCGTCCGGTTTCTCGATATTTACAACATTCTCAACATCTTCCGGTGTCAGCGGCTCAAAATACAGCTTATCTGCAATATCGAAGTCTGTACTTACTGTCTCCGGGTTATTGTTGATGATGATCGTCTCATATCCTTCTTTCGCAAATGCCCATGTACAGTGTACAGAACAGAAGTCGAACTCGATACCCTGACCGATACGGATCGGGCCGGAACCAAGTACCAGGATCTTTTTCTTATCTTTTGTTTCTACAGCTTCATTCTCTGTCTGCTCATCGCCGTATACAGAATAGTAATATGGTGTCGCTGCCGCAAACTCTGCTGCACAGGTATCAACCATCTTGTATGCTGCACGGATGCCGTACTCTTTACGCAGGTCTTTGATCTCAGCTTCTGTCTTTCCTGTCAGGTCTGCGATGATGTAGTCCGGGAACTCCAGACGTTTTGCTTCCAGAAGAAGGTCTTTGTCCAGCTTCTGAGTTTTCAGAGCCTGCTCCATCTCAACAAGGATAGCCAGCTTATCGATGAACCAGATGTCGATCTTTGTGATATCATGAAGCTTCTCCTGGGAAACATTTCGTCTCAGGGCTTCTGCGATCTTCCAGATACGGCGGTCATCCACAATGTTCAGCTCGTCCATCAGTTCTTCATCAGAAAGATGTGAGAAATCATAGGACATCAGACTGTCTACATGCTGCTCCAGGGAACGGATAGCCTTCATTAAAGCACCCTCAAAGTTATGGCAGATACTCATAACCTCACCGGTAGCCTTCATCTGTGTAGTCAGTGTACGTTTTGCTGTGATGAATTTATCAAATGGCAGACGCGGGATCTTAACAACACAGTAATCCAGCATCGGCTCGAAGCTTGCATATGTTTTGCCTGTGATGGCGTTCGGGATCTCATCCAGTGTGTAACCCAGTGCGATCTTGGCTGCAACCTTGGCGATCGGATAACCGGTAGCCTTACTTGCAAGTGCGGAAGAACGGCTTACACGAGGGTTAACCTCGATAACACAGTACTCAAAGCTCTCCGGATGAAGAGCGTACTGTACGTTACATCCACCTGTGATGCCAAGCTCTGTAATAATGTTAAGAGCAGATGTACGGAGCATCTGGTATTCTTTATCTCCTAAGGTCTGGGAAGGAGCAACTACGATGGAGTCACCGGTATGGACACCAACCGGGTCAATGTTCTCCATGTTGCAGACTGTGATGCAGTTTCCTGCGCTGTCTCGCATTACCTCGTACTCGATTTCTTTCCATCCGGCGATACATCTCTCTACAAGAACCTCGCCTACACGGGAAAGACGGAGACCATTCTCAAGGATTTCACGAAGCTCCGGCTCATTATGCGCGATACCACCGCCGCTTCCGCCAAGTGTATATGCAGGACGGAGAACAACCGGATAACCGATAGTCTGAGTAAACGCAACACCGTCTTCTACAGTTGTTACGACCTTGGATGCTGCAACCGGCTCGCCGATCTTTTCCATTGTATCCTTAAATTCCTGACGGTCCTCAGCTTTACGGATCGTTGCTGCTGTGGTACCGATGAGACGTACATTGTGCTCTTTCAGGAAGCCCTTTTCCTCAAGCTCCATGGCAAGGTTCAGACCTGCCTGTCCGCCCAGTGTAGGAAGTACACTGTCCGGTTTCTCTTTGAGGATCAGCTGCTCTACGACTTCAACAGTCAGAGGCTCGATGTAAACTCTGTCTGCGATGTCTTTATCTGTCATGATGGTAGCAGGATTGGAGTTTAAAAGTACAACCTCCATGCCCTCTTCCTTCAGGGAGCGGCATGCCTGGGTTCCTGCATAGTCAAACTCTGCTGCCTGGCCGATGATAATCGGGCCGGAACCAATTACAAGTACTTTTTTAATGTCTTTATTTCTTGGCATTATTTATTTCCTCCCATCATATCCATAAATCTGTCAAACAGGTAACTGGAATCCTGCGGTCCCGGGCATGCTTCAGGATGGAACTGTACAGTAAAGATATTCTTTCCTTCGTATGCCATACCTTCGTTTGTGCCGTCATTGACGTTAACGAATGCAGGTTTTGCAATGTTTTTCTCTTCAAGTCCCTCAGCATCTACTACATAACCATGGTTCTGGGAAGAAATGTAAACACGTCCTGTTGCAAGGTCTTTGACCGGATGATTTCCGCCTCTGTGTCCGTATTTCATCTTATGAGTATCTCCACCTGTTGCAAGAGCCATAAGCTGATGTCCAAGACAGATTGCGAAGATCGGAACTTCAGAATCATATAATTTTTTTATTTCCTTTATAATAGAAGTACATTCCTTTGGATCTCCAGGGCCGTTACTTAACATAATGCCATCCGGATTTGTCTCCAGAATCTCTTCCGCAGGTGTCAGTGCCGGATAAATTGTAACCTCACATCCTCTTTCATTCAGGGAACGTGCAATGTTTCTCTTAGCTCCCAGGTCAAGAAGTGCTACTTTCGGACCGTCGCCTTTTAAAATCTCTTTCTCGCGGCATGTTACCTTCTCTACTACCTTACCTGTTGTATATGCTTTTAACTGGGGGATAATTGTATCTAAATCATAATTTTCATTGACGGTGATCATACCGTTCATGGTACCTTTCTCACGAAGGATTTTCGTTAAGGCTCTGGTATCAATTCCGGCAATACCTGGAATATCATGCTTTGTTAAGAAATGCTGAATCGTGTCCACGCTTCTGAAATTACTTGGGACACGGGATAATTCGCGGACAATAAAGCCGTCCACCCATGGCTTTGATGACTCCTGGTCATCATAACAAATTCCGTAATTCCCAATGAGGGGATAAGTCATACATACTGCCTGTCCTGCATAGGAAGGGTCGGTCATTACTTCCAGATAACCGGTCATGGAAGTATTAAAGACGATTTCGCTGATAACGTCTCTCGTTGAACCAATGCTTGTACCTTTGAACACATGGCCATCTTCTAATATCAGAAATGCTTTCATACAATCTCCCTTTCTTATCTTTATATTGTGTCTATCACTTATTTTTTCCTAAATCTTCAAGATTGTATCACAGCAAAGTGCTTTTTTCAACCTTATAAGGTACTAAAAATAATTAAGTTGATATTAAAAACTTTTTTGTAATTTCAGGCAGATCCAATCACATGCATTCACTGCTTTCTCACATCCAAATACCTCTATAAAATTTAAATCATCCTCTTCTCTGTGCAACTCTACACCGGATAACTGCTCCGCAGTTTATCAGAAGAAGCTTACACTTCTACGTAACAAATTGTGCGTTTTGATGATACTGTAAAAAAAATTAAAAAAATTTCAAAAAAGCTATTGACTTTTATCCATACATCGGTTATTATAAATGAGCAGTCGCGAGAGAGCGATTGATAAATAAGAAATGCAGAAGTGGCGGAATTGGCAGACGCGCAGGCTTCAGGTGCCTGTGGTAGCAATATCGTG
>ERZ779892.1270-NODE-1270-length-23742-cov-2.864989_pt1 | contig 23742 bp, 17 predicted proteins | sample MGYA00511552_ERZ779892 | MGnify/ENA primary metagenome ERZ779892 (study PRJEB29588, sample SAMEA2154561) | human gut metagenome | biome: human gut; feature: human-associated habitat; material: faeces | place: Denmark | collected 2008/2010 ... | reverse complement strand
CCTTTGTTAACCTTAAATCTAATACTATGAAAAACACATTGCAAAGATACGGACTATTGCGAAATTAGCAAATTATCCAAGAAAAAAAGTATGTTTCATAACATAGATTAAGAATTGGATATTTCAATTCAAATTTTATTAAGACTTTTTTGTTGCTTTATCGTCCTCCAATCCTTTTGGATTTCATTTCTAGTTAGGTACTCTGAAATCATTCGGAGAGCAACCGGTAACTTTCTTGAATAGTCGGCTGAAATATTGCGGATTCTGAAAACCCAGTTCTTGTGTTATCTGATTAACTGTTTTATCAGTATTCAGCAACCAATTTTTAGCAATCTCGAAGCGTTTGAACTCGATATACTCTTTAAATGATTTCCCCGTTTCATACTTCAGTAAGTCGTTGAAATATTCAGGAGACAAATGAAGCAGGTTCGCACAATACTTATGTGAAAGTATATCGACAGTCGGTACCTGTTTCGTTTCAAAATGGTTATTTATGATTTTATCGAATTGTTTGATAATCGTTTTATTCACTTCGTTACGTGTAATAAATTGGCGTTCGTAGAAACGTACACAGTAATCCAGCAATAGTTCTATATACTTTGAAACTATTTTTTTGCTGTGGCGATCAATACAATGTTCGAGTTCCTGGTTGATTCTGTCCATAAACTCCAGAATGATCTGTTTCTCGCGCAATGATATATGCAGTGCCTCCTCAGGCTGATAAGAGAAAAAAGTATAGTTATGTATATTAAGTCCGAGCGGAGTGCCACAAATCAGATCGGGATGAAAAGCCAATATCCATCCTTTGGAAGGAAAATTCTTACTGTTTTCCTTCATATTGATAGACTCTCCGGGACTAAGGAAGAGCAAAGTACCATCCGAAAAATCATAATACTGGTGACCATACATATACGCTTCACATTTACACTCACTCAATAGAATCGTATAAAAGTCGAACTTGATGTCCGTATGAGGCGACAAGTCAGCCTTTGAGAGATCAATGACACTCACCAGCGGATGTAGTGTTTTGCTCCCCAGGCAACAATTGCATTGATGCACGGTTCCTATTTTGAGTACTTTATCTCCCATGATGTTGAGACTCCTGTATCTAAAAATGCTTAGTTTCTTTGTTTATATTCGTTCGGGGTGCAGCCGACATGCTTTTTAAATAACCGACTGAAGTGCTGTGGATATTGAAATCCCAGTTCATAAGCTACCTGGCTGACAGTTTGAACACCTTCCAGTATTCTTTCTTTTGCCAGTTCGATAATCCGGCACTGGATATATTCCTGTGCAGTTTTTCCTGTTTCCTTCTTTATCAGGTCTCCGTCAGCGTATATGGTGTTACGGATATTGCGTGCTATTCGCACTTTATCGATCTTGGTCCTCTTGCGGAGCACCTCATCCAGATTTTTCAGATTGGCTGTTCCGCCTGTAATGATGATACCGGCCAGAAGCTTGTCGTCGTAACCGGATAACTGTATCTGATTCCATACGTTGTCGATAATCTCTTCCACACGTGCACCGATGATGTCGTTCAGCATGCCCAGTTCGATGGTTCGTTCCTCGTCTTCCAGTTGGCAGGTCGTTTTCTCTTCACCTTCCTCTTCATAGGTGGCATCGGCATACGTTATTTTCAGCGATTCCGCTTCCTCTTCTTCTATCCGCAAAGAGGTGATGTCACGGGTGATGCAGTTACCACCCAACGGAAGTACGGTCATGAAACGGAGTATGTTGCCTTTATAAACGGAGATAGTGGTTGTATCGGCACCAAAATCTACCAAAGCACATCCGGAACGGCGTTCGCTTTCGCTCAATACGGCATTGGCGGTTACCAATGGTGCGATCAGGAGATCGGCAATTTTTATTTTTGCCTGTTCAAAACAACGTTCCAGGTTGTTTTTGATAGAGGCGCGGGCTACGATATTGAGGAAGCGTCCTTCAATATGATTGCCGAGCACTCCTACCGGTGTGTCCGGAAGAAAATTGTCTATTTTAAATTCCTGGGGGGCAACGTCCAGTATATCCATGTCTATCAACGGAATTTCCAGATTTTCGTCGCAGATGGCATCCACTAACTCTTGCGAGATGAGTGTTTCTTCTTTTAAGTCGCGGCTTACGACATTCCGTACAGTACGGAGTGACTGTCCGCTGATACCTACATATACCTTGGCGATCGATTCTTTCAGATCGCCTTCCAGTCTGTTGATGATGGAAGTGAGGCTTTGGGCTGTCTTGTTCAGATTATAGATAACCCCTTTCCGTATAAACGAAGAGGAGTCTTCTTTGGCATAAGCCAACACCTGCATACTTCCGTCACTGTTCTTTCTTCCGGCAATGCCGGTTACCTTTGATGAACCCAGTTCAATAGCGGCGATAAATTCTGTTGTTGCCATATATTTAAATAATGTGCCAATCTGCCAATCGGCTGATATGCCGATTGGCTGGCGCTTTAATTTGGTTATTATTCAATTTAGTACTTTTCTCATTCTTTAATTGGCTCATTGGCATATCAGCCCATTGGCCCATTATGTATTATCTTTTTGTGCAGATAATCTGGTTATTGAACTCCAGGCTGATACGTGAGTACTTATTCCATCCCACTTCGTTCAACGCCTTTTTATAGAATACTTTCAGGCGGTCCAGCTTATCTTCAAATTGATCCAGTTTTCCAAGATAGACGATATGGTCGCCTACTCGTGGCACAAGTTCTACATCTTTGCTTGGAAGCACATGAATCTGTTCTATCTGTGCATCCCAAAACGGATTGTTCTGCAAAAATACACCAAACTTATATAAATCCCTCATTGCAAACGACTTTTCTACGTTTCCGGTTACAATTGTTCGCCGGGCTACGCATTTGGCTTCGGGCGGCATGATCGTTCCTTTATTGTCTACATAGTAGCTTTCACCGTTATTACTCATGATACGGAGGATCGGGATACGCTGTCTGACCTCCACGCAAAGCTTGCCACTGGGGGTCTTATAGCACTCTGTCTCATCGATAAGCGGATGCTTGTCCAACTCGTTTTCCAGAGTTTTCGTATGTATGCGCTCCATCTTTTTTCCTACCGGATAGATGCCTTTCTTTTGCAATATACCGGTTACTTCATCTTTGGTGACAAAGCCTGCATACACCGTGTCTTTGATAATCAGCTCTACGTCACGGCACACCTGATCGGCGGGTTTGCGATTGAATACTGTCACAGCTACACCCAGGTAGACAGTGATGAGCAACAGAACGATAGATAAAAGAATCCGTTTCAGCATAATGTGATATTTACGATAGGTTGACAAATTACAATCGGAATTTGTTCAATCCATGGTGTTTAATTTTTCCGTAATGGCAGGGACATAGTTTTCTATATCTCCGGCTCCGAGAGTGATAAGAACTTCTATTTTCTTATTTTTCAATACATCGAGTATCTCCTCCTTTTTACACATGCTTTTCTCAATACCGGGACGGAGGTTGTCATAAATCAGTTGGCTGGTCACACCGGGTATCGGTTGCTCACGTGCCGGATAGATATCTACTAAGATTACCTCGTCCAGTAAAGACAAGCTCTCTGCAAAGTCTTTGTAAAAATCGCGTGTACGGGTATAAAGATGAGGTTGGAAAATGGCTGTTATTTTCTTATCCCGGTATAACTCGCGAATAGACAGTACACTTTGTTTGATCTCCGACGGATGATGGGCATAATCATCGATCAATACCACTTGATCAGTCTTCAAATGGAAATCGAAACGGCGGCGAGGTCCGGCAAATGTAGCCATACCCTTTTTCAAATCCTCCGGTTTCACTCCGTTCAACCAAGCGATCGCCATAGCCGCTACCCCGTTCTCTATATTAACCTTTACGGGAACACCTAATTCCACATCAGGAATACGGATTTCCGGACCAACGAAGTCAAAGGTAATATTTCCGTCGCAAATACGAATATTTTCAGCGTAAAAGTCCGCTATTTCCGTAACGGAATAGGTATATTTCTTGACACCCTCCTGTAAACGGGGCGTTACGTTGATTCCCTTCTTGATCAGTAGACAACCATCAGGACGAATTAAGGAGGTAAATTTCTCGAAACTCTCCCGGTAAGCCTCCGCCGTACCGTAAATATCCAGATGATCTGGATCTGCGGAAGTAATCACTGCCATATAAGGAGTAAGCCAATGAAAAGAACGATCGAACTCATCCGCCTCGATCACGGTAAAGTCGCTCGTATCAGACAACATCAAATTACTCTCGTAGTTCTTTAGGATTCCTCCGAGGAAAGCATTGCAATCCACCGGCGATTGTTTCAGCAAATGAGCCAGCATAGAAGAGGTCGTTGTCTTGCCGTGCGTTCCCGCCACGCATAAACCCCGGCTGCTTTTCGTAATCTCTCCCAAGACACGTGCCCGCTTCATCACCTCAAAACCGTGCGCCCGGAAATAGGTCAATTCCGTATGCGACTCCGGGACCGCCGGCGTATAAACCACCAGCGTATCATCGGGCGACTTGAACGCCTCCCCGATCAAAGCTACATTATCCTCATAGTGAATATCGGCTCCCTCCTTTTTCAACTCCTCGGTTAAATCGGAAGGGGTCTTATCGTATCCGCCCACTCGTTTTCCCTTAGCGAGGAAATAACGGATCAAGGCACTCATCCCAATGCCCCCGGCACCTACGAAATACACCGCTGTCACTTTATTTATATCCATATTCCTTATTTCTTATCTATAATCTTAACAATCTCATCCACGATACGGTCTGCGCTATGGCGTTGCGCCAAGGTCTCGATATTACGGCTCAACGTACGCAAACGTTCATCGTCATGAACTATCTTCAAGGCAGTAGGCACCAAATCCTTTTCCGCGTCTTTATCGGCGATCATAACGGCGGCATCCTTATGGACCAAGGCCAAGGCATTCTTGGTCTGATGATCTTCCGCCACATTCGGCGAAGGCACCAAGACCACCGGTTTTCCTAATAAGCAAAGCTCCGAGATAGAACTAGCCCCCGCACGGGATATCACCAAATCGGCCGCTGAATAAGCATAATCCATACGGGTAATAAAGTCTGAGCACCAAACCGGCATTCCCCGGTACGCCTTCAAATGCTTGGAAGCGTCGCTGTAATAATACCTACCGGTTTGCCAAATAATCTGTACATCCGAGGCGAAGAACTTATCCAGATCCCCTTGAATACTCCGGTTAATCGTCCGTGCGCCAAGGCTACCACCTACCACAAGGATCGTTTTTTTCTCCGGAGAAAGCCCGAAGAACGCCAACGCCTCCTCTTTCTTGCTCAGCGCCTCTTCCAAATCCTGTCGCACCGGATTTCCCGTAATCACGATCTTATCCGCCGGAAAGAACTTCTCCATGCCCTCGTAAGCGACACAAATCTTGCTCGCTTTCTTCGCCAACAACTTATTGGTCACACCGGCATACGAGTTTTGCTCCTGTATCAACGCAGGAACACCTTGCGAAGCCGCCATCCATAAAGTCGGTCCACTGGCATAACCGCCCACGCCGACCGCTATATCTGGCTTGAACTCACGGATCGTCTTCCTCGCCAAGCGCAAGCTTTTCGCTAAACGAGCCATGACCTTCACGTTGTTCATCAAGTGGGCACGATCAAACCCACTCACTGGTAAACCTACGATTTTATAACCAGCTGCCGGAACCTTATCCATTTCCATGCGGTCTTCCGCACCCACAAATAAGATTTCCGCATCCGGAAAACGTTTCTTGAAAGTATTAGCGATAGATATGGCCGGGAAGATATGGCCTCCCGTACCACCACCACTTATTATGATCCGGTACTTTCTCATACTTTTGACTCTACAGTTATCGTTTCGACAGCCGATAGCGGATTATCTTCTTTCTCTCCCTCGACCGCCTGATTTATTGTCTCTCCGGATGGCTCGTCGGAAGGATTCTCTGGATTCTCCGTATCCTCCTCTTCCTCATCCTCATTTCCGATATTGGCTCCAAAACGACTTACGCTCAATATGATCCCGAAATAGATACAAGATATAAGCGTAGACGTACCACCCCGGCTCACCAACGGCATCGGTTGCCCGGTAACGGGCACTAAATTCACGGCTACCGCCATATTCGCCAAGGCTTGGACTACCACCAGCAACCCACATCCCAACACTAGGAATTTCGGGAATGATTTATCACATTTCCGGGCGATCATCCCGACCCGCACTAGCAGCATTATATAAAGCAACAGTACAAAGATCCCCCCAACGATACCCAGTTCCTCTATGATAATCGCATAGATAAAATCAGAATACGCCTGTGGCAGGAAGTCACGCTGTTGGCCATGTCCGGGCATCTGTCCTAATACGCCTCCCCTGGCAATAGCTATCTTCGCATGGGTTACCTGATAATTATCATCGGTTATCTTATACGTACCACTCTCATCCAAATTATCCTTATGCCCGTCGAAGAAACGCTCCAAACGCCCCTGCCAAGTAACGAATCGATCCGGCAAATACTGAGTAATAGCGGCTGGCGTAAACTTAAGCAACACCAAGAACAATACCAACGCCAACATCAAGATGCCCGCCAGCTTCGCCAACTTACCAAATGGCAACTGACCGATAAACATCATCAGGAAACAAACCCCGAATAGCATAAACGCCGTAGAGAAGTTCTCTGGCAGAATCAAGACACAGGTGAGTCCTACTCCAATCAGTATATACTTAAAGATCTGGTTCTCCGTTAATTTCCCCCGCTTGCTGAGCAAGAAAGCGACAAACACGACACAAGCCAGCTTCCCGAACTCCGAAGGCTGGAACTGTATTCCCATGATTTCCAGCCATCGATGCGCATCATTAGCGTCCACGCCGATAAAGGGCGTCACGATCAACATCAACATCGAGACCGGCAATAATATAATAAACGCAGAGAAGAAACGACACGGTATATTATGTAACAGCAATACCATGACGAACCCCCCCAATAAAAAGGTGGCGTGCCGTACGATAGGCGCCCAGTGATTCGCGTTCTTATAAGCGATAGTACTGGTCGCGCTGAACACCTCCACCACCGATATAAGACACAGGAACATGAAGATGATCCATATCACCCGGTCGCCCTTAAACAGTTTACTCGCCAGATCCATTTTATCCTTTATTACAAATTACGTACGCAAGCCTTGAACTGATCGCCCCGATCCTCATAGCTCTTGAACAGGTCGAAGCTGGCGCAACAAGGAGAGAGCAATACCGTATCTCCCTTATGAGCCATCTTATAAGCTTTCGCCACAGCCTCCTCCATCGAGCGGGCGTCTTCAATATTCGCCACTTTCCCGTCGAAGAACGCATGCAGTTTCGTATTATCCACACCCATGAAAATCAATGAATGTACCTTCTTATTCACTAATTCCTCGATCTCCGAGTAATCATTCCCTTTATCCGTGCCCCCTAAGATCAAAACGACCGGGGTCGTCATGCTCTGCAAGGCATACCAACAAGAGTTTACGTTCGTAGCTTTCGAGTCATTGATATAATCAACACCACGCACGCGAAGCACCTTTTCCAAACGGTGCTCAACACCCGTGAAATCACTGAGTGAGGCACGTATTTTCTCATCATGAATGTCCACGATCTTGGACGCTATCCCCGAAGCCAAAGAGTTATACAGGTTATGCGTACCAGTCAATGCCAATAGGTCTTGTTCCATCGTAAATGTTCCGTTTACCGTTTCAATAACTACTTGATTATTTTCCGTATATCCCTTCACGCCGTTCTCATGTGTCTCGGCGAATGGGTAAAGAGTAGCCTTAGGATGCCGTTTGGCGATCTCACGGGCTATGATCGGGTCATCGTTCCAGAAAATGAAGGCGTCGTCCTTCGTCTGATTTTGCAAGATGCGGAACTTAGCGTCTACATAATTCTGCATCTCATAGTTATAACGGTCCAGATGATCCGGTGTTATATTCAATATAATAGCGATATCCGCTCTAAAGTCGTACATATTATCCAGTTGGAAACTGCTCAACTCGATCACGTAGACCGCATGTGGATCTTCCGCAACCTGAAGCGCCAAGCTGTTTCCGACATTTCCGGCCAAGCCCACGTCCACGCCCGCTTCTTTCAGTATATGATACGTAAGCATCGTCGTTGTCGTCTTGCCGTTGCTACCCGTGATGCAAATCATCTTCGAGTCCGTATACCTTCCGGCAAACTCGATCTCGGAGATGATCGGCGTACCTTGCTTCTTCAATAACTGTATGATAGGAGCCTTGTCGGGAATACCCGGGCTCTTGACAATTTCGTCGGCATTCAAGATGTCGGCTTCGGTATGCTGTCCCTCTTCCCAACGAATCCCGTGGTTGTCCAGCATCTCCTTATACTTAGGTTTGATAGACGATTTATCGGACACGAACACGTCGAATCCTTTCGCCTTCGCCAAGACAGCGGCTCCCGCGCCACTCTCCCCGGCCCCTAATATAACCATTCTCTTACTCATCTTTTATCTCATCTTTAACGTAACTATCGTCATAACAGCCAAAATAATACCGATCAACCAGAAACGGACCACGATCTTCGATTCAGGCACGACATTGAACGGCTTTTGGATCAACGCCTGTATACCCGCATTTCCCGGTTTCTGGAAATGATGGTGTAAAGGAGCCATCTTGAAGATACGGCGACCTTCCCCATACTTCTTCTTCGTATATTTAAAGTAGGCCACTTGCAACATGACCGATATATTCTCCACCAAGAAAATACCGCAAAGGATCGGAATCAACAACTCCTTACGGATGATGATCGCGAAAACAGCGATAATACCTCCCAAGGTCAAGCTCCCCGTATCTCCCATAAATACTTGGGCCGGATACGAGTTGTACCATAAGAAACCGACCGTGGCACCGATAAAGGCAGCGGCATAAACCACCAACTCCTCCGCGCCGGGTATAAACATGATATTCAAGAACGAGGCGAACTCAAAGTGGGATGACATATAAGCCAAAATACCGAGCGCCACCCCGATGATAGCCGATGTTCCGGCAGCCAAGCCGTCCAGTCCATCCGTCATATTGGCTCCGTTCGACACGGCGGTCACCACAAAGATCACCATCAGCACGAACACCAGCCACGCGGCCTCCTCCTTATAATCGCCTGCCCAGTTCACCAAGTTGGCGTAATCGAAATTATTGTTTTTCAAGAACGGGATGGTCGTCTTTGTCGACTTGGTCTCCACCGTATGATAACGCACCTCCTCGATCACGTTATCATGGCGCACCTCCATATTCTCCTTGATCACCACATCCGGGCTCATGAACAATACCAAGCCAACGATCAGGCCCAGTCCTACCTGCCCGACGATCTTGAAACGTCCGTGCATGCCCTCCTTATTCTTCTTGAACACCTTGATATAATCATCTGCGAATCCCAAGGCACCCAGCCAGACCGTAGTCACCAACATCAATATCACATAGATATTATTCAGCTTGGCACACAGTAAAGTCGGGATCAATATAGCGATAATAATGATAATACCTCCCATCGTCGGCGTTCCCTTCTTGCTCATCTGGCCCTCCAGCCCAAGATTTCTCACCGTCTCGCCGATCTGCAACATTTGCAACTTATCGATGATACGCCGGCCGATTGCCGTAGAGATAAACAAGGACAAGATCAAGGCCAACCCCGAGCGGAAAGATACGTACTTAAACATACCCGCTCCCGGGAAATCCAACTGATCCAAATAATTAAAAAGATAATAAAGCATGTCGTCTTAAATATTATGATTGTTGTGTCGAAAAAATCTCGCGTAACTTCTCACGGTCGTCAAAGTGATGTTTCACCCCCTTGATCTCCTGATAGTCTTCGTGGCCTTTTCCGGCAACAAGGATCACATCCCCTTTCTTCGCCAACATCGTAGCGGTCTTGATCGCTTGCGTACGGTCCGTGATACATAAGGCACGTTCCATATCCATTTTCGTCAATCCGGCTACCATATCGTTAATAATATCATCCGGTTCCTCAAAGCGCGGGTTATCGGAAGTCAGAATTACCTGATCGCTCAGCTTGGCAGCCTCTTTCGCCATCAACGGGCGTTTCCCCTTGTCCCGGTTTCCCCCGGCACCCACGACGGTAATGATACGTCCTTTCCCGTCCAATACCTCATGAATGCCATTCAGTACATTCGTCAAGGCATCCGGTGTGTGAGCATAATCCACGATCGCCGTATAACCGAGCGGAGACTGGATCGTCTCGAAGCGACCGGATACGGAGCGAAGCGTGCTCAGCACGATCAACACCTCCTCGGGATCTTTCCCTAAAGAAACCGCGGCTCCGTACACGGCCAGCAAGTTATAAGCGTTGAAACGTCCCACGAAATGCACCATAACCTCCCGACCGTTAATGATCAAGTCTGTACCCTCGAAATGAGATTCCAATATCTTTCCCTTGAAATCGGCCAAGGTACGCAAGGAATAGGTCAGCTTTTTCGCCTTCGTATTCTGCAACATCACCAAGCCGGATTTATCATCGGCATTCGTCAAGGCGAAAGTCCCAGCAGGCAGGTCATCGAAGAATTTCTTCTTCGCTTTCAAGTAATTCTCCACGGTCTTATGATAGTCCAAATGATCACGGGTCAAGTTCGTGAAAATCCCCCCGTCGAAAGACAGGCCGCTGATGCGCCGCTGATCGATCGAATGAGAGCTAACCTCCATAAAAGCATACTCGCATCCGGCCTCTACCATCCGGGCCATCAAGGAATGAAGCGTAAGCGGGTCCGGTGTCGTATGATCCGTCGGTACCGCCTCGCCATCTATATAATTACATACCGTGGAAAGCAATCCCACCTTATGTCCCATCTTCCGGAACATCTCATATAATAAGGTAGCGATCGTAGTCTTCCCGTTCGTACCCGTCACGCCTACCAACACCAATTTCCGGGAAGGATCACCATACCAGCGGGAAACCAAAAGCCCCAGCGCCTCCGCCGAATCCTTCACCACGATAAACGAGCATCTCCCCTCCAAATAGGACGGAGCCTCCTCGCATACGATAGCGACAGCCCCCTTCTCTATGGCGCTGTCCATATAGGCATGGCCATCCACGGCCGTACCTCTCACAGCGACAAACAAAGACCCTTTCGTCACCCGACGAGAGTCTGATTGAATATTCGTGATATCCACATTATCCGCCCCCATCAACATAGGAGCTTCCAACGCACCGATTAAATCCCTTAGTTCCATACCTATTTCAATGTTAATAATACGGTCTGCCCCTTAGACACTCGCTGTCCGGGTTGAATACTCTGCGAAACGACCCGTCCGACACCCGACAAAGAGACACGCAGACCGGCTTGCTCCAACAAGAAAACCGCATCTTTAGCACCCATGCCGACTACCCGGGGTACCAGTCCCTCACGAATCGTCAGATCGCTTAATTTCACCTTATTCTCTTCTTGCTCGGCGGAGGCTACGACCCACTTTGTCTCCAAACTGTCCGTATCCGCCTTAATATCCAATTCATCTAATACTTCCTCTACCGCCCTCAGGTCGCCGCCTTTCACACGAGGTACCATCACGGCCATCGAATCCCGTTCCATATCCCGGACATCGAACGACATATGGCTGGCGTATATCTTCTCGGCGATCGCACGCACCACGCCTCCCGACATCGTACCGCCCGAAGGATAACCGATACGAGGACGGCGGATCACCACGATACAAGAATACTTCGGATGATCGGCCGGGAAATAGCCACAGAAAGAGACTTGGTGCCCGCTCGTACGGTAGACACCGCCCGTAGCGATCTGCGCCGTACCGGTCTTTCCGGCGATCCGGACAATATCCGAATGAACCGCCTTACCGGTCCCTTTCTCCACGACTCCCAGCAACATATCTTTTATCAACGCCAGCGTATGATCCGAGCAGATCGAAGAGTTGATCACCTCCGTGGAAAAACTCTGCACGGTCTTGCCGTTATGTAAGATCTCTTTCGTAAACATCGGGCGAACCATCTTTCCGTTGTTCGCGATCGCATTAAAGAACGCCAGCGTATTGATCGGCGGTACCTGCGTCTCGTAGCCGAACGACATCCAAGGCAAAGTGGTCTTGGACCAATAACGGGTCGTATCATCCGGGCGACGTATCTTAGCACGTCCCGCCCCCGGTATCTCCAAACGAAGATCCGCGTTCATACCGATACGGTACAGTCCCTCCACAAACTTCGTCGGGTTATCCGAATAACCTTTCAGGATCGTCTTGGCCACCCCGATATTGGAGGAATACCAAATCGCCTGCTCCACCGAGATCCGGCCGTATCCACCTTTATTCATATTATGGTCCGTCATGCGGGCCCCCTTATACATATATATACCATTGCCGACATCGACCGTATCTCCCGGATTGCATAAACCATCCTCCAAGGCCACCATGATAGAGGCCACCTTGAAAGTAGAACCCGGCTCGATCTCGTCTGCCACGGCATGGTTCTTCGTCTCGCCATATACGCCTTCACGGATACGCCCCATATTCGTGATCGCCTTGATCTCTCCGGTCTCGACCTCCATCACGACAGCCGTACCGGACTCGGCATCGATCGCCTTCAATTTATCGACCAACGATTTCTCGGTTATATCCTGTATATTAATATCGATCGTGGTACGGATATCCATGCCATCCACCGGGTCCACCTCAATCACGTTCGTCCAGCCTCCACCGACACGGCGAACGGAGCTCAACCCGGCCTGCCCCCGCAGGAGCGAATCGTATTGCAACTCCAATCCATTCTTCCCCTTCGTAGTACCACCCTCCTCGATCTCTCCGTAGATATCACCGATCGTACGAGACGCCAAGGTCCCGAAAGGTTTCTGGCGCTGTACCATCTCCTTCGTATAAAAACCGCTCTTATAACGTCCCAGACGAAGGAACGGGAACTTACGGATCTCCTTCAAGTCCGAATACGAGACCTTCCCCGCGTAAATCGGGAACTGGCGGCTCTTACCGCTCAGCCCTTTCAGCAGATAAGCCTTATAGCCCGCCGGCGTACGATCCTTCAATTTACGGGAAAGATAAAACGCCAACGAGTCCACCCCATCCTTCTTGGATGTCTTGAACGTATCCAGCCAATTATACTTGGCATCCTTAGCCGGAGTATACGCATCCGCCTTAAAGTCGATATACATATAATAACGAGGCACGCTGGTAGCCATCAACTTACCGTCCGACGAATAGATATTGCCACGTCCGGGCAACACCAAACGGTTCGGTCGTTTCTGGCTCTCGGCTACCTTCATCCATTTATCCCTCTCCACGAAGGCCGTATCAAAGGCACGGAACAGGATTCCTACGGCCACAAGCCCCAGCAACAGCACGACCACGAAGTAACAGAATAAAATCCGGCTACCTTTAGGCTCTATTTCTTTCGGTTCGTTTTCTTCAGACATACCTATTTACACCTTATCTCACTTATATAACTCATAAGGAGGGGTTTTCGCACCCTCCAGATCAATACCTTGCTCCTCGATCAGCAACTCGATTTGCGATTGGCGGCTATTGCCGGTCAACTCGGATGAGATCGACAACGCCTCGAAACGCACATCCCTCAATTGCTGTTGCAACCGGTCGATCTCACGCAGCTTTTGCATACAAGTATACCGGTTACCGATAAAGAAAAACGCCAACACGACAAGTAACACGATCATGCGCGTATGCCTCAAGATAAAATCCTCTTTCAGCACGCCGCCACCGAGTATATACCAGAACGAAAGACGCTTCTCCTTCTTCCTCGTTTTCTTATGTTGTCCGTTTTCTTCCATATCTATTTCTCCTTATACCTTCTCAGCGATTCTCAACTTGGCGCTCCGGGAACGGGGATTCCGCTCCACCTCCTCGTCGGTCGGGACGATTACCTTATTATTGACCAAGCGGAAAGGCGATCGTACGTTCCCGAAGAAATCCTGCTCGCATTTCCCCTCGAAGTTTCCGGTCTTCAAAAAGTTCTTTACCAGACGATCTTCCAAGGAGTGATACGTGATAACCACCAATCGTCCTCCCGGTCTCAACACCCGCAAGGTACTCCGCAGCATCTCTTTCAGCGCCCTCATCTCATCGTTCACCTCGATACGAAGCGCCTGAAAGACTTGCGCCAAGAATTTCTTCTCCTTGTCCTTTCCCGTAAACGGCTTGATCACCTCCAAGAAGTCCCCGATCGTCTCTATCTTCTTTGTCTCACGGGCTTTCACCAGCACAGAGGCTAATTTCCGTGACACCTTCAGCTCGCCATATAGATAAAACACATCGGCCAACGCCTCCGCCGTATAATTATTCACGATATCGGCGGCGGTCCGCCCCGCACGCGTATTCATCCGCATATCCAACGCCCCGTCGAAACGGAAAGAGAAACCGCGATCCTTATCGTCGAAATGATGGGAAGAGACACCTAAATCTGCCAACAGACCGTCTACCTCCCCGCTTTCTCCATAGTAACGCATAAAATTATACAAATAACGGAAATTACTGCGCACGAAAGTGAATCGTGGATCTGCCGGGATATTATGCTCCGCGTCCGCATCTTGGTCAAAGCCGTAAAGTTCGCCCTCGCTACCCAACCGTTTCAAGATCTCGCGGGAATGTCCTCCACCGCCAAACGTAACATCCACGTAAATCCCGTCTGGACGGATATCCAATCCCTCCAGACTTTCCCGCAGCATTACCGGTACATGATAGCAACTATCTTTTTCTTCCATTCGTCGTTCTTACGTTAAACTTCCTCTTAAAATAAAGCGCCGTACTCCTTTGATACGCACGCACATGCCTTATCGGTGGGTAAAAGTACACATTTCCAAAATTACCCGCCAACATTTATATAAGAAAAGTAGGAAAAAGTTATCAACAGGTCGTTAATCTTTCGTCTTTTCGTCCTTATCTCTTACGCTTTTCACCGGTATCCGTTAACCAATTCTTCCTTTCACCTTCATCTTCTAACGGCCGTTGGAAGATCATGCAACAGTTGGTAGATGATCTTCTAACAGTTGGTGCATGATCGTCCAACAGCCGTTAGATAACCGATAGTCAAGCTCCCGGGGACTAACCTCCCTAATGGTAGCGGCTAAAAGATCAAGGGGAAAAGGCCAAGATAGCTGGCGAAAAAGCAAAAACTTCACTCAAACCTCTCTCGTTTTAATTATTAACTTTATCTTTGCCCCTTGACAAGCTTATATAGATGGCAAAACAAGGTGTGACAAAGATAGATATTAAGCAAGTATTGGCACAAAAGGCGCCCAAGGCGTCACGCAAGATTCCGGGATTTATCGTGGACTACTTGATTCGCACGGTTCATCAAGAGGAACTGAATGATATATTAACCCGTTACCACGATAAGGAAGGGGTAGATTTCATGCGTGAGCTTATCGGCTATTTTGACCTTACCCTCGATCTGGTACATGCGGAGAACATCCCGACCGAAGGCCGCTATATCTTCGCCTCCAACCATCCGCTCGGAGGATTGGACGGTATCTGTCTCTCCGCCGTTATCGGTTCCCGGTTCGAAGGCCGCATCAAGTATCCGGTCAATGATTTATTACTTTATCTCTCCAATCTAAAATCCATCTTTGTACCGATCAACAAACACGGCACCCAAGGAAAGGACAACGCACGGATGCTGGAGGAGGCTTTTGCCTCGGACGACCAGATCATCACTTTCCCCGCTGGATTATGCTCTCGCAAGATTGGTGGCAAGATACAAGACTTGGAGTGGAAGAAATCGTTCATCCAGAAGGCGGTGCAATACAAGCGGGATATCGTACCGGTCTATTTCGACGGGAAGAATTCCAATTTCTTCTATAACCTTGCCCGGATACGCAAGGCGTTGGGTATAAAGATGAATTATGAGATGATTTATTTACCGGACGAGATGTTCCGGAGCAAACATAAGACCTTCCGGATTCATTTCGGGAAGCCTATCCCTTGGCAGACATTCGACAATAGCAAGAAACCCGCCGAATGGGCTGAGTGGATAAAAAACAAGGTTTACAAACTCAAGGATTAACAGACGAAACATATGCAAGACATTATCAATCCCATAGACAGGGCACTACTGAAGGCTGAATTGACCAAAGAGAAGAGGTTGAGAAGTACCAATAAATCGAAGAATGAGATTTATATCGTCACGGCGCACGACTCACCCAATGTCATGCAAGAGATAGGGCGTCTGCGGGAGGTCGCTTTCCGTTATTACGGGGGTGGCACGGGATTCCCGGTGGATATCGATGAGTATGACACGATGGAAGACGCTTACCGCCAGCTGATTGTCTGGAGCCCGGAAGATGAGCAGATCTTGGGGGGATACCGTTTCCTTTGCGGTTCGGACGTTAAGTTCGACGAGAATGGTAAACCGATCTTGGCGACCTCACACTTGTTTAATTTCTCAGAGAAATTTATCAAGGAGATCCTTCCTTATACGGTAGAGTTGGGACGCTCGTTCGTGGCTCTGGAGTATCAATCCACCCGTTCCGGGGCGAAAGGCTTATTCGTGTTGGATAACCTGTGGGATGGATTGGGGGCTTTATCCGTGGTTGATCCGAGCTTGAGGTATTATTTCGGGAAGGTGACTATGTACAATACGTACAACCAAGAGGCCCGTAATATGATCTTATACTTCCTCGGATTGCATTTCCCGGACGCAGACCAACTGATCACTCCGGTATATCCTTTGGAGACTAATATGGATGTAGAGAAGATGAGATCTCTTTTCCCTCACGATAATTTCAAGGATAACTACAAGGTACTGAACCAAGAGGTTCGTAAATTCGGCATCAACGTGCCTCCTTTGGTAAATGCTTACATGAGCTTGTCGCCTAAGATGCGTGTATTCGGCACAGCGATCAACCATGAGTTTGGAGAGGTGGAAGAAACGGGTATCCTAATCGCTATTAACGAGATATTAGAGGATAAGAAGAAACGGCATATTGAGACGTATCTGGAAGAGGAGTACAAGTCCGCCGAGTTGATACGAAAGAATTTCATCGGGGAATAAAGCCGTAGATATGGCTAGCGCGACAGCGTAACAAGATATAAAAAGGTTCAGCCTAACCGTTCGCCTCCAAGCGGATTAAAAACGGACAAAGGCTGAACCTCTTTTTATCTCAAATAAATCTTATAGCATAGTCCACCGGAGAAATACTTCATTCGCTGCAATTCGAATTGAAAATGTATATGATTGAATAGCAGGTAAGTGGCTCCCATAGCGAAGTCTTTCGAATCGTATTCGGCTATGACGTTCAAATGCGGGGCGAATGAAGGATTGTAGGTGATACCTCCCGCCACACCGTTCAAGGGATAATCCTCACGGCGGTTATACAGATAGGATAAATGAACGCCTAAGTTTTCCCTTCCCAGCTGAAAATGTTTGGTAGCGGCCAGATAATAACGGCAGAAATAGCCGTTTCCCGTAGCCGAAGCGAATTTATGCCCGGATGACGTAAAAGGGTCCGAAGTCCCCAGCACGACAGCGGGGATGTATTTGCTTTCTTTCAACACACGTAAGCGGGCGGAGAAATAACGATCTTGGTTCGTGAATCCGGAATAGCCATGCTTATCCAATCCAAGGCTCTCGGCCGTAAACAACGTACAAGTATACGCTACCTCCAGAAACGGGAAGATCGTCACGTTCAAATAATAATTCCACGTATTAAAATTAAACTTGGGAGGCGTAAGCTCTTGATGCAAGAAGTTTCCGCCAAGCATCACGGTCTTGTCCTTTTGCATATCGGCGGACGGGGCATGCAATAGCCCTGTCGTGCCATAAGATAATTGAGCCGGAAGTATCGTCCAGCAACTTAAGAATATGATCAATAAGAGTAATTTCTTCATTTTTCTTTGTTTACTTATAAACTTCCGGCTCAACATTATTTATAGGGAGGTCAGTCTTCTTGTTGATTATTTACCAAAAATACCGCCTCCGGCATTGTTTCCATTGCCATGGCCATGTCCGTGGCTTTGCTCATAAAGAGGAGCAGGATTAGCCTCTTTCACGCTCAACACCGTAACAGATACCGATTCCAAAGAACCACCTTTATTCAGATAGTAGACAACATATTCTTTAGCCGCATACTTAACAGTAATGTTTACACCCTTAAGAGTCATGCCTTCGTCGACCTTCACGTCATATGATTTTTTGAAAGAGATCAGACCACCATCAGCGTTGATTTTCTTGCCTAAGCAGTTCTTCAAATAATCCTTAGCCGCATTTCCATACGGAACTGAAAGGACAGCTTTATCCAAATCTTTATTATTTAAGAAAGTCGCATTATAAGTAAACTCTACCGAAACCATCTTGTTGTATTCTCCAAACTCCGATTTCTCGATAAAGAACGTACTATCAGAAGGAGCGGTTGTAGTCTTAACCGCCATCAATAAACCTGCGCTGAATTGAGAATAGTGAGCTACAGGGATATTCAATTGGCCATTCTTAAGCTCTACTTTAGCATCTTTATCAACTACCCAATTATCTCCATTCTTATACAGAAGGTTTAGAGGCATATCGGATACGTTCTTGAAGTCCGCAGGAGCGGAAGCTTTAATCACCATAGCCGGAATAATAACCGTACCGTCAGGCTTTCCTGTATAAATACGGGTAACAGCTGCGGCTGGAGAACCGCTTTCTGCTACTGTGCTAGCATCCGTTCCAGTCTCAATCTCCGCTGCTTTCTCACTATTAACCGTTAATTCCACCGTAGCATCACGTTTAATAGAGAAATCCTCCGTAGTGTTATTAGGAGTCACGATAACAACACCTGTATTAGAACCTTCGGTAGAGAATGAAATTTCATCAACCTCAGATTTGTCCTCTACTACAGATTCAATCTTGCCCAAACTTGCAGCGAATGTCTCAGGATTGGCAACAGCCACATTTGCGCCAGATTCATATTTATCCGCAACAGCCTCCGGTATCTTTACAGCAACCTCTACTGTCTTTCCTGTCTCATCTTTTACCTCGACCATTTTCTCTTGATTAGCTTCAATCTTTTCCTCGACCTTACCTACTTGCTCAACGCCGATTTCCGGATTCACCTCTGTAATCGGTTTAGAAACCTCTCCGCCCTTAGTTACAGGATCGGGATCTGGGGTTGGGTCTGGGGTTGGAGTCGGATCTGGAGTCGGTGTAGCAGGTGTCAAATGGAAATCAGCGATCACATTCGCAGTCTCACCCGGTTTCAGCTCATCCAAAGTAAAGTTGTAAGAATATGCGGCATATCCCTCTGCGACAACACGAATTGTAAATCTCATTTGAGCCGTAACAGCATCTTGAGGAATTACAAAACGATAATGAGAGCCTGTCACAGTCTGAGTCTCAAACCCAGAACGGTAAATCATCTTTGTTAAAGCGCCCGACAAAGTAATTGTCGCATTAACAGCTTTACCATTCACATCCTTAACATCACCTTCCACAATATAAGAAGGACCTGTCGGAGTAGGCGTAGAAGCCTTCAATACCAAATTAGCCGGATACTTCACGTCAAATGTATCACCGTCACCCTCAGCCTTCTCTTGGTCCTCAACCGGAGAAACAACAACTTTAGCGACTGTCTTCTCATAACCGGAAGCCGTAGCGGTAATATCATACGTACCCGTTGCCACGTCAGACAACTCAAAGCTAGCCTTGTTCTCCTTAGCGATTTCCTTGTCACCTAATTTAACGAGCACTGAAAGATCGGAAGCGGTAATATCTTTTCCAGCCTCGTCTTTCACGCTAACGGTCAAGAAATACTTCGCCTTCTTGTATTCCGGCGTAGGCTCGGGAGTTGTTCCCTTTTCCATCACGGCATTCTGGATATTCTCACCCAAGCCGGATTCTACCTTCTTAACGGTTATATCATAGCTTCTCTCGATATAACCTTCTTTAGAGAAAATCACCTTATAGGCTCCGGCAGCATTCTTTCCCAAGTCGAAAGTATACTGTCCGTCAGCAGCAGTCTTAGCGGACATTGATTTAGCTCCAGATAACGCGACATTCACATCCGCCATAGCAGCACCGTCCACGTCTGTCACTTTACCACTGATCGCATAAGTGGCTTCATTGCCCGGAGTAGGCCCAGGCACATCCCCATCGTCATCCTTACAGCCAGCGAAACCGATCATGGCTGTTGTCAAAAACAAGACCAATAAGGTCTGTAACTTTGTAATTGTTCTCATAATAAAACTATTTAAAAATTGAGTAATTCCGACTTTATAAAGTACGGGTTGAATTGATTTTGCTTCATCATGTTATCTTCCGGCAACGCATAATAGTTCTTATAATAATACCGTTCGTTTCCGGCATTATAAGACATACCCCAATTGTCGGAAGTTGTCACCCTTGCATATTTACGTTTGTATTTATAGGGAGGAAGAGCCACTTGGAAGCGAAAACCTCCATTCTTCAAAGCACCTTGCGCCTTCATCGCATAGAAACCAATCGAGCAATATCGGAAATGACGAATCAAGTCGATTCGTCCTCCAACCTCATGCAATAAATATTGTTCCGCCTTCAACGATATCTGCGTATTGTATTTTGGCCAGTAGAAACTCCCCCCCAACGACCAAGTGATTCGTTGATGCTTACCATAATGAAATTCGAACCCATTCCAATACCCCGTCCCGGTACAACCAATCCGCCCTTCCACAGAAAAACGTTCATCCTTGAAATAATGTACCGCCTTCAAATCTATACCATAGCGATCCGAATCAAACAACCCTACGCTTACTCTCGCAAACGTACGCATCGGTAAGCGGAATGATTGAGAAAGAGCGATTGTTCCCGGGTGAATCTTATCCATCCGCTTTCCATATCCATCATTATATATAGGAAACACCATCTGCGCCGTCAGCTTCATCCCATTCCAGAAAGAGACCTCGATCGCAGGCGAGAGGTTGAATAATACTTGGTATATTTGCGTGATAATGAGGTTTTTAAGATACAACTCCGGATAAACCACCACGTCTACTTTAAATAAGGAGCTATTCATACGGTACTCTTTTTTCACCTTATCCCAGCTATCGCCCAGATCGTAAGTAGCATCCCAGGCGGAACGGGCCGCATAGGAGCCGGGAGCCGCCTTCAAGCTGTCCGGATTTGCCGTATAGATCAATGAGATCTGCGGTATATTATTATCCAATACGACGATACGGCAGGATTTACCCTTCTCCGGCAAGCCTGTTTTCTGGATGCGGTCTATGGCATGGGCCAGTCCCACACCCTGCAAACGCCAAGGGGTATTCTCCAAGACATACACTCTCTCCTTCTCGTCTTCCGACCAGACAACATTCTCAAAACCCATATCGACCAGCATATTCGCGGTGATATCCGCATATACCTTATTATATTGGGCCTTTGTAAACATAGGCAATAGTAGCAAAAAGAATAAAAGGCATTCCTTACGGAGTAAAATGGCTCGTATAGAAGACTTTCTATTCATATCTCTAGAGTTTGATTCCAAGTTATCATTGGTTTACTGTTTTTCTTATTCTTACCCTTCCACATAAAAAACGACTAGTGAAAACGATCGTTTAGATCTTGCATTTTTTTAGAAAGCAAAAAGATGATGCTCTTTTGTCATATTCGTGACACTTTGATTAATCTATCCTGTTGAGAAGAAGATATATAGCAGGATAAAATTTAATCGGAAAAGGTTGCCGGTCTCGGAGAAATGCCTACCTTTGCAAACGACTAATTGAAACGATCGTTTTTTACAGTCGTTTTCAATCTAAATATTTTTATTGTTATCATAGATACTTCTCATAATAGCCTGCGCCAAAATCAACAAATGACACTTTATATTTAGAGAACGACCTCATTATTTTAAGATGTACATAACCCCGCTTCCAAAGTCAGCTAGCTTCGTTGGCAAAGTAAGTTAACTTACTCGGGCATTTAAGTTAGCTTACTTTGCCATTTAAGTTAACTTACTTTTTGGCCCTTCTATACAGCCCAAAAAGAATACGGAAATTTGCTATTCTCGGAAAGCATTCTTATCTTAGCAAATTATAGCAGATTATAGCAAAGAGAGAGTTTCATGTTAGCAGCCATTCATATACAGTTAATCGTTGGTACGATATTTATCATATTGTATAGCGTCACTATATTAGGACTGGTATTAGTTATCATTACAGAGAATAGGAATCCGTTAAAGACAATTCCTTGGGTAATCGTCTTATTATTAGCACCCGGTATCGGACTGCTTTTCTATTTCTTCTTTGGACAAGATAACCGGAAACAACGGATCATATCGAGGCGTACCTATAAACGCATCATGAAAAGGCCGCAAGAGGGTAAATTACCTCAAGACGCCTGCGTAGTTCCGGACCCCTATAAACCTTTATCGACCTTGTTGACTAACACCAACCAATCCTCCCTCCTATACGGAACACAAATCACGATTTATACGAATGGTACCGAAGAGATCCAGAAAGCGACCCACCATATCCATATACAATATTATATATTCTGTGATGACGAGATAGGAAAACAGGTGCAACAACTCCTTATCAAGAAAGTAAAAGAAGGCGTGAAGGTACGTGTACTTTATGATGATGTGGGTTGCTGGAATGTAAAAGACGGCTTCTTTAAGGAAATGAAGGAAGCGGGTATCGAGGTATATGCGTTCTTGAGGGTAGCGTTCCCCGTTTTCACCAGTAAGGTGAATTACCGGAACCACCGCAAGATTATCGTGATAGACGGTAAAGTCGGGTTTATGGGAGGCATGAATATAGCCGACCGATACGATAAGGGAACCTCTTGGGGCACATGGAGGGATACGCATTTCAAATTTGTAGGGAAAGGAGTGCACGGGCTTCAATCCGTATTCCTCATCGATTGGTACGTGGTTAGTAAAAAACTCTTGAACGATCGGATTTACTATCCGGCCGCCCAAATCTATAGCGATAATATTATGCAAATCGCCACTAGCGGTCCGGTAGGTCAATGGAGAACTTTGTTGCAAGCGACCATTTTCATGATCGCCAACGCCAAGAAGTATATCTTTATACAAACCCCTTATTTCCTGCCTACCGAAGGATTGAACCAAGCGTTGCAAACCGCCGCCTTAGGGGGAGTGGATGTTCGTTTGATGCTGCCTAAGCGTTCCGATACACGTTCAGCGAATATGGCCAGTCATTCCTTTATCGACGAGATGGTAAAGGCCGGCGTAAAAGTATACCTCTACAAACCGGGCTTCTTGCATTCCAAGCTAGTCGTGTCCGACGACGCATTGACAAGCATCGGGTCCGCCAATATGGACTTCCGTAGCTTTGAGCATAACTTCGAGATTAACGCTTTCGTATATCAAAAGGAATTCGCCCTGCAAATGAAACGCATCTTTACACGCGACATGCATCACTGTGAGCGCTTGATCCCTTCCCGCTGGTTAAAGCGCCCCCTCAAGCAACGCATGGCGGAATCATTTATGCGTCTGTTTTCTCCCCTTCTTTAAGGAAGATGCTAAAGTTCACGGAGCCATACACCCGGTGCTGATAAAAATAAGGCAAAGATGAGAAGTCATTGGTCTTAGGATGTTCCATGATGAATATCCCTCCATCCCTTAGTAAATCACGCTCGAAAACCAAGGCGGGTATTTCCGGCAACTCCGGCAAGGCATACGGGGGATCGGCAAAGATGAAATCGAAACTTTGCTTAGGGGCTGAATTCAAATAACGGAAAACATCCCCACGAATCAGAGCCAATGCATCCGTCTTCAGCTCTTTCGCTACCTTGGCTATAAAAGAGGCATGAGCGTTATTTTTCTCTATGGCGG
>ERZ779892.1269-NODE-1269-length-23743-cov-4.353892_pt1 | contig 23743 bp, 26 predicted proteins | sample MGYA00511552_ERZ779892 | MGnify/ENA primary metagenome ERZ779892 (study PRJEB29588, sample SAMEA2154561) | human gut metagenome | biome: human gut; feature: human-associated habitat; material: faeces | place: Denmark | collected 2008/2010 ... | reverse complement strand
TATCCCGGTATCGGCTCTGGTCGAAAAGCATCAGATGAAAGAAAATGAAGAGACAAGGCAGATTCTGGAGAGGTTTGAAGGTATAGATGTCCCGATATTTACAGCGGAGTTTGAAGTGCTGACGAAACTGACCGGATTCAAATTGACAAGAGGAATGCTGTGCGCCTTAAAGCGTCAGCCGCTTATGGATTATCAGAATATGTGTGAGGGAAAAGACCGGATTGTCATTTTGGAAAATGTAATGAATCCGACGAATGTGGGAGCGATTTTTCGTTCTGCCGCAGCTTTAAATATGGATGCAGTACTTCTGACAGGCGGATGCAGCAATCCATTGTATCGAAGAGCATCCAGAGTAAGTATGGGAACGGTGTTCCAGATTCCATGGACATTTATTCAAGACGATAAAGAACGCAGATGCGACAGGAAAGAGATCTGGCCGGTCCAGGCAATCGAAAGCCTGAAAGCACTTGGGTATAAGACAGCAGCACTTGCATTAACCGATGATTCCTTAAGTATTGATGATCCGAAGCTTATGAATGAGGACAAGCTTGCAATTGTACTGGGAACAGAGGGAGATGGTCTGGCACCGGAGACGATCGCAGCATGCGATGATACGGTATGTATTCCAATGGCGCACGGCGTTGATTCTTTAAATGTTGCAGCTGCCAGTGCGGTTGCGTTCTGGCAGCTTGGAAGACAGGCACACAAAGATAATTGCTGCAACATGAACTCAAATTATCAGCTATGGGAATGACGGGAACCGGTGTGCTGCTTTGCGGCATCCTCTTTTGTCTCTGGCAGCGACTGGTACTGGTCGGATTTCTGGAATTCCTTCATGGCATCATCATAGGCGGCGATGATGTATTCTTTCATGAGATCATCCTCGCTGATATGGTTGAGCGCGTCCAGATAGACAGATTGCGCCTCCTCCTTGGAAGTGCTGTGCGCAAGACCCGACTCAAGGGAGCCACGCATTGCCTGGACACGAGCCGCCTGCTGGTATAGCTGTGGATCTTCCGCCTGCAGAAAGCGCATCTCTTCTGAGGTAAGCTTTTTGCCGCTCTTTAATTTCGCAATGATTTTGGCAAGGTAGGCTTTTTTCTCTTCCTCGCTCATGCCGCAGGCGGGACTGAGAAGCTCCGAGATATTCTGCGTGACAGAAAAACTGTCGAGCGCCGATGCCGTAGAGCCGGTATCAGCCGTTGCTTCGCCGCGGTTTAATCCGATGTTTGAGTGGCTTAAATGGTCAAAAATGCGCTCGGTGGCGGAGCGTTTGTCGCGCTCCGGATGAAGAAGTTTATTGATCCCTGTCAGATGAAGTGTCTGCATAAAAAAAATCCTTTCATGTGAAAAAAATATGATATGAGAAATAACTGTCCAATGAAAAATATCGTGAATCCAAGAAAGCTGTCATGAATTCCGAAAAAACTGTCACGGATTCCTAGCGGGAAATAATTGCCATAAAATCATAATGCTGCCTTTAAAGAGAAGCGCACAGGAGAAAAAGGGAACTCTGGCGGAAAAACCGTTCCTGTGTTACTATGATATATATCGGAAAGAACGGAGAGAAAATAATGAAAAACTTTATTCAGGGAATGTATCAGAAGAAACATTTTGCAAGGAGACTCATCTCGGTAATTCTCGCGGTGATCGTCATGGGATTTGCTCTGTCATGGCTGGTGCTGGTCAATTTTGGAACAGACCCCTGCACGAGCATGAATCTTGCTATTTCGGGCAGACTCGGCATGAGTCTCGGCAACTGGCAGGCGCTGCTCAACTGCCTTTTATTTATTATCGTGATATTGTGGGGACGGGAGTACATCGGATTCGGAACGCTTGCCAATATGTTCCTCGTCGGCTATTCGATTGACTTTTTCTCGTGGGTATGGTCAAAAGTATTGCCGGACGGGCTGTTTGATTCCATGGCAGTGCGCCTCGGCGTGCTGCTCCCGGCACTGGCGGTGTTCGTGGTTGCGGCAGGTGTGTATATGGTTACGGAACTGGGAACTGCCCCCTACGATGCTATCCCGTTTCTGATTGTGAAGGCGCAGAAAAAGGTACCGTTCCGCGTGGTGCGCATGGTATTTGATTTTACGGTGATCGTGATTGCGTGGGTGTTCGGTGCGAAGATCGGTCTGGTGACGATCCTGATGGGCTTCACACTCGGTCCGGTCATCTCGTGGGTCGGAGAGAAAATGGCACCGTTTTTTAATGAATAAGATTGGAATTTCAAAGCGCATGGTATATAATATAAGTAATTTTGTGATCGAAAGGAAAAGGAGAACTGACAATGAATCCAGTATATGAAAAGTTACAGAAATGTTATGAAAGTTATAAGGCAAAGATCGATTTTACCCCGAAGGTGGCACTTGTGCTGGGATCGGGACTGGGCGATTATGCAGATGATATCCGTGTGGCAGACACACTGGATTACCACGACATCGAGGGATTCCCGGTATCGACCGTTCCGGGACATAAGGGACGTTTTATCTTCGGATATGTCGGAGAAGTTCCGGTGGTGTGCATGCAGGGAAGAGTTCATTATTATGAAGGATATGATATGTCGGATGTTGTGCTTCCGGCGCGTCTGATGAAGCTGATGGGCGCGGAGGTATTATTCCTTACCAATGCGGCGGGTGGCATCCAGCTTGGCATGAACGCCGGTGATTTTATGCTCATCAAGGATCAGATTGCAAGCTTTGTTCCTTCCCCGCTGCGAGGAGCAAATGTGGACGAGCTTGGTGTGCGTTTCCCGGATATGAGCCAGGTATACGATAAGGAATTACAGCTTCTGGTGAAAAAAGCGGCGTTGAGACTGGATATTGATTTAAAGGAAGGCACTTATTTACAGCTTTCCGGTCCGCAGTTTGAGACACCGAAGGAAGTGGCGATGTGCCGGACACTCGGAGCTGATGCCGTTGGTATGAGTACGGCATGCGAGGCGATCGCAGCGCGTCATATGGGCATGCGTGTTGTGGGTATTTCCTGCATTTCCAATCTGGCATGCGGTATCTCGGCGGTCCCGCTCTGTCATGAGGAAGTACAGGAGACGGCAGACCGCGTGGCACCGAAGTTCAAGGCACTTGTGACGGAGACGATCAAGAGTATCGGGAAATAATAACCGAAGAGACGCGGTGAAGATTCTGGACGGGAGAGAGGCTTCATAGAGTGGAAACAGCAGACAGAAGAAGGAGAAAATGACATGAATACACGTTTTTATAATGCAAAGATCTTAATCCTTGCAGATGACCACAAGTTCAAGATCACGGAGGGAGAACTCTGGGTCAAGGGGAATACGATCTGCTACATCGGTGATGGGACGGACACGGCGGATGTGTGCAAGGATGGAGAAGTGCTGGTGTGGGATCGCGAGATCGATGCATGCGGCAATCTGTTAATGCCAGGATTTAAGAACGCGCACACACACACAGCCATGACATTCTTACGTTCCTACGCGGATGATCTGCCGCTGCAGGACTGGCTGAACCAGCAGGTGTTCCCACGCGAGGGACAGCTTACGGAGGATGATGTGTACTGGCTGAATATTCTTGGTATCATGGAATATCTGACCAGCGGCATTACGTCCAACTTTGATATGTATTTCTTCCCGCCGGTCGATGCAAAAGCATCCGCAGATACGGGATTCCGTACGGTGCAGACCAGCGGACTGAACAATTTCGGCGGTACAGTAGAGCTGATGGAGGAAAATTATCATATCGTCAATGAGATGAGTGATCTGACTTCTTTCATTGTCGGATTCCATGCGGAGTACACCACCTCGAAAGAACTGATGGAAGGCGTGGCGGCGCTGGCACAGAAGTTAAAATCTCCGGTATGGTTGCACAATTCCGAGACAAAGCTTGAGGTAGCAGAGTGCAAAGAGCGCTGGGGCATGACACCGACACAGCTTACGGACTCACTCGGCATGTATGAGTACGGCGGCGGCGGATACCATTGTGTATGGTTTGAGGAGCCGGATTTTGAGATCTTTAAAAAGCGTCATCTGACGGCAGTGACGAACCCGGCCTCTAACCTGAAGCTTGCTTCCGGCATCTGCCCGACGAAGCGGTTTGTGGATGAGGGCATTGCCATGGCGATCGGTACGGACGGCCCGGCGAGCAACAACTGTCTGGATATGTTCCGCGAGATGTTCCTTACCTCCGCACTTGCAAAGGTGCGCGAGATGGATGCCGAGTGCGTGGGTGCAGATGAGATCCTTTACATGGCAACAGCCGGCGGTGCGCATGCAATGCAGCTGGAGGACTGTGACCGTCTGGCGGTGGGCAAAAAGGCGGATATTGTCATGATTGACCTGAACCAGCCGAACATGCAGCCGGAAAATAATATCGTGAAAAATCTTGTATACAGCGGAAGCAAGCAGAATGTAAAACTGACTATGGTAAATGGAAAAGTTTTATATGAAGACCAGAAATTTGACATCGGATTTGATCCGGCAGATATTTACCGCCGTGCAAATGAGATCATCCGCCGTATGAAATAACAGAAGGAGAATTATGCAGGTAATATTTATACATCACAGCTGTTTTCTGGTGGAAGTGGATGATCTGGTATTGATTTTTGATTATTTTGGCGGGGACCGGGTGAATGGTTTCCACTTTACGGGAAAGATTCCAGATTACGCACCGGATACAAAAATCTATATGTTTGCCAGCCACAAACATCAGGATCATTTTGACATGGATATTCTGCGCTGGAGTGAAAAATATACCAATGTACATTATATTTTATCCAAGGATATCCGCATCAGTCCGCATTTTCTGCAAAAGCATGGAATTGACCCGGGGGTGCGGAAAAAAGTGACGTTTGTCTCCGCAAACAACCATTATGAAGTGGATGATCTAAAGATCCAGACCCTTTTGTCTACCGATGCAGGAGTGGCATTTTATGTGAATGTGCGTGGGGTGAGTATCTTCCATGCAGGAGATTTAAACGACTGGAAGATGGAACATGTGGGAGAACTTATAAACGGCAAACAGGAACGCACTTTCCGGCACGAGATCCGTAAGCTTGCGGACAAGCCGGTCAATTTTGCGTTTGTCCCGATGGATCCGCGGCTGGGACCGTATCAGACACTCGGGATTGATTTTGTGCTGAAAAACACCGATGCAGAATTTGTTTTCCCGATGCATATGTGGCAGGATTATTCTGCAATCAGGGAATACAAAAAACACATTACAAATCTTGGAATGGCAGACCGCGTAATTGAAATTGAAAGGGAGAATCAGGTATTTCCGTTCGGGGAACTCTAACTCTTGAATTTACAGAAAAATTCATATATAATAATTAAGTTAATGGGGTAACAACAGAGAGGAGAAAACTATATGACAGATTTTCTTTTATGTATTGGCAGATATGTGGTCGAGATGGCTGCTTTGGCTTTGATCGGCGGATTAGGGGCATTTATTGGTATCAGACTCCGCAGGCACAAGGATGCGAAGGCTGACACGACGAAAGAATGATTTTGGAGGAACTGGTAATGAAAAAGAGTTATGGCGTAAATGAGCTGCGCCGGATGTATCTTGACTTCTTCGAGAGCAAGGGACATCTTGTCATGAAGAGCTTTTCATTAGTACCACACAATGACAACAGCTTATTACTCATCAATGCGGGAATGGCACCGCTCAAGCCGTATTTTACAGGACAGGAGATTCCGCCACGCAGACGTGTGACTACATGTCAGAAGTGTGTGCGTACCGGAGATATTGAAAATGTAGGAAAGACTGCGCGTCACCTTACATTCTTTGAGATGCTTGGAAACTTCTCTTTTGGGGATTATTTTAAGCATGAAGCGATTGCCTGGTCATGGGAATTCCTGACAAAGGTACTTGGGCTTGAGGAGGATCGTCTGTATCCGTCCATTTATGGAGAAGATGAGGAAGCGTATGAGATCTGGACCAGGGAAGTAGGAGTTCCGGGAGAGAAGATCACACGTTTTTACCGTGATGAAAACGGAGAATGTGACAACTTCTGGGAGCATGGTGCAGGTCCTTGCGGTCCGTGTTCTGAAATTTATTATGACCGTGGAGAAAAATACGGCTGTGGCAGTCCGGACTGTAAAGTGGGCTGTGAGTGCGACCGTTTTATGGAAGTATGGAATAACGTGTTTACCCAGTTCAACGGTGACGGACATGGCAACTATGAAGAACTTGAGAACAAGAACATTGATACCGGTATGGGATTAGAGCGTCTTGCAGTCGTAGTACAGGATGTGGATTCCGTATTTGATATTGATACGATGAAGGCAATCCGTGATAGAATTTGCGAGATTTCCCATAAGACCTATCAGACCGATGCTTTAGACGACGTATCGATCCGTCTGATCACCGATCATATCCGTTCTGCAACCTTTATGATCTCCGATGGAATTATGCCATCAAACGAAGGAAGAGGATATGTACTGCGCAGGATCATCCGCCGTGCAGCAAGACATGGCAGACTGCTGGGTATCGAAGGACAGTTCTTGGCAGAGCTGAGTAAGACCGTCATTGCAGAGAGTAAAGACGGATATCCGGAATTAGAGGAAAAGAAAGACTTTATCTTAAAGGTATTAAGTCAGGAAGAAGAAAAATTCAATAAGACGATCGATCAGGGACTTGGTATTTTAGAGGACATGCAAAAAGAAATGGAAGCAGCAGGTACGAAGGTGCTTTCCGGCGAGCATGCATTTAAATTATATGATACCTATGGATTCCCGATGGATCTGACACAGGAGATCTTAGAGGAAAAGGGCTTTACCATTGATGAAGAGGGATTCAAAAAATGCATGGAAAAGCAGAGAGAAAAAGCCCGCAGTTCCAGAAAAGAGACCACCTATATTGGAGTAGATGCAACTGTATATGATGAGATTGACACCTCCATTACCAGTGAGTTTGTCGGCTATGACAGATTAGTACATGAGTCAAAGATCACGGTTCTTACCACAGAAAGAGAGATCGTAGAAGCACTTTCCGATGGTGATATGGGAACTGTGATCGTAGAGCAGACGCCATTTTATGCAACTATGGGTGGACAGTGTGCAGACCACGGATTTATCACAACAAAGGATGGAAAATTCCAGGTAGAAGATGTAATCAAGCTGCGTGGCGGAAGGATCGGTCATGTCGGAAAGATGGTCAGCGGTATGTTAAAGACCGGTGATGTTGCAACATTAGAAGTTGAGGAGAAGAGACGCTCCCTGACAAGAAGAAACCACAGTGCGACCCATTTATTACAAAGAGCACTGCGTGAAGTCTTAGGTACCCATGTAGAACAGCATGGTTCCTATGTAGATGATAAGAGACTTCGTTTTGACTTCTCACATTTTGCAGCAATGACTCCGGAGGAAATCGCAAAGACAGAAGCTCTGGTAAATGAAAAAATTGCCGAGGCACTTCCTGTTGAAACGAAGATCATGTCCTTAGACGAGGCGAAAAAGACCGGTGCAATGGCACTCTTTGGAGAAAAATACGGTGAGAGTGTACGCGTAGTCAGCATGGGAGATTTTTCTACAGAGCTTTGTGCAGGAACACATGTCGACAATACAAGCAATATCAGTGCATTTAAGATTGTATCGGAATCCGGTGTCGCAGCCGGTGTACGCCGTATTGAAGCACTGACTTCCGAGGGAGTATTCCATTACTACGACACCTTAGAGGACACTTTAGAGCAGGCTTCTAAATTAGTAAAGACAAACCCACAGAGTCTGGTAGAAAAATTAGAGCACTTGATGGCAGAGATGAAAGCACTTCAGAGCGAGAATGAATCCTTAAAGAGCAAGGCAGCGAAAGAAGCACTTGGCGATGTGATGGATCAGGTAGAAGAAGTGAAGGGAACCAAGCTGTTAGCAGTCCGTGCAGACGGTGTGGATATGAACGGCTTAAGAGATCTAGGCGACCAGTTAAAGGAAAAGCTGGGTGAAGGTGTTATCGTATTAGCATCCGAATGTGACGGAAGAGTTAACCTTGTTGCCATGGCAACCGATGCAGCAATGAAGTCCGGTGCTCATGCAGGTAATCTGATCAAAGCCATTGCAAAAACCGTTGGCGGCGGTGGCGGCGGTCGTCCGAATATGGCACAGGCAGGCGGAAAAAATCCGGCCGGAATCGCAGATGCATTAGCACAGGCAAAGAGTGCATTAGAAGAGCAGTTAAAATAAAATGTCAAAAGTTTAGGGAGAAACTATGAAGAAAAGTTCAAAAAGTGTTTGGAGCAGATTTGTCATGACATTTGCAGCAGCATTTTTATTAATGCTTGTGACAACCGTTCCGGTAAAGGCAGACAGCAGTAATATGCCATTAGTAAAAGATATAAAACAGACAGATGCTTCCACTAACTCAGTAGGAATCATTTGGTCCTGCCCGGGAAGTGATATTCGTTTTAAAATCGAAACATCTGAGCAGCTGTCTACCGGATATACTGATTATAATAAGAGACCACAGTCTTCTGCATCTGTGACCTTGACTAAGTTGGGGGCAGGAAAGGTTTATTATGTTCGGATTACACCAATTAGATATACGATGGAAGGGATTGGTAAATATACAACAGTCACAGGAACCACATCCCGGCCATTGCGGGTTGTGACCGCACCGGATAGCACACCGGCAAGTCTGACACATGTAAAATCATCAACAGATACGATCAAGGTCAAATGGTCAGCAGTACCGGGAGCAGATGTGTATCAGGTTGTTTACAGCCAGTCCGGTACAGCCAATGAATTTACAAAAGAGACAACAGGAAACAGTGTTACTTTAAAGAAACTTTCCAAAGATGCGAGATATACGATCAAGGTGCGTGCCGGAAAGAAATATACGGATGGCACGGGAAGAGCATGGGGCAACTATCATACCAAATACGATGTTCCGGTAAAATCCACAAAAGTGGAAGGCATCAAAGTAAGCGGATATTATCAGAACCTGTCAAAGATCAGTATTACAAACAAAGCAAAAGCATGTGCGGATGGATACCAGTATCAGCTTTACACTGCATACAAAGGTCAGGATAAAGAGACAAAGGTTAAGAGTATTACCGTAAACCAGAACAATCCGGGTTCTTCGAATCAGGTGTCAGCAAGCATGAAGATATCTGCTTTGAAAAACCATAATTTTTACAAAGTAAGAGTGCGTGCTTATTCCTTAAACAGCAAGAATGAGAAGATTTATGGCGTATGGTCTTCCTGGAAATATGTAAGCCCACAGCCGGATGTTACAAAGAAACAGAAGGTTAAAAAGGGAATTAAGATCAAATGGGATAAGATCAATGGTGCAGACCGTTATGTAGTATATGTTTCTACAAAAAAGGATTCCGGTTATAAGAAGTTCCAGACAACCGGAAAGAACAGCACGACCATCACAAAGTATGGTAAAAACAAGCTGAAATCAGGAAAAACTTATTATTTCTATGTAGTGGCACAGAAGAAGGTAGACAATAAGTATCAGTCAGGTGCAGCAGGAAATGCCACAAAACGTTGGTCAATGACCTACTAAAAACAGAAAATATCAGAAAAACAGGAATAACGTGTAAAAGATAGCTTGTCTTTTACACGTTATTTTGTTAAAATAAAAAAGCATTAATTAAAACAAATAAAAACTAAGGAGGAGACTATGGGAAAGAGTTTCAAAAATGTGGGAAACAGATTGATCCTGACATTAGCAGCAGCCTTTGCATTAGTTCTGATCACTGCATTTCCAGTAAAAGCAGCAAGTAAACCATCACCTATTACAGGGTTAAAGCAGATTGAAGGTTCGTCTACATCTGTAAAGGTAAGCTGGTCCTGTTTAGGAGGCAGTGATACAAGATATAAGGTGGAGATTTCGGAACAGCCGTCTACAGGTTATATTGTGGTGGATAAAATGAGTATTCATCACCAACATGGATAAGTAATCTGGAAGCAGGAAAGACATATTATGTGCGGATAACTCCATTTGTGGAAGATGATGATACATATGAGATCATATGGGGAGACACCTCTGCACCGGTTAAGGTGGTGACTGCACCTGATAAGGCACCGGCTACACTTACACATACAAAATCTACAACGAATTCCATTACTGTGAATTGGTCAGCTGTACCGGGAGCAGATATTTATCAGGTAGAGTATTATACAGACAGTTCAAAAGCAATGAAGTGTGTAACTACCGGGACGAGTATCTCACTGAAAAAACTTGCAAAAAATGAAGCATATACGGTTTACATTACCGGAGGAAGGAAATATGCCGATGGAACGACTGTTGCGTGGTCAGATAGTAGTATATCTAAATTGGGTATTCCTGTAAAACCTTCTAACGTGAGTGGTGTAGAGGTAAATTACTATTGGCAGAATTTATCGGAAATTTCTGTAAGAAATTCTACAATAGAGTGTGCAGACGGATATCAGTATCAGCTTTACACCGCATATAAGGATAAGGATTCTAAGATTAAAACGGTAACCACAAGTTCAACATATCCTCAGACTTATATCAAGACGTCTGCATTAAAGAAGCATAATTTCTATAAGGTCAGAGTTCGTGCATATGCTTTAAATAGTAAGAATGAGAAAATGTATGGCGGCTGGTCTTCCTGGAAATATGTAAGCCCACAGCCGGATGTTACAAAAGCAAAGAATAATAAGAGCAAAAAAGGAATTCAGATCAATTGGGATAAGATTAAAGGTGCAAACCGTTATGTAGTATATGTTTCTAATAAGAAGGATTCCGGGTATAAGAAATTCCAGACAACTACAAAGACTGGAACCGTCATCAAAAAATGCGGTAAAAGTAAGCTGAAATCAGGAAAAACTTATTATTTCTATATTGCACCACAAAAAAAGGTCGGCAATAAGTATGTTTCCGGGTTAGCAGGTAATGCAAATTATTGCTGGAAGCTCAAATACAAGAAATAAGAACGGTAGTAACGTGTAAAAGGCATTTGTCTTTTACACGTTATTTTACTGAAATTGGGAGAAAGAATAGGAAAAATTGATAAACAGGAGTCGGGTATGGAAGAATTATTAGAAAAAAAGGAAGAACCGGATAAGAAAAAAGACAGAGTGCTTGTTGTGATCATCATTGTTTTAGCAGCAGCATTGGCAGTTATAAAAATTGTGGAGTTTATAGCTGACGGAGAGTTTCAGCAGACAGATGCCACGAATGAGAATGTCATAATTCAGTGGAGAGGGAAAACGGTCGAAGAGCCTTATATCATTGAAGTGTCAAAAAATAAACAGGATGGATACCGGAAAGTTGGCCACATTTATGTGGACACAAGGAATCATAATATATGTAGTACCTATATACATGATTTGAAACCGGGAAGCAGTTATTATGTCAGAATATATTCCGTGGATTCCTCCGGAAAGAAAAAATATTCAGAACCGTTAGAAGTGGTCACAGAACCGGAAGGGAAAATAGAGAATCTGAAATATGAGTGGAAAAAATCCAATTCGGTAAAACTCAGTTGGGATAAAGTATCCGGAGCTAATGTCTATAAGGTGCGTTACTATAAAGATAACGATGAATATATCAAATATACCACAAAGAATAGTCTGACACTGAAAAATTTGAAGAAAGGTGAAGGGTATTCTACAAGGGTAGAGCCTATGAGACAGTCAGAGAGTGGTTTTCATGTTGAAAGTAATAATGCAGGCGAAGGCAAGATATATATTGAATAAAAATCCGAAAATAAAAACACCGTAAGTTATTGACTTACAGGGATTATCTGTTATAATAATTAATAGTGCAAATATTACCCAAACAGTTGGAGCACAATTTACAACTGGAGGGAGGTTAGGTGTGAGACTATGTCAAATGTAATCGTAAAAGAGAACGAGACTTTAGATTCCGCTTTACGTAGATTCAAGAGAAACTGTGCAAAAGCAGGTATCCAGCAGGAGATTCGTAAGAGAGAACATTACGAAAAACCAAGCGTAAGACGTAAAAAGAAATCAGAAGCTGCAAGAAAACGTAAATATAACTAAGACAGCGAAATGGAGAGACTATCGTAAGATGGTCTCTTTTTACGTTATAGGATCAGGGTGTCAAAAGGCGGTTTCAAGTTTTTTGATTGGCAAACTGCACAAAGCCGGGTCTATTTTGTTCCGTTGTACGAAAAAACAGAAAAATTCCAGACAAACAGATACAAAAGGAAGAGATTGTGCATCGGCAATGATCCCGTTGAATCTGAATAATGCCTCATATAAGAGTGGAACGAAGTTAACAAATGTTATGAACAATGCAATGCTTGACAAATATGATCCTGTAACAGGAGATTATAAGGGCAGTGTTGATCTTAAGAAATTAGGCAAATACAATTATTTTAAATTCGTGATCTATGATATTGATGCAAAAGGCGGATATGATACACCAGCTATCTATTATTTCAGATTGTAAGGATAAGAACAATAGAAGGAAATAAATATAAAAAATAAATATGTAAATATAAAAAAGACATGAATGTAGAGAGTACTGTCGTAGAGAAATCGTGGCAGTACTCTTTTTATGCATAAATCCAAAAGCCCCTCATATAAATGTTTTAAGGACAAACCAAAAGACAGGAGGGAGCATCTATGCAGGAAGAACTGCTTCATATCTTTCCGCTGCATCTGCGGGAAACACTGCAAAAAGTTACGATGAAAGAAAATACCTTAGAGGAAATCCGTATCAGGATCGGACAGCCTGTGATCTTTCATATGGAAAATGAAGAGTGGTATTTAAAAAAAGAAACAGGCAGATTAGAACGAAGCCAGGTAAATGCCTATTGTGCCACGAAAGAGGATATTAAAAGCATGGTAAAGTTCATCAGCAGTTATTCACTCTATGCCTATGAGGATGAGATGAAGAGGGGATTTATCACCATGCAGGGCGGACACCGCATCGGAGTGGCAGGACAAGTAGTGATGGACGGTGGTAAGGTGTTAAGCCTGTCGAATATTTATTTTTTGAATATCCGTGTGGCAAGAGAAAAACGTGGCTGTGCAAAAGACATCATCCCATATCTGATACATAGGAACAGTATTTATAATACCCTGTTCGTTTCGCCTCCCGGAATCGGTAAGACTACTTATTTAAGAGATGCTATCCGGATTCTGTCAAACGGTTCGGACAGGCTGCATGGAATGAAGATCAGTATCATAGATGAGCGCTCCGAAATTGCTGCCTGCCGTCAGGGAATTCCGCAAAACGATATCGGGATCCGAAGTGATGTCTTAGACGGCTGTTTAAAATCCTTTGGAATGCTGTTAATGCTGCGTTCGATGGCACCGCAGATCATTGCGGTAGACGAGATCGGAAGCAGGGAGGACTGTCGGGCAATGGAGCAGGCAATCTATTCGGGCAGCCGTATTATCGGGACCGTACATGCTTACGATATGAAAGAGCTTTCGAGAAAAAAATACCTGAAAGAAATGTTAGAACAGCAGATGTTTGGCAGGATCGTCCTCTTAGAAAAAGCAGAAAATGGCAGGAGAAGGTTCCATATCTATGATGAGAACTTAGAAAAAATATGTTAAAGATTTTAGGAAGTGTTTTGATCCTGACTGCTTCGGTGGGCGGATGTCTGACTTTTTTAGAAAGATTTCGGGAAGAGGAGCGGCAGCTTTTAGCAATGAAAGAAATGCTGATCATCTTTGAAAAGCAGTTAGAATATGTCAGGCTTCCGATCGCAGAGGCTGTCACAGACATGGCAAAGAAAGCAGGAGCACCCTTTGAAGCGCCATTGATGGAGTTTACGGAAAAAATCCTGTATCACCAGACAGAGGAAGTGGAGAGGCTTTGGAGAGAGTGTTTTGAGGCACACAGACGGTCATTTTTTTTAAATCGGGAGGAATTTGCAATCCTTTTAGATATGGGCAGACTGTTAGAGCCGGTGGACAGCAAAAGTCAGATCGCTTCTGTGGAAATGTACATCAACCGCGTGGAAGAGAAGATTCAAAAGATGTGGGAGGAACGGGAAAATAAGCAGAAGGTATATCAGAGTGTCTGTCTCTTTGGGGGACTGCTTCTGATTATCGTGTTACTGTAAAGGAGAACATATGAGTGTAAATCTGATTTTTAAAATTGCTGCAATCGGGATCATCGTGACTGTGTTAACGCAGATATTAAAGCACAGTGGCAGAGAGGAGCAGGCATTTTTGACAAGTCTTGCCGGACTGCTGCTGGTATTGTTCTGGATCGTACCATATATCTACGAATTGTTTTCAACGATGAAGGATTTGTTTGCATTATAGGGGGAAGTATGGATATTTTAAAAATTGCAATGATCGGCATGGCAGGTGTCTGTCTGGCAATCCCATTGAAATCATATAAGGCAGAGTATGGGATGCTCATCAGTCTTGGAACCTGCGTCTGCATTTTTATTTATCTGGTAACAAAGTTAGAAATTGTTGTGGAGTACATTGGCAGGATTGAAACGGTATTGAACTTGGATGGTGGTTATATCCGCCTGATGTTAAAAATGATGGGAATTACCTATGTGGCACAGTTTGCGGCAGAAATCTGTAAGGATGCGGGCTATGGTGCGGTCGGGAGCCAGATCGAGTTGTTTGGTAAGGTGTCCATTCTTTTTGTGAGTATGCCGGTATTGCTGGCATTGCTGCAGACGGTTGGGGATTTTTTATGAAAGACAGAGATGTATTAAAAAGCTGTTATTTTGAACATTGCATAGGAAAATTAAAGGTAAATTTATTTTTTGTAGGAATATTATTGATTTTGGGAATGTTACTGTTTCCGTTGCAGGTGCAGGCGGAGAAGAAGAAAGGGCCAGATACCGGTGTGGACAGGGAATTGGATACAGGTCTGGAGAAAGAAGCAGATTCTGATGTAGACTTTGACACAGAAAGAGACGAGATGCTGGGATATCTGACGAAAGAAAATCTTTTTGCAGATCTGGACGAATTTTCAGGGCAGGAAACGGGAATGAGTTTTTCAGAGCTGGTGAGGAGTATCTCAAAACAGGGAGCGTTGGAAAGCCTTGCAGGGATCGGAGGCTATATCAAAGAGGCACTGGTGGGAGAACTTGAGGAAAATAAGAAAAGCATGATGCAGATCGTGGTACTGGTATTGATCTTCAGTATTTTGCAGAACTTTTTAGGACTGGTTGAAAATTCCTATATTACGGAGCTTTGCTACGTTTTGACCTATCTGGTGCTGATGCTGTTTGTTTTAAAATCATTTTCCGTGACCTCCGAGATTGTCAGCCATCTGCTTCAAAATGTGACGGGCTTTATGAAAATGCTGCTGCCTTCTTATTTAGCGGTCATGGTCTTTGCCGGAAACGCGATGAGTGCCATGTCTTTTTATGAGCTGACTTTTTTTATCCTGTATGGGATCGAAGTGCTGATGATCTATGTACTGCTGCCACTGATCAATCTGTATGTTCTGTTTTATTTAACAAACTGCATGATGAAAGAAGAAGTATTTTCAAAAACGGCAGAGCTGGTGCGTGATATTTTCAGCTGGGGTGCCAAACTGGTGCTGACGATCGTGGTTGGTCTAAACGTTGTACAGGGAATGATCGCACCGGCGGTTGACTATGCGAGCAGAACAACCCTGACAAAGTCTTTGAGCCTGATCCCCGGGATTGGCGGTGCGGCAGCGGCAATCGGTGATATTTTCATCGGTTCCGGGATGGTCATTAAAAACAGTGTCGGAGTGGCTGCGATGTTTTTGCTGATATTTTTGTCATTGATCCCGTTTTGTAAGGTATTGATCATTACACTGCTTTATAAGTGTATGGCAGCATTTTTAGAACCGATTGCGGATAAGCGGATCGCGGGAGCAATGAGCGGTGCGGCACATGGAGGCGAGATGTTGATGCGTGTGATCACTACGACCGTATTTATGGTTTTTATTACCGTGGCGATGATGTGTGCAACGACATCTTTTGTGGTTTAGGAGGAATGAGATGAGTGCTGTTTTAGAGTGGCTGAAAACCTTTTTGATGTTGTATTTTTTCCTGACACTGATCCTCTATCTGGTGCCAAAGAAATCCTATCAGAAGTATCTGCAATTTGCAGTAAAAATGATACTTTTAGTGGTGGTGTTCCTGCCACTGTTAAACCGGGTCAGCAGCGGCGTGGATTTTTTTTCACTGGTAGAGGAATTTGAAACTTATAAAGCAGAGAGCGGTCTGACGGATATGGAAGGATTGGAGGGATTGCAGAATGGATATGTCGAAGAAAGGAGCGGATATTATCAGGAACATTATGGGGAATCGGAATAATCTTTTGATCCTCGCACTTTTGGGGGTTCTGGTACTTGTGCTTGCGATACCGACAGAAAAAAAGACAGAATCGAAAATGGATTTTAAGGCGAATGAAGATGCAGGTGGAGAACAGTTAGAGGAGCGGTTAGAACGCATTTTAAAGCATACGGAAGGGGTCGGAGAGGTCAGGGTGATGATCACGGAGGCAGAGGATACAAAAAGTTTTGCATCGGATAAAGAAAACGAAGGTACGGTGGAAGGGGTTGTGGTGGTAGCGCAGGGAGCAACAGACCCGGCGGTAAAGAAAAAAATACAGGACATCGTAATAGCATTATTTCCCATAGAGGCACATAAAATAGAAATAGTAAAAATGAAAGCGGATTAGGAGGTATCCATGAAAAAAATATTTAAGAAGAATCAGCTCATCATTACAGGATTAGCACTGATGATCGCGGCAGCCGGTTATCTCAGCTACAGCAACACAGGTTTAAAGAACGATACGAAGGAAACGGCAAGCAAAAAAGAGGTAAAAGAAGAATATGAGATTTCGGATGAAGACAGCAAGAGCGAGGAGATTTTTACGGACACAGAGGCATCAGAAGAGGTAGCAGATGCATCACAGGCGACATCAGAGACTTCTGCGGAAGGAATGAGTGAAGAGGAAGCAGAGTCGGCAAATCCGGGTGAAGCAGTCTTAACCAGTACCGGTGCAGAGAGCGTTAATTTTGCAGCAGAGGCGAAGCTGTCGAGAGAACAGGTGCGGTCTAAAAACAAAGAATCTTTATTAGAGATCATCAACAACAAAGAATTAGAAGAAGCAAGCAGACAGTCTGCCATTGAGCAGATGGTCAAAATGACCGACACCGCTGAAAAGGAAGAAGCGGCAGAGATGCTTTTAGAGGCAAAGGGATTCAGTAACGTTGTAGTCAGCATTACGGATGATTCCGCCGATGTCGTACTGGATATGGGAAAAGATGCAACCGATGCAAAACGGGCACAGGTGGAAGATATTGTTAAGAGAAAAACCGGTGTATCTGCACAGAATATTATTATCACTCCGGTAGATTCCTCTGCAAAGACACAGACAGAAAAGTAGACGGAAGATTTCTGATAATTTCTTGACCATATATGGAAAAGAACGTATAATTTTTACATAGAAAAATTCGGAGGAGGCACCAATGAAGCGGGTATTTTTAATCGTATTAGACAGTGTGGGCATGGGAGAAATGCCGGATGCAGCAGAATATGGAGATGCAGGAAGTAACACGATTCTTGCAGTTTCTAAGAGTCCGTATTTTTCCATGCCAAATATGAAAAAATTAGGATATTTTAACATTGACGGAATGGCAGTCAATGACAAAGAGGAGCATCCAACGGCAGCGTTTGCAAGAATGACGGAAAGCTCCAAAGGAAAAGACACAACCATCGGACACTGGGAGATTGCGGGAATTATTTCTAAAGCGCCACTTCCGACTTATCCGAACGGCTTTCCAAAAGAAATCCTAGAGGAATTCTCAAAACAGACCGGAAGGGGTGTGCTTTGTAACAAACCATATTCCGGTACGGAAGTGATCAAAGATTACGGAGATGAACATCGAAGAACCGGAGATCTGATCGTATATACTTCCGCAGATTCGGTTTTTCAGATCGCAGCCCATGAAGAGGTTGTTCCGGTAGAACAGCTCTATGAGTACTGCAAGATCGCAAGAAAGATACTGACAGGGGAACATGGTGTGGGTCGTGTGATCGCAAGACCGTTTATCGGGGAATCCGGCAATTACACAAGAACATCGAACCGACATGATTTTTCATTAGAACCGCCGGCAGTCACGATGTTGGATCAGATGAAAGAAGCAGGGTTAGACGTACTTGCCGTTGGAAAGATCAACGATATTTTTGCAGGAAAGGGTATTACGGAATTCGTACGGACTACCGGAAATGAAGATGGTATCAATAAGACATTGGAGTATATGGAAAGAGATTTTGAGGGTATCTGTTTTGTCAATTTAGTGGACTATGACATGCTCTACGGACACCGGAATGATGTGGACGGTTATGCAAAAGCACTGACTTACTTTGATGAACGTCTGCCGGAGATCTTAGAAAAAATGAGGGATGAGGATATCCTGATGATCACTGCAGATCACGGATGTGACCCTAGTACACCATCTACGGATCACTCTAGAGAGTATACGCCACTCATTCTGTATGGCCAGCCGGTCAAGGCGGGAACGAACTATGGCACACGGGATACATTTGCCGATATTGCGGCAACGATCTTAGACTATTTTTCCATTGTACCAAAATGTGCAGGAAAGAAGTTAGAAGAATCTTAGGCAGAATACGGCTGGAACCATTGCGGCAGCCGGTGAAGTATGTTACAATAAATGCGATTCGCCGGATGGCGGAATGTGCTGTGTGATACACAGGCACAAAGAAAAAACTGAATAAATAGCAGTCAGGTGTCGAAGCAGTCATTTTGTATTTCAGACAATACTTTTCATGGCTGGCTTCGGTGAAAAGGGAAACAGGTGCAAATCCTGTACGAACTCGTCACCGTAATTAGGGAGCAGAAGTCGAGATATCACTGGGAAACCGGGAAGATGACGGATGCAGAGATCTTTAAGCCGGGAGACCTGCCTGAGTGCTGTACAGAAACATTTGTTTCAAGCCACGAGTAACTGGTTGTACATATTGATGTATGAGAATTTCTGTTTTGGAATTTTGATGCGTTTCTTTTGCGTATAAACCCTTTACCTGTACAGGCAGAGGGTTTTTATTTTGATCTTAATTTTACAGGGGATGACTCTGTAATTTTATAAAAAAACGCTCCGCGAGGATGCAGCCGGTTGCTCTGAAAATTCTAACGAACACCCTAAGGAGGAAACATGAAGAGAAGAGTCGTAGCATTATTGATGGCAACTATGATGGGAGCATTCTGCATTACAGGATGCGGAAGCAGCAAAGAGGCAACAAGTGACAAAGCAGCCAAGACAGAAAAAGAAGCGGATACAGAATCCGATAAAGATGCGGACAAAAAAGCCGCAGATAAGGTTGCAGCACTGATCGATGCCATTTATGTACAGGAAAGAAACGATAAGACAGACGAGCAGTGTGCCGAAGCGAAGGAAGCATGGGATGCACTGACCGATGCCCAGAAAGAATTAGTAGAGGGTGAAAATGCTGATCCGGATTATTTTGGAAGAGATACCGGCGATGCATCTAAAGATGATGCCAGAAATAAGGATGATATTGGCGAAAATGAAATTTTAGCAGTAAGTTTTGGAACCTCCTTTAATGACAGCCGTGTTGCTGACATCAAAGGAATAGAGGATGCTCTGCAGGAAGCAAATCCGGACTGGTCCGTCAGAAGAGCATTTACCGCACAGATCATCATCAACCATGTACAGGCGCGTGACGGAGAAAAAATTGATAACGTAGATCAGGCATTAGAGCGTGCAGTAGACAACGGTGTAAAGAATCTGGTAGTACAGCCAACACACTTAATGCGTGGTGCAGAATATGATGAATTAGTGGAAGCGGTAGAGAACTATAAGGACAAGTTTGAAACCGTAAAAATTGCAGAACCGCTTCTTGGAGAAGTCGGAGCAGATGCAGACGCTGTAAACAGCGATAAGGAAGCCGTAGCGAAAGCATTAACAGCAGAAGCCGTAAAAGATGCCGGCTATGACAGCCTTGATGCAGCAAAAGAAGACGGAACAGCATTTGTATTTATGGGCCATGGTACTTCCCATACTGCAAAAGTATCTTACAGCCAGATGCAGACACAGATGAAAGACCTTGGCTATGACAATGTATTTATCGGAACCGTAGAGGGTGAGCCGGAAGAGACTTCCTGTGAATCTGTTATTGATGCAGTAGAAAAAGCAGGATATAAAAAAGTCGTTCTTCGTCCGTTAATGGTCGTAGCAGGAGATCATGCAAACAATGATATGGCAGGAGACGATGATGATTCCTGGTTAAGCATGTTCAAAGCGTCCGGAAAATTTGACAGTGTAGATACACAGATCACAGGACTTGGCGAGATCAAGGACATCCAGCAGATCTATGTAGATCATACTGCAGAGGCAATGAAATAGCAGGAGTATACGATGAAGAAAAAAAGTATTACAGTTGCGATATTGACCATCATGCTGGCAGCATCCACAATTCTTAGTGGATGCTCCGGCAATGGAACAGATACCCAGAAAAAAACAGAAACATCTGTGGAACAGACAGATCAGAAAGACACAGATCAAAAAGAGAAAGAAGAAAAAGAAGAGCAGAAAGAAGCGGAGCTTGCCGACGGTGTATACAAAGCGGACTTTGTTACGGACAATGGCATGTTTCAGGTCAATGAGGCATATGACGGAAAGGGAACTCTGACCGTAAAAGACGGCGAGATGACGATCCATGTCTCACTGCGCTCTAAAAAAATCGTAAATCTGTATGTAGGACTTGCGAAAAATGCAAAAAATGATAAGAAGAATCTGTTAGAGCCAACCACAGACACGGTAACTTACAGTGATGGTACAACGGAAGAAGTCTATGGATTTGATGTACCGGTAAAGGCATTAGATCAGGAATTTGACCTTGCACTGATCGGAACAAAGGGAAAATGGTATGATCATAAAGTTTATGTGACCAATCCGACACCGGTAGAAGAGGAAGGTCCAAAAACAGAGATCAGTGCACTTGAAGACGGCAATTATACCATGGAGATCACGTTTGAGGGCGGCAGTGGAAAAGCAACGATCCTTTCACCGGTCAAGATTAAGGCAGAAGGCGGAGCAGTTACTGCAACCGTACAGTGGGATAGTCAAAACTATGATTATATGATCGTAGACGGAACAAAGTATCTGCCAAGCAGTACCGAAGGAGGTTCTGTCTTTGAAATCCCTGTTTCGGCATTTGATGAGCCGGTAAGCGTTATCGGTGATACGGTAGCGATGAGCAAACCGCATGAGATCGAGTATACCCTGACATTCCGCTCGGATACGTTACAGTCCGTGGAATAAGAGGATGAGAATATGAAAGGAAGAAAAAAAGTAATTGCAATATGCTGTTTATTTTTAGCAGGACTGTTAGGGCTGTGCGGCTGTAGCAGTCCTTCTTCCGATTCTGCGAAAGACCGGATCAGTGACGAACTGGTATACGAAAGCAGCATGGAGTTAGAATATGCCAAACAGTTTTCCGTAGATTACTACAAAGACGGTTACCGGCTGCTTGCCACTTCCGATGGTACAAAGATCTTAGTCATACCGGAGGGAAAAGAGGCACCGAAAGATTTAGAAAAAGGTATCATTGTGATGCAGCAGCCGGTCCAAAATCTCTATTTAGTATCATCCTCTGTCATGGATATTTTTGACCACCTTGATGCGTTAGACAGCATCCGTTTTTCTTCGCAAAAAGAAGAGGACTGGTATATTGAGGGAGCAAAAAAAGCGATGGCAAGAGGGGATATTTCATATGCCGGAAAATACAGCAAACCGGATTATGAACAGATCGTATCACAAAAATGTACGCTTGCGATCGAGAATATGATGATCTCCCATACACCGGAGGTCAGAGAAATGTTAGAAGATTTTGGCATTCCGGTCATGATCGAATATTCAAGCTATGAAAAACATCCGTTAGGCAGAGTGGAATGGGTCAGATTTTTCGGGACATTGCTTGGAAAAGAAAAAGAGGCAGAAAAAATCTTTGAAAAACAAAAGAATATTTTAAAGAAAGTAACAGCCGATGAAAAAACGGATAAGACCGTAGCATTTTTCTATATCACTTCAAACGGATTAGTACAGGTGCGGCAGAGCTCGGATTATATTCCAAAGATGATCGAACTTGCAGGAGGAAAATATATCTTTGAAGATCTGGGCGATGAGGAAGTGGCACGTTCGACCGTGAATATGCAGATCGAAGATTTTTATCAGGGTGCGAAAGATGCAGATTATCTGATCTACAACGGGACGATCGACGGACAGGTAAATAGTATCAGTGAGTTGGAAGCAAAGAATGAATTGTTCTCTGAATTCAAGGCGGTGAAAGACGGAAATGTCTGGTATACCGGAAAGAACTTATATCAGGCAACAGACACAGTCGGAGAGCTGATCAAAGATATGCATCTGATGCTGACAGACGGTGATGCATCTCAGATGACATTTCTTGAAAAGATGGAGTAGAAGAATGGAGCAGACAAGTTTTCATCAGGAAAATTTCAGACGGCGTACAAGATACACAGCGGTATTTCTGATTCTTGCAGCAGTATTTTGTGTTGTGACAGTGCTAAATATTAATACCGGAAATGTTCATATTCCGGTGCCTAAGATTTTGCGCATTCTCTTTCTGAAAGAAGGAGCGGCGACAGAGTACAATATTATATGGAAGATCCGTCTTCCGAGAATTCTGATGGCAGCGCTGCTTGGTGGTGCATTGTCTCTTTCAGGCTTTTTGCTGCAGACATTTTTTTCTAATCCTATTGCCGGACCTTTCGTTCTCGGAATTTCTTCCGGAGCGAAAATGGTCGTGGCACTTACAATGATCGTGTATTTGAAATATATCGGAAGATTTTCTTCGTATACACTGATTCTTGCAGCATTTATCGGGTCGCTGATCTCGACGGGATTTATCCTTCTGATGTCGAAAAAAGTGCAGCATATGGCGTCTCTTCTTGTCGGGGGGATCATGATCGGATATATCTGTTCGGCTATCACGGATTTTGTTGTGACATTTGCGGATGATTCTGATATTGTGAATCTGCACGGATGGTCACAGGGAAGTTTTTCCGGAATGAGCTGGAGCAATATTCGTGTGGCAGCAGTGGTTGTCGGACTTGCGGTGCTGTTTACATTTTTCCTGTCCAAACCAATCAGTGCATATCAATTGGGAGAAGCATATGCGCAGAGTATGGGAGTCAACATCAAGACATTTCGCGTGATTTTGATCTTGCTTTCCAGTATTCTGTCAGCGTGTGTGACTGCGTTTGCCGGACCGATTTCCTTCGTGGGAATCGCAGTACCGTTTCTTGCAAGGAAAGCATTTGGAACGTCAAAACCGATCGTGGTCATACCGGGAACGTTCTTTATGGGAGCTGTGTTCTGTATGATCTGTGATTTGATCGCACGAATGGCACTGGCACCGGTGGAATTGAATATCAGTACGGTGACTTCTATTCTGGGTGCACCGATCGTTATCTATATGATGATACCGAAGGGAGGAAGAAAATAAGATGGTAGATTATTATTTTCAAATGAAAGACCTGTCGGTAGGTTATAATGGAAGCTCCCTGATCCGTGATATTAATATCGGGATCAACAAGGGGGAGATCGTGACTTTAATCGGGCCGAATGGTTCAGGAAAGTCAACGATTTTGAAAAGTATTACAAGACAGCTGAAAGTCGTTGGAGGAAATGTATTTTTTGACGATACTTCTCTTCTGAAACTGCCGTACAAAGAGCTTGCGTCTAAGATGGCGGTCGTGTTGACGGATCGGATCAAGACAGAGTTGATGACTTGTCATGATATTGTGGCGACTGGACGTTATCCTTACACAGGACGACTTGGGATTCTGACG
>ERZ779892.1266-NODE-1266-length-23783-cov-8.573205_pt1 | contig 23783 bp, 27 predicted proteins | sample MGYA00511552_ERZ779892 | MGnify/ENA primary metagenome ERZ779892 (study PRJEB29588, sample SAMEA2154561) | human gut metagenome | biome: human gut; feature: human-associated habitat; material: faeces | place: Denmark | collected 2008/2010 ... | reverse complement strand
TATTTTGTATAACTGTCTATATTTTTTTACTTTTAATTTTTAACTATATATCATAATTTATCTTATTTCTATGATTTACTTTGTTTTTTACAAAATAATTTTGTTGTGTATTTGTTATATGTATTAATATATTGTACTACTAATACTATAATAAATTGTAGGAGTTGATATTTTATATGTCTGTTAATATTTTTAAAAAAGCAGATGACAAACTTATAACTATAGCTTCTCAATATAAATCAACAGATATTAATATTTCCGATATACAACAAATAAGGTTTTTCAATAATAAATCAGAATTACCCGATGAAGGTGAAATTAATAAACTATATGTTACTAACACAGATGGATTTATGTATATTTGGAATGTAGAACTTAATAAGTATAATTTTGTAGGTTCTGATTCTAAAGACACTATAGATAAACTAACTAATCTTGTAGAAGATATTGATAATGATTTACAATGGAAATCTTTATGATTTTGTTAAAATTTATATCTGTAAAATAATTATAAAGGAGTTTATGTTTAATGGCTAGAATTTTATTTAGTTATGGTACACAAGAACAGTACAATAATGTACAAGTAAAAGATGCTAATCAGCTATACTTTATAACTGACACTAAGCGTATTTATAAAGGTGTTGAATTAATAGCTGATAGTAGAGAAAACCAAATAGAGTTTACTACTAGTATACCTAACGCTGAGACTGCTAGTGCTGATAAACTATATGTTGTAAATACTAATGGTAGTGTTGGTATTTATATTAAAGATAGTACAGGAGCAATAGTTCAAGTTGGTGGAGGTACTGTTAGCGAAGGTGCTATTACAACACTAGATGCTTTTGCAAAAGATTTATTACTTAAATCTACGGATGGAACAGATAATGATAAATTAGCAACAGTAGGTGCTATTAATGAAGCTGTTACTAATGCTTTAGCTGATTATAATGGTGCTTTAGTAAGTGTAGAAGCTAATAGAAGTAAAGATAATAGTGGAACTGTACTTACATTTACAGCTAAGAATGGTGATGTAAAGAATGTTACTATAGCAGATTTATTTTTATCTTCTGCTAGTTATGATTCTACTACACACCTTTTATCATTTACGGTAACAGGTAGTGAAACTCCAGTAACTGTAAACCTAGAAGAATTAATTCCACAAGCTGTTAATGCTTCACAAGTTGCGTTGGCAAGAAATATTACAGCTACTGTAAATGTGGGCAATATTAAAAAAGGACAAAAAATTGATATATCTACTATAAAAGATGTTCAATCCTTATTTGAAAATATACTTAGTCAGGATAGTAACCCTACTACTACACAACCTAGTGCTAGTATTACTTTAACAGGTGCTGGAAATAAAGAAGTTGGTAGTGAATTTACACCTTCTTATACTGCTAAACTTAACGCAGGTGCTTATTCTAATAATGCGGAAGGTACACAGCCTACAGGAATTACTGCTAAAACATATGCTATTACAGATAGTAATGCTCATTCGGCTACTACTGCAACAGGTTCATTTGCTAAATTTACAGTACAAGATGACACGGATTATTATGTAAGTGCTACTATTACATATGATGCAGGTAATATTCCTACTACATTCTTGGGTAAAGCTTATGAAGCAGGACAGATTAAAGCAGGCTCTAAATCAGCTACATCTTCTCATGTTACTGGTTATAGAAATGGTTTCTACGGTTCATTAACATCTAAGACTGGTGAACTTAATTCTGCTTTAGTTAGAGGACTTACTAAAACAAATAAGAAAGTTTCTAAAGGACAGAAGTATACAGTTTCAGTTCCTGCTGGTACTATGCGTGTAGTAATAGCTTATGAAACTACTATAGGAACTATAGCTTCTATTACATCTGATGAACAGTTTGGTTCAGAGATTAAAGATTCATTTACATTAACAGTAGTTTCTGTAAATGATGCTTCTGGTGCAAATGCAAAGGATTATAATGTGTATGTTAAGGACTTAGCATCTCCACAAGGTTCAACTACTAAGTATCAAGTAACTATATAGTAAACTAAATTGAAAGGAGTAAACTAATATATTATGGCAAATGCTTTTAAACAATCATTAGTTAAATCTAAACTTGGTTGGTCAAACTCTTTTGATACAGACGGTGCATTTCCACTAGATTTAAGAGCTTGGTTTGGTAGTTATGATGAAGCTGTTTCAGCTGCTTTAACAGCTAAGAATTTTGGTTCAACTGAATCTAAATATCATTATGGTCAACAGCTTTATGTGTTTGACGGTACTAATGCTACCACTTATTTAATACAGGGTGATAATAGCCTTAAAGAAATAGGCAAGAATACTGACCCTATGAAGTTTGTAGCAAATGAAACTGAAATGCTTGCACTTACAGATATAACAGTAGGACAACAAGTATATCGTGAAGATACACATACTATTTGGTTATATAAAGGTGTAGACCCTTCCTCATTAGATAATTGGACAGAATCTGCTGCACAGAATGATACAAAATGGCAAGGCACAGATAATAAAGTTAATTTTTATAGTCTTACTAGAACAACTTATGATTCACTAGATAATAAAGATACTAGTACACTATATTTTATTACTGATGAAAATAGAATAGTTAAAGGAACTACAGATGTTACATCTAGTGTATATTCTACTGAAACACTTCCTGATATAAGTAAAGCTGTTATAGGACAATTTTATTTAAACCCTACATCACTTGAATTAAATGTAACATTTAACAATAAAAATTGGCTTGTAGCTACACCTGGTTATTTAACAGATGGAGCTAATTGGGCTACAGCAGATAGTAATAAACTTGCTACTATTGGACTTATTAAAGCAGGCATTAAAGATGCTATAGATAATATTGATGTTACATTATCTTTTGATAATACTACAGGTAAAATAAGTGTTGGAAGTAATGAAGGTGTTCTACTTGCAAATGTAGCACATGACCCAGTTTATGATGCAACTAATCTTAAAATTACAATTCCTGTATATGGTAAAGATGATGTAGTAATTAATATTCCTAAAGATAAATTTGTAACTGCGGGTGTTTATAACACTGTAACTAAGAATATTGAACTTACTATTCAAGGGCAAGATGAAAAGGTATTAATTCCTGCTTCTGATTTAGTAGATGTTTATACAGCAGATAACACGGATAAAAATATAACAGTTACTATTACAGATAATAATACAATTTCTGCAAGTTTAACTATTGACCCTATTGCTACAAATGCTTTGACCTATAGTGATAATGGTTTTTTGGTTGACACAACTTCTAAACTAGATAAACTTACCAATTCAGTAGGTGGTAAGATTATTATTAGTAAAGCTGATGGTACAGTACAAGAATCTACTATAGCAATTAATACTACAGAAGATTTAGGTACTTCTACAGTAACAATACCTACTGAAAATATAATTACAAATGCTATTACAACAGCTATTAATACTGCTATAGAGGGTAAAATAGATAAGGTAATAGGCAAAGAAAATAATGTAATTATCTTTGGTAAAGATGGAGCTATTAAAGATTCAAATGTTACAATAGGTGGAGCTACATTATCAGATACTTCTAATGCAAACTTATTAGCTACAGAAGCTGCTGTAATAGATGCTTTGACATGGAAAGAACTAGGTTAAAATTATTTAATATTAATTAATAACTATTATAAATTAGAAAGGAAAATTATTTATGCCTACAGCAAAAACGCAAATTAAATTTAAATATGGTTTACAAGAAAATTATACTAAATTAACTGCTAAAGATGCAAATACTTTATATTTTGCAACTGATACACAGAGATTATTTGTAGGAGATGTAGAGTATACTAGACCTGTTATTACAGGAACTTCTGCACCTACTATGGATAGTCCACTTAATACATTATTTTATAATACATCAACAAAAACACTTTATACAAATACTGCTGATGGTTGGACTGCTATTGCTACTAACTTCTCTTTAAGCACTACAGGTGTTACTGCTGGTACTTATGGTGATGCAACAGCACAAACGCCTGCTCATGGTGGTTCATTTAAAGTTCCTTCCTTTACAGTAGACACTTTTGGTAGACTTACTAATGCTAAGGAACACACAGTTACACTTCCTGCTGAAACACAACTTTCAAAAGGTACTGCAACAACTGGTGAAGCTACTACTCTTACTCATGGTGGTACATTCACAGTTGAAACAGATACAAATGTAAGCGGTCACACTGTTACACCTGAAAAGACTACGTTTAAACTTCCAGCAGAAACAACGCTTTCTAAAGGAACTGCTACAACAGGTACACCACAAGCTCCTGCACATGGTAAATCTTTTACAGTAATTACAGATGTAAATGTTAGTGGACATAAAGTTACACCAGAAAAGACAACTATTACACTTCCTTCAGAAACTCCTGTTAGTATAGGACCAGCTAAAACAGATACAGCTATAGCTACTCATGGTGGCGAAATACAAGCTATCACTGCTTTAACTGCTAGTGGTCATACAGTAACTCCTACTGTTACTACTATTACACTTCCTAGTGTAGGTGAAGCTGCTAGTAGAGGAGTTGATACTGTAGTAACAGCAGATTCAACAAATCTTCCAACCTCTAATGCTGTTAAGGAAGCTATTAATACTGCTATTAGTGGTGTTACACAGTTTGATATTCAAGTTGTAACAGCACTTCCAGCGTTAAAAGATGCTAAAAAAGGTGTTATTTATTTAATTGCACATGAGCATGGTGACAATGATATATATGATGAATATATTTTAAATACATCTGTTACTCCAAATGCTTTTGAAAAGATTGGTAATACTGATGTAAACTTATCAGGTTATATTAAGAAAGTTAAAAGTGCAGATGGTTATGTTCCTAAATTTAATGCCGAAGGTGCATTAGTTTCTACAGGTTTTACACTTGGTAAGAGTGTACCTGCAAGTGCAGTATTTACAGATACTAAAGTTACAGCAGTAGAAAACCACTATACACCTACAGGTGGAACAACAACTCCTGCTTCAGGCGGTGCAGATACAGATATTACAAATAGTACAGGTGTACAAGTTGTAACAGGAGTAACTAAGGATGCTGCTGGTCACGTTACAGGTGTAACATCAGTAGGACTTAAATCTGTTAATACAGATACTAAAGTCAATATGAAGGCTAGAGGTACGACTAAAGCTTACTTACTTGGTACTTCTACAGCTCCTACAGCTAATAATCAGGCAGTAGAATCTTTAGCTGAAACAGGTGTATTTTTAGACACAACAGAAGGCACATTAGTAGCTACAACATTTAAAGGTGCTTTAAGTGGTAACGCTACAAGTGCTACTAAAGCTACACAAGACGGTAATGGTAAAAATATTGCATCTACTTATGCAACTAAAGTGGAACTTACTAATGCAACTTTGGTTTGGGAATCATTTTAATTAAATTTTTAACATATTTACAAATGTAGGCTATATAGAAAATAATGTCTATATAGCCTATTTGTAAGTTTTATTATATAAATTAAGGAGGAAAATAATTTAATGGCAAATCAACCTGTTAAATTTAGAAAAGGAGTATCTACCTCCTTACCAAAAACACCTACAAATGAAACAGTTGGAGCTTTTCTATTAGAAACCGATACTGGTAATCTATATGTAGATGATAGTTCAACTAGTAGAGTAAAAGTTAAGGATAATACAAAGTTACCATTATCAGGTGGAGAATTAACTGGTCCTATTAAATTTAATGCTAACTCTTTACCTCAAAAGACATTAAAGTATGTTACAGGTATTGATGGTTTTGCTGAAGGTGGTCAATTAGGTTGGCAAAGTAAAGAAGACTTTTTATCGGGTTATTCTGAAAAAGGACATACTCACTTATACGCAGGTTCTACTACTGCTGGTGGAGCAGCTAATTCAGCTACTAAATTATCTACTGGTAGAAAGATATCTTTAGGAAATGCTGTTAAATCTACTGCTACTACATTTGATGGTTCTAGTGATATTACTATTCCTATTAATAGTGTTGGTGAAGCTTTTCTTAGTTGGGGTGGTAAAAATATAGTAGAAGATTTTAGTCCATTAGATGCTACTTTAATCCCAGAATTAGGAGCAAACCGTTTTGCATATTCAAATCCATCTGGAATTACAGTTGAGTATTCAAGAGATGGTGGTACTACTTGGCAAGATTATGGTCTTACAGATAGTGCTAAAATAGATATATTAACTACAGGAAACTCAAGTATATGTATAGGTAAAAATGATAGTAGTAATAAAGATAATTATGCTAATTATTTAGTTAGATTAATTTATGATACTAAAAAAGCAGGTTTATATACACAACTTCATAAATTTTTAATTTTGGCATCCACTAGTGGTGCTAAAAATTGTTATGTTACTATAGAAGCCTCTAAACGTTTATCTCCTGAAACTTTTGAGTTACTGGTTGATAAGCAACGCATAGGTGGTTGGAGTGGCTATAATGTAATAAATGTAAATCCTTTTACTACATCTCCCCCTTATGACACTAACACGAATTTTTATCAATATATAAGATTTACTTTTGGTTGCGAAGGAGTTTCAACTAAAGGTTATATTGGATTATCAATAATTAAAATTTTTGCATATGGTGGTTTCGGTTGGAAAGCACCTAGTACATTAGCAAAAAAAAGGTACAATATATGATTTTGATTATGAGAAAAAGGTATTATTTCCTAATTGGATAGGTGCTAATACACCTAATACTGAAAATCCTACAGTTTCACAATTCTTAGTAACTAATGGTACTGATAATTACTTTAGAAAAGCTTCTTTAGCTCATGTTAAAAAATCATTAGGAATTGATATAAACTCATTAATCAATACATTAGATGAAGGTACTTCCAACCCTGTAGATGATAATTACTATATAGCTCAAGATGCTGGTGGAACTAATCAGTATGTGCTAAGAAAACATAGTAGTCTTTATAATTATATTAAATCTAAAACTGATATTTTATATGCTCCTAAAAAACATAATCATGATGAGTATATTAAATTAAATCCAGATGGTACTAATAATCTTATTGGAACAGATAATAAGATAAATTCAGTATATCTACCTACTTCTACTTTAGTAGTAGGTTCTAAGAATACATCTTCCACAAATGAAGCTGTATCATCTAATAGTATTTATCTTAATCTATTTAATGGTACAACTTGTGCTAATTCTCATAATATAGTTGGTACAGGAGCAACTACAGTATCTTCTGATGCTAATGGTAAAATTACTATAAATACTCCTTCTGTTACTATACCTACTACATTACCTAATCCACAAACTTTAACAATTAAAGGTAATGGTACTACATCATTTACTTATAATGGTAGTTCATCTAAGACACTTAATATTAAATCTGGAACTAATGTATCAGTTTCATCAGATACATCAGGCAATATAACTATTAGTGCTACTAATACAGATACTAAGGTTACATCAGTTAATAACCATTATACACCTACAGGAACTACTACATTATCAGCTAGTGGAGCTACTGCTACTGAAATAACTAATTCATCTAATATACAAGTAGTAACTGGTGTTACTATTGATGCTAAAGGTCACACTACATCTGTAAAATCAATAGGTCTTAAAATTCCTGAGATTCCTGAGATTCCTACTACATTACCTAATGATAATCCATTAACTATTCAGATTAACAGTGGAGCTGTTGAAGGTACTGATATATTTACATATGATGGTAAAGAAGATAAATCTATTAATATTAAGCAAGGAAAATATATAACTATAACACCTAATGGTGATGGTAATATTACCATCGAAGGTAATTATGAATTAGCAACTTCAGAAGATTTAGGCTTAGTTAGGTTAGCAAATATATTAGGAGATTCACCAGATACAACTGTAACACAGCATCTAGTAAATTCAATAGTTACAGAATTAAAAGGTAACATTACTGCATTAAATTCAAGAATAGATGAGACTACTCAGTCATTAGATATTAGTGATTATGTTAGATGTGCAAATAAGGTAATTGAAACTGGCTATGTAGATAATACATATACTCAGGTAATAGATAATAATAAAATATCATTTAATCAAGGAGATACAACTATTGCATCTATTCATGATAATAAAATTGAGTCCGAAAATGTAATAGTTCATAATTCCATTAATATAGGTGATGAAGATAGTGGTATTTTTGAGATATTAGTAGACTCTACTAATGGATTAATTATAAGATAAATGGAGGGTATAAGTAAATGGCTACATGGACTTCTGGTAATTTAGATACCAATAATCAATATATAAAATATACAATTTCTATTACAGAAAATAGTACATCTGCTACTGATAATACTTCTAATGTTACTGTTAGTGTAAAGTTCTTTAGAACTAATACTGGATATGAAACATATGGTACAGGTAAAGTTTATTGTACTATTGATGGTACTCAGTACACTAGTTCTGTAGGTCTATCCCAAAAGATTACAAGTAGTGGAATAAATTTATTTACTAAAACATTAAATATAAAACATAGTAGTGATGGTAGTAAAACTTTAACAGTATCTTCTCGTATATCATTAGATTTAAATGGAAGTAATCTTACATCATCTTCTCAATCTTATTCTCATGCACTTACTAAACTTGCTAGAAATTCAACAATTTCTTCCTTAACAAGTTCTGTATCTATTGATGGTACTAATACAAGTACAGTAAATATCACAAGATACAGCGATAGTTATACACATACAGTAAAGTGGACAGTGGGTTCACATACATATAGTGCTACTAAAGTAGGTACATCTACTTCTTATGCAATTCCAGCATCGTGGGTAGATGCTTTACCTAATAGCACTAGTGGCACAGCAAAAGTTACTGTTAGTACTTATAATGGTAGTACAAAAATAGGTAGTGATGTATCTAAGAATTTTACTATAACAGTTCCAACAAGTGTAGTTCCTACAGTTTCTGCAACTACTACACTTGTAAATGATACTGTTCCTTCATCATGGGGAATATATGTTCAAGGTAAATCCAAATGTAAAATAACAGTATCAGGTTCTGCACCATATGGAGCTACTATTAAATCATTTGATATATCAGGTACTAATGGTAAATATTCTGGAAGTTTATCATCTGCTGGTAGTTGGACTTCATCTTATATAACAGAGTCAGGTTCAGTATCTTTTAAAATAAAGGCTACGGATAGTAGAAGTCGTACTGCAAGTACTACTAAATCTATAACAGTATATCCATATAAAAATCCATCTATCAGTACTACTAAAGTTTTTAGGTGTACATCAGACGGAACAGCTAGTGATACTGGTACATATATTAGTGCTAGTATATTAACTAATAACTATAGTGATTGTAATGGTAAAAATACAATTACACAAACAGTAATGTATCGTGAATCTACTTCATCTACATGGTCAACAGCTACATCTGTAACAACTGGAACTCCTGTAATATTAGGTGATGATAGTATATCTAATTCTAAATCATATGTAATACGTTTCACTATTACAGATGCTTTTGGTTCTTCTACTAAAGATATTGCAGTTTCAACGTCAGGTTGTTTACTTAATATTCGTAAAGCCAAAGATGGATTAGCTATAGGTAAATTTGCCGAGCAATCAGGTTTAGATATTAAATGGGATAGTACATTTAGAAGTGATGTTAATGTAAAAGGATTACTAAATTCTACTGGTTTATATTTCAATACTGTAGGTGCTAATATTAGTTATGGTAATAGTGCAATTACAATGTCATCTGGACAAGGTAATTCAATTGAAATAGGTAGTGCTAGTGATGGTATTACTACTACTTCTAGTAACGTTAGTGTAACTGTTAAGCCTTCAACAATTAGTATAAGTGCATCTGGTTCAGGAACTTTATCTATGAGTAATTTTAATGTTACTGGATTACAATGTTCGGGCTTAACAAGTTCAGCAGGTTTAATTCTTGCTAATACTAAATATGTTAGAGGAACACTTACTAATGGAACTATAAAAGATTTAGTAGGTGTTAATGGTTCTAATGTATGTAATGTAGGTATTTCAAGTGGTTCTACAACTATACAGGGTACAACAGTTAAACTTCAATCAGGTGCATCTGTAACATCTGATAAAAACCTTAAAAAAGATTTTGTTAAGCTAGATGATAAGTATGATAAATTCTTTGATAATTTAAACCCACTAGGATTTAAATACATTATGGGTTCAAGTGATAGAGTGCATTGTGGTTTTGTAGCACAAGAAGTAGAAAATTCTTTAATTAACTCTGGTCTTACTACTAAAGATTTTGCAGGTTTAACTATTGATGATATATCAAATTATACTAGAGAAACTACAGAAGATAATAATGGTAATGTAATAGATATAGATAAATCAGAAATTAATTATCTTCTTGATAACAAAATTGATAAGCAATACAGTTTAAGATATGAGGAATTTATAGCTATAGCTATAGACCAAATACAAAAACTTAAAAAGCGTGTAGATAAATTAGAGAAAGACAATGAAGAATTAAGACATAAGCTTAATGATAAGGAGTAACTACATAATAATGTAAACAATAAATAATGCAGTAGTAGAAAATAACCTAACATTCGGTAGTCCTTCTAGTGTTAAAAGCATAGGATTAAATTCTAATGGAAATTTAGAGATATCCAGTCAAGGAAATAATATTCTATTTAAAGATAATACTATGCACTTAAATATACTGAACTTATTGCATTATTAGTTAATCAAGTTCAGAAACTTAAAATGAGAGTTTCTGAATTAGAGAATAAATTAAATGAAAGAGGTAATTAAATTATGAAATGTGCAATTATCAAATCTATTACATATCAGCAGGGAACAGCTAATGAATACTCCAGACTACAAGTAACTAATGTTATTGAAGTTAGTAATGAAGTTTCATTAAAAGATTCTAAAGTTAATTTTGATGCACTATATGCTATAGCTGTAGATAGTAATGTTAAGGTTGGCATGATTTATGACCCTGAGAATGATAATATAAGTGATGAAAATGGTAATGTTGTATATCCACCTAAATCTGCTTCACAGGAAATAGCCACTTTAACAGATGCTATTAAAGAGTTGACATATAATGTAGATGAGGATAAACTTACATTAGATGAACTCAAAGAGTATCTTATTAAGAAGAATAAGAAAAATTTAAGTGAATATCTTTATGACCACCCTATGACTTACAATGATAAGCAATATACTATTACAGAGGAGAAACAGAATCAGCTTACAGGTATTCTTAATGCTTATAATTATGCTAAAGCAATAGGTGTAGATATTCCACTTACATGGAATGAAACAGGTGGACTTTGTGAATCCTACACATTTGAACAATTAGTAGCTATCTATCTTCAGATGCTTAATGTAGTTAAGCCAATAGTAACTTATCAACAAGAGCATGAAATAGAGATTAGAAATGCTGAAACTAAAGAGGAAGCATTAGCTGTAGATATTACATTTGATAACTATACAACTACAACTGTGCAACTATAATAGCATAAGTTAAATAAAAATTAACTAACGAAACTACCCTAGTTATTATATATAGCTAGGGTAATTTATTTTATAATTATAGTTTAATTGTTTAAATATAATACATAAACATAATTACTATAAAATTTAACACTACTAATAATGTATATAACGAAACAATATTTACGAAAGGAGTTTATTGTTTTTATATGATTAAAAAAGTTAATCTTGAAAATTTTGATATAAAAACTAGGTTTTCTGTTCCTGAACAAAGAGAAAACTTAACATCTGGTGAAAGTATTAATAAATCTTTTGGCAAAATAGAAAAAGTTATAGAAGATTTAAAAGATGTTGCTTTTTCTGGTGACTACAATGATTTAATTAATAAACCCAAACCAGGTACAGGTAGTGGCGGTAATGCAAATATAGATGATACTGCTATTTCAACTGATTCTACATGGTCTAGTGATAAAATACATAAAGAAACAGCTAAATGGGTTGGTACTAGAGAAGAATTTGAAAGAGTTAAAGATACTTTAGAAGATAACACAATTGTTTATATTACAGATGATGAAGAACTTATTATAGTAAATGAAAGTTATTCTAAAGAAGAAATAGATAATAAATTAAGTAACAAAGTAAATAATACTGATTTTATTTCACATACAGATAATGCAAATATTCATGTTTCTTTAGAAGAAAAAACTAAATGGGATAATAAATCAGACTTTAATGGTAGTTATACTTCCTTAACAGATAAGCCTACTATTCCTAAAACTTGGACAGGCACACAAGCTGAATTTGATGAAGTTAAAAGCACATTAGAAACTGGTACAATTGTATACATTACAGACGATGAAACAGCTATTGATAATACTATATACGAATTAAATAAAAATTCACATACACATAGCAATAAAGATGTTCTTGATACTATTACAACAGATAAAGTTAATGAATGGAATAGCAAGACATCAGTTACTAAGGTTTCTGAATTAGATAATGATTCTAATTATCAAACAGATACACAAGTAAGTAATATAGTTTCTAATGCCACATCTAGTGCAGTTGGTTCAGTAATGAATACTGTAAATTCTTCTATAAATAATTTACAAGAATCAAAATTAGATAAAACTGATTTTAACACTTTTAAAACAAATGTATCTAGTGTAGAATATAATGAAAGTACTAAAACACTAAAGCTTTTTAATAACATATAAAGGAGTTGTTTTTATTAATGAGTAGTGAAGTAAATAAACTAGCTTTTGGAGATAATACATATACTATTGCTGATGAAGTAGCTAGACAAGCAATAAATGGATTACAAACTGCAATTGATACATCAAAAGATGTTATTGTAAAAGGAAAAGACCCTTTAGTTATAAATGCTAATAAAGATGATATAACTGTATCACCTGGAAGCTATACAAGTATTACTGTAGCAGGCTTAGGTGAAGATTTTACTGCTAATAATATAGCTTTTGGTAAAACTATAGGTTTAACTACAGGTGTATTTACAGCATACGGAACTGCTACAGCAGAAGATATAGCTAAAGGTAAAGTAGCATATGTCAAAGGTGAAGAAATTGTAGGAACTCTAGAACAATCTAGTGGAGATGATGGCTCTGCTACTTCTTTAATACAAGGAGATATTGTAAATCTTGTAAATTCCACAGCAACAAAAGTAAGATATAATCTTTGTGCAAATTGTGATACTTTAACTACAGTTGAACTTAATAATGTTACAGAGATAGGTTCTTCTGCATTTAATTATTGTTATAATCTAACATCAGTTAAAATACCTAAAATATTAAAATTGGGTGACCAATGTTTTAACAATTGTAGTAAATTAACTCAATTAGATATTGCAACTATTGAACAAATTGGTTCACGAGCTTTTTATCAAACTATGATTAAAACTCTTGTATTACCTAACTTAATAACATTACAAGGTGGTGCATTTTCAGGCATGAGTAATGTGACCAAAATTGATATTGGTAATTCATTTACAGGGTCTATATATGCAAGCACATTTCAGTATGATACTACTTTAACAACTGTTATACTAAGAAAATCTACAAGTATTGTTACAATGGGTGCTACAGGTGCTCCACAGGATAATCCATTCTTAAACAGTGGTATATTAAATGACGGTGGTTATATTTATGTACCTAGTACATTAGTTGATACTTATAAGACAAATAGTGCATGGTTAAATTATGTAAATGCTGACAAATTTAGAGCAATAGAGGATTATCCAGATATATGTGGATAATATAAATTAATTTAACTATAACTAAGGAGTGTTAAATTTAATGAGTAATAGTAAATTAGTAAGTTACACAAAATTATCCCCTAATTATAATCCTAGAGGAAATAATAAGATTTTAAAAATTACACCACATCATATGGCAGGTAAACTTACACTAGAACAGTGTTACAATGCAGTTACAAGTCGTGGTGGTTCTAGTAACTATGGTATTGATGTTAATGGTAAAATAGGTTTATTTGTAGAAGAAAAGAATAGAGCTTGGACTTCTAGTAGTCCTGAAAATGATTATGTAGCTGTTACAATAGAAGTAGCTAATGACCAAATAGGTGGTGATTGGCATATTAGTGATAAATCTTTAAATGCTTTAATTAATTTATGCACTGATATTTGTAAGAGAAATGGTATTAAGAAACTTAACTTTACTGGAAATAAAAAAGGTAATTTGACAATGCATAAATATTTTGCTCCTACTGCTTGTCCAGGTCCATATCTTGCAAGTAAATTTCCTTATATAGCTAGTGAAGTCAATAAGAGATTATCTAATAAAACTGACACAACTAAAAAAGATACAAAAACAAAGCCTGCTACAATTACTTATAGAGTTCGTAAAAGTTGGAAAGATGAAGATTCTCAAATAGGTGCTTATACATCATTAGATAATGCTAAGAAAGCTTGTAAAGTTGGCTATAGTGTATTTAATAGTAAAGGAAAAGCTATTTATACTAAAAAAGCCAAATACACTAAAAAGTCTTATGCTAAAGGAGCTACTGTTAAATTATCGGGTAAAACTGTTTATGTAGCTTCTACAGGAAGTAAAGGTTACAAAAAGTCAGGCACTTATTATTTATATGATGGTAAAGTTGTAGATGGTAGAATGAGAATTACTAATAATAAAGCTAATTGTGGTAAAACTCCTATTGGTATGTATGTTACAGGTTGGGTAAATAAAAAAGACATCTAATTTATATATTTAATAAGTTTAAAATAACTAATTTAAGCACATCATTATGGTGTGCTTATTTTTTTTTATTTAACAATTTGTTTATAATATATGCTATAATTTAGTAACATTTATGTTCTATAATTACATATATAAATAGATTATATAAGGGGATGATGAATATGGACACTTATGGAAATAAAGAAAATGTCTACATAGATATGGAAAACAGATTATTTTATCTATCTGGTGATATAGATTGTGATAGCATATCTAAGATAAATTTTAATCTTATTAAACTTATAATGGAAGATAATAAGAATAAGAGTACAGACAATGAATATGTTTATAAGCCTGTATACCTTTATATAAATTCATATGGCGGTATGACTGATGATGGCTGGAGTTTAATTGATATAATTAATAATAGTTCAACACCTATTTATACCATATGTACAGGCTATGCTTATAGTTGTGGCTTTAATATATTTATAGCAGGACATAAAAGATTTATGACACATAATGCAAAGTTATGCTATCACACAGTTCATGTTGAAATAGATTTTATGTCTTATGATAAGTTCAAAGATGAATATGCACAAGTTACAGCAGATAACGATAAACTAGAAAATCACATTGCAAGATATACTAAAATGAATGAAGATTTAATTGATGATATAAGAACTAAAAGAAAAGATTTCTACATGACAGCAGAGGAAGCATTATCTTTAGGATGCGTTGATGAAATAATTTCTAATATAAGTGATATTAAGTAGTAAAGAAGGTTAATTTATGTTTGTATATACAACCCATCTAAAGTATAAGTTACCTGATGGTAATTGGTGGTTTGGTCATTTTAGCATTGAAGCTACTAATATGCAAGAACTACCTACAAGAGAAACAATTATAAAGGGTAATTTTTGGTTCAGTAAAGATAAAGAAGGTTGGCAAGGTGAATTTACATTGGATAATGAAAATATACTAACTACTTGTCCTTATATAATTACAGATGCTATATATAATGAAGATATATCTAGCACAAATAAATTTTATACTATGCCTACTAAAACTCATTATACAACATTGCCAAAGCAAACAGCAAGAATAGAAGATTGTACTTATGAAACAACTGTAAATTAAAAGCAAAATGAAAGGATAATAAAAATGTTTAAGAAGATTAAAGAAATTATAAAAAAGATAAGAAATTGGATAAAATATAAGAGTTAAAGAGATAAATAAAAAGTAATTAATTCTGTATACTATAAATACTATTTAAAGATAGGATGGCAAGAAATGATATATGTAACAAAAACAAGATTTATTCCAGAATATGATAGAAATGGAGTTCACCTTAAAGAAGGTGATATTATAGCTAAATGTAAAGTTGGAGACCTTATTTGGGACGGTAGTGCTCGGGTAATAAAAAGACCTTTAGGTGTTATTGCTATTTCACAACCTATGACTGACCGATTAGGAGTTGAAGTATTGGATTGCTATAACGTATTGCCTATAAGAGCTGGAATTGTGAAAATCTTAAATAAAGAACGTTTAAAACATTTGCAACCTTTTATGGACGATAATGATTGTTGCACATTTTATATGAGTAAAATTGACTGTGATTATTATAATTGAGGCAATACGGAGGTTATAGGAACTGTTAGTGATTTAGATTAATACAAGAGGAACATAAAAATGATAAATGTAAAATTTTATAGGATAGATAAAATAGTTGTAATGGATATTCTTAAATGTGATGAACTAGATTATACATATTTAGTTAAATTAGATACAAAATACAATAAAAGTTTCATATATAAGAATGATTACAAGAATATAATTATCTCTTCTAGTAAAAGTAAATTTAGTTGTGATTTGTATAAAAATATAATTCTTATAGCTTATGATTGTAATGAAAGTAATTGTACTTGTTTTAAGTACAATTCAGCCGAAGAAGCTGAAACATATAAGAACTTATTTGAGAGAGCTATTGCGAAGCTAAACACAGAAATTTATGATAATAAAGGTGAGGTATTTTAAAATGAGTGAAGTAAAGATTTGTACATATAAACAGGTTGATAGAGTTCTAAGTAAGATACAAAAAGAGATTACCAATTTAAGAAAAGATAAAAATGTATATGCTGATAAATTAATGGGAGTTGTTAGATTTCCTTCAACTAATACTAAACATATAAGCATATATAAAAATAAAACTGAATTTACTGATTTTGAAAAAGGACAGTATTTTGGAGTTTTGGAAGGACTTAAATACGCTAGACAGATTATAGGTAATTACAGAGATAATTTTTCAAACTATGTTAGTGAATATGAAGATAGAGAAATGAAGAAAATTATGCCTAATGATTGTGTACTTGCAGTTAATTATCCAAATGAAATTGCATATAAAGAAAGTATAGAAAATAAAATTATAGATACTAATTCTAAGGTTAATGAAAATATATCTACAACTAAGGTTAAGCTTAAAAAGATTAACAACAAGCGTAAAACTGTAAGAAAACATAAGAGTTGTAAATGTAAAAGAGGTAAGTAATATATGAATTGTAAAAATTGTAATTTTGTAAGTGCATATAATAGTGCCAAAGATGATAAAACTTATTTTTACTGTATTAACCCTAATCAAAGTTATATTTATGATTATTTTAAAGAGCATAAACTAAAGAAAACTGTTGGGCTTATAGAAACTTCAAAGCCTAATATAACTAATTTAACAATTAAAAGCTCGCCTAAGTGGTGTCCATTTAATGATAAATAATTTTTTTTTAAGATGAAAATTTAGCGTTAGCAGACTTTGTAGGATTTGGATGTTCTTTCGGTGGAAAATGGTTTAATTGTTATGCTAGAAATAAGTTAGATACGAATTACGCTTTACAAAATAAAAATAGCGTGACGAAAGATATGATTAATTTAAAAAGAATAACTTTTTACTTGCATTGATTATAAAGATGTTTTAATTTTTAAAGGGTCAGTTATTTATGCTGACCCACCTTATGTTAATGCTACTAAATATATTTGCAACGATTTTAATTCAAAAGAAATTATTTTAGAATTTAGGAAAACACAATATGCTTGAAATAAATAATATATACAATATGGATTGTATAGAAGCTTTAAAACAAATGGATAATAATTCTGTTGATATGTTCTTTGTAGATTTACCTTACGGAGTTACTGCTAAGAATAAATGGGATAATGTTATTCCAATAGAACCTATGTGGGAACAAGTTATAAGAGTAGCTAAACCTACTACACCGATTTTATTTTTTGGACAAGATAAATTTACAGCTAAAATGATGTTATCTCAACCTAAATTACATAGATACAATATCATATGGGAGAAAACAACTCCTACAGGACACTTAAATGCAAAGAAAATGCCTTTAAGAATACATGAAGATATAATGGTATTTTATCAAGAACTTCCTACTTATAATCCACAAAAGACAACAGGACATAAACGCAAGGTAAGCACCGCTGAAAGTAAGATAAATGGCATTAAAACATCTAATTATGGTGATTTTGGTCTTACAACTTATGATAGCACAGAACGTTATCCAACAAGTGTTTGGAAATTTGCTACAGATAAACAACAAATATCTCTTCACCCTACACAAAAACCTTTAGACTTATGTAGGTATGCTATTCGTACTTATTCTAATGTAGGAGACTTAGTAGTTGATTTTTGCTGTGGGTCAGGAACTATCCCTAAAGCTGCTCAACTAGAACATAGAAACTACATAGGTGTAGATAATGGTATCTGTGATAGAAAAGGTAAATTTGAAGGTTGGTATTGGGCAGATATAGCTAAATGGAGATTAAATAATCAAGAGCAACTTCCTAAAAATAAAACAGAGAATATAAATAATCTTAATAATAGAAAATTATTTTAACTAAATACAGTAGAAAGCCTTCACTTATAGAAGCGGAGAAGATATTACAATAAAGAATGTGATAAATTAAAAGGAATGTGATAAATTGTCTAAACTTAAAAATGATAAATATTATACTCCAGTAGAATTAGCTAAATATTGTGTAGAAAAAACAAATGAAATTATAGGCAAAGATAATATAACTGAATATATAGAACCTAGTGCAGGAGCAGGCGTTTTTCTTGACTTTTTAGATAAACCTTATTTAGCTTATGATATAGAACCAGAAGATGATAGAATAACAAAAGCTGATTGGCTTACTGTTAATTTACCTTATAAGAAAGGTAGATGTATAATTGGAAATCCACCTTTTGGCACTTCTAATAACTTAATAAAATCTTTTTATAACAAAGCCGTTTTATTGAGTGATTATATTTCGTTCATTCTTCCTATATCACAAATAAATAATACTCAATATTTGTATAAATTTGATTTGGTTTATTCAGAAGATTTAGGTGAACAAATATATTCTAATGTGAGTTTACATTGCTGTTTTAATATTTATAAACGTCCCTGTTCAAATAAATTAAATTCAAAAACAAACTATAAATTAAAGGACATATTAATTTCGGAATATTATAGAGGTCAACCTGGTTCTGAATCTATTCCAAATGGTTATGATTATGTTATGGGCAGTTTTGGTCAAGGATGTGTGGGCAAAGAAGTACACAAAAAAAAATACATATGCAGCAGAACTATACTTCTATATAACAAATGATGATATAAAGAATAAGGTTCTAAAAATACTTAAATATACGGATTGGAAGTCTATATCAAAAAGAACTTCTAAAAATTACCGATTAGCAAAATGGCAAATTTATAAATACCTTAAAGAACAAATACCTGAATTAGAATATGAAGAAGATATAAATAAGAAAAACAAAAGATTATTTTGAGTTATATTAATTTAATGTAATAAATATAAAAATGAAAGGATTTTATAAATAATGTCGAAAATAGAAAATGACAAATATTACACACCTATATCTGTTGCCAATGACTGTTGGAATAAAGTATTAAAAGTTATAGGTGAAGAAAACATATCTGAGGTTATTGAACCCAGTGTTGGTAATGGTGCTTTTCTTAATCACCCTACTCAAATAGTGCATTTTGCCTATGATATTGCACCTGAGTGTACATCTACTATAACACAGATATTTAAAGAAGATTATTTAACAGCAAATATCAACTATCTACATGGTAGATTGATTATTGGAAATCCACCTTACGGAAGATGTTTGACTATGGCTCAAAAATTTTATAAAAAATCTATTCAAATAGCAGATTACATAGCTTTTATTCTTCCGATAAGTCAGCTAAATAATACAAATTCTATGTATGAGTTTGATTTGATTTATAGTGAGGATTTAGGAAAGATTCATTTTACAGATAGGGATTTGCATTGTTGCTTTAACATTTACAAACGTCCTATTAACGGAATATTACATAGTAAATCGTCAATGAAACTAAAAGATATAACTATTTATAGACAAGATTGTAAAGACTATAGTAATAAAGATTTTGATATTAGAATGTGTTATTGGGGAGATGGAACAGCAGGTAAAATTCTAAAATCAAATGAACACTACTCTGCTGAATATAAAATTAAAGTAAATAATGAATTGCTTAAAGAAGATATAATTAATTGTTTAACAACTTTCGATTGGAAAAATTACTTAAATTGTATTGCAATGAGAAAAATACAACAGTTTCATATTATTAAAGTTTTGAAAGAAAATGTTCCTAATATAAAGTGATTAATAGATACTTAAAAGGAGATTAAAAAAAATGAAATATATGGGTAGTAAATCTCGTATAGCTAAAGATATAGTTTCAATCATACAAAGTTACATAAATAACAATGATATTGATATATACATAGAACCTTTTGTTGGTGGAGCAAATGTCATAGATAAGATTAAATGCAATAAAAAGATTGGCTCAGATTTAAACCCATATCTGATTGCATTGCTTAAAAGAGTACAAAACAGTGAACCTTTATATGAAGAAGTACCGAAAGAATTATATGATAATGTTAGGGCTTCTTATAATAATAAAGATAATAAATATGCTGATTGGGAATACGGTAATGTAGGCTTTCTTGCTAGTTACAATGGTAGATTTTTTGATGGTGGATATGCTAAATCGGGATATGAAAAGCTTAAAAATGGCAAGATGCGATACAGAGATTATTATAGAGAAAGCAAAGACAATATATTGTCTCAAAATCTGTCCAATATCGAATTTAACGTGATGAATTATAGAGAATATAATCCTACTAATGCTCTTATATATTGTGACCCACCTTATCAGAATACAAAACAATTCTCTAATTCTGTGGAATTTAACTTTAATGAATTTTGGAATATTATTCGTAAGTGGTCTGAAAATAATATTGTTTTAGTATCTGAACTTAACGCACCCGATGATTTCATATGTATATGGGAAAAGCCTGTAAGTAGAAGTATTAAATCAAAAGATAAATCAGTAGCAACTGAAAAATTATTTACTATTAACTGTAATGTTATAAATAAGAAAAATAAACAGTTATTTTAGAAAGTATTAATAACTATGATTAAGAAGAAATTTAAGATAGGAGATTATTACATAATTAAAAATGAAGAACTTACTAACTTAAATAATACCATTATAAGGATTACTGATATATCTGATAATTATATAGATTTAGAAGATAATGAATGTTATACTATATATTGGCAAGTTGTTATCAATCCTAATGAATCTATATTTAAAAGAAGTTATGTAAACGAAATGGCTTTTAATTGTTCTAATATTGGTTCATTTATAAAACTTACAGATAAGCAGGTTAAAGCTCTTAAAACAACTATAACAACTTTTATAGATTCAATTAAGATTTAAACTATAAAAATAATAATATTTTAAATAAACAAATTATTAACCTCTCTGAAAAGTTAATAATTTGTTTATCTTATTTATATAATATTGTAAAATATGTATTGTATAATAAAAAATAAAAAAAAAGGAATGATATATATATGAGTAAGCTTAAACAAATAACATTAGTACTGGAAAATTGTGATGCTGTTACTTTTGATGGTAAGTATATTGCAGACTTTGAAGTTTCTGATATACAAAAAGACATTAGCCGATTGGGATGTAATTCTATAGAAGAAACAACATATTGTAAAATGTTCTTCATTGAAATATCTAAAAGTGCTAAAGATATTAAAACTGCTTTTTGTGAAAGTGGTTTTAATATAACTGCATTTAATAGACTTATGGAATTTAACGATATAACACAACTTATATTTACAATAGAACAAGAACATTATGAATATGAAGATGAAGAAAATTTTACAGAAGAAGAGCCTAAATGCACTGTGACTACAACTACAAAAGATTATCACTTTTTTGTGGATTGGTCTGATACAGATTATATGGGCGAAAATAATGATTATCAATCTTCTTACTTATCTAAATGTGGCAATTTATACATATGTATATCAAAAGACCATAAGGTAGAAGATTTAATTAATATGGAAGAAGTTAATGATGAAGAAGCTATGAAGTTTAAATTTGACTTTTATGATTTGGAGTACAAATAAATGACAAGTTATAATACATTTGAAAAGTTTATAGAAACTATGCAGGAAGAAATATTTAGATTAGCCGTTTATAAAAAACTATTCACACCCTATGAAATAGATAATAAATTTGTAGATGAGAGCAATTATGAAGAATGTAAATGCGTAATTATTAAGCAGATAATTAAACTAAATGACGATTATCTATTAGGATGTTGTGAAGCAGATATTGACATGGGAGAAATATACAATACTATAGACTATTACAAACTATCTGAAATTAGACTAAGTTATAATCCTGAAGATATTAATGTCTTTAATGAAAATAAAGCTTTTATGGAGGAAAATAGAAAATGAAAGAAGTTAAATCATATAAATGCGATTTTTGCGGAACTGTATATGCAACAGAATTAGAGTGTAAAAAAATGTAAAGAGTATCATTGTAAACCTATAAAAATTACTAATATGTAGAAACAGTATATGACACATTTAATAAACATTATAAGGAGTAAAATAAAAATGAATAAAGAGATAAGAAAACTTAAATGTAAATGTTGCAAATGGTATGATAATTTTGACGGCTGTGAGGTTATAGATTGTGAGGATAGCTTTGAAATATCAATACCAAAAATAAAAGAAGTTGCAAACGAGGAAGATATGTCTGTAACAGATATACTTAATCTTATTAAATTTGTTTAAAGAATGGAAAGTGATTAAATGAGTTTGACGTTTAAGTGCAAAGGTGCTGAACATAATAAAAATGAACAACTTAATTATGAAAGACCATCTATACCTAATATAGTTGCACCTGCTATGCTTAATGCTCCTCAAAAAAGCTATAACAAAAATCTTAAAGACTTTTATGATAAGCTTTACGAAATTCATAATAACAATTTTCCATCTTGGAGATTTGGACAATTCCTAATGCAGTTCTTTTCATATGTTCAAGATGACCCATTCTATTATAGTAATTGTGAGTTTGAATTTAAACTACAAGAATTTGTAGATTATTTCAATAAAAAATACCCTAATGTAAATAACAATATAAAAGATAGATTAAACAATAGAAAGGAATTAAGTAACAATGATAACATACAGAAAACTTCATAACATTAAACTTGAACAACAGTATGTAAAGCCTATTGTAGAAAAAGAGAAAACATTTGAAATTAGATATAATGATAGAGATTATAAAGTAGGCGATATAATTAGGTTTAAACCAACCACTGACAGTTATTATGCAGATTTAATTAAAAATCAGTTCTATGTAATTACTTATATGTTTAATGATTTTGGACTGAATAAAAACTATGCTGTTTTTAGTTTCAAAGAACTAACAGATGAAAAACTTATAAGTACTTTATATACTTTAAATGACTACTTTCAGTATGCCAAGATTATACCTATTCCTGATAGAGTAGTTGCTGTTACGTTTTTAGATAATGCATCCGAATATGCCTATAAAGTAAAAGACTATTTAAAGAAAAATGACGAAGAACTTTGGGATATTGTAAAGGAACTAAATAAAGAATAAAATAAAAAAGACTTACTAATAATATTATTTATAAATTA
>ERZ779892.1248-NODE-1248-length-24002-cov-8.143191_pt1 | contig 24002 bp, 26 predicted proteins | sample MGYA00511552_ERZ779892 | MGnify/ENA primary metagenome ERZ779892 (study PRJEB29588, sample SAMEA2154561) | human gut metagenome | biome: human gut; feature: human-associated habitat; material: faeces | place: Denmark | collected 2008/2010 ... | reverse complement strand
TTACATTTACGGATATGTTCACGTAAAGTGTCCGGATGCATGGAACCGGCACCGATCAATCCCAATCCGCCGGCATTGCTCACGGCAGAAGCAAGACGCCAGCCGCTACACCACACCATGCCACCTTGAATAATAGGATACTGAATACCGAAAAGAGAAGTAATTCTGTTCATAAATTAATCGTTTTTCAATGTGCTAATCTGATAACATGAAACATGAGACATGTCCATATTTAATAAAACAGTTTCAGCGGGCAATCTGTTCAATGGGGCGATTGATCAGTACAGTCGTCGAATCGCCATAGGTTCTCAACACTTCCAACGTACGCTCCCGACGTTCTTTTCCTTTTTTATCCCAGAAGTTTTTGGTAAAAACCGCCATCAGATCAAGTCCTCCGATAGTTCCTCCATTGATGTACACGCCGCTGCCTCCAAACAAAGGAATCGGGCTATCCATCACTACCGAATTAACCATCATTCCATTCGCCCGTTCGCTCAACTGACGGAAACGTACCCCGCTCGCCCGTATCTCCTCCAATGATTTGCGGACTCCTCCCGCCATCGGATTATGCGCCCAGTTGCTGTACGACCTTTGATGACGCATTTCGTAATGCGGATCTCCACGCCAGGTATTCTTATCCATTCTTATTTTCTTCTGAAAAACGGGGTCCCAATTATAAGGAGTATTTGCCTTATAGGGCATCAGACTCAATACCACTTTCGGTTTAGGCAATGCTTCGGGAAGCGACTCATCGGGCAGCATCCACTTCTTTTCCACCGACATGCGGGGAGTACCGACAGCGCTGCCGAAATCAATCTGCCTGACTGCATCCTGATTCAAATTCAGCTCCTGATCACTGTCCAGCAACTTTCTCAGACGCAAGGAATCCTCCTTCGTCCATTCCTGCGCATGTACCAGCAAAGCTGTCAAGCACAGTGTCATAGCTGTTATCAAACGTTTTATCAATTCACTCATCTTTCTACCTCTGTTTTCTATATTCCTCAAGTACCCCCATCGTACGTGTGCGCATTCGTTTCTTCCTGAACTGCCAGAACTCTCTCGTAAAGACCTGCAGTAAATCCAAACCGCTAAACGTACCTCCGTTCACTCTTACTCCATTCCCTAAAGATATTCCTTCGGGGGGAGGGAGCTTAAACTCCATCGCAATTTTCAATGTATCCAATGGCAAGTGAGCATAAACAGGCTTGTACACTTCAAGCATTTGAAGAGGAAGTTTCCCACCTGTTATCCTCCGTTTATCGTACAAAGTATCCGATTCGACCACAGCAGAAGGAGAAATCACACGCGGAAGCGACTCATCAAAACGCATCCATCGTTTCTCCTCATACACACGCGGATTGGCTGCTCCTGCATTCAAATCAATCTGTCTGACGGCTTCCTTATTCAGCTTCAGCTCTTCGCCCTCCTTCAGTGATTTCTTCAATCGCAGAGAATCTTCCTTCGTCCATTGGGCATAGCACGCCCCTGTCAGCAGTACAAAGACTGCTGATACAAATAAACGTTGCCTCATGTTTTTTAGTTTTTATGCCCCGAAGGATTTTTCTTTTTTTACCACCATCGGTATCCTGAGCCACAAAGCGGCTCGTCATAGCACGGATCAATCGTCCAGGTCGTCTTCGGATATTTCCGCCCTTCCCACCATCGACGATAGCAGGCTGCCGCGTCGAGCACTTCGTCGATGAGCTCGACGGTGACGAGCGGACGCGCACCGTCCTGCACGGCGAAAAATTCCGTCTCGGGCGAGGCCTCGAGCGCCGCGCGCAGCACGGACTCTGTCCGCGTTGCGCCGCCGACGATGACCTTTACGGGTTTTCTGAGGCCAAAGGTCTTGCAGAGCTCAGCATAAGGCAGCAGCTCGTCCTCCCGCGCAGCGATGACGATCTCGTCGATGCCCTCCACGCGGTCGATCGTGAGCAGTGTGCGCACAAGGACGGGGATGCCGTCAAGGGTTTGCAACAGCTTGTTCTCCCCGCCGTAGCGCGTGGAGCTTCCGGCGGCCGCAATCAGCGCGGCGCAGTACGGGTGAGTGCGCTTTTGGTGCTTGCCGAACATCTTTTGCAGCAGGCTCATGGACTCAATCGCTCTCCTTTAACAGCATCGCGGCGTTGACGCGCCCCTCAGCCTCGGGATACTCCACGTCTTCTGCCAGGACGATCTCTGATACGAGGATCTGCTTGGCAATGTGCAGCATCTTGCGCTCACCGTTGGATAGTCCGCGCGTGCTGTCGCGATGCATCAGCGCCTTGATGACGGCGCTGACCTCGTCGAGATCGCCGCTTTTCAGGCGATCCATATTCTCGCGGTAGCGGTGGTTCCAGTTCGCCGTCATGTCGACGCCGAGCTTGGGAATGCGCGCGATGACCTCTTCGATCTCGCTTCTCGTCTTGATGGCGCGGATGCCGATGGCCGTGGAATTCTCGGTCGGGATCTTGAGCGTTAGCCCGGAAATGGGCATTTTGAAGACGTAAAAATCCATTGCTTTGCCGCTGATCTTTTCACGGACAATGCTGTCGATCACACCGGCGCCGTGCATCGGGTGCACGACCTTATCTCCCACTTGAAACATTCTATGCCCACCTCCCTTCAGGCAGAATGCCAATCCGGCATTCGCCCCGGTTTTCCGTGCGATGGAAAAGAAAAACAGCACAAACACACAAGAGGAAACAATTCCCCATACATAGTATAACGTACTTTGCCATCATTTTCAAGCGACTTTTGATGAAATAACGCATAAAAATGGAAACGAGGTGGATTTTCGAAAAAATGTGGGCTCCCCTTTTCAGGAAAGCCCACGTGACGGAAGAACGATTGATTGCTTACTTATTGCTGCGGCGCCAGATGTGCATCTTCTCCGCGTCGGCGATGAGCTGCTCGCGGAAGTCGGGATGCGCGATGCCGATGAGCGCCTCGGCACGCTGCCAGGTCGAAAGGCCCTTGAGGTTGACCATGCCATACTCGGTGACGATGTAGTGCGTGCAGGAGCGCGGGTCGGTGCAGATGGAGCCGGGCGTCAGCGTGGGAACGATGCGGCTCTTGACCGTGCCGTCCTTGCCCGTGACGGTCGAGGACATGCAGATGAAGCTCTTGCCGCCCTTGGAGAGGTACGCGCCCATCGCAAAGTCGAGCTGGCCGCCCGTGCCGGAGATGTGCTTGATGCCGGCGGACTCGGCATTCACCTGACCGAACAGATCGCAGTCGATGGCGTTGTTGATGGAGATGAAGTTGTCGATCTGGGAGATGACAAACACGTCGTTCGTATAGTCGACCGGCGCACCCATGACCTCGGGATTGCGATCCATGTAGTCATAGAGCTTCTGCGTGCCGGCGGCGAAGGCAAAGACCTGACGGCCCTTGTCGAGCTGCTTGTGCTTGCCGGTGATCTTGCCGGCGAGGGCCATGTCGACAAAGCCGTCGACATACATTTCGGTGTGAACGGACAGGTCCTTGAGGTCAGACTGCGCGATCATCGAGCCGATGGTGTTGGGCATGCCGCCGATGCCGAGCTGGAGGCACGCGCCATTCGGGATCTCAGGCACGACAAGGTTGGCGACCGCGGTGTCGACCTCGGTGGGGGCGCCGCCCGCGCCGAGCTGCGCAACGGGAGGATTCTCCCCTTCCACAACCATGTCGACGTCCTTGATGTTGATCTCGCAGCCGGTGAGGCCGTAAACCCAGGGAAGGTTCTCGTTGACCTCGACGATGACAGTCTTGGCGGCATCCAGCATGTCGGCTAAGTGAGAGCACGCGAGCGCGTAGCTGAAGTTGCCGTGCTTATCCATCGGCGTGACCTGGATCATCGCAACATCGACTGTGGCGTTGCCGTCGCGGTAGAAGCGCGGCAGCTCGCTGTAGCGCATGGGAATGAAATAGCCCATGCCCTTGGAGATAATCTTGCGGTCGATGCCGCTGCAATGCCAGGAGTTCCAGGTGAAGTGCTCACCGGCGTCCTCGGCCTTGCAGATCTCGGGCATCCACATCGTCACGCCGCCGCGGACCTTGACGTCCTTGAGCTCATTCTGGCGTGCGGCCAGAGCCTTGTCGAGCGTGTAGGGATGGTTGGTGCACCAGCCGTAGTCGACCCAGTCGCCGCTCTTGACGACCTTGACGGCTTCCGCGGCAGAGGTCAGCTTCTTCTGATAAAGCGCTGCGTAATCCATGGATAATTCCTCCTGTATGTATGTGAATTTGATTATCATTTCGGAACTATGTCGAAACTTTAACAATTATAGCATACCGATCGCCGTTTGCAAAGTCTTTCTTACGTGTCAGCGTAAAAAAGAACGTAAAAAAGAGACAGGCCGGAGCCTGTCTCTTTTCAGTTCGGGAAAATTACTCCTCGACAGGAGCCTCTTCCTCGCCGCTGAGCAGCGCGCGGATGCTGAGGGAGATCTTCTTCTTCTCCTCGTCGATGGCGGTGATCTTCGCGTCGACCATCTGGCCTTCGGACAGGACGTCGGAGGGCTTGTCGATGCGGCGGTCAGCGATCTGGGAGATATGGATCAGGCCGTCCACGCCGGGAACGACCTCAGCGAAAGCGCCGAAGGTCATCAGCTTGACGATGCGGACGTTGGCAACGTCGCCGACCTTGTAGGTGTTCATGAACACATCCCAGGGGTTCTGGGTGCGATCCTTGACGCCGAGGGAAATCTTGCGCTTCTCGGGGTCGAAGGAGATGACGTACACGTCGAGGTGATCGCCGATAGAAACGACCTCGGCGGGGTTCTTGATGCGGCTCCAGCTCAGCTCGGAGATGTGAACCATGCCGTCCACGCCGCCGATGTCGACGAACACGCCGTAAGAGGTCATGGACTTGACAACGCCGTCATAGTGCTTGCCGACCTCGATGCCTTCCCAGATGGCGGCCTGAGCAGCCTGACGCTCCTCGTTCAGCACGGACTTGATGGAGCCGACGACGCGGCGACGGGCACGGTTGACCTCGGTCACGCGGAGCTTGACCTTCTGCTTGACCATCTGGCCAAGGTCGGAGTCCTTGGGCATGCCGCTCTGAGAAGCGGGCACGAACACGCGCACGCCCTTGACAGAAACGACGATGCCGCCCTTGTTCACTTCGGTCACGGTGCCTTCGAGAACGGTCTTGTCCTCAACGGCGGTCTCAATGTCTTCCCAGAGCTTGACAGCGTCGAGACGCTTCTTGGAGAGGGTGGCGTAGCCTTCCACGTCATTGACGCGGACAACGTAAGCCTCGATCTCGTCGCCGACCTTGACGACGTCCTCGGGCTTGACGTCGGGGTCGCTGCTCAGCTCAGAAACAGGGATATAGCCTGCCTGCTTGCAGCCGACGTCGACCTGGATCTCGGTCGTGCCGATGGCGGTCACGATACCGGTCACCTTATCTCCTGTATTTAGAGTCTTGAAAGATTTTTCAAGCAGTTCTTCAAAGGATTCGCTGGTTTCAGGGGCAGTGGTGTTGATGTTTTCTTCCGTCATTGTTGTTAATACCTCCATAATGATACTCGCAGGAGTAGATGCGCCGGCTGTCAGTCCCGCCACACGGCATCCGGAAAAGAATTCCGGTGAGAGCTCGTCTGCGGATTCGATCTGGAGGACTTTTCCGCAGTTCTCTCTGCAAATCTCGGTCAAATGCCTTGTGTTGGCGCTTCTTCGGTCGCCCACAACCACCATCGCGTCTACCTTGGCGGAAAGTTCTGCTGCCTCAGTTTGACGTTTCTGCGTAGCATTGCATATTGTATCATTGATTTTCAGATTTGTACACTGTTTTTTTAGAAATTTCACGCAACTTTCCCAAAGCGCACGAATGCAGGTCGTTTGCGCCAGCATGATACTGGGTAAATGGGCAAAATCGGGGTGTTCCTGCAAGTATTTTTGCACTTCCTGCACATTTTCAAAAATCAGCGGGTCGCTGCACCATCCTGCGATGCCCTGCACCTCGGGATGATGGCGCTCGCCGATCAGGATGACGCGGCGTCCCTCGTGCTCTGCCTCCTGTGCAAGCTTTCGGATGCGCTCGACATGCGGGCACACGGCGCTCACGACCTCTGCCCCGCGCTCTCGCAGCGCATCAAGCGTCGCTCTCGACTCGCCGTGGGCGCGGATGAGCACGGTCTCCCCCGCCTTTGCCTGGTCGGGCGACGTGATGAGGCACATGCCAAGGTCTTCGATCTCGCGCACGACGCCCGCGTTGTGCACGATGCTGCCGAGCATCGCGCCGCCGCGCGCTTTTGCCGTTTCGCGCGCAAGGTTGACTGCGCGCTCCACGCCATAGCAGAAGCCAGCGGTCTCAGTTAAGATGACCTTCACAGCGGTGCGCCTCCCACCTGCTGGCCGCCGAGCGCGTAGGCCTGACGCAGCATTTCGTCGGCGATGGCCTGCAATTCTTCGGACGTGCCGCGGCGGCCCGTGACCTCAGGCACATACGGCTCGCCGAAGATGATGCGCGTTTTATGGAAGGGCTTTTTCTGCCCGTCGCAGAACACCGGCACGAGCGTCGCACCCGTGCGCACGCCGATCATCGCGATGCCCGCGTGCGCGTGCGCGGGGAGTCCGTCGTGATAGCCGACGCCGCCCCGGATCGTCGTCCCCTCGGGGAAGATCAGAAGATTCTCACCCTTGTGGAGCACCTGCATCGCGGTCTTGATGGACTGGATATCCTTGCCGTCGCGCTGGACGGGAAATGCGCCGAGCGTGCGGATGAGCCACGCGAGCGCGCGGTTGTCGAAGAGCTCGGCCTTGGCCATAAAGTGCAGATGGTAGTCGAGCGGCAGGCACAGGCCGATGAGCACGGGGTCTAAGTCCGTTGAATGGTTCGGGCACAGCAGGACACTGTGCTTGGGCAGATTTTCAAGCCCCTTGACGTCCACGCGGTAGATCCACAGCAGCACCCGACCGATGATCCAGATAAACGCAAAAAAGATACGGTGCATCATTTCAATTTCTCCTGAATGAGGCTCAGCAGCGCCTGCTCGCTCTCTTCAAAGCTGAGCTTCGACGTGTCGAAGTGCACGGCGTCCGCCGCCTCGCGCAGCGGGGCGATGTCGCGGTGCATGTCCTGATAGTCGCGCTCGTTGATCTCGCGCAGTACCTCTTCATACACCTTGGGCGTGCCGCGCTCGGAGAGCTCGAGGCAGCGGCGGCGCGCGCGCTCCTCGGCCGAAGCAGTCAGGTAAATTTTGAGGTCGGCATCCGGCAGAACGACCGTGCCAATGTCGCGCCCGTCCATGATGACGCTTCTCCTGCGCGCGATGTCGCGCTGCATCTCGAGTAAGTACGCGCGTACGCACGGCAGCGCCGAGACGTTCGAGGCGTACATCGAAATTTCCGGCAGGCGGATCTCGGTGCTGACGTCCTTGCCGTCAAGCAGCATTTTCTGTCCGCTATTCTCGTCAAATGCCATGTCGATTTGGATCTCTTTCAGCAGCGGCGCGATCTGGGATTCGTCCTTGGCGTCCAGTCCGCGCGAAAACGCCGCGTAGCCGATGGTGCGGTAGATCGCGCCCGTGTCGACATGCAGAATGTTCAATTTCTTGGCGACGGCCTTGGCGAGCGTACTCTTGCCCGCGCCGCCGGGGCCGTCAATGGCAATGGAAAAATGCTTTTTCATCTGTTTGATTCTTCCCTCTTACAATAAATATGTGCTTACTGCGTCAGCAGTGCGTCCGCGGCAGCCTCGCCCGCGGCCTTGCCGGTCGCCCAGGCGATTTGCAGATTGTAGCCGCCCGTGTAGGCGTCTACGTCGATGATCTCGCCGGCAAAGTACAGGCCGCCGATCTTTTTCGACGCCATGGTCTTCGGGTCGATCTCCCCCACCTTGACGCCGCCGGAGGTGATGATCGCGTTTTCGACCGGCATCGGCGCGCTGACATTGACCGTCCAGCGCTTTAAGAGCGTGCGGATGGTCTCGCGCTGGGCGCGCGTGATGTCGTGCACCTTTTCGTGCGGAGGGATGCCCGAGCGGTCGATGAATTCGTCGATCATCTTCTGCGGCAGAAGCGCGCCGAGCACGTTGCAGTAGTCGCTGTTTGCGTGCTTTTCAAAATCCGACAGCAGGCGCTTGTCGAGCATTTGCTCGTCGAGCGCGGGCTTGAGGTCGATCTCCAGTCGGTACTGCTTTTTGTCGAAATGCCGCATGTGCGCGCTGGCCGACAGGATGAGCGGCCCGCTCACGCCGAAGTGCGTGAACAGCATTTCGCCGAAATCCGAGTGGATCTTTTTGTTGTTTTCGTATACCGTCAGCGCAACGTTGCGCAGGCTCAGCCCTTGCAGCACCGCGCATTCGCGCGCCTCGAGCGGCACGAGTGAGCCGCGCAGCGGCGTGACTGTGTGGCCGAGCGCTTCCGCCATGCGGAAGCCGTCGCCCGTCGAGCCCGTCGCGGGATAGGACAGCCCGCCCGTCGCCAGAATGACGGCGGAGGCGGTGTACTCCCCTTTTTCGCCCTTGACGGCGGCGACATGGCCGTCTTCGACCGAAATACCGAGCGCGCGGTCGCGCACGAGCTTGACGTGCAGACGCTTGAACTCGCGCTCAAGCGCCGCTGTGATGTCGAATGACCGGTCGGACACGGGAAACACGCGCTTGCCGCGCTCGACCTTGAGCGGCACACCGAGCCCCTCGAAAAAATCGATGGCGGCGTGCCCGTCGAAGCGGGAAAACACGGAGTATAAAAACCGCGGGTTCTGCGGCACGTGGGCGAGCAGCTCTTCGCAAGTGCTGTCGTTCGTCACGTTGCAGCGGCCCTTGCCGGTGATGTTCACCTTTTTGCCGAGGCGCTCGTTTGGATCGAGCAGCGTCACGTGCGCACCCTTGCGCGCGGCGCAGATCGCGGCCATCATGCCGCCCGCGCCGCCGCCGATGACAACGATCGCCTTATTCATCTTCGATCTTGCCGAAAATGTCGAAGCGCTCCCAGATGTGCTCGAGTTCGGAGAACGTCGCGGAGATGTCTGCGCCCTTCTTGTTGGCCACGGCCAGAATGAGTGAGTTGAGCATGCTCATGGGCGCCGCCAGCGAGTCGACGAACGAGATCATCTCGCTGCGCACGAGCAGCGAATTGCCGGACATCTGGTTGATGGGCGACATCTCGCTGTCCGTCACGCCGACGATCGTCGCGCCGCGGTCGCGCGCAAACTGGATGGTCTTGAGCGCAAGCTCACTGTAGCGCGGGAAGCAGATACCGATGACCACATCGCCTTTGGAGACGCGGAAGAGCTGGTCGAACGAGCCGGCCGCGCCGCCGTTGACCAGAGTGACGTTGTCGAAGATCAGGCGGAAGTAGAAGTTTAAGTACCCTGCCAGAAACGAGGACGAACGGAAGCCCACGATGTAGATGCGGCGCGCGCCGATGATCGTGTCGACCACGCGCTCAAATTCCGCGCCGTCGGTCTGGTCGATGGCCATGCGGATCTTCTCCATGTCGCGCTGCAGGACGTTCGTCATCAGATCGGACCCTGCGAGCTCGCCGTCCGACGCCTGAATGCGCTGGATGCTCGTGAGCTTGCCGCGGATCATCTCCTGCAATGCACGCTGCATGCTCGGATACCCCTCGTAGCCGAGCTGGGTGGCAAAGCGCACGACGGTCGACTCGCTGACCTGCACGGTCTTGCCGAGCTTGCTGGCCGTCATAAATGCGGCCTTGTCGTAGTTTTCCAGAATGAAGCGGGCGATGAGCTTCTGCCCCTTGGAAAAGCTGCTCATGTTCTTTTCGATATTATGTAAGATATTCTTCGTCATAAGATCGTCCTCTGTTACTTTGATTTTGTTGCATGGAGCTCTTGCTCCGTTAGATCGCGCCACACGCCGACGGGAAGAGCCCCGAGTTTGAGCGCGTGCTCCTGCACGCGCTTTAGGCGCTTGACGTGTAATCCGGCAGCGGCGCACATGCGCCGGATCTGCCGTTTTTTTCCTTCATGGATGGTGATGGAGAGAACGGCGGTGTCCCTCCCCTGCCGCAGCACGCGCACCTGCGCGGGCCGGATGGGCTCGCCGTCGAGCTGTGTCATGGAAGCGAGCGCTTCTGCCGCTCCCCTGACCTCGCCCGCGACGCTGACCTCGTAGACCTTGTTGACCTCGTAGCGCGGGTGCAGAAGATGCTGCATCCATTCGCCGTCGTTCGTCAAAAGCAGCAGTCCCTCGGAGTCAAGGTCGAGCCGCCCGACGGGATAGACGCGCGCGCCGCAGTCTCTGACGAGCTCGGCGACGGTCTTTCGCCCTTTTTCGTCAGAGAGCGTGCAGACATAGCCGCGCGGCTTGTTGAGCATCAGGTAGCGCTTCTGCCCCTCCTGTGTGAGCGGCCTGCCGTCGACGGTAATTTCGTCGACTTCGGGGTCGGCCTTCTGCCCGAGAAGCGCAGTCTTGCCGTTCACGTGCACGCGTCCCGCGGCGATACACTGCTCGGCAGTGCGACGGGAGCAGAGCCCCGATTCGGCGATGAGCTTTTGAATTCTTGCTTCGGCCAGGTCGATCCCTCCTTTACTTTGCCGACAGAAATTGCCAGAGCTTTTCCGCCAGCGACTTATTTTTGCTTGTTTCGCTCTTTGTTTCCTGTGCCTGTACGCTGCGCGCGCTGACAAGGTCAACTCTTCCGACCTCGGTCTCGCCGCAGGAGATGACGAGCGTGCCGAACGTTTGTCCCTTCCGCACGGGGGCGGAGACGGTTTGCGGCAGCTCGGCGCGCACGCTCAATGCTTCATTTTCCACGGTGGGATAGTGGAAGCTCTCCGCCGCCACGGCGGACACACTCTGCCCGTCGACGCTTACGCTGCCGTAGGCCTCGCCTTTTTTCGCACCGCTTGAGAGCGCATACGCCGAAAAGCCGTAGTCGTAGAGTGCCGCGTGATCCGTCCAATCGCTGCCGTCGTGCAGCGTGACGGCGATCATGCGCATCCCGTCGCGCTCGGCACAGGTGACGAGTGTGCGCCCTGCGTCGCCGGTGTAGCCGGTCTTGAGACCGACGCAGCCGGAGTACGACGCGAGCAGCTTATTGTGGTTCGTCATCGTGCGCGTGCCGACGCTCGCCGTGCGCGTCGAGACGATGCGCGCGAACGTCGGATTCTGCATGGCGTAGGCCGCAAGGCGCGCCATATCGAGGGCACAGGAGCTGTGCCCCATTTCGTCGAGACCGCTCGGGTTGGCAAATGACGTGTGCTCCATGCCGAGGGCTTTCGCCTTTTCGTTCATCCATCGGACAAACTGCGCGCTGCCGCCGCTCCCGCCGCAGTGGGCGGCGATGCACTCCGCCGCGTCGTTGCCGGACGGCAGCATCAGCCCGTAGAGGAGTTCTTCCATCGTGAGCGTTTCGCCCTCGAGAAGGTACATTGACGAGCCCTCGCGCAAGTGCTCACGTTTGACCGTGACCTTCTCCGTGAGTTCGCTGTGCTCCAGCGCGATTAAGCAGGTCATGATCTTCGTCGTGCTCGCGATGCTGCGCTCCTGCGTTTCATTGCGCGACGCCAGCACCCGCCCGCTGCCCGCCTCCATCAAAATGAATGCGGCGGCGGCAGTTTCAGGCACAGCAGCCTGACAGGTCAAACTGCTTGACAGGCAGGAAACAGCAAGGAAAACGGCAAATACGCATCGGGCAAAACGCGGCATGGGATCACTCCTTCATTCGGAATGCCCCTATTATGCCCGAAATCAGTAGATATCTTTCTCTTCTCTCTTCTTGTCCACGAAATTCTGCACGCGGTCGAGCACTTCCGGCACAAGATCAAGCACGCGGTCGACCGTTGCCGCCGCCGGGATGGCCACGGGCATCACGCGCGTCAGACCGTCCTTGACGACGAGGAACGCGACGGGGTCGACCTTGACGCCCGCACCTGCGCCGCCGCCGAAGTGTGAGGTGTCGGTCTTGCCGTAGTCGCCGCCGCCCGCGCCGAAGCCGAAGCTCACGCGCGAAACGGGAATGACCGTTACGCCGTCGGGCGTCGTGATCGGCTCCCCGATGATGGTGTTGGAATCGACCATATCACGGATCTTATCCATCGTGGTGTCCATGAGATCGTTGAGCGGGGTCTTCTTTTCGATGTTTTCCATGAGGTTTATCCTTTCTTTTTATGCGGTCAGTTTTTCACTGTGTTCACTGTTTTGCGGAGTGCTCTCCGTTGGTTTTTCCGCGGGAGCGTCGTTTTTATGCGCCTTTTTATAGCGCAGGTACCATTTGAGCATCGGAATGAGCAGCGCAAGTGCGATGTGCAGCCCGTCGCGGATGCGAAGCGACAGGCCAACGGCACCCTCTGCGTGCGTCTTTTCAGAGCTGTAGTCCATGCGCAGGTGCAGTGAGGGATCAGGGATATGGAAGAGGTCTTCAAGGTGCGGCATCACACCCCACATCGCGGCGCTCGCATAGCCGTAGGTCTGCGCGATATCCGCGGGGTCCGTGCCGCCAAAGACGATGAGAATTTCCAGCGGGTCGATGCGAAGGCGCTTGCAGGTGCGTTTCGCTGTCTCCTTGAGCGCCGAGAGCGCCGTCGTGATGAGGTCCCTGAGCTCCTCTTTTGTCGGCTTGGGGAGCGAGGGCTTTTTCTTTTGCTTCGCCTCTTCTCCCTCTGACTTTGGTTTCTTCTCCTTTGCCTTTTTTTTCGGCGTTTCTTTCTTTTCCTTTGCTGGCAGCAGCGTGAAGCGGAACGGGCCGACCGAAAGCTGCACGCGCAGCTCGTCGCCGAACTGCATCAGCGCGCCCACGCGCAGAAAGCCGATCAAAATAAAAATGAGCAGGATGATGCCAATTACCTTCAGCGCAGTCAATCGACCACCTCCCTCTTTTTACGCTTCACGCGGTTTTTATGCTTTACGCGGTCAGTGTTCCCCGTTTTCGGGAATGCTGCCTTCTTTTTCCGTCATGGCGCTGGGGTCGAGGATCGTGCCGTCCTCCGTCATGCGGAGCTGACCGTCGGCCTCAAGACCCGGCATCTCCGGCAGCTCCTCGAGCGAACCCAAGTGGAAGTCGCGCAGGAACTTTTTCGTCGTGCGGTACAGCCTCGGCCGTCCCGGCACCTGCAAACGTCCGCACTCCTCAATGAGCCCGCGCTCAAGCAGCAGGCCCACGGTGTACGAGCTGTCCACGCCGCGCACCTGATCAATGTAGGCGCGGGTCGTGGGCTGGTAGTAGGCGATGATCGTCAGCACCTCCAGCGCGGGCTGAGAGAGCTTGGCGGTCTTGCGGATCTCAAACGCCTTGCGGATGACGTCGGCATAGTCCGGCGACGAGCAGAGCTGATAGCTGTCCTCCATGCGGACGAGCCGGATGCCGCGGCGCTCAAAGGCGTAGTAATCGCCGAGCTTTTGCAATACCTGTTCCGCGGTCGGACGGTCCAAATCGAGCGCAAGGCAGATGCGGTCGATGGGAAGCGGTTCGCCGCTGGCGAACAAAATGCCCTCGATGGCCGACTCGACCTCGCGCAGGTCCAAAGATTCCAAAGACATAGCGTTCCTCGCTTTTTACAGATTGATACGGTCGGGGGCGTCGTCCCCGCACTCCACGGTGCAGTCCGTGTCAGAACCGGCCAGATGGATGACCTTTTCGCGGCAGAGCTCCAAAACGGCGATAAACGTCGCCACGATCTCGCTGCGGCTGCGGCTGCCGCGGAACAGCAGCTTGAAGCGCGTCATGCCGAACTCCTTGAGCCGGTGCAGAATTTCCTCCGCCTTGCCCTTGACGGGATACGGCTCGCGGCGCACGATCTCGCTCAGCGCGGCGCTCGGCGGCGCGGCCAGCTTCTCTCCGCGCTCCATGATCGTCTGCATGGCGAGCACGAGGTCGGCCTTTTCATGACTGTACTCGTAGATTTTGCCGCGCTGCATGGGCTCGGGCTGGCGCGTCATGATGCTGCGGCCAAACTCGCCCATCGGGCCGAGCGTTTCGGTCAGCGTCTTGATGCGAAGGTACGTGTCCTTTTGCTGGCGCTCTTTGAGCGAGGCAATGAGCTCGTCCATCTCGCTCTGCGCCTGCTCATCCTCAAGCGAAAGCAGCATGCGCGTTTTGATGTACATTAAATGTGCCGCCATCGTGATGAATTCGCTCGCGACCTCGAGATCGAGCTGCTTTCGCTGCTCGAGATACGCAAGGTACTGGTCCAGGATCAGCGCGATGGGAATGTCCTGGATCTCTATTTTATTTTTCGACAGCAGGAAGAGAATGAGGTCGAGCGGCCCTTCAAAGTCCTGCAGCGCCTCCGCGCTGCGCTCGTGCACCACGCCCTCCAGCTTGAAAACGGGATTGTCCATGACATTCCTCTCACTTTATCAATATACGATCCAGTTGACCAGAAGCTCGTACACGCGGTAGATGCCCTCGCTGAGGATATTGTTTCCCACGCCGAGCCAGACGAGCACAAAAAGAACAAGCATGCCGTATTTTTCATACCGCATCAGCGTCATGTACGCGCAGTCGGGCAGAAAGGCGAAGAGCACCTTCGACCCGTCGAGCGGCGAGATGGGGATGAGGTTGAAAAGCCCCAGACCGACGCTCATGTACGCCGTCATCGCAAGGAAATTCAAAAGGCCGCTGCAAAACGCGGTATCGACATAGTGCGCGATCGTGATGCGCGCGCCGAGCAAGAGCAGCATCGCCAGCAGCAGATTCGACACCGGCCCCGCCAGCGCTGTGATGGCCATACCCTGCTTCGGCTTTTTGAAATACCGCATGTCGACCGGCACGGGCTTTGCCCAGCCGAAGCCGACGAGCAGCATGGCAGCCAAGCCGAACCAGTCGATATGGTGCAGCGGGTTTAAGCTCAAGCGGTGCTCGCGCTTGGCCGTCGGATCGCCGAGGGCATAGGCTGCAAGACCGTGACAGGTCTCGTGCACCGTCAAGCATAAAAAGACGCCGAGCACGCGCAAAAGCGCGTCGGTCAGCGAGCCCCAGTCGATGGACTGGACCAATTCCTGAAAACTGTTCACGCAATTTCTCCGTAAAAAATATGCAAATCGCGAAGACTTGCATTGCATTCTATTCTTATTATAACAGCCCTTTTCCCACATGACAAGGGATTTTGCAATTTTTGCTGCATTTTGCTTTCAAAAATTGACACATTTTTCTCTGTCAAATTGCGAAAAATGACAAAAAAGCGCCTCAACAGCACGGTTGAGGCGCTTTGCAGGATGCAATATCCGCTTATTTCTTGAGGCGCTTGTCGCTCTTGGTCGCAAGGTGCGTGCCCAAGGACTGGAAGATCTGCACCAGAATGATGAGCAGTACGACCGCTGCAAACATCACAAGGTACTTGTAGCGATAGTAGCCGTAGTCGATGGCGATTTTGCCGAGGCCGCCGCCGCCGATGATGCCGCTCATCGCCGAGTAGCCGAGGATGGTCGTGAGTGCGATGGTGAAGTTCTGGAGGAGCGAGGGAACGCTCTCGGGGATCATCACCTTGCAGATGATCTGCATGGGCGTTGCGCCCATGCTCTGAGCGGCCTCGATGATGTTGGGGTCGACCTCGCGCAGGCTGCTTTCAACAAGGCGCGCGACGAACGGGAACGCCGCCACGACCAGCGGAACGATGGTCGCGGTGGTGCCGACGGTCGTGCCGATGATAAGGCGCGAGAGCGGGAAGACCATGATCATTAAGATGAGGAACGGGATCGAGCGCAGCAGGTTGATGATGACGTTCAGAATGCTCATCAAGGCCTTGGGAAGCGGCAGAACGCCGCCCTTCTCCCCCGCTACGAGCAGCACGCCCAGCGGAAGGCCGATGACGACGGCCAGCGCCGTCGAAAGGAGCGTCACATAAAACGTCTCCCAGATCGCCTTGGGGAACTGCGTCTGCATGGCGACGGTGAGCTCTGCGATGGAGTCCGGGGAAAAGAGATTACTGTACATCGACGCTCGCCTCCTCTACCTGAAGATTTTCAATGCTTCTTAAAAAGTCCATGGCCTGCTCGAACTGCGCGTTCGGCACGCCGAGGAGCATGCTGCCGTACACCTCTTCGGAGAGCTTCTGCGTGTTGGCCGAAATGACCGTCGCGCTGATGCCCTCGTCGGTCGCAAGGCGCGCGACGAGCGGAATGGATGTCGTCTTCGCGCTGCGGAAGATGAGGCGGATGCGGCGCTGCTGCTGGGGGTCGGACACGTCGATGTCCGCGCCGCGCGGGAACACGAGGTGGCGCGCCGCCGCGGACTTGGGCGCGGAAAAGACGGTAGAAACAAGGCCCTCTTCCACGACTTCGCCGTCGTCGAGGATCGCAACGTGATTGCAGACCTCCTTCACCACGCTCATCTGGTGTGTGATGATGACGACGGTGATGCCAAGCTTTTTGTTGATGTCGCCGATCAGCTCGAGGATCTGGCGCGTCGTCTTGGGGTCGAGCGCGCTCGTGGCCTCGTCGCAGAGCAGAACTTTGGGGTTCGTGGCGAGGGCGCGGGCGATGGCCACGCGCTGCTGCTGTCCGCCGGAGAGCTGCGCGGGATAGGCCTTGGCCTTATCCTTGAGCCCCACAATCTCGAGGAGTTCCAGAGCTCGCTGTTCGCGCCACTTCTTATCTCCCCGCAGTCCGGAAAGCTCCATCGGGAAGCAGACGTTATCGAGGCAGTTTCGCTGCATCAGCAGGTTGAAGCGCTGGAAGATCATCGTGATCTCGCGCCGCGCCGCGCGGAGCTGCGCGGGGGTCATTGTGTCCAGACGCTGTCCGTTCACGATGACCTCGCCCTCCGTCGGGCGCTCGAGCATATTGATACAGCGCACGAGCGTGGATTTGCCGGCACCGCTCATGCCGATGATGCCGTAGACGTCGCCGTCTGGAATGGTCAGGGAGACGTCCTTGAGCGCGTCTACCCGTCCGCCGGCTGTTTCAAAGGTTTTGCTTAGATGCTTCAGTTCGATCAAGAACGCTCCCTCCTTTCTTTCTTACTTGGCGCTCAGCGCATCGAGCGTGGTCTGCTTGCCGCCGTACAGGCCCATGGGCTCGACGTGGATGGCGGCAACGGAGACGATGTGGGTGTTGTTCTCGGCGTTGAAATCGTCGAGATAGGGCTTGTGCTGGAAGTAGTTGGCGTCGACAGTGCCGTCTTCGACAACGGTGTTGGGCACGACATAGTCATTGTAGACCTGAATGTCGAGAGTGATGTTCTTTTCAGCAAGAATTTCCTTCACGACCTCGAGGATCTCAGCGTGCGGGGTCGGAGAAGCGGCGATGGAGATGGTCTCGCCAGCGAGAGCGTCGTAGTCGACAGTGGCGTCAAAGCCGTCGGTCGGGGTATCCACGGTGCTGACAACGGAGCCGTCATACTTCTCGTTGATGTAGTCGACGACCTGCTGGCTCTCCAGAGCGGCGATCAGGGCAAGGACCTTGGGAGAGGACTCGTTGCCTTCCTTCACGGCCAGAATGTTGGCGTAAGCGGAGGCGGAGCCTTCGATCACGAGGGAGTCGGCCACGGGGTTCAGGCCCGCGTTGATGGCGTAGTTGGAGTTGATGACGGCGTAGTCAACGTCCTGCAGGATGTTGGGGATCTGCGCGGCCTCGGTCTCCACGATCTCGACGTTGTACGGGTTTTCGACAATGTCGTTCTTGGTGGCGGTGATGCCGGCACCGTCAGCGAGCTTGATGATGCCGTTGTCCTGGAGCAGCAGCAGCGCGCGGGCTTCGTTGGTCGTGTCGTTGGGGACGGCGATCTGGATGGTGGTGGCACCGTCGGAGTCATCGCTCTTGGAGCCGCAGCCGGTCAGGGCCAGAGCGGCAGTGAGGACCAGTGCAAGGACAAGTGCGGTCAGCTTAATAGAATGCTTTTTCATCGTTTTGTTCTCCTTACTTATTTTATAATAGCTACTTTTTGGAACGGACAGACCGCGGGAAGTGTATGCTGTTCGAGCAGTAAAAAACAGCGGGAGGTCATTGACCTTCCGCTGCCGCTTCGCTGTTTTTCTCAGACAGTTTCTGAAAGGAAATGACCATTTTCTCCATGACAAAGCATGCACATGCTGAACATGCGCATCATCGGCATCATCATGCAGTTGGCAGAGTACGAAGTCTTCATGCCAATGGATCCTTTCCTTCGAGCATTCCACACGGGGTGGGTTCCGTTTCAATGTGCGTATCGTAGCACCGACGATTCCGCTTGTCAACACCAAATGCGCACTTTTGTATGATTTTCCACTTTTTTGGCGTTTTCTGCGGGATTTTTTATTTATTGCTCCCGTTTTTCAAGCACACGGACGAGGTGAATGAGAAAATCGGTGTCCGCCATGTCGCCCAGCGCTTCGACCGCGCTCTCACTGTGCGCCTCGATGACGCGCTGGCAGCCGTTGAGACCTAAAATGTCGACAAACGTCGTCTTCCCCTCTTCCCTGTCCGAGCCGATGGGCTTGCCGAACGTCTTTTCATCGCCGATGACATCGAGCATGTCGTCACGCAGCTGGAACGCGAAGCCGAAGTTGTCGGCGTAGCTGGCCGCAGCCTCCTCCTGCTCCTTCGTGCCGCCCACCGCGGCCACGCCCATCAGGCACGCCGCGCGGATAAGCGCGCTCGTCTTGCGCAGATAAATTTCCTCGAGCTCCGGCGCGCTCAGAATCTTGCCCTCCCACTCAAGGTCGAGCTGCTGGCCGCCGCAGATGCCCGCGTGTCCCGCGGCATTTGCCAGGACCTGCGCGCATTTGAGCACGCGCAGCGCGGGGAGGCCGGCCTTCAGGACCGTTTCAAATGCCAGCGCCTGCAGCGCGTCGCCCGCGAGCGTCGCCGTGCATTCGCCGAAGACCTTGTGGTTCGACGGCTTACCGCGGCGCAGATCATCGTTGTCCATCACGGGCAGATCGTCGTGGATGAGCGAATACGTGTGCAGCATCTCAACGCCGCAGGCCACGGGCAGCGCCTTTTCGACGTCTCCCCCGCAGATGCGGCAGAATTCGAGCACTAAGATCGCGCGCAGACGCTTGCCGCCCGCGGTCAGACTGTAGTGCATCGAATCGGTCAGCTTGTGATAGCTTGCGCACTGCGTTTCCTCAAGGCAGGCGTCAAGATACTTGTCCACCGCCGACTTATACTCCGCCATGCGGGCGGAAAACAGCTTTTCGTCCATGGATTACTCCTCCGAAATGAATGGGCTCTCGACCGGCGCGCCGTCCGCGCCCTTAGAGAGCTTTGCGACCTTCTGCTCGGCCTTGTCGAGCATCGCGCCGCAGTCGTGCACGAGCTTCGTCCCCTCTTCAAAGAGCTTGAGGGAATCGGCGAGCTTTGCGTCGCCTTTTTCAAGCGCCGTCACGATCTCTTCGAGACGCGCGATATTGTCTTCAAACGTTTTTGCCATCGTCATTTCCTCCCATATTGCACGCGTTCACCGTGCAGTTGAGACTTCCCTGCCCGAGCAGTACCTCAATTTTTTCGCCGGCTGCGGCCTCCTGCGCCGCACGCAGAATTTGTCCCTGTTCATTTCGCGCCACGGCGTAGCCGCGGCCGAGGACCTTGAGCGGACTCAGCGCGTCGAGCTTGGCCGCAAGCGCTGTAAACTGCTGTGTGCGCTGCGCCATCTGATGCTGCGCGAGTGCGGCAAGGTTTTTCTGCGTGTAGTCGAGCAGCATCCGCTTGTCGTCGATAAATGCCATGGGGTCTTGCAGCGCACGGCTGCGGGACGTCTTTTCAAACTGCTCGCGCAGGGCTTTCACGCGCTTTTGCTCGCTCTGCACCATGCGCGTTTGCAGCGCGTCGAGCCGGCGGTAAATTTCGCGCTGGTCCGGCACGGCGATCTCCGCCGCGTTCGACGGCGTCGACGCCCGTGCATCGGCAACAAAATCGGCGATCGTCACGTCGGGCTCATGCCCGACGGCGGAGATGACCGGAATGTCGGAGGCATAAATCGCGCGCGCCACGCGCTCATCGTTGAACGCCCACAGATCTTCAATCGACCCGCCGCCGCGCCCCGTGATGATGAGGTCGGCGACCTGCCATTTGTTTGCGTAGCGCAGCGCGCCTGCGATCTCCGGCGGCGCCTCTGCTCCCTGCACGCGCACAGGCAGGAGCACGACTTCGCTCATCGGCCAGCGCGCATTCAAAATGCGCAGCATATCATGCACCGCCGCGCCCGCGGATGAGGTGATGATGGCAATGCGCTTGGGATATTTTGGCAAGGGCTTTTTATGTTCTGGGGCAAAAAGCCCCTCCTTGAAGAGCTTTTCCTTGAGCTGCTCGAAAGCGACGTGCAGGTCACCCACGCCCTCGACGCTGAGCTCAGAACAGTAGAGCTGGTACGCGCCGTCGCGCGGGAACACGCCGATGCGGCCAAAGGCGATGACCTTCATGCCGTTTTCCGGGCGGAAGCGGAGCTTCCCCGCCATGCCGCGGAACATCACGCATTTGAGCGCGCTCCCCTCGTCCTTGAGCGTGAAGTAATGGTGCCCGGAGGGATAGAGCTTGTAGTTCGAGATCTCGCCGCGCACGAAAATGGTCTGGAGCTGCGGCACGGCGTCGAGCAGCGCCTTGATGAAATTGTTGGCTTCCGATACGCTGAAGATCATCTGCTCCTGCGCCACGCCGCGTCACCCCTCTCTCAAAACAAAATGAAAAACGGAAGAAAAGCAGAGCGCCTGTCGGTACTCTGCTTTTTGTGGCAATGCCTTATTCCGCGCTGATCTCGCCGCGAACGAAGCTGCCGAGGATGCCGTTGATGAACTTCACTGTTTCAGGCGTTTCATACTTCTTGGCGATCTCCACGGCCTCGTTGACGGCCACGCGCGTCGGAATGTCGCTGCGGTAGAGCGATTCGTACATCGCAACGCGCATGATCGCCGAGGCGACGAGTGGGATGCGGTCAAAGCTCCAGCCCTTGGCGTACTTGGCGATGTAGCCGTCCAACTCCGGCGCGTGCTCGGCAACGCCGGAAACGATGGAGCGGATGTATTCCGTCTGCGCGGCGCCGGGGGCCTTTTCGTAGATGTCGTCCTCATCCTTGAGCGTGTCGAAGTATTCCTTCGTCAGCCGCTCGTCGAGAAGCTCTTTCACCGTCTTATCCGTAAAGCTCAGTTCATATGCAAGATGCACTGCGATCTCTCGCGCTGTATTGCGAATCATTCTCGTCTGTTCCTTTATCTGTTGATCTTATCTTTCTTTAGTTGAAGCTGATCCCGCCGACGTGGACATTGACCGCGTGGACATTGTAGCCCGTCATGCCGCTCACGGCGGCGGACACGCTGTCCTGCACCTTGCGCGCGGTCTCGGGGATGACGTAGCCATAGCGCACCATCAGGTAGACGTCGACGATGATCTCGCCGTCCTTGACCTCGGCGCGCACGCCGCGCAGGCCCTTTTTGCCCGTGAACTGCTCGGTGATCTGTTCGGTCATATTCTGGCACATGGAGCCAACGCCTTCGATCTCGCCGATAGCGTCGGCGGCGATCGCGGCGACCACGTCTTCTGCGATGTTGATGCTGCCGTTTTCCTCGGCGCGGGTCAGATACTCTCGATTCTCAGCCATTCAGATATCCTCTCCTTGTTTGTGAATGCTCATATCGAGAGTATTTTATCATCTTTTTCCCAAAATTACAACAGCTAATTTACTTCCATGATCTTGATGCTCTCTGCACTGAGCCCCGTCTCCTGCTTGACGATGTCCGTGATGCGGGCAATGTCCTCGGTCTGAAGCCCCTCTTCCCCCGTCGAGACGACCACGCTCACGCCGTCTTCGGACATGAAGACGACGCAGTCCTCATAGCCCTTGGCCGTGACCATGTTTTCGATCTGCGCCTCACTGAGCGTATAGGAAGCAAGCGTTTCGATGCTTTTTGCTGCCTCACTCGCGGTCTCGGCATCCACGTCGTCGTTCTCACTCGCCTCCTTCAAGAGCGACAGCGCGCTGTCGCGCGCCTGCTGGCGCGTCAGGCGGGCTGAGGCAAAGTAGTCCTTCCCCTCCGCGTTTGCCGAGACCTCGGCGGCGTCGCCGTCTGTACTCACAAGCTCGGACTGACCCAAGACCTTTGTGGGCTTGTCGACCTTTTCGGCGTACTTTCCATTCAGAAAGATCGCCGCGCAGACAAAGACCAGGATCGTGCCGACCACTGCGTTCCGCTTCCATAATTGCTTCATAGCTGTTTCCTCCCTGCGTTTTGCATAATAAAAATATTGTAGCTTCATGGCGTTCCTTTAACAACGGAGATGCGCTCGGACGAAAGCCCCGTCAGCGCGCTGACGGCCTGCGTCACCTTGAGCTGGACATCCGCGCAGTCTCCGCCCTCGCACACGATGAGCGCGCCGACAAAGCGCGGATAGCGGCTGTGGGTCACGACGACCTCGGCGCTCGTGCCACTGCCGAGCACAACGGTCTCCGTCTTTCGCGTCTGCTCGTCGACCTCCTCCCCTCGGGCTTTGAGCGACGCGGTCTCATCCTGAGCCAGCTCGTAAGCGCCGCCGCCCTCGACCGTCAGCATAAGCGAGAGCTTCCCGACGCCGTCGAGCGAGGAAAGAATATCCTCCATCTCGTTTTGCAGCGCCTCGCGGTCGAAATTTTCCGCGGCGGACGGTGTCGCGGAGCCTGAGTCTGCCGCTTTCTCGTTCTGCGGCAGTAGCAACAGCAGCACGCCGAGCAGCGCCGTCAGGAGAACGTATTTGTACTTCTTGATGCCTTGCAGCGCCTTCTGCACGGGCGATGCGTTCACTTCGGTTCGATCCATAGCTGATTCTCCTCTGCAATGCCAAGCTCCTGTACGATGTACGCGCCGAGCGCCGCGCTGTTTTCTCCGTACAGTGTGACGCTGTCCGGAAACGGTACGCCGTCGCGTAAAGCGGTCTGCACTTCGGCGCGCACGCTCAGACCTAAGGAGCTGGCTTTGTCCTCAATATATGCCTGCGTCTGCGCAGCTATGCTATCACCGAGTGCACTGTCCTGCTCGGCGTTCAGCGTTTCCTTCAACGCTTCGACCGCCTCGCGGTAATGACCGCCGTCGAGCTCCGGCAGGTCGAACGTGAGTGAGAGCAGCGGGCGCAGCATCGCAAGCATCAGCACCATCCCGCCGACAAAACGCACAATCTTTTTCATCGTGCCGCCGTCCGTGAGCTGCTGGACGATGCTTACCAGTACCGCGCAGGCTGTCACGCTTAAAAGCCACGAGCGAAGAAACGTCATACCGTCACCACCATCATCATTGCAATCAAAAGCGACACGAGCAGCAAGAACGCCCCGCCCGCCGTCATCGCCAGCATCAGTGAAAACGCGGAGGAGAGCTGCTCTAAAAACTTGCTGAGTGATTGTGACCCCACCATGCCGCTGAAAAACGCCGCGAGCTGATAAAAAAGATACTGCACCGCCATGCGCAGCAGCGGCACAAGGCACAGCGCCAGCACCGAAAATACGCCCAGCACACCGAGCGTCCCGCGCAGCGTGAGCGCCGTGGCGGCGACGGCCTCCGTCGCGTCGGACAATATTCCGCCGACAACGGGCACCGCGCCGGAGATGACGGTTTTGCCCACCTTGACCGCGAGCCGGTCGGCAGAACCGGCCAGCAGGTTCGAGACCGACAAAAACGCGGTAAATACGATCAGAATCGCGCTCAAGCCCCACGAGAGCAGCTTGCCGATGCCCTTGGAGAGCAGCGATAAGCGGCTCTGTTCCAAAAGCGCGCCCGCGGCCGCCGTGCCGATCATGCAGTAGAGCACCGGCACGAGCACATCGCGCATCAGCGAAAGAAAGATGTCGCCCAGCATCAGTGCGCCGACCTGCCAGACGCTTGCCGAGCCCACACAGCCCCCGCCCGCCATCGCTGCGGCGATCGTCGGCAGCAGGAGCTTTGCCATGGTCGAAAGCTCGTCCATCGTCTCGACGCCGAGGCCGATGAGCGCGCTTAAGTCCCCTGCTGAGAGCGCCGCCGCGCCCAGCACGCCGAGATAGCCCGCGTATCGCGTGGGCGTCTCCCCCGCGCTCTCCGCCGTGCTCTCGACGAGCCCGCACAGGAGCGAGAGCAGCATCAGCGCCATCGCGCCGCGCAGGGAATTTGCCACCGCATCCTGCAATGCCGCGCGAAAGTGCGAAAAAAGGTACTGTCCGCCACGCAGGAGAAGATCATCCCCCGCCTCGGCGCTGTCGATGAGCTCGCGC
>ERZ779892.1217-NODE-1217-length-24468-cov-6.173104_pt1 | contig 24468 bp, 40 predicted proteins | sample MGYA00511552_ERZ779892 | MGnify/ENA primary metagenome ERZ779892 (study PRJEB29588, sample SAMEA2154561) | human gut metagenome | biome: human gut; feature: human-associated habitat; material: faeces | place: Denmark | collected 2008/2010 ... | reverse complement strand
TTTCCGCTGATTTTTGCTCCTGCCGTAATGATGCCAGCGTCAAAGTTCATGCTGTTTTCAATGCCCTTTTTTACGGCCCCGAATTGATCGTCAAAGCCTTCGCCCAAGCCTTCGGCCATAAAGCCGCCGATGCCCGCAAAGACCTTGGACGGGGATGCAATACCAAGGATTTTTTTCACACCGCCAACCAGCCCATTTACCTTCTCGCTGAACCAGTTTTTTATGTTGTCCCACATTCCGGCGATGCCGTCTTTCAAACCCTGAACGATGTTTCTACCGATGCCGCCCCAGTCATAATTTCGGATCGTGTCAGCAATGGCCGCGATAATGCGCGGGACAGATGCAATCAGTTCCGGGATTGCTCCGACAATGCCGGTAATCAGCGATACAATGATTTGCGGTGCGGCAAGGATAATTTTATCAAGGTTATTAACAATGCCGTTGATAAACGAAATAATCAGTGTCGGAACCGCCGCCACAAGTTGCGGAATACACTGAATAATTCCGTCAATCAGCGCAAACAGCAGGTCAATTCCCATCTGAATAATGTTCGGCAGCTCTACAATGATTGCGGCAAGCAAGTTGCCAATAATCAGAGGTACTGCCGCGATAAGCTGCGGAATCGCGTCAATCAGGCCCTGCGCAAGCGTCATAATCAGCAGGATTGCCGTTTCAATGAGCTGCGTCAAAAAGTCCGGGCTTGTCAGCATTTGCACAATCGTCAGGGTCACTTGCACAATGCCGTCAATGAGCGTGGGCAGGTTTTCTATCAGGCCATTCGCAAGGAAGAAAAGAATGTCGATTGCTGCTTGCGTAATTGCAGGTAGGCTATCAATGATACCCTGTCCCAATGCGCCGACAAGTGCAACCGCCGCCTGCAAAAGCGCAGGAAGGTTGTCTGTGATGGTGGTAATGACCATCGGAATAATCGTGGTAGATGCAGATGTGACCAACTGTGAAATGCCGCCCAGGATGACACTAATGCGCGGGATAATGTTCTTGCCAACGGAAACAAGGCTATCAACAAAGTTACTTGTCAAAGTTTTGAAGTCCGCATTTTCGTCAGCAATGCCGGTAAGCAGGTTACTCCATGCGCCTTTCATGGATGCAACAGAACCTTGAATTGTATCTGCCGCTTCCCTTGACGCATACCCCTGCATTCCGACCATTTCAATATAATCGACAAGGGCACTTTGGCAATCCGCAAGGTTTTCAATTTGGTATTCCGTGGCGCGTCCGTTTGCGGCGTTCCAGTCATTTACCTTGTCAATGACTTCTTGAAATCCTTCCTTCGTTGGCGTGATACCAATTTGCAGGTTGTCCAGCATGGTATAGTTGGACTTCATGATTCCATTGAAAGCATTTTGCACAGCTTCCTGTGAATTGCCGGTTGCCGCGACAACATCCGCTTCCGCATTGATAATCCTGTCGGCCAGTTCTGCTGCCGCCTGTTCATTTCCTCCAAGCGCAGTTTTCAGCCCTGTGGCAAAGCCGTTTACCTGCTGCAAATAGTCATTCTGGCTCATTTGCACGGTCTTGTATGCGTTTGCCGCCTTATCTGCAATATAGTCATAGGCTTCGCCAAACATCAGCTCTGCGCCGCCTACAAGCTGCTCATAGTCCGCATACGATGACAAAGCCTGTTTGCCAATAGCTACAACAGCAGCACCACCCGCAGCAATGGCGGCAGTGCCGATTTTCGCCATTGTGCTTAAAAGCTTAGAGCCTTTCCGCTCTGCGTGTTCTGTGGTTTCATTGATTTCGTTTTTTGCTTCATCCGACCCGGAAATAGCAATTTTGCCAAGTAGCTTAAAAATTTCCAAGTGACCTTCACCCACTTTCTGTGAAGATAAAATAAAAGAAGGCCACCGGAAAGCAGCCTTCTATCGTGTGTTTCCTCTTTGTGTGTTTCTCAATCTGTCCGACAACTGAATATCAATCGCCGGTGTCAGCTCCCCAACCAGTGCGCCGGAATCCAGCATAACGCCGTGTGGCATAGACCGGGCCAAAAAGTCAATCAGGATTTGGTTTTGCTCAATCAGCGTCTTTCTGATTCCTTCGTTTTCTGCGCTGACAGCAGCGCGTACATAGTCAAGAAGCGTGTCAATGGGCGCAATGGCTTCTTTCCCGGCTTCGCCGCCGCCCAGCAGCGTGTTTCCGATGCTGCCAAAGATGGTGGGCCGGTCAAGAATACCGCCTTCAGCGTTCCATTTGACATCAAAGCTGGGCTTCTTGCCCTTGCCAGCAATGCCAAAGGGTGCTTTGCCGCCGCTGACAGTGATTTTCGGGACTTTCAAATTTGTAAAAATCTTGCCAACACTCAATGGGAAAAAGCCCTTAATCTTATCAACGGCTTTTTTTACAGCGTCCCGCGCACCATCAATCTTGTCAGCAATAGCGTCCTTGATACTGCCGAATGTGTTTCTGACCCTGGAAACAACATCCTTCAGATCGTTGAACTTGCTCTTGATCCACTTGACAGCGGAGGAAGTGGCGGACTTGATCTTTTCCCACATCTTCAGCCAAAAGTTGCGGAATCCTTCATTGTTCTTCCAAAGGTACACGAAGGCCGCCACAAGGCCGATGATAAGAGACACGACCAGGCCGATTATATTCGCCTTCATGGCCAAATTCAGGGCCTTCACGCCGCCTGTGACCAGCTTTAGGGCGGTGGTTGCCTTGCTCATAATGCTGCCCCACTTCAGCACAAGAACAAACCCGGACACTGTGACCGTGGCGGCAAGGATGCCAGCCGCCCACGCCTGCACGGTGTTTTTGTTTTGCTTGAACCACTTAATCATGTCCTTTATTTTCGTGATAAAGGATTGAAGCAGGGGAACAGCAGCGGCCACCATGTCAGCGGTCTTATTCTTGATAGCGGTCAAAATCGGTTCACCAACACGCCCCAATTCTGCAAAGGCGCTTGTCAGCTTCTCGTTGGCCCTATTCGCCGCTATGACATCGGCATTGGTTTCCTTGTACTGTTCGGACGCTTTCTTGTAAGTCCCGTTCAGAGTGTCCATAATAAGCCTTTGCCGCTCCTGTTCATTGGAGCACTTGGCAAGTTTTTCATTGAATGCATCTTCGGATATTCCGGCCCAATTCAAAGCGTCTGCCAATGGGCCGGTGACTTCGCCGACCTTTGCCGTTTCGTTGGCCGCTTCCGTCAAGCCCTCGATGGGTAAACTGTCGCCGAATGTTGCAAAAACGCCGGTGCAGATGTCCGTCCAGGTCTGCAAATCCTTTTCGTTGTCGGTCATGACAGCTAAATGGTTTGCAGCTTCAACAGATACATCCGTATCACCCAAAACGGCCTGTAAATCCTGGTAGGTTTTCTTTGCCGCTTCGGAGGAATGGCCATTTGTGACAAAAGCCGTGTCCAGCTTGCCCATTTCTGTCCTATATTCCCTGGAACCCTCAATAGCTGCTATCCATGCGCCGCCAAGTGCAGCACCGGCAGTAAAAACAGCCTTTCCGATTTTCAGTGCCGATTCACCGATTTTCTTAAAGGAAGAATCCGTTTTCTTGCTTCCTTTATCTGCTGTTGATGCAGTTTCGTCAATGGCCTGCTTCGCCTGTGCGTTATCAACGGCGATTGTGCCTAACAGCTTGAAAAGTTCCATGTTGTTCCCTCCCTAAATTGATAGGGCAGGGAAGGGGCCGCAATTCATTCCTCTTGTGGCACGAATGATGCTATTTTCATAGATTGCTTGACAATCTCTGTCAGCTCCTGCTTGCTGGTTGTTTCCGGCTCGGCCTGCGTGGTACTGTTTCCACCTGCTGCGTTAAGAAATTCAGGATAGGAGCGCTCAAAATCCTTGTGCAGCCAGTATTCCCACATGACCTTTTCTTCCTGTTCCTCGTTGCGTATGCGGACAACCGCGCTGATGAACTCATACAGCCGCCCGGTCTTTGCCATCTGATCCAATAAAATCATTGGATTTGCATACCGCTGAAACAGGACATCGAAGAATTGAATATCGCCTACTTGAACAACTTTACAGCTTCCCGAAAAAAATCTGCAAACTCCTTTTTCTTCACAAGGTCAACGATCATGCTTGTGAAGGTCATTACCGGGAGCTTTGCAATGTCGGCGGCCTTCATGCCGGACAAATTGGACAGCAGCGCATAGATGTCATTCTTGCATTTGCCGATGTTCGCCATCAGGATTGAAGCGATGTCCAAAGCCACAGAAATGCCGACAGAAGTAATGTCGTTGCTGTTGTCGGCAGCTTCTTCCTTTTCGTCCTTCTTCGCCATGCTCTTAACAGCGGCCTTGACATCATCGGATGCAAAGCAAGCCTTGAACTCCTTGATGCCGATTTTGCTGACGATGCTTACAATAACAAACAAATCATCAGCCTGGAGGTCTCGCAGCTCATAGGTCTTTTCGATGTTTTCAGGCATTTTATATAACCACACTTTCAATTATTTTCGCATTTAATGCAAATAAGGGCAGAACCACTTGCATTTTGTGATTCTGCCCTTACAGATCAGATTTCGGATGCCTTCGGGTAGTAGATATGCCAAGGCAGCTTGTCCAGGTCGCTGGTCAGGTCTGCGTGGCACTCGAATGTGTACTTGCCGACAGCGCCTTCCTTGTTCTTGCCTTCCTGCTCAAAGCCGGAAGTACAAAGCGCATTGTCCATAATGGCAATGATGTTCTTGCCTTCCAGCGTCTTGCCGACAAAGGCGATGTTTTCCCAATAATCGCCCGTGGCAATATTCGCCTTGGATTCGATCACATCATAGTTTGTTGCATCATCGGATGTGCCGTCTGTGCCGATCGTGGCGGTTTTGATGATGTCCTTGGTTAGCTCAATGAAGTTGATCTCCATGCTGGCCGTTTCGCCGGTCTTGACGGTCAGCCCCTTGGCCTTAACCAGTGCGCCGTCAACCTCGATGTTGGTAATCTCCGGCACGATGGACAGCTTGGAGCCGCCGGAAGTGGCACCAACAATGGTGCTGTCAAAGTTCCATGCGTTGCTGGTATACTTCAGACCCTTGTGGATCGTACCAGCCCCGAACATGATATTCTTGGGGGTATTGGCAGATACGCCGGTCTTGCCCTCTTTGCTCATATCAGCTCACCTTCCATTCTTTGCATTGTAGATTGATTTGGATTTTCTTCAGTTCTTCGTCCCCGGTGGGAACGATCAAGGAATTGCCATAAAAAACGGCCACGGCTGACCCATCGCCAACCATGACCGTCTTGCCATATACCTTGTTGAAATAGTTCTCGATCTTCGCTTTTGCATTTTCCAGTGTCAGCCATGTGCCACGGCTGAAGCCTGACAGCATGAAGGTCGTTTCCTGCAAGCCGTCCTCTGTCATAGGCTCTGTTTCCGTGTACTCACCGACAAAATAGGGGTATACAATCGGCTCCTTTGTGTATTCGCCGAATTCGTATTCAAGCCCCAATTCTGTCATGCCGTCTGACACGACTTTCAGCAGATTTTTAGACATTAGTCATCAAACCTCGCTTTGAAGATTTTCTCGGCCCTTCGGATGATCTTTGCCTTGTTTTTCTCAAAGGCATTGTGCAGCATCCGTGCGGGCTTTTTGCCGTTTGTCTTGTAGAACTTTTGGCCGTCCTTGCCATACACAACAATGACCTGGCCGTTGAATGTGGGCTTTTTCTTACCAGTGACCTTTTCGGCGGGGACATACCATGCACCAGAACGGCCATTATGATTTACAGCCCATTCGCCGGTTCCCAGCTCTGTCCAGATAGCATTTTCCAGTGGACTGCCGATAACAGCTTCACCTTTGGATTCATCGACATTTGCCGCCCATGACCCTTTAAGCTGCCCGGTGTCTTTAGGCGTGTTTCTCCTCGTAGCTGACACAAGCTCCGCAGCCGCTTCCAGCAGAAACGCACCCACAGCATCATCAATGGCTCTGTTTACCTGAAGATGGTTGTCAATAAATTCAACATCTGCCATTTTACTGACCTCCCGTGTATTTCAGATAGATTTCAAGCTGTGATCCGCTGCCCATCTCCATTGGATTGTCAATCAGCGTGACTTCGTATCGCTTGCCGCCGATAACCATTCTGCTACTTTCGGCAGTGATCCGACTGTCAAGCGGCACATAGTCAGCTACAAAGACATGGGTGGATTCTTGGATTTTGGCATTGAAGGTGGTATGCCGTGCGTCACCGGCAGAAAGGTCAAGCCAGCCTTTGAGCGTCTGCGCGTCCGTCCACGCCTTCACATTCTCGCCAATTTCATTCTTGGTGGAAGTGTATACCTGGATCGTTGCCGTGATGTTGCCGCCGATGCCTTTCATACTCTCAACCCCCGTCCGAACCTGGCCTTCATATACGGCCTTAGAAAGCCCGTAAGAGCCTTCGGGAATCCGGCTGCGGAATTGTCCCCGGTCATGTCGAAATATGTCACAGAGTGCCTTGAAATCGTTTCTGAAGCAACTCCAACCTTGTTCCCATTGTCAAGCTGCCATTTCAGCATATTTGCCACGCCCAGCTTGACATCTGCGGGGTAGACAACCTTGGTCACAAGGATGCAGTCATCATCAGCACACGATTCATTCACCGTGAATGTGGTGTCATCCGTGATTTCCTTGACTGTGCAAAGGCAATCCGATTGCAAGTCCGATTGTGAGATCATCACCGTGTCACCCACAGCAAACGGAATCAGGCTTTCGGACATGAACACGCCGCCCCGGATGTCAGCTTCAATGCGGAAGCCCCGCTGCTGGAAGTTGTTGTTGGTATATGCGCGGATAAGAAGTTCAAGCGCCTGAAGTCGTGCTTCAAGCGCCTGATCCTCCTCGCCCGTTGTCACAAACTGCCGCAGTTCGGCAACGGTCATAATCATAAGGTTTCAGCTCCTTACTTCTTGTTTCAATCCAACGCTTTTAACAAAGCGACTTGTCACTTCTTGAACTTGGCCAGAACCACCTTGGAAGTGTTGGACAGGGCCACGGCGTAGTGCTTGTCAACGGAAATGTCAGTCTTGCGGGACAGGCTCACGCGGTCAGTCTCCACATTGGTGTCACGCTTCAGGTAGATGGTCAGCGCGGCAGCGTCATCCTCGGTTTCCGCATCATTGTTCAGCTTGACGATGGGGCAGGCGTAGCAATCAACCTGACTGCCGGTTTCGCCAACCTTCACCACGGGCACCTTCTTGGACGGCACCACACGGCAGTTTGCGATCATGCCGATCTCGCCGGACAGGATGACACCGGCCTTGTACTTGTCCGCGCTGATGAAATCAGAATCCTTGCGGAGCTGCGTCACCTGCTTGGGGTGGACGAAGATGACCTTTTCGCTGTTGATCTCCTCCTCGAACAGATCAATAGCGTCCACGATGCCGGAATACTTGATCGCGGCGGCGCTGCCGTCATAGGTGAGCTGTGCGCCCTGAAGGGCAGTCATAGCATCACTGTCCACCTTGGAAGCAATGGACTTCGCAAGCTGGGTGTTGGTTTCGCCAACAGGGTTGCCGTAGCCGGAAAGAACCGCTTCGTCCGTCAGCTCAACGGCCTTCATGGCCTTCTTGACGGTGACAGTAGTGGTGGAAGCGGTCAGCTTCACGGTTTCAGCGGCCACGCCCTCCGCGATGTCGGCAGCATCGCCGATATAGGCGTACTGCGGAACGGTAACGGTGTTGCCGGGAACGCCCTGAAGGGTGGTGTCGATCTTCGCAAAGGGCGCGACAACGATCTTGCTTGCGATTTTAGCGGAGATCATGTCCGCCATGACCTGGGGATTAATCAGGTCAGAAAGTTTGGTAGTCTGATTAGCCATTGTATCAGTTTCCTTTCATGTTAGTTTTTTGTGAGTTCTGCGTAGGTATCGGGATTCTCGTTGAACAGCTTCAGCCGTTCCTGGTAGCTCATTTTGGCGAAGTCATCCTTCGTCACAGAATCGCCGCCGCCCTGATCGTCAGGCAGCTTGTTCTCGATGACCTTCTTACTGCCGGAGCCTTCAAACTGCGCCGGGAACTGCGTTTTCAGCCCGGCCAGCTTGTCATCCATGCCCTTTACCTTGCCGTTTTCGTCAAGCGTCAGTTCATCGGCACTGTACTTCTCGCGCAGCTTGAAAGCCAAATAGTCGGGATCGACCGCCTTTGCATCGCGCAAGGCAAGCTGGATAGCGTTTTCCAGCTTGGTCTTTTCAAGCTCTGCCTGAAGCTGCTGCACCTGCGTTTCATAGCCTGTGATCTTGCCCTGCAAGTCCTCATTGCCCTTGGTGCCCTTCTTCAGCTCGGCAATCAGGCCGTTGGCGGTGTCCAGTTCGGTCGTCTTTCCGTCAAGCAACGCCTGAAGGGAATCATACTTCCCCTTGCCGACATATTCGCCGCTGCCAAGGTTGGCAAGCTTGATTTGCTTGTCCTTGTTGGCTTCGTTGCTGTTGTAGGCGTTGAGCGCGGTTTCCACCTGCTTATAGAGTTCTTCGCCCAAAATCTCTTTCAGAAATTCCATTGTTTGTGCTTCCTTTCTTGTCGTTGTTTTTAAGCGTGGTATCATCCACTGACAAGCACCCGTTTAAGCGTCCGGGCGCAAGACAAAATTATTTGTTGGATAGTTTAAGTGCCGTGTCCCGGGCAATGAAAAAACCATATCCGTGATGTCACGAAAATGGTTTAATCAGCTCTGATATAACCGGCAAATCCGGCAGCTGTCAGCCGCTTCAGCATCTTTTCCGCGTTCTCGCGGACGGCAAATGCGCCGACCTGGACGCGATACAGCTTATCGCCGGTCGGCTGGGCGGGCTTGGGCTGCTCCTTCTCCTTGAAGGTCACGCCGAAGTAGTCGCAAATGCCCCGGGCGATGGTCTCACCGATAAGCCCGGTGTTCTCCACGATCCACTTAGACGCACTGGCGTTGTCGTGGAACTCGCACTCGATGTAGGCCGTAGGGGCGGCAGGCACCCGTACCTCGTACAGGGAAGCGTCCACCCGGATATTCTCGCTGGTGCCGGGGGTAACGGGTGCCAGGCGGTTAAAAATGGCCTTGCAGGCCTTCATGCCCTCACCGTTGCTGTTAAAGCAGAACATCCGCGTGCCGCTCACCGTGCCGTTAAAGGCATTGGTGTGGATGGGAACATGGAGGTCAGCGCCGAAGGCGTTAGATGCCTGGCACTTCTCCTGCATGGATTCGTCATGCATCAGCTTCACAGTCACGCCGCTGCGCTCCAAGGCCGCCTTGCAGGCCTCGGCGATCTTGCCGCACTGTACGCCCTCGGTGGTGTCACCGTAGGCATAGCGGTTATCGTACTGGTTGCTGGGGGACAGAAATACTTTAGCCATTGCTTTCAACCTCGCATTCCTCGGGAATACCGGCCAGCGAAGTCAGCAGAGACAGCACACCGGACAGCAGGGAAGCGCTGCCCACCATGATCCAGTTTACTTCACTCAGCACGGCGCTGGTTCCGATGGTTGCAACAGCAGTCTGCGCAACGGTTTTCAGCGCTCTGATACCAGCCTTCTTGATCCAATCCTTCCAACATCTTTTCATGGTTATTTACCATCCTTTCATAAATTAAAAAACAACCTGTAAATTTTAATTACAAGTTGCTTTCTTACGAAGTTTATTAAGTTATCTTTAGTTGTTTCTTATGTTTTTACTTGATTATTTACTTGCTGATATTGCCTTTCTTAAATGCTCCGCAGAACAATAGCTTTCATGGGCAGTCCGCAGACCCCAAGGGCATATTTTGGCACGATAAACGCATCAAAACCACACGAAAAACACACGCCGTGCGTTTTGAGCATAGAAAAAGCACCGTGCGGATGCACGATGCTTTATTCCTGTCAATAATCCGAACCGTCATCATATCCCGGTTCAGATTCGGGCTGATTGGTTTCAATGCAACGGTTGATTCTTGCAATGATTTCTTCGTCAGTTTTGGTGTCAGCAATCATCAACGGATAGTTTTCGCCAAACTGCTGATAATACCTTTCCAGCGCTTCTTCCATTATTTTATGACCTCCAAAATAGTCCTGAATACTTTGTAAGTCTCAGGAAAGTATTTCTTGATGCAAGCCAAGGAATCAGGGCTTGCAACTTCTGCCGACATCATTTCTGCAAAGATTTCTTTGCCGTTGTCTCTGTTTTTCCAGTAGCTCTTTCCGTGTCCAACGCCCAAAGGATACGCAACACCAATTCCAGCACCTTCAAGCATATCAGACACATCCGAACGCGCAATCAGTGAATAATCCTTCTTGATTTCATCAATGATGATCTGCGCCGCTTCAGCCTTTGTCGTTACGCCGTGTGCCTTTTTGGTACTCTTGATAAGGGCTTTAAGTTCATCCTTTGCCGTTTGCCCTAACAAGCCGCCTGACATCCCTTGAATAAATGTTGCTTTACCGTTGGAATCAAGTCCATTAAAGACCTGTGTGAAAGCCACATAGTTGTTATATCCGAACTCCCGCGCAGCAAGATAATCCGTCATGTGACCGTATTCGTGATACAGCACTTGGTATGGCGTTTGATAGCTGCTGCCGCTTGCTGCCCTTGTAATATCCAAAGTTACGGAATCAGAAGCAGGGGAATAGTTGGCAGTACCGCCAGAGTATTTTGCATTGGATGTCTTGAATTTACTCTGATATTTGTTCCACACAGCCTTGACTTCGGGATCAGCATTTTGAAGTGTTGACTTGACAGCCTGTGCGTGTGTGGCTCCGTATGTACTATCTATATACGACACATTCGGAGCTATGTCAATAGTACCACCGTTTTCCGCTTCCTGTGTCGCTTTGGAAGCGACATTGTACTTCTGCTTGAATTCCTCAAAATTCTTCGTCTTATCCAGCCCGAAGTATTCTGCGCGTTCTTTCAGCGTCTGAAGTTCTTCATCATCCAGCGCCCACCTTGCCCTGGTGTTGGCCGTGCAGCGGCAGTTGACAACTTCGGCAGCTCCACCAGAAGGATCGCCTGGGAACATAAGGCCATTGGAGAACTTTTCATCCAATTCCCTGATTTCGCCGTCAACCCTTGCGTGGGAATCCCTTGTGCGCCCGTCAAGCGCCGCATCCCACTGTTTGACCACATCAGCGCCTTTTTTCTTTGCCGCATACTGCGCATCGCGGGCGGATGTCTGCTGTATTCGGTGGCCTTCAGTCCGGGCAATGGTTTTCGCTCTGGACAGCGGCGCTTTGGACACGCTGCTGATGTTCCGGGCAATGTCAGAGTAGGGGAGGGAGGACGCAATGCCCCGGCTGATCTCCTGTGTGATGGTCTTTTTCAGCTTTTTGACATTCACTCCCAGCGCATTATAAAGGCCGTTGCTGACCTTGGAATCGGTCAGTACGGCCTTTACAGCAGCCGCCTGGTCAACAGGGATAACCAGCGGAACGCCTTGACCGGCGATTGAGTACATTGTGCCGACATAGCCGGTTTCATAGCACCCATTCAGGTATTTGTCAATGGTGCCGTAATTGTCACCGTGCATCTTGTCCAAAATGCCGCTGACCTGGCCCTGAAGCGCCCTCTGATAATTCTGCTGGTAAATCTTTGACCGCTTCTGTGATTGCAGCATCGCCCTTGCGGTTTCGTCCAGGCCGTCCTGTGAAAGCGCCTGATCCAGCAGGTCAATGTCAGCCTGAAAGCCCTTGACCTTTTCGTTGATTTCCTTCAGGGCCTTGCCATACTGCCTTTCAAGCTCCTTCAGTGCTGCTTCCTCGCTGTCAAACAAGGACTTCTGCACCTCAATCTCCCATCTGTTCACATCACATCACCTTCCGGCATAACGCCGCCAAGCGCCGCCTGTGCAGTCGCCGTGGGATCATCTTCCGGCGCTGGCAGCTTGTCTTTCACATCGTCATAATCCAGCTCCAATGCTTCACAAATGAGCTGCTTGGTCAGTTCATCGCCAAGCTGTGCAGAAGCGTTCAGAATGGTTGTCAGCTTTGTTTGCTGCTCCTGTGCCTTGGTCAAGTCAATGGTGGCGTTCTCCTGCGCATTGGTGATGATCTCACGGTCGAATGTGAAATACACATCTTTGTTTTCATAGTCCGTGCCCTGCGTGTCGTTGATCTCCTTCAGCACCAGCTTCAGCAGCTTGCGCATGAACTGTTTAAGGCTCGGAAGAAGGCCGTCACACTTCAGGTCAAGGTTTGCATACGCGGACTTGATAGCAATGCTTGTGGTGGCGCTGGTGTCCTTCAGGGCTTCCGTGTTGACCCCCATGCCAAAACGGAAGATGTTCTTTTCGTCCACTTCCATCTTGGTTTTCCGGGCTTCCACCGGGATGTCCACGGTCTTGATGTCAACGCCGCCTTCATCGTCCACGCCGATATGCTTCTTCGCCTTGATATTCAGCATCAGTTCATCCAGGTTGTCACCTTGGAAACCACGGACAACATACAGTGCTTCGTTGGTGTCCTGGATGTTGTTGGAAAGGCCTGCATTCATGAGGTCGTAATCATCAATCAGGTCTTTGATGGGCTTCACGCCGCTGACCTGCTTTTTGCCATTATCCAGCCGGAAGAAGGGGATCAGGCCGTAATCCTCATAGTAGGTGCTTTCGTCACCGTCCTTCTTGTAGAGGATATGCGGCCTTGGATTGATTTCAACGGACTTGTCCAGTTCGATCTTCCCATCATCTTCCTGGCAATAAAAAACGGTCTGGGTATTGTCCCAAACCTGAATCCGCTTGATTTTCTTGTTGTCCTTTCCGATACGCTCAATGTACCAGTAAATCACATAGGCGCACCCGTCATCCGTTTCCTTCTCCCGGACTTCCACAACACCGATGCTGTCAGCCGTTTGAAAGGCCGTCCTGTCGTTTTCATCCTTATAGGCATACATATACTCAAACCCCTTGGAAATGCAGCCTACAAGCAATTCATACAGTTCTGCGGCAAAGGACTCATTCTCGTTGAAATATGCGTCAAGCTCCGTCTGAAGCTCCGGGATGTCCGACTTCACAAATCCGTCTTTGGCAGAAAGCATATACTGTGCTTGCTGATCTGTCAGCAGCTTGAAAAACGGATGGCTGATTCTGATATTGCTCTTGGTATTATCTTCCTGGAGCTTCCCGTCTGCGTCAAAGAAGAAAATCCGATAGTTGTTAATATCATGGTTGCCCTCGTAGTATTTCAATCCTACCTTTGCAAGCCGCTTCTTGGTGCTTGCTGCATCGCTATCCATGAATGTCTTAATCTCACTGACTGTAAGCATAGGGATTCACCGCCTTACTGTAAAAAATCGTGCTGCCGTGTGTGCCGGTCATAGGCTTCTTTTATCTGCCTGATTGCCGACACGGCGATTTGGTTTTCAAATTCTGCGTGGTCATCACAGTATTTTTCGTATGCTGTGATGTCGCCAAGCACCTGTTTATAATGCTCCTGGCTATGGTTTGTGCCTAAATAGATTTCATCGGCAAACCTCAAAATCCTAACACGGCAGTCCTTGGCGTGGCGCTCCCGGCCTTCGTCCCGAATCGTGTCAATGTCCGTCTGCATTGTTTTCATGTTCTTTTCAAGTGCGGAAACCTTTTTCAGCACCTCGTGATTGAGCTGCTTTCCAATCCATCCGAATATTGCTGTCCACGGGTTGATGTTGATTTTGGACACCTGCAAAAGCGACATGATAAGCACCAGCGCACCGCCGCTGCCGTATAGGATTTCTCTGATTGTCATTGTGTGGCACTCTCTTTCATTTTGTGTTTGCGATTAAGTCAGCCACTTCTTGACCTTTCGCCAGCCCTCAACACCATATCGCAATGCTGCCATTGCATCATCCTGAAAAGGGACAGGTTCATCAAGATATTCGCCTGACTTATCATCTTTTTTCCATTTCCATTGCTGCAACTCTTTGATGGTATTCACGCAATGCGGATGGACATATATTTTTCGCTGCTTCAGCCAGTCAATCTGCGCTTTGACTGACCCGGCAGAGCCGCCCTTGTCCACGCCCCTTGCGCGGAACCCGGCCTTCTGCCACATCTTGATTCTGTCCGGCTCTGCGGAATCACACCACATCTGTTTTTTGCTGGGGACATCCATGTCCTTTGCAAGCTGTATGATCTCTGAAGTGTCCTTCTCAAAGACATAGATTTCAGACAGGATGGAAATGTCATCGTCCTTTATGCCCAGCAGCAACAAGGCATTGGCATGGTTAAATCCAAAGTCCTGGCCTATGGCAATATCGTCATAATCGTTCAGGTTCCGGCTAACCTCTTTAACCTCCCAATTATGGAGAATTAAGCCGCCTATTTCGCCCCATTCCCCAAGGCCATATATCTGATACCCTTCAGGATCAACGGCCTTTCTGCGCTCCATACGGGCCTTGTATGCATCATCTATGAAACGGTTCATCAGGTATGTGCTGTGGTGTGTCAGAACATTGTCATCCGGCATATCAAAAAAGGCCTTCTTAATCCAGTGATTCTTGTTCACCGGATTGAAGGTCATTCTGATTTGATAAAACTGACCTGGCGGCAATTCGCCACGCAAACGGTCATCTATGATTTCCACATCGGCCTGTGTCAGCTCCGTGGCTTCTTCGCACCATACATCAGTCAGCTTGCCGCGCTGGAATGTGATGGACTTCAGCTTTTCACGCTGCTTGTCATCGTTCATGCCCCTGAAGATGATCTTGTTTCCGTTGGCCTTGCAGGTGAGCTGCAAAGGGGACATATTGATTTGCCAGTACCGTTCCGCTTGATCTCCAAACATACGGTAAATAGCGCCGGTCAGCTCTGCGAAGGTGCTGTCGCGGTTTGTGATGTCTGATTTGCGGATGCAGACAAGGTTCCTGCCCTTATCCCGCATCAGCCGTAGGATGTAATTCTGCGCCGTGTCAACGCTCTTCCCAGAGCCAGCAGAACCTTTCATCACGATATAGCGCTTTGTGCTGCGGTCAACCTCTTTGAAACAGGGGTTTGCTTGAACTTTAATCTTCACAGCGCATCAGCCGCCTTAAAAGCAGCCACCATCTTTGGGAACTGTGTGGCAATCCAGTCAACCATTGTTTCTTCATGTCCCCACTCATCATGGTGGAAGTTTTGGTGCAAACCGGATTCAAAAAGAAAGGCATGAATGATTTCATGCCGCAAACATGTTTTTTTGTATACTTCAAAGATTTCAAGTTCACAATCATCATCCCTGTCCTTGACAACTATCTTCTTCGATGTCTTATCACAATAACCGTCAGCCTGCTTCAGAAAGCTGTCCTTCTGTGCCGTTGTGATTATGACCGTGTATTTTGTTCCAAGTACATCAATTTTCATCTTCGTCACCGTAATCCACCGTGATATTCAGTTCCATGTCAACTTCCGCTTCAACTTTATCGGTGTAAATTCCGTACGCCTTACCAAGCAGTTCAGCGGCTTTATTTGCATCAGATAGCCGCGCCGGAATTTCAACAACCTGCGGTATTTCTTCTTTTTTTGTCTGCTTTCGCATTGTTCCGTTTGAATCGGGAACATATTTTGTTTCTTCTTTTGATAGCGTGACAACAACAGATTCCGTCATTTCCCTTCGCATTACCGCTGAAAGGTATCTCATGACTTCATCTTGGTCAGCAACAAGCGCCGCTTCTTTCTCTTTCATCCGTTTGTCGATGTAATCACGGATATTAGGTTTTTGTAGGTTTTCTGTTGCAATTACGCCAGCCGTTTTCTTTGAATACCCGGCTCTGATTGCGGCCTGCGTTGCATTCAGGTCAATCAGGTATTCGTCACAAAACCGCTGTTGTTTTGCCGTCAGCTTCTTATCAGCCACAATCTCACCGCCTTTCAGTAATTTATTGCACCATAGGCGGCGGCCTAACGCCACCGCCCCCGGAGTGAGGTATTTAATGCACTTTCACTGGCAAGAAAGAACACTGGTGCTTGAAATAGAAAAAGCCCAACAGGGAATGCCCTGTCAGGCTTATCAAGTTGCGCTTCCTCGGAAGCTATAAATTTTCTATTATAACAATATCACATTTCAACTATAAACTTCTATCAACTAATGTCATTTTCTTCGGAAATTTTGATGATTTTTTCAACAGCTTGCAGAGCTGTCCCATGAAGTTTACAAACCCATTGATAAGAACGCCCCATATAACACGCTATCTGCTCCCATGTTTTGAACTGCACATAGCGCATATTCAAGACAGTATGTAGCCGTGCATCCTCCACCCGGTCTATTGTCGCTGTCACGGCAGCTCTCGCGTCAACAAGCCGGACAATCTCCCGGTTAATCTCTGCTTCAAGGTCAACAATTTTCGCCACAGCATCAGAAAGCTTGTCCTGACTGCCACCGCCAGAAACAACATCCTGCTTCAGCGTTGGTGTGATCTTCGTGACCATAGCTTTCAGGCGGTGCAGTTCTTCAATATCCCGGTTGATCTTCGTATCAAGCCGCCTGATCTGCTGAAGGTATCGCTTTGCAGAATTGTCTTTCTCAGCTTCCATCGGTATCACCTTCCTTCCGTTCGCCGCTGCTGCAAAAATCATTGGGTGCAAAGTTGTAGCCGATTAGCCGATTTTCTGTCGGGTGCTTCAAGCGAAAACAGAACTTGTTCGGGGCAAGTAATTCACCCCGGTTGTAATACTTGCAATCCTTACACCGTACAATAGGCACAGCGTCCACAGTTTTTGCCGCTTCAATCAGCTTTTTTGCGTCTCTATATGGTACAAGTAGAATACCGTTATCGTCATAACCGTACTGAAAATTGAATTTCACCGCATCCGCATCAATCAGTCGCATCGTTACCGCCTCCTGAAAATAAGTTTGCATAGTTCGATGTCACAAAGCACCCACAGCGCCGCAGCAGCTATGGTTTCAGGCGATGCCGCCTTTAGGGCTTCGCCAGCACCCACCAGCTCAGAGAGGATCATGACCACATAAAGGCAGATCATTCGCTTGCGCCTCCATCCATTTTCGCACCGCAGTTTGGGCAATAATTCTTGTGATTGTCTGCGCCGAGGCTATTCTTTTTGTCCATTTCAGCTTCACATCGAGGACAAATTACAAAATCGCCATCATCCAACCACCTACCATGTGTAACAGGGGCAACATCGGCTGAGGGTAAATTCTCCACATATTCCAACACCGATTCAATGCCGTTTATAAAATGCTTGTTGCCGTTCTTTCTGTCGTAATGATCGCGACGGATGGGGAATTGCATCAACGCGCCTCGCTCGATGTATTCAGCCATTGTCGGCCCTCCTGTTCCACGCTTCCGCTTCCTGCTCTCTGGAAGCGTGCATTTCTCTGAAATTGTCACATACCGGGCACCCTTCATGCTGCCCCACAATGAAATATTCCCCGCAAGCATAGCCGAACAGCGGTTTATACCCACACTTCGGGCACGGCTTCAGGTCAATCATGATTTTCACTCCCTTCTTCAATCATAGCGAATCCGCTTTGTAGCTGCTTGATCGTGTCCTGCAAGGGAAGCGCTACCTGCTGCCGCGCCTGCTCCCGCTTGGCAAGGATTTCATAGCACTGCCGGAAATTAGCCCGTTCAGCCATCGGGTTTTCAGAAATGCAAATATTTCTGAATCCAAGCCGTTCGACAGTTTTCCTGGTCAGCGGTGAGAAACTATCCATAGCGCCCTGCACATTGTACATTCCGTGCCTTTTAATTGCCCTCAGAACTTCTTCCCACCCTTCGCCCCAATCCGGGATGTCACCGTTTTGGACATTGGCAGACAGCTCCCGGATGTCCGCAATAGAAGGTGACCACTTATTTGTTGACACCCATTTCCGAAGGACAGCTTCGGCGACAGGGAAGGGAATGTCTTGCAGCTCACGGAACCACAGTTCCATAGCTTCCTTGTTCGGAAGAATCTGTTCTCGCGGGTAGTAAGTGCGGATTGCAGAAGCGAACAATCCGAATTCCCGTTTTTCCATTACTTGCACCCCCTTGTTTTTTTCTTTGTTGATGTCACAATCCCCACTTTGTAATCATCGAAAGCCCTCTGTTCCATCTTCGCCCTCTTGATCGTGGTATTTTCGCTTTCAATGACCGTCTTTGCGTCTATGTATTTCTTGCAAGTGTCGTGACACCCAGCGGCTCTTTCCGCGCAGCCTTTACAGGGATATTTCATGATTCACTCCATTCCGCAGCCATCTTGTAGAAGTCATCCAGTTCTTCAGCTTTGGACTGCTTGTGATAGGGCTGATGGTTTGGGCCTGGGCTTCCGGCCCTGTCATCGTAGTTGCCATCAAGGACTTTTGCCATATTGGAATCCTTAATAAGCCAGTCGAATGTTGCTGACCAATTACTGCTGTTTTTTCCCTTTAAGAAAGACGATGCTTCGGCCTTTTCAAACAGCGTTTTGAAGTCCTCAACAGAATAGTTGTTCAGCCGGGCCTTTATCGCTTTCTTCCGTGCATCAGATAAAGCCCTTACAGAAGGGAAGGAGACACAGACGGAATTGAAGGTGGCTACGATTCCCTTATAATCTATCTTATCTCTTTCTATTTCTTCTTCTTTTTCTTCTTCTATATCTTCTTCTGCATCGTCTACAAGACATCTCGTAGAATCTACGGTAGATTGAAGTGCCTTTTGTTTTGCCCTCCATCTGGCTTGCGCAAGGCGCTTGCTTTCCCTGATTTTATCCATGCCTTCGATGTTCTGATGTTCTTCCCAACCGGCGATGGAAAAGAAACCGTTGTCTGTCACCACCATGCCAAGCTGTTCAAGTGCTTCCAGCGCAAGCCGGACGGTGTTTTCTTCAAAGTCCAGTTCATCAGCAAGCATTTTCGGGGTGTAGGGGATATTTTCTGTCAGAAAGATCAGCCCATTGGAATTGCACCGCCCGGCCATTGTCAGCAGCATTACCCAAATCAGGACGATGTTGTTTCCGTCCGGGAGCCGCCGCAGGTGCTTGATTTTGCGGTTGTCGAACATATCCGTTGTGATCTTAATCCACTTTACATCAGCCACACTTGCCGCCCCCCAAAGAATACCGGGCGTAGCTTGTCCGCTCACCGTAGCGGTTCTTGCCGCTGACAATCTCTGTCTTGATGGAAACACCCTGCTTTTTCAGGTCGCTGATCCTGGAAGCAAGCCGCATGATACCGTATTCCTCCATTGCGGTTGCGCTGGTGATACTGCCGTAATCTTCAAGGTGTCTGATGATTCTTTCGCATTGTGTCATTCGGTTCACCGTCCTTTCTTGCGTATAGATCAAAGCCAGCTTCCCATTCCCTGTAAAGATTCATGAAATCGTCAAGTTCCATTGTTACAAGGATCGGCGCATTGTTTTTCTTGTGGAACACAGCCGGAAGTCTACCTTCGCCGCCAGCTTCAGCGTCCCGCTTTGCCTGTGCCATCCAGTCATAAAGGCGCATAGTCTCCTGGTGTTTTGCTTCGATGTGTAGGCCATTAAGGCCTACAACATCGGAAGCATCACCAGTGTTGCCGCAGTATTGCGCTGTGCGTCTGGCACCATAGCCGTATTCACGGAATTTTGAAGCAAGCAGCCGTTCAAATCGTGCGCCCTTTTGCTTGCTATTTACGGCCACTTTCACACCACCTTTTGTAAACCATTAGAATTTCTTCGGCGCGTTTTTCCCCTATTCCACGGATTTTCATCAATGTTTTTTTGTCCATATTGCTTTCTTGAAACACTCCGCCCCATTTCATGTGGTTAATAAGCGGTATAAGCGTGTCATTTGAAAGGCTCATGCACCACAGGGGAAGAGCCTTTGCCGCGGAAATTTTAGTATCAAGCGCCTTTATCCTTCGCTCTAAACTTGATGTTCCCATGTAGCCCCATCCTTTCAGAACGGAAGGTCGCTTCCGTCATCGTCAATCTCTGTGAATCCCTGCGCCGGTTCCGCATAGCCGCCGGAATCGGCAGACCGCTTGCCTTCGCAGAATTCGTGGTGTTCGACAATGATTTCAGTCACATAGACTTTTATGCCGTCCTTGTCGTCATAGGTTCTGGTCTGAATACGGCCTTCAAGGGCAATCTTCATGCCTTTGTGAAGGTATCTTTGGCAAAACTCGCCGTTTTTGCCCCAGGCAACGCAGTTGATGAAATCCGCTTCCGGCTGGCCGTCAGACTTGAAAGGCCTGTCCACCGCCAAGCGATAGGAAGCAACACACTTGCCGGACTGTGTGCGCCGGATGTCGGGATCAGCCGTCAAGCGGCCAATCAGAATTACTTTGTTCACTGACCTTCACCCCCGAACAAAGCCGCCTGAATGTCGTTCTGTTCGCTGGTTGCCTGTTCAGGCTCGGAAGGCTGCTCCATGACGATGACATCAGGGTCATTGTCAACATAGTCCTTCGTGCCGTCCTCGTTGATGACGGCCATATCAGCATCAATGGCAGAAGCCATGTCGATTGACATGATGCCCCACTTGCTTATAAGCTGCCGCAGCATGGTCTTGTATGCCATGCCGTCAAAGTCCTTTGACCAGAAGGTGTAAGCCGTGCCTTTCTTCTTGTCATTTTTATAGCCCTGACTGTATTTAAGGGCGTGGGCTTCCATCTTCTTTTTGCTCCAATACAGCGCCTTTCTGAAGCCGTTGGTATACTCGAACATGGCATAGTAGCCGATGGTTTCAGCCGCTTCGCGCTGTTCTTCATCCTCGATCAGCTTGACTTCGATTTCCTCATTCAGAGGATCGAACTTGACCAGTTCCCCGGCCTTAATTGCAAGGACATTCAGCTTCTTGTACTGGCCGGAACGGATAGCAAGCTGGATATAACCCTTATAGCCAAGCTGGAACTGCGCCACCTTGCCGCGCTCCTTGTCATTGAAGGGAACCATGTAATATTGTCCAAGCTGGGGAGAAGGGGACAGCTTCAGACTTTCGCCCAGCAGAGCAGCGGAAAGGATGCTCTGATTTGTGCATTCCTGAAGTGCCGGATTTGTCTGCACCGCAGACACGACAGCAGAAATGAACCGCTGGCCGTCCTTGCCGCCGATGACCTGATTGATACGCTGCTTGACCGCATCGCCTGTGAGATAGGAACCGATGCCAAGCCGCTTCTGTGACTTCTGAAGTGAATTATTAACTGCCATTGTCGTTCATCCTTTCTTATATAGCCTTATATCTGATGCCGTTGCTTCTGAGCCAAGCGCCCAGCGCCTTTGCTTCGTCAGCGGAAAGAAGCGCCTGAAAACCAATCCACTTACGGGAAGGAAGGTTTTCAATGTCATCCAGGTCATTGATATTGGTCATGACCTGCGAAGGCTTTATTGCGTCCGCTTCTTCCTTCCGCTTCTGCTGCTCTGCTTCCCATGCCGCCTTCTTTTCAGCCTGTTCTTGGAGCCTGTGGGCTTCGCTGACGGCTCTTGCAAGGTCAAGGGTATCAACATAGCACTCCCGCGCTTCAAACGCATAGGACGGCAGAGAAGCGATAACAGCAAGGTCTTTCGCAACCTGATCCAGCTTCGCATCAATGGCTTCTTGAATGGACTTCATGGAAACAGAAGCATTCAGCCACTTGTCATCAACCACAAGTCGATGATTCAGCGGGACAGAAGGAAGCTTTGCAGCAAGAGCGATACCAAAGTATTCAAGAATCGCATCCAGCTTTTCTGCCTTCTTCTTTTCGTCAAACTCCTTGACCTGCTTGTCCACGACAGACACCGAATTATCAATAATCTTGACAAGTTCGGCAATCTGTGCCTTGAAGGTATTGAACGGCTGCATATACTCTTTTTCCTGCCGAATGCGTTCATCATTCAGGGCTTTCTTTAACCGGTTCAGCGCCGCACGGTCTGCCTTGGCTTCCTTCACCTGATCTTCCGTGTAAACCATAGTTTCATAGACAGACACCTTGTGAAGCAGCTCTGACTTCAGTTCTTCATAGTTGAAGGTTATCGGCGCAGGAAGCGTCACTTCGTTGATCTTTAATTCCATGTGTTTCTCCTTTTCTTAAATTTCCGGCAGCAGAAGCGCCGGTTTCTTTTTGGCCTGAACGCTTTTCCAGAAGTCGGATTCTTTCTGCATCAGGTATGCAATATCTTCCTGGACCTCTGCGCGTTCAATCTTGTAGTGCTTCGTCTGAAGCATGATGTCACCGCCCGGAAATTCATATTTCAGTTGGGCTTTCAGGACGGAAAAATCAAATTCCGTGACCATCAGATAATGGAGTACCTGTATGTAGTAGTTATCCGGGATTCTGTGATCCCACTTTTCCTTCTGCATACTCTGAAGGATGTTGGTGGTCTTGATTTCAAGAATGCCCTTCCTGCCGTCCTGATCCGTAAGCCATCCATCAAGGGATGCATGGGCAAAAGGATATTTGTCATTCAGCCACAAGTTGTTTTCCGCATAGCCCACTTCGTATTCGGAAAAGTCCAGCGCAAACAGTTCCCGCAGATAGCTTTCAGCGGCGTGACCATATTTCACATACGGCTTTTCGCTTATATCTTCCGGTGTAACAATGCCGGTCTTTTCCTGCCACAGTTCAAGATTGGACTTGTACGGATTCAAGCCAAGCACCGCCGCCGCGTCAGAACCGCCGATGTAGTTTTTTCTTGCGTTCAGCCATTCATCGTGGCTTGACAGGATTTTCATTTCTATCAAGGCTTTCACTCCTTTTGAGATTTAGCAGATTTGGGGCTGACCGTGGCACTAATACAGAATGTCATAAGGTTCTTCGCAGATTTCTACAATGTGTTGGCACAGGGCTTCAGGTATCTTTGACCTTTCCATACTGTTCTTCAGCGCACTTGTTCCACCACGGGGAAGGATGATACCCATTTGCTTTGCCTTCCTGATGGTTGCCCCTCTTGGGCTTCTTTCGTGGCATGGATCACCGTTTTTGCAAATCGGCTTAAACTGCGGATCAGGATGGTTTGTCCAGATGTCAGTTGGCTTCATTCTTGTGTCACCGTATTGGCAATATGTGACTGTGTAACGGGGAAGTCCCTGCATCCAGGTCATCTTTCTCATGCCACCACGGGGATTTTCGATGAAGTAAAACTTCGGTTTCAGCTCACGGATAAGCTGTAAAACATGCTGATCCACCGCATCGCAGAACCTCGCGTATTCGCTGACAGGATCAAGATTGCCGGTAACGGCGTTCTTGCGCCTGTGATGGCTGATTGCCGCAATGCTGAATGTCGTGCAGTCCGGGCTTGCCCATATAACATCCGGTCTGCCGAACCGCTGGATGATGTTATCAGCCGTGACCGTCATGATGTCGGCATAAAGGTCAATGTTTTCAAAGTGCTTGTCCCACTCGACAGAAAACACTTCGTGACCGTGGGCTTCAAAGGCCTTGCCGATGCTTCGCGTCCCGGCGAAAAGTTCAAGAACCTTCATTCTATGTAATCCTCCGTACATTTCTTGTGGTTTGCTTCAAGGCAGTCCGTGCAGATAAGTTCGCCGTTCATCTCCCAGCATTCATCGTCCTGTATGTGTCCGCCGCACTCATAGCACACAGGCCGCCTTGCAAGCCGCGCTTCGGCTTGCCTTTCGTGTTCCTCCCACTGACTGTAATTGTCAGGTGCGTACATGGGAATCACCGCCTACCGCCTGAATGTGGGCTATGTGCTGCTCATAGGTGACTGGTCGCTCTGCCGGGCTCTCAACCCATGTCCGCATGGCCAGCACGGCCACGGCCACCAAAAGCAGCACCATCAGGGCCGTCAAGCAAGCGTCCTTAAAGGCCCGCTTGCGCTGGTTTCTCGTTTTTACTCTCTTCATTGGCTCTTTTTCTCCTTCGTTGTTCTTGTTCGATCAGCACCGCCGCTGCGGCAGCTTCGATAATCTTCATGCGCCTGGCTCTTTCTTCGTCCGTCAGGATTGGTTGGTAGACATACGCCGTCAGACCCGGAAACTTGAAAACCCTCGGTTCACCATAGACATCCTGACTTTGACTTTTCACAAAAACACTCCCTTTCTGTTATGATTTAACCTATTCGGTCATTGGTTGTCCGAATGCTGGTTATTCCTCCGGGATGTCCCTGAACAGCAGCTCCAGCGTGTCCAGCGTCCAGCCCTCGTCCATCAGCGCCTTGCCGCGCTTTTCCAGCCAGCGCAGATCAGCAAGGTATTTCCGCTTGCGGTACAAAAGCCGCTGTTCCTTCTGCGCCAGCTTCACAGCGTCCGTTTTCTTCAGACGCTCGATCTCTGCGTCAACCAGTTCTTCCGGGGTGATCTTCCGTGACATTGCTGTTACCTCCTTCTGCTAAGTTCAAAAAGTTAAACTTTTCGTGTAAAAAAATATTCGCCGATTTCTGCCGCTTCAAAGCCAAGTGCGTTCTTGGTTTTTTCGATTTCATCGGCAGTCCACTTGATCTTGTTATTCAGTCTCATGGAAAGCCCAGCCTTAGAAAGCCCGATTGCTTCAGCAAAGGCTTCCTGCGTCCCGTACACCTCGCGGATTTTACCGCGCAGCTTTGCATAGCTCATTCACATCAATCCTTTCATATATTGTCCCCGGGAGGGGAGAGCAGCCAAAGCCCCGATAAGCAATTTCCGGGTGGTCGTGTCTTTTACATCGGGATGGATACCGAATACCCAGACCCATAAAACGGGGGCGCTCATGTTGTCGCTGCTGCCCTGCCATCATCAGCACCGGTGG
>ERZ779892.1190-NODE-1190-length-24954-cov-4.011607_pt1 | contig 24954 bp, 11 predicted proteins | sample MGYA00511552_ERZ779892 | MGnify/ENA primary metagenome ERZ779892 (study PRJEB29588, sample SAMEA2154561) | human gut metagenome | biome: human gut; feature: human-associated habitat; material: faeces | place: Denmark | collected 2008/2010 ... | reverse complement strand
TTAAGTAAAGAGTTCCTGTCTCAGTTTAAGACAGGTGAAGATGTTACGGCTTTCATGAAAGAGCTTCATACTCGTGTTTATGAGCAAATGCTGGAAGCTGAAATGGATAACCATTTAGGTTATGAAAAGCACTCCAATCAAGGAGATCATAGTGGCAACTCACGAAATGGCAACTATAAGAAGCGGATTCAAACCGAGATGGGTGAATCTGTTATTCAGGTTCCCCGTGATAGAGAAGGTGAATTTGAGCCTGTTGTAGTTCCTAAGCATCAATCGCGTGGCTTATCTATTGAGCGTCTTGTTATTTCTCTTTATGCCAAAGGTATGAGTGTATCCGACATTGAATCGGAAATGCAGGAAATATATGGCATTAACCTCTCGACTTCTGCTATCTCTATTATCACCAATAAGGTTAGCCAGGCTGCCTCAGAGTGGCAGAATCGTCCTCTGGAGAGCTTATACATGATTGTCTGGATGGATGGTATCGTGTTCAAGGTTAGGGAAAATGGTAAAGTTATCAACAAGACTGTTTATCTCTGTGTAGGCCTGAACAAGGATGGCTTGAAAGAGGTATTGGGTATGTGGGTTGGTAAAAATGAGAGTGCCGCTTTCTGGATGGGCGTATTAACAGATCTCAAAGCCCGTGGCGTAGAAGATATACTAATTACGGTTACTGACAATCTGAATGGATTTACAGAAACCATCAAGAGCGTGTTTCCCTCCTCTACCACCCAGATATGTGTGGTACATCAAATCAGAAACTCTTGTCGGTATGTGGTTTGGAAAGAAAAGAAGGAGTTCACTTCCGACTTGAAGAACATCTATAATGCACCCACGAAAGAAGCTGCAAAAATGGAGTTGGATAACTTTGAGCAAAAGTGGGGTAGTAAATATCCTTATGCAATACGCTCATGGAGAAATAACTGGGAAGAATTAACCGTATTCTTTGACTTCCCTGTGGAAATTAGAAAAATCATATATACAACCAATCTTATTGAAAATCTGAATGGAAAAATTAGAAAGTATACCAAAAACAAACTATCATTCCCAAATGATGATGCACTGAAAAAGTCTGTTTATCTGGCTATTACAGAAATTGAAAGGAAATGGTATCAACCAATTTGGAATTGGGCCTTGATTTTTAACCAATTTATCACTATATTTGAAAACAGGATTCAAGTATAAAACCTGAATCCTGAAGTTTTCTATTTACACAAAATGATGGACAGTGCCTGTTTTTAGGATGACTACTGCAAATCCGTTATTGCCTCTTTCAGTTCTTTTATCCCGCTCCATGCTTTGAGGAACAAACGAATTCCTATCAGCAACCCTATGACAAGACCAGTCCAGGCGCCTATCAATATATAACGATCCCCCATTTGGGACATATCCCATATCATGCTTGCCAGCAACGGTACGCCACACAACACACTCACAGCTATCCCCACTTTGAAAGACATCCGGAAACGACTCTCCGCAAGACACACTTCACGCACAGTCATCTTCAGGCAATCAATCTTCCTTAGCAACAACATCCACGTAAGTTGCCGGGCGAGTATCACAACTACAAACAAAAACAACAATATCCACGTCAGTACACTGAAATCATATTGATTGCGCACCAAAAACCAAGACATAAGAGGTAGACAAAGCACTAAAACCGTAAATCGACGCAACACACGATCCTGCACCTGCTTTACTTTGCTGACCACCTTACTATTTAGTTGCTGGCGCTGCTCCATTTCCAGACGCCCGAGCCTTTCTTCCATTATATTCCAATTTTGTTTTAATTCTTCCAGTTCCATAATCTGTTTTATTTTAGCTATTCGCTTGTTTTGTAAGTTTATCCTTAATTCGTTTCAATCTTGAAGCTACGGTGTTGCGCGGCACGCCGACAATTTCCGCAATCTCCTCATAAGAATTTTCATCCAGCCACAGCAAGATGACGGCACGTTCAAACTTGTCCAGTCCCGCAATGAGGCGATACATCTCTTTCAAGCGTTTGGTCGTTTCACTATCCTCTGCTTCCAAGCCGTAGAGGGAATCCAAGGAAGTATGTTCGCCCCGGCGTTGCTGCTGGCGGTAGAAGGAGATACAGGTGTTCAATCCCACGCGGTAAATCCACGAAGAAGGTTTGCCTTTTCCCTCATAACCTTCAAAGCCTTTCCAAAGGTTTATCACGACATCCTGATAGAGATCTTTAAAATTATCCCCATCCGTAGCGTACATGTAGCAGATTTTATAGATCACTCGCTTGTATTCCTCAATGAGGGAAGTGAACTGTTTTTCTTTCATATTCTGTTCCATCTTAAGATAGTCTTTTGTACATAAGACGCCGGTTTTGGATATTAGTTGCAGGAGAGAAGAAAAAAAGGATAAGTCAAGGCTGTTTTCACGCCCAGAATTTGCCATTTTTTGCCACCGCATTGGCAAAGTCTTGCCACCGTGATGGCAAAGTTGTGCCATCGTGTTGGCAAAAGTTTGCCAAGCCCATGGCAAAAGATTGGCAAAATAATAGCAACGATTACTATAGCTTAAGCTCCGAACGGCGCATTAGAATTCCGCTACCACCCCAAAAGTAAATGTCCGCTGATTAAAATAAGCCATGTAACGATCAGTTTCAGGGTCGCCGGAAGTATAAGATGTCAGTAAGAACAGGTTCTGACCTTCCCAAAAGAAACGTAATTTCTTCAAGAAACCTATTCTTCCCAATAAATTTGCAGGCACCTGGTAGCCAAACACTAAACTCTTCAATCTTAAGAAATTACATTTCTCCACCCAAAAGTCAGTGTCCGCATCATAAGTGGTGAAAACCCCGGAAGGATATTTCCCTTCTTTATTACTACGCCACATTTGATGGGCATATACACTGACATTATCGCCAAACCTGAACTTATCTGCAGTCAAATCGGCCAATAAAGTTTCATTCCATCGGCTACGTCCCATTTCTCCCGTCAGATAGACGGACAAATCAAATCCCTTATAATTAATAGTATTATTGATGCCGAATGTAAAATCCGGTACACTCTTCGAAATAATAACCTTGTCAGCGTCATCCAATTTCCCGTCCGGCCCTTCTGTTATGACTTGTCTTCCTTGCTTATCCAATATGAAGTTACCGGCCTCATCCTTCGCCCATCCATTCAAATCCAAAACTTTAATTGTGCCAACAGGTGCCCCGGGCATGTGGGGTAACACATCCCCTTCTTGTATAAGCCCATCCGACTTATACCCCCACCTTATGTGTAACGGATCTGTATTGGTATTATAAGAACTCAATATGGTATAAGGATTACGTTCCTTCCATTTATCTTTGTAAGCCGTATAAGTAAAATTAGATTGCCAACAAAAATCCGGCTTTAATATATTAATTGTATTCAACTGTATCTCAATACCCCGACTTTGTGTCTTCCCAAAATTATCATACACAGTAGAAATCGGATACATCGAACCTACACTCCTTTTATCCAATAAATCACTGACCACTTTCTGATAGACATCAATACTACCGCTCAGCCTGTTTCTCAAAACAGAGAAATCCATTCCAAAGTTTACTTCTGTCGTAGTCTCCCATTTTAAATCAGGATTGCCCAGCTGAGTAGGACGCACTCCCGTTGTAAGACGGTTATTAAAAATATAATTAGCATCCGCAGACAGTTCCGCATAGGCGCTGCCACCAATATTCGCATTTCCGGTTCTTCCCAAACTAAACCGGATTTTAAATTCTGACAACCAATTTTTCTTTTCCCGCAAGAACTTCTCTTCCGAAATCCTCCATGCCAAAGCTACCGAAGGGAAGTAACCATACTTATTGTTGGAACCGAATTTATCACTTCCATCAGCACGCAATGTAAAGGAGGCTAAATATTTATCATTGATGTCGTAATTTAAACGTACAAAATAGGATATATATTTAGAAATACGCTTACTACTGCCAATCTCATTCAAAGCCGGATCCCCAGTTTCCAATTTATTAATTCCGAATGCATCACTTACATATCCTTTGCCTTGTGCAAAAAGATATTTATTCTGGAACTTCTGATAGGCATATCCCACCATCAATTTCAAGAACTGCCCTTCGAACAATTCTTTCCGGTATGTAGTAGTCAAATCTAAAAGATATTGATTATTCCGTGATTCTTCAATGGTTGCTTGCGTATTGGTTACTTCTCCGAGAAGATGAGACTTCGGATATTGCTTTTCTTTGCGCTGAAACAGCATATTAGTCCCCCAACTTAATCGTATGTCCCAGTTACGAACAGGAGAAACAGACCAATAGTTGCCCACCATAATCCGTGTTTCTTCTGAAATATTATGCACATCTTTCCATGATACAGGGTTCGGGTATTGAAGATGTTTAGGATTGATGAAATAACTGCCATCCTCATTGTATATCGGATAGAAAGTGGGATAAGCAGCTGCATCCCGGATAATCCCGGCATAATCGCTACTCTGAGACAATTCAGGGTCACTGACATTCGCTTGAGACAATGCCAAGTTCAAGCCGGTCTTGATTTTTTCAGATAAATTTATCTCTAAGCTCGTATAGCCGGAATATTTAGCATAATCACTCGTAATGAGCACTCCCTTTTGATTAAACGAAGACAAAGATACGTGATAACGAACCTTTTCCCCACCCCTTATTGACACATGATTGTCGAATATTACGCCATTTCGTGTTATCTCACCCATCCAATCTGTTATATCTCTGGCTTGAGCTATTTCCTCCGAAGTATATTCAACCCTTAAAGGTACTTCCTCAACAGGAGCATTGCCTAAACCTGCATATACCCCTTTCCTATTTTGGTACAGATAATCTTCATAATAAAAGGAATTTGTAGCTTCCATAAGTTCTCTTGCCTTCATCATTTTCAGTGGACTGGACAAGGTTTGAACAGAAATATTTGAACGTACAGTTACTTGCGCAGCCCCCTGTCTTCCTTTTCGGGTATTCACCAACAGCACCCCGTTGGCAGCCCGGGCACCATAAATGGCAGTAGCACTGGCATCTTTCAACACTTCAATAGTTTCGATGTCATTGGAGTTTACAATCTCCAAGTCTTTGAAACTTTGCATAGGAAAGCCGTCAATCACAACCAAGGGCTCGTTACCAGCTCCGGTAGACGCCTTGCCACGTATGCTAAAATCGAACGCTCCACCCGGAATTGCGGAGGTCTGCGTCACATTGAAACCTGCAATTCTTCCCTGAAGCCGCGAATAGATATTTGCACTGGCCGCTGTTGGCACAACATCTCCTTTCAGCGAAGACACGGCACCCGTGAGATTACTTTTCTTCACTGTTCCGTAGCCTATGACAACAACTTCATCCAGCTTATTATCATCCTCATACATCTTAATGGTAAGTGAGACCGTTTTTTGAAGAGATAGTGGTATCTCCTGAGGGAAGAAACCGATATAGGTAACAAGCAAATGCATTTTTTTTTCTTGGGCAATGTGCTTTAAGGTAAAATGCCCCGAAGGGTCAGAAACAGTACCTAAGTCCTTATCATCCTTTATACGCACATTTGCACCGGGAAGAGGGACACCCAATTCATCAGTAACCCATCCATTGATCGTTATGGAATCGGGGACATTGCCTTTGGATTTCTTTTCCAAAATCAATATCACCTTATCTTTGAAAATAAAGAACTCCAAGTCTAAAGGAGCTAATAACTTTCTAAGAACAGATTCCAGTTTCTGTTCTTTTTCGTGTATAGAGAACCGTTGATTTAAGTCGAATATCTGATCTTTATAACTGAACTTATACCCAGTTTCCGATTCTATTTGTTGGAAAATAGCAGGCAGAGAAGCTTGCTCCATATTCAATGTAATCTTTTGCTCCTGAGCTAAGACTTCGCATCCCGCTCCCAAAAACAAGAGCAACGACATTATAAATGCGCAAAGGAATATCCTGTTACCAGCAATACATTTAAACATGTAAACTACTCCATACATATTTCTATTTTAAAAATCAACCTGCACTACCTCACCATCTATCTTATAGTTAAAATTAAAGTGGATGCTCAATATTTTCATTAAATCATCCAAGGAAATAGCTTCAAAAGAAGACGTATACGTATCGGTCGGCTGCGTTGCTTTATTCACTCTTATTTTTACCCCATAGTGTGCTTCAATGATTGAGAAGACATTAGGAAGTGAGGTTGAACGGAACGCCAGATCCGCTTCCTTCCAAATATTATTTTCATTGGCCTGAGACTTCTCTACAGAAAATACACCTTCTTGTTTGTTGAACACCGCTTTTTCACCGGCTGCAAGAAAGACTCCTTTCTTTTCACCGCTCTGGGTCAACTTCACTTTTCCACTCAACAATGTAGTCTCCACTTTCCCTCCGGCTCCTGTGTCCTTTACATTAAAAACAGTTCCTAAGACACTGACTTCCATATCTCCCACCTTCACCAGAAAAGTCCGGTCTGCATTCTTTGTGACATGAAACAATACCTCGCCACGCAAAAGTTTCACCTCGCGCACAGAGACATCATCGGTTCCAAAGCTACGGATTTCAGTATTTTTATTGAGCCGGACCACACTGCCGTCAGGCAAAGTTATATTTAAAGTTTCGTTATCATTAGTAGCGTATACTTTATAGGATGGGTCATTATACAGCGAATACTTCAGGACCGCCCCGCCTATGCAAAACAATAAGACAGCCGCCGCAGTAATCCAATACCTGATTGCCCGATATGGTTTTTTATTGATTTTATCTGTTATGGTTGCGAATAGCTCTTTAGGGACAGCACTTTCACGGGAATCAAAGTCATCCCACATCTGTTCCATCGCCTCCGTTATTTCTTTCTCACTCATACCTTTCTGCCCTGCCTTCAACTCAAGAAATTCCCGATGAGAAATGTTCCCATCGAAATAACGTTGAAGAAGAGAAGTCATCTCTTCCGAATTAGTCCCTATATCTTTTCTACTATTCATACCCATTAAAAATAAAAATAAAAAAACACCATATCTTAGGATTCGCCATAAAGGTACGGAGTGACTTAAGTGCACCGGAAAGTACATTCTTCACAGTCTGTTCCGATATATGGAGTTTCTGTGCAATCTCCATATTTTGCATGCCATACTCCCGGCTTTGCTCAAATATCTCCCGCTGCCTGTTTGTCAGACACTTTTTCGCATCCGAAAGAGAATGTTTCAGTTCCTCAAAATATATATAATCTTCCACTGTATTGCGTGATACCCGCTCATTCTCAACAAACAACATATAGTCATCAAACAACGGGTTATTCATCTCATCACGAAATTTATTCAATATCAAGTTCTTTGCTATCGTGAACAAAAAAGACTTGAACGAACATTCCACTCGTATTTCTTTTCTGCCGGTCCATATCTTTATAAAGGTAACCTGCACAATCTCTTTTGCCATCTCTGTTGACTTGGTCATCTTTAATGAAAACCCATACAACATAGGCGCATAATAATCATACAAGACCTGAAAGTCTTTATATGATCCTTGCATTAGCCCGATAATATGTTCCTTTTCGCTGTGCTTTTCCAAAATAGTATATAAATCTAAACGCTAAACTAATTCTAGGCTCTAAGCCCGTCTGCAAATATAAATACTTTGCAAGACATCCAATCAAATTTAATGTTAAAACCCTAAGGTTTCAAAGTCCCTATTCATATTTATCGTACGACACCAAATTCACTCTGCAACTTCCGAAAGGAATGCCCTGCCTGCAAGAGGCAGGAACACTTCCTCTATATCCTGCGAAAGCTAATTGTCACTTACAAGAAACGCCTTGCCTCGCACATCTATTGTATGCGATACCAACCGTCCGCAAGAGAATCCCGGGATAGCTTGTCCGCCACCTACAGTAACTGAGATTTTTCCCGGTTCAACAACTCGTTCCGCCTGGTCGTTAAGCGCTGCAAACTGTTTCGGTTTCAATACAAAAGAGACCTGTTTCTTTTCTCCCGGCTCTAATGCGACACGCTTAAAACCTTGCAGAGTCCGAATAGGAACCTGATAAGAACTACCCTCCAAACTTACATAGAGTTGCACAACTTCTTCTCCCTTTAAACTGCCTGTATTTTGCACTTCTACAGTCAAAGCAACTTGGCCACTATCAGTTTTTATCCTATCCGATGCCGATAATAACTTATAAGCGAATGTCGTATAGCTCAAACCATATCCAAAAGGATACAGGGGCTTATCCCTGAAATACTTATATGTTTTCCCTTCCATACTGTAATCATCGAATGAAGGCAACTGCTTCACCGAACTATAAAAGGTCACAGGTAATCTTCCGGATGGATTAGTGTCACCAAAGATGATATCGGATACAGCTGTTCCGCCTGCCTGACCGGGATACCAAGCCTCAATAATGGCGGGAATATGCTCAGCCTCCCAATTAAAGGCAACAGCGCTTCCATTCAACAGCACCAATACCGTAGGTTTGCCTAAAGCACATATTTCTTTCATCAGTTCAGTCTGAACGGCAGGCAACTTTATATCCAACCGGTCGCCCCCCTCAAAACCATCTACCTTGACTTTCATTTCTTCTCCCTCCAATAAAGGGCTCAATCCCATACAGAAAATGACCACGTCCGACTCTTTGGCCAACCGTACAGCTTCTTCTTTCATTTGAGAATCAGGAACCTCCCATAATAAACGGGCCATTGCATTTTCCGAATGTTTCTGCACATATTCCAAACGGACATTATACTTCTTGCCGGCTTCCAAATGCAACAACTCATATTCTTTATGTGGATGGTGCGGACTGCTCCACTTGGCAATTTCTTTGTTGTCTACGAAAAGGGTAAAATCCGTTGCCGCTTCTGCACCAATGGCATACTCACCTGTCACCGGTGGAACTAAGACTCCTGTCCACCGTACGGAAAATGAGCCGGGAAAGGGCAAAGGTTTATTCTTCCACCACTGAAAATCAATATTCTTATCAGTTTGGCTCTTTACCGGAGTACCCTGGAATTGTCCATTATCAAAATATTCGCCTTTCATTCCATGAGTAGCAAGAGTTTCATCAGTGAAAAGAGATTCGGAGGGTATTGCCCTCAATAAAGGCAGCCCCGGAGCAAGTGGGCATCCCTGCGCATAACGCACCTCTGCATTCGGTAACTTCGCTCTTATGCCGGACAACGGTGTGACCGCTTCCGATGGAAAGCCATTATAATTTCCCAACAATACTTCTTCTTCATCGGCATTAGGACCAATGACGGCTACTTTCTTTATACCTTTAGACAAAGGCAGCAAATTCTTTTCATTCTTCAGTAGCACCATAGATTTGCTTGCTGCTTCCACTGCCAGTTGGCGATGCTTCGGAGAATCCACAACATCCAATGGAATATTCGTATAAGGCACCAGTGAATCATCATCAAACATGCCCAACCTCATACGGGCGGTAAACAATCGAGCCAATGCCCTGTCCACCAATTTTTCATCAAGCAACCCGGACCTCACCGCCTCGGGAATACTTTTATATGTACTGCCACAATTCAAATCCGTACCCGCTTCAACAGCTTTTGCCGCTGCCTCCACAGGAGTACCTACAATGTTGTGTCCATCATAAAAGTCACGCAACGCACTACAATCCGATACAATATATCCATCGAATCCCCATTCACCACGCAACAGCATTTCGAGCTCTTTATTGCCGCAACAAGGCTTGTTCAGATAACTGTTATATGCACACATCACGGAATATACTCCCGCCTCCTTTACTAACTTCTCAAAATGGGGTAAATACGTCTCCTTCATATCACGAAGTGAAGGGCTGGCATCAAAACTATGACGCAATGATTCCGGCCCGCTATGGGCTACAAAATGCTTTGCCGTCGCTATCGTCTTAAGATATTTCGGATCATCACCTTGTAATCCTTTCACAAAGGCTGTTCCTAAACAACCTGTAAGAAGCGGGTCTTCGCCATACGTTTCCATCCCTCTTCCCCAACGCGGGTCACGGAAGATATTTATGTTAGGACTCCAGAACGTCAACCCCTGATAATATCCTCTCTTTCCTTGTTTGACATAATCATTATATTTTGCTCTCGCCTCATCAGAGATAGCAGTTGCAATGCGGAACATAAGTTCATCATCCCACATCGCTCCCATCCCGATAGCCTGTGGAAAAACGGTGGCTAATCCTGAACGCCCCACACCATGCAGGCATTCATTCCACCAATTATAGGCAGGCACTCCTAATCTGGGAATTGCCGGGGATATATGCGTCATCTGACTGGCCTTTTCATCAAGCGTCATTCGTGATACCAAATCTGCCGCCCGTTTTTCAAAGTCCAACGACACATCTTTATATTTTTCCTGCGCTGACAGTGTGCAAGGTACTATCAAAAGGAATATCAGAAATAATTTATTCATATTTAATTTATTAGGCAGAAGCCTGCGGTTCTTGCAGAGCCGCAGGCTAAAGAAATTAATATTAATAACCGTTTTGCGCTAAATTAGGATTCTCATCTATCGCCTTTTGCGGTATAGGGAAGAGTACAAAATGCGACTCAGCAGCCCAGCCATCTTCAATCGCCTTTTCTATATACTTCCCGTGACGGATAAGGTCTTGCCTTCTATGTCCTTCAAGATACAATTCACGGAAACGTTCGTCCAAAATAAAGTCACGCAATGCAATTTTATCAGCAAAGTCAGACACCACATATTTATTTTCTATTCCAAAAGCGCGTTTATTAATCTTATTAATAATATTGATTGATTCAGAATTTGGTCCATTCAACTCATTCAATACTTCCGCCTTACAAAGCAATACATCCGTATAACGATAATATATAAAATCATTTCCTTGCCTCTCTCCAATTTGTCCCGGGTCTAATCCGAACTTAAAAGGAGCAGCTCCACAAGCCTTGGCATTTTTCTCCTGACGATAATCCACCAACACATCACCTTTCTTATAATAATAACGTATCAGTCCTTTCCGTCGGGCATCACCTTCCTCAAACTTATCATACATATTCCAAGGTACACGTATGCCACCCCAAATGGTAGTCAAAGCATTACTCGGAACAGCTGTTCCATCCTCAAATTTCGCAATTTTCGGTTCAACCGGAAAGAAGTAAGCATTCCAGGCTACTCCCCATCTATTCTGCGCCAATCTTCCTATCGTAAAAATGGCCTCTTTGTTCTTTTTCCCTTCATTTGAAATATTGAAGATTTCACTATAATCATCATACAATTCATAGCCAAGTTTCTCTATTTCAGTGATAGTTTCAAGAGCCTTATCCCACTGTTTTTCCATCATATAGAGTTTCAATAAGACAGTAAGAGCTCCTCCTTTATCAAGATGTCCCCAATCGGCATCAGCCATTTGAGCTTTTGTCTTCAATACAGGAATCGACTCCTTCAGTTCTGTTTCAATATAAGACACATATTCCTCCTTTGACGGACGTTTAGGGGCATATCCCGGACTCGGAACCAGCTCTTCTTCATTCAGAATCAAAGGAACAGGACCAAAAAAGTCATATAAATTAAAAGCCAACATAGCACGCAAAGCACGCAGTTCCGCAATGTAATGATCCTTTGTGGCGACAGAAGACTGGCGTACATAAGAAATAGCAGTAGTAGCGTTCGTCACCCCTTTGATATAATTGAAATAACATGTACTGAAACTACCTCCATCATTGGCTCTCCATTGGAAACGGTCCCATGTCTGCCAGGGTTTTCCATAAGCCGTATTCATCTCATCCGTGGTCAATTCACTAAGAATATACCCGGGTTTATTATTGAGATACGTGTCGATATATGTTTCCGGGAAAGTATAGTAAACTGCGACAATAGCCGCCTTAATATCCTCTTCGCTTTTGGGGAACTCTCCCGGAGAAAGAGTACCAAAGCTCTCATACTCCAGCTTAAACAGTTCATCGCATCCAGAGATGAAGAAACAACCGATCAATAGCAAAAGCCAATATCTGATATGATAAATAAATGTTTTCATCGTTTTATTGTTATTATCGTTAATTAAAATGTGATATCAATTCCTCCCGTGAATGTCCGTTGGTTAAAATAAGCCATATAGCTATCTGTTTCAGGGTCACCACCTGTATAAGGAGTTATCCAGAAAAGATTCTGGGCTTCTACAAAGAAACGTACATTTTTAAATACTTTCTGTTTTTTCAATACACTTGTCGGAAGTTGATATCCCAAAGATAGATTTTTCAAACGGATAAAATCACATTTTTCAATCCAAAAATCAGTACCACTATCATAAGTAGTATAAATACCGGAAGGGTACTTTCCATTAGGGTTACTGGCACTGTACATATCACGTGCGTAGATACTCACATTATCACCATATTTAAACTTATCGCCGGCAATACCAGATGACAATGTACTGTTACTACGTGTCCTTCCAAACTCACCGGTGAAGAAAATGTGCAAATCAAAGTTTTTATAATACAATGTATTTCCAAAACCAATAGTGAAATCAGGAACACTCTTTGATATCCGGACTTTATCCGCATCATCCAACTTACCATCTGCCCCAGGTATAATCTGACGATTTCCATTTTCATCCAATATAAATTCACCATTATCATCCAATAACCAACCATTAAGATCCAAAACTTTTATAGAACCTACAGGGGCGCCCGGCATGTGAGGCAACACATCTCCTTCTTTAATAAGTCCGTCTGTCTTGTATCCCCATCCTATATGTAACGGGTCTGTTCCAGTTTGATAAGCTGACAAAATAGTTTCCGGATTGCGTTCTTTCCACTTGTCTTTGTAGGATGCAAATGACAAATTGGAAGTCCAGCGGAACGACCGGTTAGCAATATTCACACTATTCAACAGAACTTCAACACCCCTGCTCTGAGTCTTACCAAGATTATCATAAACAGTAGATACCGGATACATGGAGCCTACACTTCGCTTATCCAAAAGATCGCTAACTGTTTTTTGATATAGCTCCACGCTACCGGAAAGACGATTATCAAAGAAACCAAAATCCAAACCTAAGTTGACCTCAGTTGTTGTCTCCCACTTAAGATTGGGATTTGCCAATTGAGACGGTTTTACTCCAACCAACATTTTATTATCAAAAATGTAATCTGCTCCAGGAGACATCGTAGCATAGGCACTTCCACCAATATTCGCATTACCGGTCTGTCCTACACTTACACGAAGCTTCAGGTTCGACAGCCAGTCGATACTTTTCATAAAGTTTTCTTCAGAAATCCTCCATGCAACAGCCGCTGATGGGAAATATCCATACTGGTTATTGGTACCGAACTTATCACTACCGTCAGCACGGATAGTGAAAGTCATCAAATACTTATCATACAAATCATAGTTGATACGCGCAAAGTACGAAAGATACTTGGAAATACTTTTTCCACTACTTATTTCATTTAAAAGCTTATCTCCCGATTGCAGTTTGTTGATACCAAAAGCATCACTCAAATAACCTTTTCCTTGCGCCCACACATTTTTATTCACAAACTTCTGATAGGCATAACCTACCATGACTTTCAGATTATGTCCCTTGAATATTTCTTTCTGGAAAGTTGCAGTCAAATCCAACAGATACTGCATGTTATTCGTTGAACTGATAGACGCTTTTGTATTATCAGCTTTTCCAAGAAGATGTGTTTTAGGATATTGCTTCTCCTGACTGGAGAACTGTTGGTTCACACCCCAGCTTGCCTTAATTGCAAGTTCCTTTACAGGAATGAATTCCCAATAATTACTGGTCAAGATGCGGGTAGTGTTAGATACATTCGTTACATCCTTCCACGAAACCGGATTCGGATAAGCCGAATGTTTAGGGTTCAGCATAAAGTCACCATTCTCATCATAAATCGGCAAATAAGTAGGATAAGCATAAGCATCTCTCAGGATACCTGCATAATCGGTACTGCTGGTCAGTTCCGGATTATCAGCCTTAGACTTCGAAATACCGATATTAACTCCGGTATTCACATATTTAGAGAAGTTCACCGTGAAGTTGGCACGACCTGTATATTTATGGTAATCACTGGTTTCAACAACTCCTTCCTGATTGAAGGCTGACATAGATATAAGGTATTTCAACTTATTTTCTCCACCTGAAATAGAGATATTGTTATCAAATACCATACCGTTGCGTGTCACTTCTCCCATCCAGTCCGTCAAATCGCGGGCATTGGCAATATCAGTATCCGAGAACTCCACTCTCAAAGGTTTCTCTTCTGCAGGAGGATCAGAAAGATTGGCATATACCCCCTTCCGATTCTGATATAAATAATCTTCGTAGAAGAAGCGGTTGGTAGTTTCCATTAGTTCTCTGGCTCCCATCATTTCAATAGGAGTAGAAATCTTTTGCATGGATACATTAGAACGGACATTTACATTCAAAGTGCCCGCCTTTCCTTTCTTAGTATTGATAAGGATAACACCATTCGCAGCTCTGGCACCATAAATAGCTGTGGCACTCGCATCTTTCAGCACCTCTACAGATTCAATATCATTAGGACCGACAATCGCAATATCCCCCTTACCAGCCACAGGAAAACCATCAATAACAAAGAGTGGTTCATTTCCTGCACCTGTCGAGGCTTTACCACGTATGCTGAAATCGAAATCACCACCGGGTTTTGCCGATGTTTGCAACACATTCAAACCAGCAACACGTCCCTGAAGCATGGAACTGATTGACGCAACTGCCGCTTTAGGCAAATCATCACCCTTGACAGATGCCACGGCTCCCGTTAAATTGGATTTCTTAACCGTACCATATCCCACTACTACTACTTCATCCAAATCCGTAGCATTAGGTTTCATGGTTACACTCAGATTTGTATTGTTGCCAACCACCACTGTTTCCTTCTGATAGCCTACGTACGAAAACACCAATACAGACTTAGCATCGGGGACATTTAAAGAAAACCGCCCTTCATAGTCAGTGATAGTGCCCAATGAGGTACCTTTCACAGTAACATTTACTCCAATCAAGGTTTCTCCCATCTCATCCAGGACTACACCTTGCACTTTCTTTTGTTGAAGCACACTTTGGGATTGTTCTTTATCAGACGTAACCTCAGCATATCCACTCAATGGGAATGCAAGACAAAAGCATAAAGCCAGGTTGCTTACAATTAAAAATTTACTTTTCATCATTCATTACTAGTTTAAGATTAATTTGTTCTAATATCGTTTGGTTTTAAAGTATACACCCCGTTTCGATAAACGTACCATAAAGAAATACATGTTATATAGCATTATTTTTCTTTCCTGATATATAGCTTCCCTGTAGCGCCCGAATGTTCGGTGACTGCACGGACTAAATAAAGCCCTGATTTGGGGACATCTACTGACACTTGACGAGTGTTTATATCAGTCAATGCGGAAATCAGCATACCCGTAGTGTCATATATCCATGCGGAAAGAATGTCCAGCTCTGATGTAGATTGAATTTCGAGCTTCCCGTTTACAGCCCGGAAAGTAAAAGGTACTTCCTGAGGCGAACCGGTTGGTATAAGAGCCGTTCCCGTCTTCCATTCATCCAACGGAATCACTGAGGGCCAGTCCTCGGAAACCGGATCACTATCAGCTTCTCCACCATATTTTAAGGAAGTTCTGACGGGGATTAAAGCGACACAGATTGTTGTGGGAGCATCTACTCCGGACAAATGTATGGACAGTTTCTTTACTGATGAGTTATCAGCATCCTTACCCGAAGGTTTGCGGGAACCGGGCAAAGCCTTAGCATCCATTATCTCAAATGTCGCATGAGCCGGAGACAATATCTTAGCTATCATCTTGTTCATCTGATTTTTTGTATTCGTCAAGACAGCCTCCTTGCCACCGGCAGTGACTGACACCGTCTGTTTGGTATGCATAAACCAATAGAGTTCATCATTACTGGTTCGATTCTCTATTTCATCTTGTATGATGAACGTTACACGGTCCCTATTAAGAGCGATTTTATCTTTTATAGTCTTCACTCCTCGCTTATACGATGACGTCTTTTTGTTGTAGGCAGGGGTTAAGTCGGCAATGGCATAGTTGACTTCATCCGAGATGGATGTTTCGATGACAGGTGAAAATGCAAGTGCATCCTGATGCTGGGTGGCATCCGGGTTAATCAAAACACAGTTATGTCCTTCCGGATTCTTCCGATAATAATTGTATCGTTTTCCTTCACTCTTCCCCTGCCAGTCCCAAATGTCGCTGGCATTATAATCCTCCGAGCCCAAATCACATGCCCATCTGTCGCCCAATGCATCTATCACGAAAGTCCCCATGTCCATATCTCCATGAGCTACCTGCGGAGTTCCGGCTTTGAAGCCTAACCACTGGGTCCAGGCATTGGCATTGCCATCCCATATATTTCGGGTGAAAAAGAGTTCGGGACCTTTGAAGTAATGAGATTTCGTCAACATGGCTCCTGTAGCATTATAGACTTCCGGGTCATAATAGGGGATATAGACGTTCTTCTTGTCCGCCTTGCAATATTGAGCCAAGGCAGCATCTTTATATTGCTTGGCAAACCACCACACTTCCATCCAGCTGAATTTGTCTTCATTGGAGTCGGCGTAATTGAAGTTCCTCTTATCCCATCCGCCTGAAACGTGGGCCGGATAGCATCCCGTTTCTTTCAATCCGGGGACGGAAAGAAGTTCCAAATCATTTTCCAGGCTTTTCTGCAATGAGGTAATAAGCCAAACAAGATATTTAGTGCCGTATGCCCAATAGGCCGGGCCCTCTTTATAGCCGCCTGCCGGTGCATAGCCGGTCATTGAGGATTGAATGGACTTCATGCCTTCCAATAGAATCTTGCCACATAAGCTTTCGTCTTCTCCTGCGACGTCTCCCAGGATGGCTAATGCCCCCATCATAATACCACTATTATTCACCGTGTTCATGTTATTCTCCCAGCCATACCACACGCATCTGCCGCTATAAGCATCCCATGCTTTCTTTAGTCCCTGATTGACAATTGCCCGGCAGATGACCTCCTTCTGCGTGGCAGAAAAGGCATCATACATCCAATCGTAAGCCATCGCAAAAGCGGCGGTCATCTCAGCTACATCCAAGAAATGATCAGGCTTCCAGTCAACCCAACCGGCAGCAGCTTCCAAGTCGGCATACGCTTTTGCCACATATTGCGTCTTTTTAGCTGCATCTTCAGAAAGTTGATAACCTATGCCCAGCTTTTCCATTCGCGAAAGCATTTCCCGGGAAGTGGTAAGTAAATAGCCATTATTGTCCAAGGTGCGTTCTATCAAAGGTTTCTCCAGTTCTTTGTCGGCGTTAGTCAAAGCGGTAGTAACAGCCTTAGTCAAATCCGGATTATTGCCGTCTGCCACCCATTTCTTTACATTGCCAAAATCATCAAGGTTCATCCTGACCCTCGGATGCGAATGCTTTTTAGTCTCGCTGATAAACCGGGGAACCGTATATCCACAGAATTCTCCTACGTAGTCAGTGTCCGCATCGGCGTTGATGTTGACACTTCCGATGACCGGCGAATTCTTCCAAGAACCATTCCCCCAGGTTATTTTCAGAAACCTTTTGCCGGGGAAGGATTTTCCAACATCGTTCAGTTCATAGATGATGTGCGTCCAGTTCGTAAATGCCTGTTTAGGGCCGACCCTGAAGGTCACAGCATCGGAGATGTCAGTGTAGGTGCCGTTCGCGGCATCAGAGAGATAGAATTTAAGTTCGGCATCATGCGTACGGTAACGATAACCATGTATCAGAATGGTCTGAATATCGACATTGTTCTTATAAATAAGGTACGAATTGGATGCAGAACCGGTGTTCATCTCTAGAACCGTATCGAAATCAAACTTCTCAATATCCACTTCATCAGACAGAATGCGCACCTGCGGCGAATAGGAGTGGATTTTAGAGAAATCAGTCAAATCATCCACTATCGCAGGATTGTTCTGGGCATACGATGAAATAGCTGCCAGACAAAACAGACATGCCGCACAGGCACGATAGCTTCTAAAAGAAAAAAGTTTTTTCATACTATTATATTTTTGATTAAATTAGGAGGTTCACCATTGCTCCATTGGTTTCACCACATAGGCAGGGTGCCCTTTCTCATTATTCTGTTCCAACGGAACCATCAGGACTGAGATGATAGTATTAGTGACGTCATCAACGCAGATAGCCACTTTACGAAATCCCTCATTAACAGATTCCCGTTCGCCTTTCAGCGAGCCCGGCATAGGAGTTGCCTCCATTGCCTGAAACTTGGCTCCCACAGGTGAAAGAACCTTCATATACAAATGCTTTCCATTCTGTGTCAAGACAGCTTCCGAGGTGTCCGATTGTATATTGATATCAGCCTTCGTATGCATAAACCACCAGACGGGCGAGGCAGCTTTAGTAGTAACTTCGTCCTGTACCAATACATCTTTGCGATTATTCAACAGCATAACCCCACGTTTCACTTTCTGCGCAGTACGCTCGTAAGCGGGAGTCAGGTCGGCAATGGCAAATGTGGAATCCCGACCGTTCAGTGAAGTACGGACTATCGGAGAAAAGGCTAATCCCTTCTGATGAAGTTCGGAATCAGGCGCCACAAGTAGGCAGTTATGCCCCTCCGGATTTTTCCGGTAATAGTTGTAGCGGGCGCCGAACGGCTTGCCTTGCCACTCCCAGATTCCCGGAGCATTGTAATCTTCCGGTCCCAGATCGACGGCCCAACGCTCTCCCAGGGCGTCCAACACGAAGGTGCCCATGTCCATATCAGCATGCGCCTCTTGGGGAGTACCGGCTTTGAAGCCAACAAAGGTGGCATTATCGTCGAACCACTCACTGCGGAACGTAACCAACTCCACTCCTTTAAAATATCTGTCGAGCGGAAAGTCACGGGCATCTTCAGGATTGGAGTATAGTTCGGGAGAATAGTACAGCAATCCGGGGAGTCTGCCTGAATTGCGGAAATGCCATGCCAAATCTTTCTGGTTATATTTACGGGCAAACCACAACTGTTCGATGGCTCCCAACTTCATAAGGCCACCGTCTGCATAATTGAAAGTGCCGTTGGGTCCCATTACATAAGTGGGGAAGTATCCGGTCTTTTCCAGTCCGGGAGTTTGGGAGAGGTCAAAATCCGTACCGATGCTGCTCTCAAGGGTTGACAAGAAGTTCACGAGATACTTGGTGCCGTATCCCCAGTAATTGGGTCCTTCCCGATAAGCTCCATCCGGGGCGTAGCGGGTTATTGAGTTCTGAATGGATTTAAGGGCTTCCAGAATGATCTTTCCGGATAGTTCGGGAACTTCATCCGCAATGGCCATGGCTCCAAGGGCAATGCCTGAGTTGTTGACCGTATTCATGTTGTTTTCCCACGAATACCACACGGTTCTTCCGCTATACACATCCCATGCTGTCTTCAAGCCATGTTCTACGATTGCATTGCGGATGACGGCCCGCTGCTCCGTGGTCCATGCATCGTACATCCAGTCATACGCATAGGCGAAAGCGCAGGTCAGCTCCGCAGTGTCCAGATAGTGGTCGGGCTTCCAATCTTTGAAGTTGGCGGCAGATTCCAAATCTTTCCACGCTCTATCTACGTATTTCCGGTCTCCGGTCAGTTGGAAGGCCTGCCCCAGTGTTTCCATCCGGCCGAGCACTGTGCGGGCTGTGGCCAGCAGGTATCCCTGGTAGTCTATTTTATATTCGATTACATCTTCCGCAAGCATCTCGTCGGCCCGCTTAATGACACGGTCCGCACTTTTAGAGAAGTATTCGTCCTTCCCGTACCAGCGGCGCATGTTATCGAAGTCCTCCTTCGTAGCCTTGATGCGTGGATGACCGTTGTTCGGGTGTTTCTCGCAAATGGACTTTACTATCTTCTCTGCCGTGTATCCACGGAATTCATTCACATACTCCAGGTCATCTTCTGCATTGATGTTGACGCTGCCTATGCACGGGGAGTAGGTTGAACCACGTTTCAACTCTACACGCAGATAACGGTAGGTTGCCTCCAGATCGTTCTTCTCATAGATGATGTGCTGCCAATGGGGATACGCCTGCTTGGGTGCCAACCGTGAGTCAATGTCCAAGGGCACATAGTCGTTGCCATCGGCCGACACGTAGAAGTTTAGTTCTTGGTCAACGCTTCTCCGGTTCTTATAGGTATGCACCAGTAAGGTCTTTATCCCGAACGGCGCATAATAAGTGGCGGTGCCCACCGAGGTGGAGTCATCCAGTTTCAGCACTGAATCGAAATCATAGATATTCGACTCGACATCTTTCTCATTTACCAATCCCGCTGTGTGCGAATTGATTTTCTGGAAATCATCAAGGTCATCGACAACGGCTTTGTTCTCGGCTACCGATGTGCATGACATCAGCAGCAAACAAGCAAACAAATACAAATAGTTCTGCATAATTTAGTTATTATTTTTAATGGGTTCAAATATAGTTGTAAAGGTGAATTGCCTTGGGAAGACGCGATACCTGTTCATGACCGAAATGGCGTTGCACCCCACCCCACTGATTTCATAATCGATGTTCAGCGTCACATCGTCCGTGAAGTTCAGTTGGAAAGGATAGCGGGCACGGGTGAGGTTGTCGGTGCTTACCAGCCGGGCACTTAGGTTGAAGAGGGCGCTGCCTGATATTTTCAGACCGTTGCCTTCCGCATCCGTCAGGAGGCAATAGCGGACATCCGTGCGATTGCCATAGTCTTGCGGTTCCAGATAAGGGACGTACATGTCTTTCACGGGCATCCGGTATATCCCCGTCTTATAGCCGGTCTTGCGGTCGGGGTAGTTTTCTTCGGGGCCCCGTCCAAACCATTCGATGAAGCGGAAGCGACGGTTCATGACCAGTTCGATGCCGGCTTTGGGTATCCAGGCGGGCTGTTTGCCCCAGGGGATGAGGGTATGCTTGAGGGTCATCCGGCCATCCGGCGCAAGGGTGTAGAGGAACAAGTCTTCCCACACCGTCGTGAAATTGCCGGACTGCTGCACGTTCTTCACCGTCACCTGCACATTGCCGTCCGAAAGTTGCTGCCAGGAGAAGCGGATGTTTTGGGAGGTAAGCCTATCCAGCCCTGCGGCGAACCAGGGGTTGGACGGGCCATTTCCCATCCCCGCCCGGCGCTCGCCGGTATGCGCGAATCCATTTCCCCAAGAGTCGGATTCGTTGGATAACGGTGCTCTCCAGACATTGCCGATGGGGCCTCGCTCCAGATATTCCGAGTTGTGATATTGTAAGGAGCTCAGAGTGCCGTTCTTTTTATCGAATACGTAGGCAAAGAAGCGCCCGGATATGGTTAAGGCAGTGTCTGAATCCAATACCTCGACCGCCTTGTCGGAAAGGGTCTCGTTAACTTGTTCCCTTGTCAACTGATGCCTCTGCTTCCATGGCAGTTCCAACTCTTCCCATGCGACCTCGTAGTTTGCCGGAATGGCGGGTGTCGCATTCTGTTGGAGGAGGCTGACCTGCAGATGATATTCACTGCCATCAATAACTGCCGGAATACGGGAAGATGGAAGTTTGTAGACGACTGATTGCAATGGTGCCACATCCAGCGTTTCGCTCCATTCGTCTATCGCATGCCCATCTTTCAATATCAGAAATCGCATGCGATAGTGCTTGAAGTTAGTGAAGCTAAAGCGATTCGTTATCTGTAATGTCAGCGAAGGTAAGTCATCCCATTCTGCGTGCAGGGGCTGCCCGCTCTTCTTTATTTGCATGGCTTCCGGTTGCAAGGTCCTGTCCGGCCAGACGACACCGTAGGCACGGGCACCGATGCCCAATGTGTAGAAGCGGTCTTGGCTGACGACTTCATCAAAGTTCACCCACAGGCGGGCATCCTGCAATAATCTTTCCGAGCAATCGTACAATTCTTCTATCGGACAAGCCTTTGCGAAGACGCTGACATGGTCTACATCGGCCTGCAACAAGTGATTCCGGGTTTCCATACCTTCCTTCTCCGCATCACGCCCAACGTTCAGTTGGAAAGGGAAATTAAATATATCGCCGAAACATTCCTGCTCTGCCAACTTCTGCCGGTCAACGTACAGCCGCATTTGTTTGCCATCGTAGACGGCTGCCACATGATGCCACTGCCCTTCCCAATCGGGAGGGAGCAAAGCCACAAGAGATTTCCTCTCTTTGCCGGTGTGCAAATAGAATTCCACTTCACTGGCTGACAATTGCCGCAATCCATATTGGTTTGCCCCTTTGGTCAAGATAGACTTCCCACCATTCCAGGAAGAGGGTTTCAACCAAATAGAAAGAGACAGTTCTTTTCCTGTTATGTCCAGTTTGGGGTCACGATAGAACTCTATCCATTCGTCATTGCCCGAGAGGCTCACAGCCTTACCTTGCCGACCGGGGATGGCGGAGATATTTCCCATCAACACTCCCCGGAGAGAAGAGGCGGAATAATCCTGTACCCAGGAAAGCGGAACGTCAAGGCCGGGACTTACCCAGTCCCAAATGGCTCCGCCGATGCAACGAGGATAACGATGGATGATGTCCCAGTATTCATCCAGCGCTCCAATACTGTTTCCGGTGGCTGAAAGATATTCGTCCATATAGGAAGGACGCGGGTCCTCGCTCTCGGGGATGCGGGCCACGCGGTATTCCAGCTCCATCGGTGTGGGGTAACGCGGCCCTATGATGTCTTCGCAAGCCATGCCTTTGGCGGGATAGAGGTCGTCGGAATTGGCACCGTACATCCAGCCGGGACGGGTGGGGTCGAGTTCCTTTCCACGGGCAATGGTACGGCCGATGTTGTCGCCTTCACCCGATTCGTTTCCGGCACTCCACATGATGATAGAGGGATGGTTGCGGTCACGCAACACCAGTTTCTCGGTTCTTTCCAGATAGGCGGGCAGCCATTCGGGCAGGGAGGAGAGGTGCTCGGTGGCGTGCGCTTCATTGCCCACTTCGTCAATGATATAGAAGCCGTATTCATCGGCCAGTTCCAGGTAGCGGGTGGTGGGCGGATAATGGCTGGTGCGGATATTATTGATGTTTAGCCGCTTCATCAGTTCAAAATCTTTGCGAATGGTTTCTTCGTTCATCGCATGGCCCAGGCGGGGGTGTTGCTGATGGCTGTTGACGCCGTAGAGCTTCACGGGGACGCCGTTGACCAGCAATCTCCGCTTGTTGATTTCTACTTGGCGGAAGCCGATGCGGGTACTGATGGCTTCAAGCATCCGGCCGTCGGGGTCGGAAAGCGCAAGTACAAGGGTATAGAGGTGGGGAGTCTCCGCTGTCCACTTCTGCGGGGTGCGCACTTTCTGCTGCATAGAGTATGTCCGGGAAGAGGAAGCGGACAAGGTCCCCACGGGGAGGGTGCGGGTAAAGACCTTCCGGCGTTCCTCGTCAAACAGTTCGGCTGTCAGCTTCAAGCCGGCAGCACTCTTCTTTTCCGAATAGTTCTTCAGTTGAAGCTGGAGGTTGAGTTGGGAGTCACTGTAACTTTCATCAAAGTCCGTATGGACGAAATAGTCAAAAAGGCTCACTTTAGGCCGTGCCACAAGCATTACGTCGCGGAATATCCCAGCCAGTCGCCACATGTCCTGGTCCTCCAGATAGACGCCGTCGGAATATTGATAGACGTTGACGGCGATCTGATTCTTTCCCACCTTTACATAAGGGGTGATGTCATATCCGGCAGGTTCCATGGCTCCCTGGTTATATCCTACTTCGTGGCCGTTAATCCATACGAAGGAGGCGGAAGCCACGCCCTCGAAACGGAGGATGATTTGCCTGTCGCTCCATTGGGCGGGAATCTCAAACTGATGCCGATAGGAGCCTACGGGATTATAGTCGCGGGGAACGAAGGGGGGATTCGCCTTGAACGGGGTGGCTATATTCCGGAACAAAGGGGTGTCGTAGCCCTCCATCTGCCAGTTGGAAGGGACTGTGATACGCCCCCACTCCGAATCGTCGAAGTCGGTCCGGAAAAAGTCCTTGGGCGATGCCTCCGGTGTCGGGGAGAGCCTGAACTTCCAGGCACCGTTCAGCAAGCATACCCTGTCCGTCGCGGCATCCCTTGCCAGTGCTTCGGCGGCAGTGGCGTAAGGAATCATGGAGGCGTGTCCGGGCTCCTGGTTGGTTTCTATCAGTTGCGGATTCTCTATATAATGATATACGTCGTCCATGAAGGGACGGGCGGGCGACTGGGCGCTCCCCCCCATATTCAGGAGGAGGAGAGCGGCGAGCGTAGAAATAAAGACAGTTCTTCTTTTCATGAGCGCAGATATTATTGGGCAATGACTTCGTAATAAGCCTGTTTGGGCTGATGGTTCTCATCGAAGAGCAAGGGGTGGTTCTTCCGGCCTTCCACCGGGAAGTTGTTCAGCCAGGTGTGGTTGTCGGCAACGCCCCAGAAGGCTACGCAGTCGATGTGGTCTTTATACTCTTCGAAGAGGCGGAAGCACATCTTATAATAGGCGGCCTGCCGGGCTTCGAGCTCAGGGGTGAAAGGCTTTTCGGCTTCTTTGTCGTCATCGTAGAGGGAGACGTCGAGCTCGGTGATTTGAATCTTCAGGCCGAGGGAGATGAACTTGTCAAATGCGGCACGGATTTCGTCTTCGGTGGGATGGCCTATTTTCCAGTGAGCCTGGAAGCCGATGCCGTCGATGGGGACGCCGCGCTGTTGCATGCGGCGGATGATCCGGTAGGCGGCGTCGCGCTTGGCGGAGTCGCAAAGATTATAGTCATTGTAATACAAATCCGCTCCGGGAGCCGCCTCGCGTGCAAACCGGAAGGCAAGGTCCAGGTATTCTTCGCCAAGGATGTTGTACCATCGGGAGCGGCGGAGGCCGTTGTCCTGTTTCACGTCGATGCCTTCGTTCACCACGTCCCAGCAAAACACATCGTTACGGTATCTGGCTAACAAAGTGGAGATGTGGTTCTTCATCCTCTCCTTCAGTAAGGCGGGGGAAGCAACGGTATCTCCGTCGGTGAAGAACCAGTCCGGGGTGGTCTGGTGCCACACGAGGGTATGTCCACGCATGGCGAGGTGGTTGCGGCGG
>ERZ779892.1184-NODE-1184-length-25029-cov-8.482902_pt1 | contig 25029 bp, 12 predicted proteins | sample MGYA00511552_ERZ779892 | MGnify/ENA primary metagenome ERZ779892 (study PRJEB29588, sample SAMEA2154561) | human gut metagenome | biome: human gut; feature: human-associated habitat; material: faeces | place: Denmark | collected 2008/2010 ... | reverse complement strand
ACTGCTGACATAACCCCCGCCAAGAAGGCTACTGCCCAGCAGGAATCAAAACCTGCCGTGCCTCAGACGATATCGTCCAGCAAGGCAGTCAAGAAAGCCGCCGGTAAACGCGCATCCATGCCCGCATTGGACACCATTACTCATCCTAGCGACCTGTTTTTCGGTACGGAGAAACCTCAAACCGGTAAGGTCGCCGCACCTCAGCAGGGCGGCAAGTCGTCTGCGTCTCAGACGGCACATCGTACATCCGTCACCATCAAAGATGTTTCACGTGAAACATCTCAGACTGCATCGGCGGCAAAGACCGCTGACACAGATAAGAAGGACGAGCTCAAGCCGGTAGCCGGTGGTTATCTGGCTGAACTCAAACTGTCTGATATCGGGCCCAATGCACATCAGCCTCGTACCATCTTCGACGAGGATGAGTTGAATGAGCTGTCTGCTTCCATTAAGGAAGTTGGTGTGCTGCAACCGATAGTCGTGCGCAAGCGTCCGGCAAGCCAGATGGCTGCGCCCAAAGCCGCCAAGCACGACGAGACGGAATCCAGCACGAATCCGTTTGCCGGTCATTTGGACAGCCCGTATGAGCTCATTATGGGTGAACGTCGTTGGCGTGCATCCCAGTTGGCTGGGTTGGAGACGATTCCCGCCATCGTCAAAACCACTGCGGATGATGATATGCTCCGCGATGCATTGCTAGAAAACCTGCACCGTGTGGCCTTGAATCCGCTGGAAGAGGCGGCTGCCTACCAGCAGATGATCGACGATTTCGGCCTGACGCAGGCCCAACTGTCCAAGTCGGTGTCGAAATCCCGTCCGCAAATCGCCAACACCTTGCGATTGCTCAACCTGCCGGCCGCCGTGCAAAAGAAGGTCGCATCCGGACTGCTGTCCGCGGGCCACGCGCGTGCGCTGCTGGGACTGCCGACGGAAGCGGATATGGAACAGCTGGCCACGCGCATCATCGCCGAGGGGCTGTCCGTACGTAGCACCGAGGAAATCGTGTCGATGAAGGCCGCCGAAAGCGACCAGCCCAAGAAGCCGAAGGCCAGCAAGCTCAATCCGTGGGCTGGTACCCCCGTTCAGGTTGGTCTGGAGCAGCGTTTCGGCACCAAGGTCTCCATCAAGGGATCGAAGAAGCACGGGCGAATCGAAATCGTGTTCAAATCGGAAGACGATATGAAACGCATCGTCGACCTGCTTATGCAGCAGCAGAGCTGAACGAACCGAGCCAATCGAGCTCGGCGAGCGATAATGATTTGAACGATTTGAGCCTTACTTGAGCGAATCGAGATAAGCCTGCGCATCCAGCGCGGCGCGGCACCCCATGCCCGCCGCGCTGATGGCCTGCCGATAGACGCTATCCACGCAGTCTCCCGCGGCGAAAACGCCGGGTTCGCTGGTACGCGTGCTGGCACCATCGACCGTGATATAACCAGCTGAATCGACGTCTACAAGCCCGTTAAGAAAAGCAGTGGCAGGAGTGTGCCCAATCGCCATGAAAACGCCGTTAGCGGGGATTGCAGAGGTCTTTTCGGTGGCGGTGTTGCGCACCTCCACCTCCTGTACGCCGTTCTCGTCGCCGCGAATCTCCTGCACCACAGCGTCAAGCATGAAATCGATTTTCGGATTGCGTTGCGCACGCTCCACCATGATGCGGGAAGCACGGAACGTGGAACGCCTATGAATAAGGGTGACGGACGAGCCGAAACGGGACAGGAAATCAGCTTCTTCGAAAGCGCTGTCGCCGCCGCCGACCACCACAATCGGCTTGTTGCGGAAGAAGAAACCATCGCAGGTGGCGCAGTAGGAGACACCTTTGCCTGCGTATTCCGTCTCGCCTGGCACGCCCAGCTTACGATAGTTTGAGCCTGTTGCGATGACCAGCGCGCGTGCGTCGTACACGTCGCCGCCGTCAAGGGTGACGGTTGTGATGCCGGAATCGGCATTCGAAGCAACCGAAACAACATCGTCCCAAACGATATGCGTGCCGAACCGTTCCGCCTGCTTGCGCATATTGTCCATCAGATCCGGACCCATGATGCCATCGGGAAAGCCTGGGAAATTCTCCACTTCGGTGGTGTTGACCAACTGACCGCCGGGCGTCAGCGCGCCGGCGACGACCAGCGGCTCGAAGCCGGCGCGGCCAAGATAGATCGCGGCAGTATAGCCAGCCGGGCCGGAACCGATAATCACCACATCACGTATATCACTCATGGTTGCTACTGTAATGCAGTTTCCACGACGGTTGCGGGCGGTTTTGCAGATGGCGTTCAAAAAGGCGTTCAAAAAGGCGTTCAAAAAAGTCAGCTATCCGTCACGTTGTTTCACGTGAAACAAAAGGAGGGTGTGCGGAACAATCCGCACACCCTCCTTGTCTGCCGATGCGTCAGAAAATCTGCACCGAATCGATGTACAGCTGGTTGCCGGGAAGGCTGTCGAACGGCACCCACAAGAGGATGTCCTGGGTCTCCACGGCCTTGTTGAACTTGATTTCGGTGGTGCCGCTGGCGTCGAACTCGAACTGGGCGACCTGTTCACCCTGGTTCGGGCTGGACTTGGCGTTCACGCGAATGTAGCCCTGGCCGCCGGAAGAACGGATCTTGATGACCATGCGATACGCTTTCTGGGGCTGGCTGAGGTGGAGGTAATAACCGTAACCTTGTTGTCCGTCCGGATTGGACAGGAACTGGCGGTTGTCGATCTCATACGGAGTCGTGTTCTCTGGCATCTTCGGTTCCGGAACCTTCCGCACCTTCTTATCCGAAGTCACCACCTTGTCGACGTCCTTCTTGGCGGAATGGTTCTTCTTCGTGGTTTTCTTCGGCTTGCTGGAATCGGAGCTGCCGTTGTCGGAGCTGTCGGCATCGTTGGAATCGTTGTTGGCATCGTTGGAATCGCTGTTTGCATCGCTGGCGGAGCTGCTGCCATTGCCGGAATCGCCATTATTGCCGAAAGGCACGTCGTCAAGGTTCATTTCCGGCCACGGATTGTTGGAATTCGTATTGGTGATGCCGTCATCCGGCTTCTTGGTCAAACCATGAATGGCGAATCCCAATGCGACGGCCACCACAATGAACGCGACCACAATGGCCACGACCTTGGTGGTGAGCTTGCCGAACAATTTGGCATTGGCGACCTCGGCCGGACTGGAGGAAGAGGCTTTAGGGGCAAAGCTCGGCGGCACCGCAACGGGGGCTCCGTTTTCGTTCTGATATGCCGCGTCGATCGCTTCCTGCTCCGCCTTCAACGCGCGTGCGGATTCCTCGCCCGGCTCGATGACCCGTCCGTCAGGTCCGATCACCGGAATGCGACCGGTCTTCTCCAATTGCGAATCGTCCGTATGATAATCGCCCTGCGGCGACGGCGTGGAAACACGGATGGGGAAGGAGAACGGCGAATCCACATCTTCGGAGGATCCGTCGAGGTCCTCTTCGCTGAGTAGTTCGCGGCTGTTGTTCCACAGCGATTTCACGGCACCGCCGGTCGCGGCCATACCCTTGGCCAAGGCTTCCTTGCTGTCGGAGAAATCAGTGTGTGGTTCAGGCGCTTCGAACGTCATTTCCGGAATGCTTCCGGTTTCAGCCAGCGTATCGGGCAAGGCGATGGCATCCTGCTCGAGAATCTGCAGCAGGGGCACGTTCACAATCGAGCATTCCGAATCCGCGGACGGTAACGCAATATCGGGGCCGTTAAGCTTCGCCAGCGGCTCGTAGTCGCCCAGCAACGCCTCCAATTCGGCGATGGTGGCCATCGGAACGGTCGGGAAACCGTCCTTCTCCTTGAGATCCAGACCACGCTTGCAAATCACGCGGAACTCCATCGGCACGTTCGGTGAAATCGCGTCAAGATGGTAGTTCGTGGACAGCGTCGACGGCGTGCGCGTCAGCAGGGAATACAGCAGGGAAGCGACCTGGCGAATCGCAAGCTGCTCCTGGTTTTCCACGGATTGCACGCGCGAAGTATCGGCCAGCATGATGCTTACCGGCGCGTCGGCGATTTCAATGCCGTTGCGGGTCAATCGCACGGTGTCCGTGCTGATCGAGAAATGCGTGAGATTGTCTTTCTGCAACACGTGCAGGGCTTCGACGACCTCACCAAGAATGGAACGGATCGCGGTGAAGCTCAGCGGCTTGCTGGACTGCGTGAGATACTCGCTCAACGACATGCCGGCATCGAGCTGCGTGATCACCAACGCCACCTCGCCCACGTGCTGAAGCTGCAGCACCTGCGTGAAATGGGCGTCGTGGGAAATCGCCAGCATGGAGGCCGTCGCATTGACGTCCTGCAAAGCCTTGCGGTTGTTGACGATAAAAAGCTGGCAATCCCGGGCAAGCACGTGATCGCTTGCCTTCCAAACCTGCAAGCCGGTTTCCTCGCGCAATGGCGAAACCAGCACATAGCGGTTGCTGATGGTATCTCCCAGTTGAGGTTTCATGGTTTCCTTCAACTCTGTAACGATTGTTCTACCTACGCTGTTATTCTTGGTCGCCGTTTTCGGCGGTACTTTGCTCAAGTTTACCGTTGGGGCTGGCCGTTCCGCCAGACTTAGGCTTGTTGCCAAGCCCTGGTATGCGGGCGGCGAGCATGCCCACGACCGAAGTGAGCTCCTCGGCACGCAGCGCCCACAGGCACGCCAGATAGACGATGGCGATGACGATGGTGAGCAGTATCGCGGACAGAACCGCCTGACCCCAGTTCATAGTGCCGTCGTCGGGGCCGATATGCGCTCCGACCAGCCGGTAGACGCCGTTGCGGCACAGCAGGCCAATCACGCAGGCGGCTATCGTGGCCACCAGCGCCTTCGCATAGGCGGTGATGATGCGCTTGTCGTCCACATCGCCGTCGAAACGGGAGCGGAGCATGTGCGTGAGCAGCGGATACGGCAGGATGAAGCTCACCGAAATCGCCAATCCGATGACGGTGATCCACTGCGTGGGCGGCAGAATGAACGTCGACGCGATGATGACGCCACCCTGGATGGCCATGGTGATCGCCATGAAAATAAACGGATGCTTGCCGTCTTCGAACGCGTAGAACGTGCGTTGGATGACCAAATACGAGCTGGAAAGTGGCAGGCCGATGCCCAAAGCGGCGAGCGGCGCGCTGATGAGCAGCGCCTCACGCACGCTGATGGACGGCAGCAGTGCGAGGATGATCGGCAACGGAAGCACGATGAACGCCGCTGCGAAGAAGCACATGATGAGATTGAGATTACGCAGGGCCGAGCTCAGATCCTTGCGCGCCTCGTCGATATTGCGGTCCGCGATGGCTTTCGATATTTTCGGGAAGATCGCAGTGGCGATGGACACGGCGATCAGCGAATACGGCAGCATGTAGATGGTGTACGCATTCTGATACGAGGCGTTGCCGGCCACGTCCAACTGGCTCATATGCAGCTGTTCCGAAGCCTTGAACGGCGCGCTGGTGGCCACGCGGGTGACGATGATGTTGACGATCTGATCGACGCCGACGATGCCGAGGCTCCACGCGGCGACCGGTCCCATCGAACGCAGTCCGATGCCGTGAACGCCGAATTTCGGACGGTATTTCAGGCCGATTCTCGTCAAAGGAATGAACAGCACCAGCGCCTGGAACGCCACGCCAAGCGTCCAAGTGCCGGCGGTCAGCGCGATTTTCGTCGGCGTCCAGAAGTCCAGCGGACGTTCCGTGGCCCTGCCGAACATCGCGATGAACGCGCCGAAACCGATGCAGCTGATGATGTTCGCGCCGACCGAGCTCCACGCATACGTGACGAAATGGTCCTTCGCCGCGAGAATCTGCCCGATCACCGTATACAGGCCGTAGAAGAAGATCTGGGGCATGCACCACAAGGTGAAGGAGGTGGCGAGGGCCATGGTTTCGGCGCTGCCGTTGACATACAGTTTGGTCAACAACGGCGTGGCAACGGCCATGAGCAGCGTCACACCCAACAACAAGGTGATGGCAAGGGTGATGAGCTTGTTGAGCTTGGTTTCGGCGTCCTTCGATTTCAGCGTGCGCACGATCTGCGGCACAAGCACCGCGTTGAAGATGCCGCCGGAAACCAGTGTGTAGATGACCTGCGGAATCATCGAACCGGCCTGGTAGGCGTTGGCGGCATAGCCGGTGGTGCCCAAGGCCCAGGCAAGCAGGATGGTGCGGATTTGGCCGGTCACGCGCGAAGCGGCGGTACCGGAGGCCATGATCAGTGAGTTACGGCCAACGGAAGAACTCATTCGTCGGGATCCTTCTTACGGTTGAATTGACGCCACAGTCCCACAGCGCCCAAGAGCACGGCGAAGCCGATGATGACGAAACCGCTCTTGTCGCTGATCTGCAGCGCGCTGGTGATGTGGGTGACCTGCGTGGCTCCAAACGCTGCACCATTCCTGTCGAACAGGCTGATGGTGGCGTTGGCGGTGCCGGACGTGGACACACGGATGGTGAACGCCACCTGTGCCTCGCCGTGGGGCGGCACCTGCACGGTGTCGAATCGGGACGTGACGATCTGCATGGAATCGGTCAGCGACGAGACCTTCACCTTTACCGGGTACGGGTGGCTGTTGCTGATGGTCACCGGCATTTTCGCGGTTTCGCTGACCACGTTCACGCTTTCCGTCGGCGTGATCGCCACACCGTTGATCAGCAGGGCCGCGAGCTGGTTCGCGCCTTCCGCCATCGTGCTTCTGGAAGGGCTCTCGCCGCCCAACGCGTGCAGGGCCATGATGGTGTGGGCGTTCGTCAGCTGCCTGCTCCAGGTGTTGACGTCGGATTCGTCTTTTCCGTTCGGCTTGACGAGGATCGACGTATTGAAACGTTTGATGTTGCTCGATGAGTTCGCCAGCGCGCTCAGAGTCTGCTGGACGTCGCTGCGCATGCCATCGGTAAGGCCGTCCGTTTGGGGAAGGTCGGTTGACATGCTGGCCGCATCTTCGGAGATGTCGGCATCCTTCAACGTGGCGAGATCGGTGAGGTTCAGCCACGGCGACTGCTCGATGTCGCTCATCAGCGCGTCCACAACACTGGGGTCGGAATCCTCGTTCAGACAGACCAGCAGGTTGCGTTCCGCATAAGGCTGTTCCATCTGGTAGAACGCGCTTTGCGCGACGAATCGCGCCAATCTGCCGGCCGTGGTTCCCTCGCTGTCGGCGTTGGCATCGTCACTGGTCGCCTTGCCTTGGGCCAGGCCGGAAAGCACATTCTGCGCGGAAAGCACGGTGATGTCCCCGGCATCGGTGGAGACCACCGTCTTGCCGGTACGTACGGTAGCCGCATCGTCCTCTTCGAAGTCATGCGTGGCGATGACGGTGCCGTACCCCTGCTGGCGGGCCTTCGTCAACGCTTGTAGGGTCCAATTGCCGTTGCCCTGCCACGCGTATGCGGTGATGTCCGCGTTGCTGTCGCCCAATGCCGATTGATAGGTTTTCCGGGCTTTGGCTGCGGACCATTGACGGTCGTTGATACCGGCTGCGCTGTAGGCCGGAGCGTTGTTCATGGCGCTGTAGGCGGTCATGTCGAACAATGCGGGCTGGGTGATGCCGTCGACCCGCGTTGGCATCGCCATCGCCTGCAGGTAGGTCGGATCTCCTACGACCTGCAGCATGTCGTGCTTGGCGAAGGTCTGCTGCAACGATTTGAGCCGTGCGTCGTCATCCTTGCTGGGCATGGCGATTTTCGCCAGTTTCGAGGAGGAAATACCCCCTTCATCGACCAGCTGTCCAAGCAGCTTGCTGTCGGTGGTCCACCCGTTGGCGGCCAGCGGCTGGGCGACGGTGATGTGCAGCGCCGGCGTGCTGGGCGTGTGGAGTCCCGCGCCGGTGCGCGTCACGAACGTATGCGATTGAGCAAGGGGGGTTCCGTTGGCGGAATAGCTCAGCAGCACCGGCTTCGGCCCCCAAGAGTTGATGGCCGCGAGCGATTCCTGATGGGCGTCCGCGTCGATGCTCACGTTGGCGCTGGCTCCCGGCTGCAACGCGGGCACATCGGCCTGTCCCACGGATTGCGGGGTGGGGATTCGCCCGTTGCCTTCAGACCAATCCTGGATGTCGTTGCGCGAAACGAACGTGTAGAAGGCGTTCATGGCCAGCGTCAGCGTTCCCGCGGGAATCTCCTGTCCGGTCGTGTTGGTCACCGTGGCGTTCAGATGGTATCCGGAGGTGTCCGTCAATACGGCCGTGGAAGAGTTGATGGACAACATACCGTCCGTCGACTCCGCCGATGTGGTCGATTCCATGGCCCTTGCCGATGGCGTGGGTGCGTATAACAACATCAACGCCATGGTCAATACCATGGCGAGGATGGATGATAACGCGCGAAGGCCACGCGAAACGTGCCGTTGTGCGGATTGATTCACTATTACGCCTGTCTGTTGAGTTTCCTTGCGTACAACCATGCTATCTTCCGTTCGTTCGGATAGCTCAGCACATCGTCCAAATCAGCAAAATCCACCCAAATGGCGTCTTCGGCCTCATGGTCGGGATCGCCTTCGACGGTCAGCTCGCCGCCGATCTGCCGCAACGCGAAGTGGTGCACCAGCTTGTGCACGCGTTGGCTGGTACCGGTGAACCAATAGTCGATGGTGGCGATGGAATCGACCACCTCGCCCAGAATGCCGGTTTCCTCATGCACTTCGCGCACGGCCGTCTGCTGCGGCGTTTCGCCTTTTTCGATATGTCCCTTCGGCAGGCACCATTCCAAATGCCCGCTGCGTGAATGACGTGCGATGATCGCCACGCGACCCTTGTCGTCGAACACCAGCCCGCCCGCCGAATACTCGCGCACCACCGGCAGCTCCTGCGCGTCAAGCGATGCGAACGTGGTCGGACCATCCGCGGTGCGCCGGCGCGGCATCATCGCCGGCGTAGGCGCGCTCGGCGTGATGATCGTGCGCTGCTGCAATTGCTGTAGTTGTTGCAGCTGCTGCAGCGAAACCGACTGCGATGTGTACAGCAGTTCGTCCGGTTCCAGCGGATTTTGGGCATGGTCGTCCGCAGCATGGGCAAGCATGCGTGCAAGGTCTGCGGGCGTAATCATGATTCCAACCATACTCAATTCTGTGTGCAGGTGGGGTAACGGTATGCTGGTAAACGGAAAACTTGTGGTGCTGAAAGGTATGGCGTGAACTTCGAAGTGTGGCCAGAGGCCATTGAATTAGGACGTATGTTTGCTGCGGAAGGCTATGAACTGGCACTGGTCGGGGGTCCTGTCCGCGACCTGCTGCTGCATCGCAAATCGCATGATTTGGATTTCTGCACATCGGCGCGTCCCGAGCAGTTTGAGCATATTCTGCGCCGTTTTGGGCATGATGGCTTCTGGGATATGGGCCGCAAATTCGGCACGCTCGGCGCGATGCGCAGGCGTGAGGACGGCACCGAGGTGAAAGTGGAGGTGACCACCTACCGTTCCGACACGTACGACCCCGACTCGCGCAAGCCGGAAGTCAATTACGGCGACACGCTGGAAGGCGATCTTTCCCGCCGCGATTTCACCGTCAACGCGATGGCGTTGCGTGTTCCGGAACTCGAATTCGTCGATCCGTTCGGCGGTGCGAACGATTTGGCCAAAGGCGTGCTGCGTACCCCCGTCGATCCGCGGCAGTCGTTCGACGACGATCCGTTGCGCATGATGCGCGCCGTGCGTTTCGTGGCGCAGCTCGGCTTCCGCATCGAGCCGGAAACCGCCGAAGCGCTGTCCGACATGGTCGATCGCATCGAAATCGTCTCCGCCGAACGTGTGCGCGACGAACTGGTCAAGCTGCTGCTGTCCGATCGCCCGCGCGCCGGCATCGAAGCGTTGGTCGATTCCGGTCTTGCCGACATCGTGCTGCCGGAAATTCCCGCGCTGCAGCTGGAAATCGACGAGCACCATCGCCATAAGGACGTGTTCGAACACACCATGATCGTCATCGAACGCGCCGTCGCCCTCGAAACCGGTTCCGACGGTCCGGTGCCGGCCCCGGACCTGACGCTGCGTCTGGCGGCTCTGCTGCACGACATCGGCAAGCCGAAGACCCGTCGTTTCGAAGCGGGCGGCAAGGTGAGCTTCCATCGTCATGACGCCGTCGGCGCGAAGATGACGCGCAAGCGTTTGAAGGCACTGCATTTCGACCACCACATGGTCGAGGACGTCAGCGAGCTGGTCAACCTGCATCTGCGCTTCCACGGCTACGTGGAGGAGCCGTGGACGGATTCCGCGGTCCGCCGCTACGTCAAGGACGCTGGCCCGCTGTACGAGCGTCTGAACCGCCTTACGCGCGCCGACACGACCACGCAGAACAAGCGCAAGGCCATGATGTTCTCGGCGGCCATGGACGAGATGGAACAGCGTGTACGCGACCTGAAAGAAAAGGAAGACTTCGACGCGATCCGTCCTGACCTCAACGGCGACGAGATCATGCAGCTGCTAAGCATCGAACCAGGCCCGATGGTCGGCAAGGCGTACAAGCACATGCTGGAATACCGCCTCGATAACGGTCCGGTGGAGCGTGACGTGGCCGTTGCCGAGCTGGAACGCTGGTACAAGGAGCAGGGCGAATAGCGATTGACATGCGGTGGTTTCGCCGCATGCATGGAACAGTGTGCTTGGAACAGCTCGAATACGAAAACCCGCGTTCCCGATTGGGGGAGCGCGGGTTTTTCATATTGCCTATATCGATTTCGATTGGCGGTCAGCTTTGCGGATTCACCGCATCATGCTCGGGCGCCTTGGGCAGGTCGGTCATCTTGTCCACCGCGACGCAGCCCTGGATGCCGGTGATCGCCTTGCCTGCGGCGGGAACCTTCTTCGTATCCTGCAGATTGTCGAACGTGGCGCCCACGATGACGTCGATCAGCTGGTCCTGACGGTCGTCCATAACCAGCATGGCATCGGTGAAATTGCTTGCCACGGTGTACGCCTGATTCACGCCGTTCTTGCCGAAGACGATCATCGTGCGATCCACCTTCTTGGTGTAGTTGCCCGGCGTCTGGGGGTTGAACTCGCGGTTCTGCAACGCGTCGCTCACCGCCTTGGCGAAGCCGGAGAACTTCGTGCCGTTGAGCACACGCAGCGTGATGTTGCGATTCTCCACATACTTGGCCTTGTTGCCGTCGGCTTCCTTGATGGGGCACGGTGCCTGCTGGCCGTAGTTCGGCTGTACGGCGGCCGACTTGACGTTGCCCAGGCCTCCGACATGGAAAAAGAACAGCAGGGACACCACCATGGCGACCACCATGACGGCTCCGACGATGCTGAACACCGTCTTCTGACGGCGGCGAATGTACTCTTTGCGCGCGGCGCGCTCGTCGTTAGCCTGGGTCATTTACGAATTCCTTTTGAACAAACCAATTGCCATCAACTTTACTGTCATGCGGTGATATGTGTCATGCGGTGATATGCACAATCGGTCGGGCTGGGGCGTTCGTGGCGATGATGCGATCGACGCAACGGCTGTCCTGCCATGCCCGCTGCACGGCGTCCGCCGCATCCTCCGTCGGCACGAACGCGATGACGGACGGGCCGGAACCGGAGACGAACGCCTGGCTGGCTCCCGCACGCAAGGCTTCCTCGATCGCCTGTCCGCTACGCGGATGCAGGGAGACCGCCGCCTTCTGCAGGTGGTTCTCATCGCCATCGCCGGCACCGATCTGATCGAATGTGGCATACACTTCCGGCGTGCGCAGTTCCGCACGGTATGCGCCGACCAGCAGATGGCCGGTAAACCCACGTTCCGTAAGATCGCGTACGATATCGCCATCGTCATCAAGCTGTTCGATGCGTTCGCCGAAACCGGTGCCGCGCGCGTAACCGCCGGTCAGACAGAACGGCATGTCCGCGCCCAGCGTGGCCGCGACTTCCTGCAGGCGTTCGATCGGCCAATCGAGATCCCACAACGTGTTCAATGCCAGAATCGTCGCCGCCGCATCGGCGGAACCGCCGGCCATGCCCGCGCCGACGGGGATGCGCTTGTCGATGTTCAACGCCACGTCCGGCTCATGGCTGCTCGCTTCGGCCATGGCGAACAATGCCAGCACGGCGTGGTTGCGGCGCATATCGCTGCCGGAAGAGGCCAGGTCGCCCAGATACGCGCCCTCGAGATTCAGCGAGAAGCCGCTTCCCGGCGCTTTGCGTGTGGCGGTGACGGTGTCGTATACGCCGACCGCGCAATAGATGGTGTCGAGTTCATGACGGCCGCCCCATTCGGCATGCGACGGGCCCACATGCAGGGTCAGATTCGTTTTCGCCGGGCAGTCCACGCTCACGGCGTTGATGGTGGCCGTTCCGATGGCGGGCGAATCAATGGTGCTCATGACGCGAACACCTCATCCAACGCGCGTGCCAACGCCACGAATTCGTCGATGGTGAGCGTCTCGCCACGACGGGTCGGGTCGATGCCGGCCTTCTCGAACGCTTCGGACGGCACGATTTTCTTCAATGCGGCGTGCAGGGTCTTGCGGCGCTGCCCGAAAGCCGCGTCGATCAAACGGAACACGGTTTCGCGATCCACCACGGAACCGTCCGCATTGTCCGCGGCGGGGGTGTGACCGCCCGGGTAGCGCTTGAACAGCACCAGCGCGGAATCGACGTTCGGGGCCGGCCAGAACACGTTGCGGCCGATGACGCCCACGCGTTCCGCGGTGCCGTACCATGCGAGCTTCACGCTCGGCGTGCCGTAGATCTTCGAACCGGGCTTCTCGCTCAAACGGTCCGCCACTTCCTTCTGCACCATCACCAGGAAGGTGCCCAGATTGTCGAAACGTTCCAACAGGGTGAGCAGAATCGGCGTGGCCACGTTGTACGGCAGATTGGCCACCAGCGTGAAGGAATCGTCATCCTTGAAATCGGGCAGATTCTCCGGATTGACGGTAAGTGCGTCGCGGTTGACCACACGGAAGCGGTCCACGGCGTCCGGCATGAATTCGGCGATGGTTTTCGGCAGACGTTCGGCGACCGGCGGGTCGATTTCCACAGCCGTCATCGTGGCGCCGGTTTCCAGAATCGCCAGCGTCAGCGAACCCAGTCCGGGACCGACTTCCAGCACATGGTCGTCGGCGGTCACGCCGGCCTCGCGCACGATGCGACGCACGGTTCCCGGATCAATCACGAAATTCTGCCCGAATTTCTTCGTCGGGCTGATACCCGCGTCGGCGGCGATGCGTCGGATGTCGGCCGCCCCCAGCAAATGGCCCTGCGTATGCTCGTTCACGTTTTCCGTCATTCCCTCTTCTGTCATTCCCTCATTATCCGTTCATGCCGGTACGAAAATCGTTGGCGATTAGCCGGATCAGTACCATCCGGTCTGTTCGGAGTGCTGCCACGCCGCGGACGGGCTGCCGTACCGCTGTGCGATGTAGCTCAGACCCCAGTCGATCTGCACGGCGGCATCGTCCTTCCAATTCGCGCCGAACGTGGCCATTTTGCTGCCCGGCAACGCTTGTGGAATACCGTATGCGCCCGAATACACGTTTTCCGCGCTCCAGCTCCATCCGGATTCGCGATTCCAGAGTTTGACCAGATCCGTCCAGTTCTGGCCGGTCCAGCCGCGCTGCGCCGCCGCGCCGGAAGCGTAGGCCTGTGCCTGTGCCGCGGAAGGATGGTACAAGCGGCAGCCTGCGGAAGGATTGCTCGGCTGCGGCGTGGGCTGCGGTTTGGGCTGGGGTGCGGGAGTCGGCTGCGGTGCAGGGGTTGGTGTGGGGGTCGGTGCCGGATCGTCCTTCTTGGTGTTGTTGGAATTGTTATTCGAGTTGTTGTTCGAATTGTTCTTATCCGAGGAATCCGACTTGTTCGAATCGGTTTTGTCGGAATCGGACTTGTTCGAATCGGACTTATTGTCGTTTTTATTCGAGTCGTTCTTACCAGAATCGTTCTTGCCGTCGTCCGTCTTGCCGGAATCGCCGTTATCGCCGTTGCTGTTGCCGTTGCCGCTGTTGTCGGATTTGTCGGACTTGTCGGTATCGTCCGTAGTTTTTTCCGGTCCGACCGCAATGACTTTGTCGATGGCGATTTTCGTGGTCTTCTCTCCGGTCAGCGTCTCGCTTTCCTTCACGCCATCCACGTAGGTGACGGCATACGTCTGCTGGATTTCGCCGTTTTCGCCTTCCTGCCGTACCGTGACTTCGCCCGGCTGCAGGTTCGGGTCGATGATGGTCTGCGTGCCGAACGGCACTTCCTTCGTGCGGGTCTCCTCACCATGCGTCACGCGGCGGACGCGCAGAATGGTCGTCTTGTCGTCCTTTTCGACACTGACGCGATCCTCCTTGCCCAACGTGATGCCTTTGGCGTCAAGAATGGAGGCAGCGGGCAGCTTGCCGTTCGGCGCCACCGAGCTTTTCCCGTCCGCGATGACGGTGACGGGCCCCTTCTGGTTGATGATGAGACCGCCGGTGAGCTTGTTGTAGACGTTGCTGATATTGACGGTGATTTTCGCCGCTTCGGTTTCGTTTTGGTTGAAGAAGTCCAGCAACTGCTCGGCGCTGGACGCGACCGTCCAGAACGGCACTTCCTGGCCGTCGATGGTGATGGTGGTCTGGTATGCGCTCTGCACGTTCACCACATCATGGTTCTTCAGCATGCTGGTCGGGCTGGTCGATTCCACCAGGTCGTGCGTTTTGACTTTCACGCCCTGCTCCTGCAGCAGACGGTCCACGCTCATCGCATATGTGGTCACCGTGGTGGTCTCCCCATTGACGGTCAACGCCACGGATTTGCGCGCGCCCACACCAAACGCCAACGCCGAAGTCAAAGTCAATGAGGCCACGCATGCCATGACGCGGACACGACGAAGCGTCACGAATCTCCGAGGGGTCCACCTTCTCGTCATTTATCCTCTTTTCAGCGCTGCCTACAACGCCGTTATTGTAACGGCTCAGCTGGAACGGTCGCCGTGCTTTCCGATGGTTTTATCCATACCGCCACATTTTTGAAAGCAGGTGCGAAAAGCGAAAAATAAAAAGGGGGCAGGAGAGAAGGGGATGTCCTGCCCCCGGTCGGACGAGACAGGTTGGGGGACGCCTCGTCCGCTTTGCCAGAAGTCTCAAGTTGGGGGAAGACTTCTGGAGCACTTACCCATGGTAAGAGGTCCAAGCCCGTCATACGGGTTCGAGCCTCCTGTCGGGATCGAACCGACGACCTGCCGCTTACAAGGCGGCCGCTCTGGCCATCTGAGCTAAGGAGGCATGTCCTCTTTTGCTATGAAAACAACAGAGGAACGATGAATAGCATAACCAGCGCTTCCACCGCAGTCAACTTAGCATTGCGGGTTGAGACGCGCCGGCTGCCCGTAAGGGGCTATTCGCCCGTGGTGACGGAAATCGGCCCCTTCTTGGCTCCGATGGACGGCATCTTGCCTGCAACGCCGACTTCGCTGTCCTTCAGGCCGATCGATTCCAACAGACCGTCCTTAACCGTCGTCTGGGCGGTGGTCAGCTGGTCCATATCCCAATACTTGCCGTTGATGATCACGGTCGGCGTGGTCATGCTGCCCTTGTAGCTGCCGGACTGATGCCACAGTTCGGAACGCTTCGGCGTGTAAGTGTCGATCGCATCAAGCCATTCCTGATAATCGCGGCCAAACGCCTTGTCCGCAACATCCTTGGAAACACCCGCGGCGATCATCTGCTCCTTGATCTTGGCGTCGCTCACCGACTTGTATGCGGAGCCTTCCTCCGGCTGGAAATCCTCGGCGTAGACCTTCTCCAGGAAGGAGATCAGATGGTTCGGGTCGCTGTCATGCTCGGCCAGGTAGATGGCCGCGTTCGCCGCGCGACTGGAATACTCGTCGGTGGACCAACGGTCCATGAACGCCATGAAATGCAGGTCCAGATTGATCTGGCCGGCATCGACCATCTTCTGCAGGTCGGCGTCCAACTGGCGGTGCAGGTTGCCGCAGCCCGGGCATAGGAAATCCATGTAGAGCTCGACGGTCGGCGCGCCCTCCACAGCCTTGCCGTAGCCGTTCTTGGAAATCAGCAGGCCGCCCTTCTTATCGACGAGCTTCGGAGTGTTCTTCACTTTCTGCAACGCCGTGTACGCTTCCTGCACGGTTTCGGTGGAAGCCTTCGTTTCGGCCTTCTTATGCATGTTGTGGTACACGGTGAACGCGCCGATCGCCACCAGAATCACCAGCACCGCCACCACGATGCCGCCGATGATCGTCTGCTGCTTGCGTTCCTTTTCCATCTGCTCGGCGCGCGCCTTCATCGCCGCGGCCTCGGCGGCCCTACGCTCGGCGCGGCTGGTACGCTTCTGCGCATCCTTGCTGTTCTGGGCCATCGATATTCCTTTCGACCTCACGTTGTTATGCTGGGCACCATACTAGCGATGCCTTGCTATCGATTCGCCGGGAATTCCGTATTGCCTTGCGATTGCGTCGGCAGCTCGCTCAAGTGGCGCAGATACGGCTGTTTACGCAGTGCGCCGCCGCCCAATCGCAGTACGATCGCGCCCGGAGCGGCCACGGCCACAAGCCAGCCGATCGCGCAGAACGCAGCCTGCGCCAGCCCGCTTTCGGAAAGCGGACCGCCAAGCAGCGTCGGCATCGGAATCGTCAATCCAAATATCCACGTATCCATCACGGCATACGGAAGCTGCAGCACGACCGTGGTGAGCGACAAACCCAGCGCGGCCACGGCCAACATGATCAGCGTCCGCACGATGGCGACGCCGAAGCCCTTCACGATGTGCCAGGGCAGTCCCGCCAATCGCAGCAGCCAGTCGGAACTTTTCTTCTCGCCGCCACGTTTGCCTTCGCGCTCGAGCTGCGCCTCCGTGTTGAATCCGATAGTGGCCAGCGCACAGGCGAACAGCAACGCGGCTGCCATCGCCGTCCACAGTGAGAACAGTCCGCAGACGGCCACGGGAATCGCCATCAGCGCGCAGGGGAGCATGCCCCGGCCCAACATCGCGCCACGCTTCACATCGGCGGGATTAGGTGCTTCCGCAACGTTCGGCCCATCCATACCGGGTACCGGCGGGAATGACATTGCGGGCGATTGCTGCGCCGCGGCCACCGTGGCCTGCGGTATGACGGACGGTGGCTGCCGCATGGCGATGCGTTGCAACGCGGGTTTGATGGTCGGGTCGACTTGCGTCGGCGCTTCCGCTGGATTCCATGCGTTCTGGGCCGGCAGCATTTGTGTTGACGGCATGGATTGCGGCATTACCTGCGTGCCTGTCGGCATCGCCTGCGTGCCTTGCGATTGCGGCATCGTGCGCGTGCTGTCCACGTTGGGAAGTGCGTCGGAAAGCACGCTGGTCTCGGCATCGTCAACAGGTGCGATCACCTGCGTTGCGCTCGCGTCGGATTGGCTGGTCACTTGTTTCCCGATTACTTGAGTTGCGCTCACATCGGGCTGCCCGATCGCCTGCGTTGCTTCGCTGAGCCTTGGCATCGTGCGCGTGCCGATGGCGTTTTCGCCGGTTATATCGTTCTGCAATCGCCACAACGTGCGCGGATTGTCGGGCGATTCAACAAAAGGGGGCATCGCCTCCGTATCGCCATCCGCTGCGCCACCATTGTCGGCCGCAACCCACGCCTGCGGATTCAACGCATCCACGGCGATCGCCTGCAGCAAATCGTCCGGCGTGCACCGCTTCGTCCGATCCGGATTGAGCGCCGAACGGAACGCGGCCATCGTGCCCGCGGGAAGTCCCGCAAGATTGGCGCTGCCGGCCGCGGCGCGTTCCAACACGGTCATCATCGGCTTCGTGCCGAACACCGGCTCACCCGTAGCGGCGAACGCCAATACGCTCGCCACCGACCACCAATCGGTCATTTCATCCGATTCCGCGCCATCAATGATTTCCGGCGCGATGAACCCCGGCGTGCCCATCACCAGACCGGTACGCGTCACATGGCTTTCGCCTTCGCCCATAGCGATGCCGAAATCCACCAATACCGGGCCGGTGCTCGACACCATCACATTCGTCGGCTTGATATCGCGGTGCACGATGCCGGCCGTATGCACGGCACGCACCGCCTCAATCAGCTTGCGTGCCAGCCGTTCCAAATCGTCGCCCACATATCGGCCATTGACGCGCACATCCTCACGCAGATTCTTGCCTTCGATCAACTCGGTCACAATAAAAGCCAACGCGTCGTCAAGTTCCATATCCACAATGCCGCACACGCCCGGATGCCGCACCTTCTGCAACGCCATCGCCTCCCTGCGCAGGCGCTCGCGTGCGGTCAACTCGTCGCGCTGCTGCTGCGGGGAATCGTCGTCGGAGAGGGAATTGCGCAAAATCTTCATCGCATATTGATGGCCGCCATCGTCCCGCACACGCCATACCGAGCCCATGGCACCCGAACCAAGCCGGGAAATCAACGTGTAGCCGCCAACCAGGCTGCCTGCTTCCAGATTCAATGCGCTTAAGTCGCTCATACTTCCATCGTACTTGGCATGCAGATTATGCACGCGAATTGACAGGCTGGGGAAAACGCCATGTGCCGCACGTTGAAGTCTGATGAAATCGAATCATCGACATGAAGAAGTGTCTTCACTTGCCGCACGCATCTGCAGCCACTTCACCGAAACCATGAGATGCGGGGCAGTGTTGAATGGTTTCGCGGTTCCGATAAAGGCATCGGAGCCTACGTGTCGTTTGGTTATGAGAATCAAGGAGGAGGCAGACCATGCTGCAAATCAACATGGCTGACGTTATGAACGTCATCGGCTCATTGACGCCGTACCTTATTGCGATTGGCGTGCTGTTCGTGCTCGCGCTGATTATCACTTTTGCCGTCAACAAGAAGACGGTCAAGGAAGTGGCGACCCGTAAGATCGTCCATTCCGAATCTTGGCTGGTGGCGCTCGTCGGCATCGTCGTGGCCGTGTCCATGATGCTGACCGGTCCGCTTTCCACGCTGCTCAACAATGCGACCATCACCAAGTACACGCTGTCCGACGCCACGGTTTCCAAGGCCAACGAGCTGGCCAAGGATGTGCAGTCGGAGGCCGTCACCCTGCTGAAGAATGACGATTCCAACCTGCCGCTGTCCGGCAAGAAGGTCAACGTGTTCGGCTGGGGCTCCACCAACCCCGTCTACGGCGGCACCGGCTCCGGCTCCATGTCGAAGCAGTACAAGACCGTCTCCCTGCTTGACGGCATGAAGCAGGCCGGCATCGAAACCAATTCCGAGCTGACCAAGCTGTACACCGACTACCGCAAGGACCGCCCGATGGTGGCTATGTGGTCGCAGGATTGGACCCTGCCTGAGGTTCCGGCCAAGCAGTATTCCGACAAGCTGATCTCCGACGCCAAGGACTTCTCCGACGAAGCCGTCATCACCATCACCCGCGTCGGCGGCGAAGGCGCTGACCTGCCGACGAACATGAAGGCGAAGGGCATCACCTACAACAACAATTCCAAGGACTACGAAGATTTCAAGGATGGCGAGCACTTCCTGCAGCTGTCCCAGACCGAGCGCGACATGATCGACCTGGTCACCAAGAACTTCAAGAAGGTGACGCTCGTCTACAACGGCGCCAACGCGTTCCAGTTCGACTTCCTGTCCCAGTATCCGCAGATCAAGTCCGTGCTGTGGTGCCCGCCGGCCGGCCAGACCGGCTTCTCCGCACTGGGTGAGGTGCTCGCCGGCGATGTGAATCCGTCCGGCAAGACCTCCGACACGTTCGCGAAGGACCTGACCAAGACCGCTGTGTTCAACAACACCGATGGCACCGCCGCCGGCAACGCTTCGTCCGTCGGCACGAACGGCAAGTTCACTTACGACAATGCGGATGATCTCACTGCTTCCTACATGGGCTTCAGTGGCGACAAGGTCACGGTGACCCCGACGTTCGTCAACTACGTCGAAGGCATCTACGTTGGCTACAAGTTCTATGAGACCGCCGCCGACGAAGGTCTGATCAACTACGACGACACCGTCATGTTCCCGTTCGGCTACGGCCTGTCCTACACGACGTTCAAGCAGGAGATGGGCAAGGTCTCCTACAAGAACGGCAAGATCTCGTTCGATGTGACCGTCACCAACACCGGCGATAAGGCCGGCAAGGACGTGGTCGAGGTCTACTACAACCCGCCGTACACCGATGGCGGCATCGAGAAGGCATCCAAGAACCTGGTTGCGTTCGAAAAGACCAAGAAGCTCGAGCCGGGCGCTTCCCAGACCGTGAAGATCGAGTTCGACGATGACGACATGGCCTCCTACGACCAGAAGGACGCTAAGGCGTACGTGCTGGAGCAGGGCGATTACGACATCTCCATCCAGTCCGATTCGCACCACGTGATCGACCATCAGAAGGTCACCGTGAAGGACACCGTCACCTACAATTCCGACTCGAACACCCATAACGGCGATGCCGTGGCCGCCACCAACGAGTTCGATTACGCCGCCGGCGACGTGACGTACCTGTCTCGCGCGGGCCACTTCGCGAACTATGCCAAGGCCACCGCCGCTCCGACCAACTTCTCGATGAGCGACGAAGCCAAGGCCGAGTTCACCAACAACAGCAACTACGATCCGAAGAAGTATGACAACGATTCGGACGAGATGCCGACCACCGGTGCCAAGAATGGCCTGAAGCTGTACCAGATGTATGGCAAGGATTATGACGACGCCGATTGGGACAAGCTGCTCGACCAGCTCACCTTCGACGATATGGACAACCTGATCGCCAATGGTGGTTACGGCACTCCGGCTGTGAAGTCCGTCGGCAAGATCCAGCTGACCGACGCCGACGGCCCGGCCTCGCTGAACAACAACTTCACCGGTGTTGGCTCCATCGGCTTCCCGGCCTCCACCGCGTTCGCCTGCACCTGGAACCGTGATCTCGCCAAGCAGTTCGGTGAGATGATCGGCGACATGGCTCACGACATGCACGTGGCTGGTTGGTACGCTCCGGCCATGAACATCCACCGTTCGGCATTCTCCGGTCGTACCTTCGAGTACTTCTCCGAGGACTCCCTGCTCTCCGGTGCGATGGCCTCCAACGAAATCGCCGGCGCCAAATCCAAGGGCGTGTACTCCTTCATGAAGCACTTCGCACTCAACGACCAGGAGACCAACCGCACCAACATGGTGTGCACGTGGGCCAACGAGCAGTCCATCCGTGAAACCTATCTGAAGCCGTTCGAGATGAGCGTGAAGGAAGGCGGCGCCCAGGCCGTGATGAGCTCCTTCAACTACATCGGCTACACCTACGCCGGCGCTTCCAGCAACCTGCTGCAGACCGTGCTGCGTGACGAGTGGGGCTTCAAGGGCTTCGTCCTGACCGATTACTTCGGCGGCTACGGCTACCAGAACGCCGATCAGGAAGTGCGTGCGGGCAACGACTCGATGCTCGCCACCACGAAGATCACCAACCACATCACCGATAAGTCCGCCACTTCCGTGAAGGCCATGCGTCAGGCCGCGCACAACATTCTGTACACCGCCGCCAACAGCTGGCAGTACGCGAATGGCGAGCCGAAGGTCGCCACCCCGATCTGGAAGACCGCCATGTACGTGGCTTGGGGCGTGGTTGCGGTGCTCGTGATCGGTCTGGAGTTCCTGACCATCAAGCGCTACCTGAGCCGCAAGAAGGCCGTCGCCACGATTGAGCCGGCTGCAGAGCCCGCTCAGGCCGAGTGATTGGCTGATAACTGAAAACCAATAATTGAATACCAAGCCGGGAGTCTCCGTGGAACATGGAGCCTCCCGGCTTTTGCATCTCATTGCCTTCGTTCGGATCCGTGTGCTGCTTTTTCTTGGCGCTGTATTTCCTGATATTGCATTGGTGCGGTTGTCAGGCTATGGATCTCATATCGCGTTCATAGCGCAGATGGCTGCATTGTTCGCGTCTTCGCTTCATCCGCATTTGGTTTTGCGATTCCGACACGCCGTGTGTTGTTGTTTTCGCGTTCACCTGGCCGTGGTTTTAGCGTCCTATGATGGTGTCATCGACGGTTTCAGGTCGCGTTTGGCTCGTTTTCGACACGCCGATGGAACGTTGGATTTCCAACGGTTTCACGCTTCGTCATGCCCGTCGGGTTGCGCGTTTGCGGGTTCTCGTGTAAGTTTATCTCTTGCTGCTCAGCACGGCGGCCTGGCTCCTTGAGTTTGGGGCGGTCTGCTGGTGCGGTGGTGGTTTGAGAACTCAAGAGCGTATTTGTACTACTTCTTTATAGTCAATGATTGCCAGTTCATCGTCCGCTCTTTGCGAGTGGCCGGGAGGCCTTGAAGGACGGTGAGGTTTTTGTGCGATGCGCCTTTCCTTATAAGGCGATCGTCAATTTTCTTATTTCGAGAGTCATCATGTCGATGTCTCTTCATGAAAAGGTTTTTTTGTGGAGGGTTCGATTCTGGCTCAGGATGAACGCTGGCGGCGTGCTTAACACATGCAAGTCGAACGGGATCCCAGGAGCTTGCTCCTGGGTGAGAGTGGCGAACGGGTGAGTAATGCGTGACCGACCTGCCCCATACACCGGAATAGCTCCTGGAAACGGGTGGTAATGCCGGATGCTCCAGTTGGATGCATGTCCTTCTGGGAAAGATTCATCGGTATGGGATGGGGTCGCGTCCTATCAGCTTGATGGCGGGGTAACGGCCCACCATGGCTTCGACGGGTAGCCGGCCTGAGAGGGCGACCGGCCACATTGGGACTGAGATACGGCCCAGACTCCTACGGGAGGCAGCAGTGGGGAATATTGCACAATGGGCGCAAGCCTGATGCAGCGACGCCGCGTGCGGGATGACGGCCTTCGGGTTGTAAACCGCTTTTGACTGGGAGCAAGCCCTTCGGGGTGAGTGTACCTTTCGAATAAGCACCGGCTAACTACGTGCCAGCAGCCGCGGTAATACGTAGGGTGCAAGCGTTATCCGGAATTATTGGGCGTAAAGGGCTCGTAGGCGGTTCGTCGCGTCCGGTGTGAAAGTCCATCGCTTAACGGTGGATCCGCGCCGGGTACGGGCGGGCTTGAGTGCGGTAGGGGAGACTGGAATTCCCGGTGTAACGGTGGAATGTGTAGATATCGGGAAGAACACCAATGGCGAAGGCAGGTCTCTGGGCCGTCACTGACGCTGAGGAGCGAAAGCGTGGGGAGCGAACAGGATTAGATACCCTGGTAGTCCACGCCGTAAACGGTGGATGCTGGATGTGGGGACCATTCCACGGTCTCCGTGTCGGAGCCAACGCGTTAAGCATCCCGCCTGGGGAGTACGGCCGCAAGGCTAAAACTCAAAGAAATTGACGGGGGCCCGCACAAGCGGCGGAGCATGCGGATTAATTCGATGCAACGCGAAGAACCTTACCTGGGCTTGACATGTTCCCGACAGCCGTAGAGATACGGTCTCCCTTCGGGGCGGGTTCACAGGTGGTGCATGGTCGTCGTCAGCTCGTGTCGTGAGATGTTGGGTTAAGTCCCGCAACGAGCGCAACCCTCGCCCTGTGTTGCCAGCACGTCGTGGTGGGAACTCACGGGGGACCGCCGGGGTCAACTCGGAGGAAGGTGGGGATGACGTCAGATCATCATGCCCCTTACGTCCAGGGCTTCACGCATGCTACAATGGCCGGTACAACGGGATGCGACACTGTGAGGTGGAGCGGATCCCTTAAAACCGGTCTCAGTTCGGATTGGAGTCTGCAACCCGACTCCATGAAGGCGGAGTCGCTAGTAATCGCGGATCAGCAACGCCGCGGTGAATGCGTTCCCGGGCCTTGTACACACCGCCCGTCAAGTCATGAAAGTGGGTAGCACCCGAAGCCGGTGGCCCAACCTTTTGGGGGGAGCCGTCTAAGGTGAGACTCGTGATTGGGACTAAGTCGTAACAAGGTAGCCGTACCGGAAGGTGCGGCTGGATCACCTCCTTTCTACGGAGAATTCAGTCCAATGTTTTTGGACAGTGTGAGCCACATGGACGCCGGCAGTCGGCGTCGTTGTTGTGGATGCTGGTGTGGAAGAGATCATGGGCTTGGATGTCCCGTCGGGATGTCCGGGAGTGGTATGGGTATGCTTTTGGGCTCCCGGACCGCCACCCCACAGGTTTTCTGTGGCGCGGTTCGATGCCCATGCGTGGTGGCCGGTCCTGGGTGGCTGGTCGGATCGTGTGGCGCGTGGTGGTTTGAGAACTGGATAGTGGACGCGAGCAAGAGAAACTGAAAGAACGTTTCTTTTTGCTTATCGCGATTTCGCCAAACTCTTCATTGAGTTTGGTTTCGAGATCGATCGTTTTGTGATCATTTTAGTGTTAAGATTTGTCGTCTGGCGATCTTGCTATCAGGAAACCCGCGGGTGGGACAATGGTCTTGCTGTTGTGCCGCTTGCGAGGGCGTATGGTGGATGCCTTGGCAGACAGTACCGATGAAGGACGTTTGAGGATGCGATAATCCTAGGGGAGCCTCCAACATGGCTTTGATCCTAGGGTCTCCGAATGGGGGAACCCGCCGGCCGTCATGGGCCGGCACCGCCTATGGGCGGGGGGTACGCAGGGAAGTGAAACATCTCAGTACCTGCAGGAAGGGATACTCCGTGAGTAGTGGCGAGCGAAAGCGGATCAGACCAAACCGGTTGCGCGTGATACCCGTCGGGGGTTGCGTTGCCGGTGTTGTGGGATCACGTGTCCCGGTTCCGACGGGCCGGGCGGGAGTCATAAAACGGCTTGCCAGGGGAACAGGCTTGAAGGCCTGGCCGTAGAGGGTGCCAGCCCCGTACCTGGACGTGAGCCGTCTTCCGATCGTGTTGTCCCAAGTAGCGCGGGCCTCGTGGAATCCCGCGTGAATCAGCCCAGACCGTTGGGTAAGTCTAAGCATACCTGTCTGACCGATAGCGTACCAGTACCGTGAGGGAAAGGTGAAAAGCACCCCGGGAGGGGAGTGAAACAGTTCCTGAAACCGTGCGCCCACAAACCGTCGGAGCCTCCGCGTGGGGTGACGGCGTGCCTATCGAAAAATGAGTCTGCGAGTCAGTGGCGGGTGGCGAGCATAAGCCGTGTGGCGTATGCGTAGCGAAAGCGAGTCTTAAAAGGCGTTTTTAGTCGCTTGTCCTGGACCCGAAGCGGGATGATCTAGCCCTGGGCAGGTTGAAGCGCGGGTAAGACCGCGTGGAGGACCGAACCCACCTGGGTTGAAA
>ERZ779892.1182-NODE-1182-length-25051-cov-12.148504_pt1 | contig 25051 bp, 26 predicted proteins | sample MGYA00511552_ERZ779892 | MGnify/ENA primary metagenome ERZ779892 (study PRJEB29588, sample SAMEA2154561) | human gut metagenome | biome: human gut; feature: human-associated habitat; material: faeces | place: Denmark | collected 2008/2010 ... | reverse complement strand
CTCTTTTCCAATGCTGTCAGGAAAACAAATGTGACTGGAGTTAAGAAAAATTTCTCAAAATCAACTCTTGACAAAAGTCACTTCATAACAGGGTGGAGATAAAGTGGAAGTTTCGGGATGAGTTTCAGACGGCGGAAAAGGGCGAAATTTGTAAAAAATAGGTGGAGAATAAAACCTGATAGTGGTATAATGAACAAAACAATTATAAGAGAGGATTGAACTTTGGAAAATACGACTAATGTAATAATGCAAAGAATGTTTTCTTCATTAGAGACTAATTATCGGACCGCGATTAGTGAAAATGAAGAAGTATATATGCAAGTAATTATGTATCTAAATTCTGTTGAGAAATTTTGTGCTTTAGTAGAAGATGAACAAATTGTATTGGTTATGAAGGAAGTATGTCATGATCTGATATCTTCAGTTTATATGGCGTCGAACGGAATGTACAGAAACGCATATATTTGTCTTAGAAGTGCGATTGAATTAGCATTGGCGGTGTTATATTTTTTGGATCATAATTTTGATTTTTTGTTATGGAAACAAAATAAGTATGATGTAAAATGGTCCGTGTTAAATAATAGAGAACTGGGCGTTTTGTCTAACAAATATTTTAATTTGTTTTGTGAAACCGAAGCTGATTTTACAGATTTTATTGAAAGGGTAGAAAATATATATCATAATTGCTCGGAATATGTTCATGGAAAATTCTCTTTTATGCAAACTAATTGTATGAATACAGCAATAAAATATGAGCCTTCGGTTTTTAAAGCATGGAGCGAAGATTGGGTTGAAGAAGTAAAAGTTATTATACTGTTGTTTGCTGTAAGATTGTGCAAAAGAGTTGATGATTTAGATGGTGAAACCAAGAAACAATTATTAGAAGATGCAAAAGATTTTGAATTGAGAGGTGTTTTCAATGACTGAAAATTTATTAATTGATGATGAGATTATTTTTAGAACGGAAGACTTGAAATTAAAAGAAATAGGGATTAAATTTGTTGAGACAAAGAAAGATAGGGAGAATATAGAGTATTTAAAAAAGAAAACACCAATAATATTATCTGGAAGTCGTGGAACAGGAAAGACAATGTTATTGAAAATGGCAGAAAAGGAAATGGACGATTCTTATGAAAAGAATAAAGTTTTGCCAGTATTTATTAGCTTTAGTAAAGCAATATTTGTAGATATAGATAAAGATATATTGTTTTTTAAACAGTGGATGCTTTCTAAAATATTGTTTGAATTGAGAGTAAAACTAAAAAAACATGGTATAGGAATGAGCCAACCAAGTATTTTTGGAAGTCTCTTTGGCTGTAGTGATGAAGTTGATGAGTTATCGGATAAGCTGAATTCCTTTATTACGGTTATGGAAGAGACGTGGAGAAAGAAGGACGATGAATCCAATGAGAGATTACGAAAAGTATTTGGAATTGAGCCAGAACGAATAGGTGTGATTTCAGATGTGGATTATTTTAAAAAGTTAATTGAAGAGTTGTGTGAATATTATGATATAGAGAGAGTTGTGCTTTTGTTTGACGAGGCATGTCATAACTTTATTCCTATTCAACAAAGAGAATTTTTTACTTTTTTTAGAGATTTGAGAACACCTTATATTAGTTGTAAGGCAGCAGTTTATCCAGGTATTACATCATATGGTACGTTTCAGGCATTTCATGATGCTGAAATAAGAAAAGTAGAAAGAGATATATCGGACAAAGATTATATATCTAATATGCGCGAGATGGTTAAAAATCAGCTCGGAGAAGATGTATATAAAATATTTGAAAGTAATGGTGATAATTTTAATGCATTAATTTATGCGGCGTCAGGAAATCCCCGATTGATGTTAAAAAGCATATATGTTGCAAGTAATGAATTGAAAAGCTTAAATATGTTAAATACGAATAATACAATTAAGCAATTTTATAGAACTAATATATGGAATGAACATACAAAATTAGGGGAAATATATACCGGTTACAAGCCGCTTATAGATTGGGGAAGAGATTTTATTGAGAATAAGGTTTTAGAAGAAACATATAACAAGAATGAAAAAAGACTTGGTTCTGACGATTATTCTCAGACAATATTCTTTGCTATTAATCGGAAGGCTCCGGAAGCTGTTAAGAAAGCAATGAAAATTCTTGAGTATTCTGGAATCGTTACATTACATACTGAGGGAACAAAGGTTAGAACAGAAATTCTTGATAGATATCAATTGAATTTTGGTATAGTTTTGGCTTCTGAATCCAAGGATACACCTGTTAAAAGATATAAGGAAATTGTTGAACATTTATCAGTAAAATTATATACAGAATATGGAGAAAATTCACCAGCATATGGTAATGTGACGGGGATTGTTTTAAATGGTAATAATGAAAAATCTTCTTCCGTTTTAGCTAGTATTTTGGATAGTAAAATAGAGAAGTTGGATTTGACAAGATTTCAAATGGAAACATTAAAGAATAGTGGTTTTGTTACTGTTGGCGATGTTTTAAGAGGAAATGAAAATGACTTGCAGCGTGCATATGGAATTGGCCCTGTTAGAGCAAGAAGAATATTTAATATTATATTTAATGCATCTATTGAATATATCTCGGGTTAAAATATAAATTATTAAAAATATAAAACTGCGGTGTAACCTAGGTGATTGCAAAGCGGGAGTCATAACCCACCACCGCATTCGATTCCATCCGGAATCCCAAAACTGAATAAAAACCTATCCGAAAAAAATACAAAAAAATTCTCTTCACACCCTTGACACGAGCGGGTACAGGCAAGACATATGCGTCAGCCTTTGCCATGCGAGAGTTAGGATTTAAGCGTGTTCTGTTTTTGGTACATAGATCTACCCTCGCTAAACAGGCGTTGACATCATTCCGAAAAGTATTTGAAGATAAGAAGTCAATGGGCATTGTTGGGGCAGGATATTCAGATTATGAGGCAGATTATATTTTTGCTATGGTGGAGACTCTTCACAAAGCGGATAATTTGAGGAAGTTTGATCTGGAAGAGTTTGATTGCATTGTTTTAGATGAATTTCATCATGCAGTAAATGATCAATATCAGAGAATAATAAATTATTTTAAGCCCAAGTTTTTGCTAGGTCTTACAGCAACACCGGAAAGATTGGACGGCAAAGACATTTACGAAATATGCGACTACAATGTTCCATATGAAATTTCATTAAAAGAAGCTATTAATAAAGGGGTTCTTGTTCCTTTTCATTACTATGGCATATATGACACTGTTGATTACTCCTCTATTCACTTGGTAAGGGGCCATTATGATGAAAAACAACTCGACAAAGCCTATATAGGAAATAAAGATCGTTATGACCTGATATATAAATATTATAAAAAATACCCTTCAAAGAGAGCGTTGGGTTTTTGTTGTTCTCGAAAACATGCAAATGAAATGGCTAAAGAATTTTGTGCCCGAGGTATAGATGCTGTGGCTGTATATAGTAATACCAACGGTGAACCTTCTGAAGAAAGAAATATCGCCATACAGAAGTTGAAAAGCCAGGAAATTAAAGTGATCTTTTCCGTTGATATGTTCAATGAAGGTGTTGACATACCAGATCTTGATATGGTTATGTTTTTAAGACCCACCGAATCTCCTGTTGTCTTTTTACAGCAATTAGGACGTGGACTTAGGATCAGCAACGGAAAAACATACCTAAATGTGCTTGACTTCATAGGAAATTACGAAAAAGCCGGACGGGTACCTTTGTTGTTAACAGGCGGAGGAGATTCTAATAAGAACGCTCCAACTGATCTTTCCAACATAGAATATCCAGATGACTGTATTGTAGATTTCGATATGCGCTTAATTGACCTATTTAAGAAATTAGATCAAAAATCCCTTACGGCAAAAGAGCGGATAACACATGAATTTTATCGCGTTAAAGAAAAGCTCGATGGCAAGATTCCTACACGTATGCAATTATTCACCTATATGGATGATGATGTTTACCGATATTGCATAACGCATGCCAAAGAAAATCCATTCCGGCATTATTTGGAATTTTTGGAGAAGTTGCACGAGCTCTCTGAGACAGAGGAAACACTTTGCTCAGGTTTGGGCAAGGACTTTCTGACATTAATTGAAACAACAGATATGCAGAAGGTCTATAAAATGCCTATTCTTTATAGCTTTTTTAATCATGGGAATGTACGATTAGCTGTCAAGGATGACGAAGTTCTTGCAGCATGGAAAGACTTTTTTAATACCGGCAAAAACTGGAAAGATTTTGCCGCGGACATTACATATGATGAATACAAATCTATAACAGATAAGCAACATTTGCGCAAAGCCAAAAGCATGCCTATTAAATATTTGAAGGCTTCGGGAAAAGGTTTCTTTGTCGAAAAAGACGGCTTTGCACTTGCAATTAGAGATGACCTAAAAGATATCGTAAAAAACGATGCTTTTATAAAACATATGCATGATATTTTGGAATACAGAACCATGGAATATTACCGCAGAAGATATCTGGAGAAAATATAAGCTCGAATCCCAGAAAGACGGTATCCAAGATCGCGAGCAGGATCTAAGTCTTTGCTCGCGATCAAGAATACCGTCCTCTATGTCATCACACTATTACTATAATCAATGTCAAAAATCATAAAAAATCATCAAAATCATCAGGATCCAAACCTGCATCATCCAAAGCCTCGAGTCTTTCCTCCTCATCCATTAACCGAAAATCATCCGGATCAATATCAGCATTCAGTAAATCTATTTCCAGTCCATCATGAAATTCCTCATCCACATCGCCGTCAAGACCACTTTCCAGCCCAAACGACCCCGAGGTCGGACCCAAACCTCCGATTCCAGCATTCATTTCACGTTCCTCATCATTCGTACACATAAGATCGTCTGCAAGCAGGCTCTCAACTTCATCAACATGACCGTCCCCGTCCAAATCTTCCCAACCAAAAAAATCCATAGTATTCTACCTACCTTTCCCTGTTAATCAGAACATTGATTTTCCTCGATTTCCTCAAATATTTTATCCATCTTTGTTCTTTTCTTAAAATTGCGCAACATCTTCTTATCATGTCTCACAATATAACTGACCACTTCACGAAAGTCCTTCGTTTCCAATTCCTGGTCGTGATAATTTTCAGCAAATTTCTTGTGTGTTTTCTGTGCTGTCCCCTTCGCCCATCGATAATTCTCGTGGCGTAGATTGACAACCTCATCTCCTCGCAAAAATATGTTCCAACGTCCACATGCTGAGCGAATAAAAACTACATTGTCTGTTATATTATATATAAGCTCATAACGGTCACATATTTCTCTAATCTCATCGTCGGTAAGCATGAAACATCACCTCCTCACGATTCCATCTATTTATAAATTATAGCACAAAAGCGGACGGAAATTTTTATAATTTTGTTATCCACTTTGCCATCCATTATTTCATCAATCTCCCGCCTCACTTCAAAAGCTTTCTTATCTCCTTCTCATTCTGCTTGGTAAAATCAGAAAGTTCATAGGAACGTATACGTTCCTTAACCAGATTCGGAATGACAAAACCATTTTTTACAAGTGTTGCAAGTCGATTTATTACAGTCTTATTTGTAACCTTAAGCTCTTTGCTGACTTCGATCGGCGTGAACTCTCTTTTATAGTTCTTCATGAGCAGCAAGAGCAATTCCTTCTCTTTCCCTTTTAGATACGAAAGGCTTCCTTCCAATTCTTCGTTGTTTGAACTCTCTGACAATTCGCAAACCTTATTTGAGTATAGCAGCACCATGCGAAGGAAATAATTGATCCAAATCTCAGGATGCGGAGGATTCTCTCGTCCCGAATAATACAGTGCAGGCAGCCCCATCTGGATTGATTCATAGTATTCATCAATATCATATGCGAAGTACTCTTCTAATGAGCCAATTCCGTTAAAACCATATCCGTTGATATCTAAAATATATCCCGAGAGCAGCCTTGCGGTCCGCCCACTTCCATCTTCAAATGGATGAATTGTTACAAGCTGATAATGCACTACAGCTGCAATTATGAGCGGATGATCATCTGTTGCATTCACATATTCCACCAATTCATCCAACAGATCCGGTATATCAATATATTCCGGAGGAATATAATCAGGATTCCCTGTTTGTGAATCATATACAGCAAATAATACTCCGGGGGGCATTGGTCCTCGAAGTCCGATTTTTTCTTTTGAAGCTCCCTTTTCAACATACTTCTGTACATCCAACATCAGTTTCTTGGAAAACCTCTCCTTCTTTGCCGCTTTCTCTTCCAAATAATTCAGTGCCAGGAAATAATTACGAACCTCCTGCTCCGGTTTAAGATAGTGTTTTCGTTCATCGCTATCTATAACCTCATCCACCTGCTTCTCCGATAAAGGATTCCCTTCAATTTTAGTAGACGCATAGGAACTTTTCTTCTTTGAATTTTTCCGCAACTTACTTGCTACCGCAATAGGCAACGAAACTTCTGATGCTTTATACCTGTTTTTATCTATCTCAGTAATATACTTTAATATTTCATTTGACAAAGTTACTTTAATCATAAAAAAGCACCCTCCTGATATAATGAGCCCAAGAAAAAACATCTACTTTGCAGCCATTTGTTTTTCTTGACATAGTATATCACGAGAGTGCCAATCTTTCCACTAAAATTACACTATTTTTTCACTATTTTACATTTCTACAGTAAGCGCCTAATCTGCCCACGGATTGCACCTCTCACAAATCCATGCCATAATCGAAGTGTCTAAAATTAAAAACGATCACTCCAACAATCGTGAAGTTTCTCATTCAATGCTGGAGACGTTTACCACAACACCAACATTATCTTCCACAAGTTCTCCTGCTATACGAAGCCATCTTTTATATATTCAATTGTTCCTATAGCATGAGTGTTAACATTAACAACACGCATGCCAATAAGCCTGCTCGTATCCATCTTCTCACCTCTTTACAATAGTTCCTTCAACTTCATCATTTCATCCTCAGTCAAAGTTACACCTTTTCCCATTTTCTCATGTTCCGGTGCCCAGTCTCTGTAACCAATGGTAAATACGCCATTGCTAAAGTATATTTGAGCACCATACATTTCTACATCATTCTCAAACTGAAATTTTAGTGACACTCGGAAACAGGTAGTTTGAGCACCATACATTTCTACATCATTCTCAAACATTGATTGGAATATAAGCCGCTTTTTGTCGTTTGAGCACCATACATTTCTACATCATTCTCAAACCCAAAATGTCACCGAAGGCTTCTCTGGGTCGTTTGAGCACCATACATTTCTACATCATTCTCAAACTCAATCGTGCGAGATGCGGAGTAGTATTTTGTTTGAGCACCATACATTTCTACATCATTCTCAAACGAAGCTACCCGACTAGCTTCGCAAGGCGTAGTTTGAGCACCATACATTTCTACATCATTCTCAAACAGCGGAATATAACCGCTCTGGGTCTACCGCGTTTGAGCACCATACATTTCTACATCATTCTCAAACAAAACTTAAAGAAGATGGTACGGAAGAGAAGTTTGAGCACCATACATTTCTACATCATTCTCAAACAGAAAGCAGTTGATGCTATTCGTGCAGTATGTTTGAGCACCATACATTTCTACATCATTCTCAAACTGAAATTTTAGTGACACTCGGAAACAGGTAGTTTGAGCACCATACATTTCTACATCATTCTCAAACAAAATCTCTGATAAACATTCTTTCACTCCTGTTTGAGCACCATACATTTCTACATCATTCTCAAACTCAATGTGTGTGTTCCCAATTGATATAGGCGTTTGAGCACCATACATTTCTACATCATTCTCAAACTGATTCCTTTGACCGTTGCAGCCTGACCAAGTTTGAGCACCATACATTTCTACATCATTCTCAAACCAAAGGGCAACAATATGGGACTGGATGATCGTTTGAGCACCATACATTTCTACATCATTCTCAAACAGTATCTCTCTCACCTTCAGCCTTTTCCAAGTTTGAGCACCATACATTTCTACATCATTCTCAAACCACAGATTCAAGCCGTGACTTTACATTGTTGTTTGAGCACCATACATTTCTACATCATTCTCAAACTATCTTTTCGAGATGTAACAAATCCTACTTGTTTGAGCACCATACATTTCTACATCATTCTCAAACCCCGATACTCCCTTGCAGACTGTGCTTGCTGTTTGAGCACCATACATTTCTACATCATTCTCAAACCAGTTTCAAGCACTCCATTAGATAGAGTGCGTTTGAGCACCATACATTTCTACATCATTCTCAAACTTACCTCTCTTTCATGTGTTGTTCTCATTTGTTTGAGCACCATACATTTCTACATCATTCTCAAACTCTTTTGGACGCGTGGTGGTGGCAACTGACGTTTGAGCACCATACATTTCTACATCATTCTCAAACCGCTTGTTTATGTCAATTACAAGCGCAACTGTTTGAGCACCATACATTTCTACATCATTCTCAAACCTGTTTCTTTAGGTGTTTCAACCGTTGGTGGTTTGAGCACCATACATTTCTACATCATTCTCAAACCTGTTTCTTTAGGTGTTTCAACCGTTGGTGGTTTGAGCACCATACATTTCTACATCATTCTCAAACAAATGGATCCGGTAGAGATCGAGGCGCTTAGTTTGAGCACCATACATTTCTACATCATTCTCAAACAACAACCGTGATACTGTAGCGTGGACTGCAGTTTGAGCACCATACATTTCTACATCATTCTCAAACCTATGTGGAAGAGTTTCCTCATAAGTGAAGGTTTGAGCACCATACATTTCTACATCATTCTCAAACCCGAAGAACATTTTATTGTTTGTATTCTTAGTTTGAGCACCATACATTTCTACATCATTCTCAAACATATGTTTGATTATTTTGAAACACATAATAGTTTGAGCACCATACATTTCTACATCATTCTCAAACTTAGACACAGACTTCCGAACATGGATAAAAGTTTGAGCACCATACATTTCTACATCATTCTCAAACCCAACTGATGAAAATTCGATTGCGATCTGTGTTTGAGCACCATACATTTCTACATCATTCTCAAACAGCGGATACTTACCATAAGGAGCTAGTGGCGTTTGAGCACCATACATTTCTACATCATTCTCAAACAAATAGCAATAAACGTACTTCAATTTCTTTGTTTGAGCACCATACATTTCTACATCATTCTCAAACAACAATCGGGACACTGTAGCATGGACTGCAGTTTGAGCACCATACATTTCTACATCATTCTCAAACTGTTCGTATGCGATAGCGTATGATTTGCCCGTTTGAGCACCATACATTTCTACATCATTCTCAAACCACGACGTCCTCTCTTTCTGCCGGGGATCCGTTTGAGCACCATACATTTCTACATCATTCTCAAACTACATTGGGAAATTTGGATATTAGAGATTCGTTTGAGCACCATACATTTCTACATCATTCTCAAACGCAATGGCGGTTATCACGTCTTTTGTTCTTGTTTGAGCACCATACATTTCTACATCATTCTCAAACCCTCGTACATCTTACTGCGATATTCCCTTGGTTTGAGCACCATACATTTCTACATCATTCTCAAACGGTGGCATCTGCTTGCTACAAATTTTTATTGTTTGAGCACCATACATTTCTACATCATTCTCAAACCAATGATCAACTCAATGTCTAGAGAAATCAGTTTGAGCACCATACATTTCTACATCATTCTCAAACTTTCCTGCAAGCCAATACAACTAACCCACAGTTTGAGCACCATACATTTCTACATCATTCTCAAACCTTGAGCGATACATATTAGCTAATACTTCAGTTTGAGCACCATACATTTCTACATCATTCTCAAACCAATGGTCAACTCGATGTCTAAAGAAATCAGTTTGAGCACCATACATTTCTACATCATTCTCAAACGCGTTCGTGGAGATGATCTTTCAGGATATGGTTTGAGCACCATACATTTCTACATCATTCTCAAACTCATCATTGAATCTGCGCAAGTAAGCTACAGTTTGAGCACCATACATTTCTACATCATTCTCAAACACACTGCCGATAATCTGTACATCATAAAGTGTTTGAGCACCATACATTTCTACATCATTCTCAAACAACACCTGGTAAGACGTGCGCTGTTCTCCGGTTTGAGCACCATACATTTCTACATCATTCTCAAACGTCACGTAAGCCGGGAATCCGACAACATGGGTTTGAGCACCATACATTTCTACATCATTCTCAAACATGAAAAGCAATGTCTAAATATTCCTGCTCGTTTGAGCACCATACATTTCTACATCATTCTCAAACCAAACGTGCAGCATGGGAAGTCGACAAAAAGTTTGAGCACCATACATTTCTACATCATTCTCAAACTTTAATACTCCTGCAACTGTATTGAATTTAGTTTGAGCACCATACATTTCTACATCATTCTCAAACCTCAAATTAGAAAATGAAATGCCATCACTAACATAAAATGTATCTCTGCTGTGCTCAAACACACTTATCTAAATAATAGTATAACGAGATCTTTCTCTTTTTTCAATAGATTTCACAGTTATCCTTATCAATAATATACCACTTCTCACCATCTATTCTACTGTCAATATAATGTTCCATTAATAAAACATTCCATTCTCGACAGCACACTTCCGAATACAATAATTTCATTTCTTCAGCAGAAAAGTATTGTCTTAAATTCCAGAATATTAATAATTTGGGCTTTATCAATTCCTGGAGCAATATACAATATTGCAATAACCGCTCCAAGTCCGTTTCATATTCAGTAACTAATTGAATACCCATAGCTTTCGCCAAACTCGAATAATCAAGTTCCTCATTGATACTGAACTCAAACGAATACTCCACCTCTAGATTACCAAAGAATGTTTGGATATGTGTGTTTAGCTCCTGCCCCTCTCTCCAATGCATTTCGTTCACTGCTTTTTCTGCAAAAGATTTCAAAAAGGCAGTAACCAGCTTTCTTTGATTAACATCTAGCTGCAATGGATTAAATATCATTTCCATGACTTTGCTGATTTTTAATTCTTTATCACCTTCCGACAATACCCAGTTACCGCTATCACCACTTTGCTGAGATATTAATTCCTTTTGAATCTCCCGCCATCTTACCGGCGATTCTACAACACACACTGGTATCAGAGAATCAGCCTTTCCAAATTCTATATCGAAATGAACATCCGGATGTGTTAATTTCAAACATCCCCCTCCCCTCTTTTACCGTGATTACAGTATAATTAACCGTTCATCACTCTGAATCACTTCACTTGTAACTTCCCCGACCAAAAGTTCCATTCGACCATACTGTTTTTCGGTAATCGTCAACATTTGCACCAACCCTTCAGGAGGTTTGTTTTTGCGAACATTATCTTCAATCCTTTGAGCTATGCTGGTATTTAATGCTAACTTGCTATAGATTGACTCCTGTTGCATGACAAACCCACTCTTCAGCAAATATTTCCGAAATCTCGTGTATTCTCGTCGCTGCGCACTTGATAGTACAGGAAGGTCGAACATTACTATCACTCTCATGTACCTATAACTCATAAGAATAAAAGGAAAGCTGCGCAATGTCCGACTCATTCAAAGCATCGAATACACTCTTAACGTATTGCTTGATCGCATTTAGGATGACATAATGTTTGCCTTCCATTATTATTTCTTCATTTAGCAAAGCAACTAATTTCATTTTTTGTTCATGCTCAAATTCTATTGGTTTCATTTCACATACCTTTCGATCGACAAGCACACGATACGGCTCCATTAAATCTGAGCCCAAATTAAATTGGTTAAACATATTATCATGGAATAACCCCAGCTGCGTAATGTATCCATTCATTACAATTTCACGATTAATTGCAGAAAGCATCAGTGAATATCCATAATTCAATGCTGCGTTAATCGGGCAATCTTGACTCCGTGAGAAATCCATGCCAAACAATGCGTTAAAATATACTTTTGCAGCATGACCTTCACGATTAGTGGCATCATTCCATTGTATCTGTTGAACATAGTCTCTCAGCAGCGCAGCTTCCGTATTCTTCCCCCTTTCCAGCAGGAATTCTGCCTGCTTATTTATTTTTTCACGAACAATTTCCGTCCACACAGCTTCCTTTACCGACTGTGGCCATGTAATTTGTGTACGGATTTTATTGCTTGTGTCATGTGAACCATAATACGAAATCAACTCCGAGGATGGATTTCGCTTATGGTCACAAAATATCACCTTCACTTTCTGTCTCGTTAATTCCGCCAACAATCCAACTGTCAGCGATACAGACGTAGATTCCACAAGCAGAAGTGCTATTTCTGAAATATGTATCTTCTGCGTTTTCATCTCACTCCGTACCACTAAATATTGCAATTGCAAGTCCAACTTTGCCGTGTTGTGTACGACAACAATCCGCCAACTCATATCGTTTTTAGATCAATCACTTGTTCGTAGAAACCTGTAATTGATTGGTTAATAATGTGCACATTGCTTAATCCTGATATATCAAATCCCATAATTAAAATTCCAGCATGTCCCGGTCCGTTTATTAATTTTAAATTAGCTGACTGACTGGCACATTGAAATAAGTGTAAAATTTCCATTAATACAATACATTTTTCCTCTGCTGATAATTCAACAAATATAATTTTTCCGTTTTTTAGTTTAGGTACTTGTGCTGACAAGCGTTTTTCATAAACTGCGTATTCCAATTTACTTACCAAAATGTCGAACAACTCTTCAAACATCTCTTCTGTTGGTCTATTTTTTTCTGAAAGTACTGCTTCTTTATTTTCCTTATAATCAAAGCAATATTTACTAATCACCTTAATTATCTTTTCCATCTTATACGGTACAACAAGCTGATTAGCCCCTTTAAATAATAAACCATTAGAACTTCTTCCCGACAAATGCATCTTAAACCCATCCACGTCAAATAGTGTGTTGATCTTTATCTTGGATAATCGCACGTCTGGATTCACAAGGCCAAGTTCCTCCTCACAATATCGTCTACGAAGCTCCACAGATTCCTCTAAGCTTTTCGCCAAATATACCGGCACGAACTCAATCGTTCTCTTTCTCTCTCCCTTCTTACCATCGGATTCCACCAGCATAAAATAAGCACCACTCGCCTTATTATACGCTCCATATTTCTCAATCGACTGGAGTCTCTCATCGGCACCTCCCTTGATCGGTATCTGTCCTTTCCCTTTCTTCAAAATATTTTGATCAAAAAGCCCTCCTTTCACTTCGTATGCTCTTCTGGTGAATAAAACATTATTCTTTCGCATCCATTTCTTCACAGTACATATTGTCCCGTTATCTCCAGGAATCCATGCTGTTTCATTTCCACGTTTTACCGTTTCATTCTCAAACATTTTCTTTAAGTTGTATGTACGTCCCGGATTGTTGCGCACAAACCAAGCCGCATCCTTTGTAAATTTTACATAGTATGTGTTGCCGACAACAATATTCAAATAGGCATCTTTGGCATGATGGAAATCATTCACCTCACGCACTTTGATCATGTCAAATTTATGCCGGAATTCACTAACTGCACGAGCTTTTGCATAAACGATTTCGGCATCAGGATATGCCTCTTCCAATAAATGCGCAACTGCTTTGGTACTCTGACGTGTCTCCACTAATTGTCTGGCAATAAAACCAGCCAACTCATCTTCACCAAATGGCTCTGTTCTTGTCAATCTCTTATATTTTTCTTTAGAGATCAGTCCCTTTTTCAACAGCGTGCTCCATAATGCTTTTCCTGCTTTTCGGTATTCCTCAGAGACCGGGAATGTATCTGTCTTTTTGCTATTTAAATCTCTTTTGACCAATACGCGGTTGTCTATACTATCGTCCATAACCTTCGATTGTGGATATATATGATCAATATCATATCGGTTTGTGAATAACTCATCCAAATCAATGGCATCTCCGGAATACATACATCTTCCCATCTGCGAATAATATAAGAAAAGTTTGTCACTGCGCAATGCATTGTCAGACTCCTTATTTGCCAGACGGTCGTATAATTCCGGTGCTTCCTTTTTGCAGGCTTTGTAAAGATCCAACAACTGGTTTCTTCTAGAAACTTTTCTCACGCCTTTTTCACCGGGCTCTCTTGCAACCTCGACAAAAATACGTTTTGGTGCACCACCCATTATATTTGTAATTTCCCTTACAATTTTTATAGTTTGCCAAATTGGGCGCTTTACTGCAGGAGACACATAAAGCTCTTCAATGTCTTGATATTCTATCTCTCCTTTTTTCATCTGTCCGGCATTCCATTGCTCAATCTGCTTTGTATAATCGTATTTTCCACTTAAAAGTTTCATTAAGTTCTCATTCGTTTCCCAAAGCGCAGTGATGATATTCATCACTTCACCAGTCTCTTTATTGACTGATTCAATATTTTCCAAAAAGGTACGCGACAATCTGCCCCACCCTGCATATTTTTTGTTGGCAAGCTGAGCAACCTGTTTGTCAGACAACATCGGATATTTTCTATGAATACGCTGTTTCAACATCTTTTGAGAATCTGCAAATAGCGTAATATCTCTGACGATATCCTCCTGTTCACTTTCCGAAAGGACCCCCGTTCCAACGATCTGCTTAAAATCATGATACGCTTTCAACGAACTCTTAAAATTCTGATCAAATCCGGATAGTTCTTGTTCTTTAGAAATTACGCCGTTGATTCTAAGGTAATCCTTGACCTTTTTCCCTGTTACACGTTGGTATTTCTTGAAAACATTATTATAAATATCCTGCTTAAGTTCCGGAGCTATCAGTTCCCCATCAATGCGCAGATTATTTAGCTCGTTCAATACATTGAATTTCGCATACAACAATGATTCCTTCGGCAAAACATCCTCTCCGATCAGATACGTGCATTTATTCGTCATGCGTTCAATAAATTTCGTTGCACTTTCTTCCTCGTCAATCATTTCTGAAAAATTCCATGGATAAATTTTGCCTTCCTTTTTACGTACAGACCAGCTATGACCACCTTTATCTTGATGCGCCGTGTTCAAAGGTCCTACGTAGTACGGAATGCGGAAGCGGAATATCTTTTGTATTTTTTCCACTGGCGTATAACCATCTTGATCTTTCTCCAACAAAAACGGATAGAATTTCTGTGCGTTGTCCAATATTGCATTCAATTCATTCTCATGCAATTGATAAGGAATAACTCCATTATCGCGAATTATTTGTTTTGGAAATAATGTTCCAAGATCCATCTCTGCTTTTAACTCATCGATTATCTCTTGCCCCATTTCATCCACAGACAGACGATCCAACTGTTTTTTTAAGAATTTATAAAAATCTTCCTGTGAACATTTTTTCTCAATCGGCTGTTTTTTTCCATTTTTCTTTGCCATGCCAATATAAGCACTATAATTTGCCTCATTTTTCTCAGACACACCAAAAACAGCCTCGTAAACTTCTTTATCCATCCGAAGAAGCTGCTTCACTTTCCGCAGATCATCACGGTGTTTCTCATAGGTTTTAACTTTTGCTTCCGACAAAAAGCGCGCATCCCCCAGTATATCATGCAATACCGTCCAATCATACACACCCTTTGCTGCTGCTATAAGCAAAAATCGATCCGCCAATACAGACTCTATTTCTACCTCTTTTTCTTCATAACCATTATCAGAAAAGCATATTTTCGAGATTTCTTCTTTATCCAACTCCGGATCAGCAAAAATATCACTTAGCTTTACGGTGCAACCCGTAATTAAAGCTGCTATCGCTTTCTCCTGTTTTTGCTTCTGCTTATCTGTTCCTACTATGAGCTTGCTGACCTGCGTCTTTTTATCTGATTTTGTGCATTGAGCATCACTCATAATGTGTTCCAATTGAGTCAACACCTCTTCTTGCGTCAAAGATTTCAGATCAATCTCTTGTTCTTCAGCCTGCTGCACTAATGCCTCAATCGCTGTTGAAAATTCTTTTACTTCTGATAATTTCTTGCCCTCAAACAGAAAATGTCCTCTATGCTTAATAATGTGATGCAATGCCAAATAAAGCAATCGAATATCCGGCTTATCTGTTGTATTCGTTGCCAACGCATAGCGTAAGTGAAAAATTGTCGGATATTTCTTATAATAGTCTTTATCTGTAAATCCATCATCTGCAAACAGTGCATACGGCAGCTCCGGCATGTTTCCATTGATGTCTTTCTTATCCTCATGCCAATACTTGCTCTCTTTCATGCGCTGATAGAATCCCATGTCTTTCTTGCTAATCTCTTCCGCAAAGATTTCCTGCAATAAATGTAATCGATTTTTACGGCGCTCTGTTCTTCTTCGAGATGTTCGAAAGATTCTTCTTTCTTCGGCTGTCTTAGCAGACTCAAACAGGCGAATTCCCCATAATGCCTTACCATGACGTTTGATAATATTGTACGTCGGATCCGTCACTGCCCATCCTACAGAACCGGTTCCCATATCCAATCCAATATAGTACTCTTCAAATTTTTTCATAAAATCCTCCTTTTTCTCTTGACATGTCGTAGTTTATGCTTTATTATTGATGTCAGTTAAGTACCATACGTATTAACTACATCATAAGTTCAAATAAAAATTTATTCAAATCGCCTTCGGGCATCACAGTGTGTGATTTAATTGAACTTTAGGAACTCGCCTCGGCGAGTTTTTTTGTTGCTTGTTCATACTAGATCATCTCCTCCCCATCACTTCAATCTAAGAATCAGCACTTGTTATCCTTCATAGCCAATTCCATTTCCAGATCATCCGCAAAATATTGTCTCCTCATTCTTTGAATTTCCTTTTGTAGTTCACTGACAACTTCCTGCGGTGCAGTAATCTTAACCCCTTCTCCTAATCCTAACACCCATCCAAAAAAATTATTACTGACAACCACTTCAACTTTTGCTTGAAAGTGATCCTCATCCACCGGGCGAATTTTAACGTCTCTTCCAAATCTATCTACAATCACACCTATAAACCCATTTTGACAAAGCAGCGTGACCGATTCCTCTTTTCCCGAAAACATTCCAAAATGCTTCTCTGCGTAGTTTGCTATATTTCCCTGTGGAAATAACTTTTGACCTTTTCTTTTGCATTTCATCGGTTGAATACGTAACATCTTGTCGACTCGAAAATGCTTGACAAACTCAGCCTTTGCGTCATATCCTACCATATAATAATTCTCATTATCCCAAATCAGCCCCCACGGAGATATTATGTATCTCTCTCCTTCGTGTCTTGGCTCCATCTCCTTTTTCAAATTCCACTGAAAATATTGAAATGAAATCATTACGTCTGCTGTAATTGCATTATGTATTTCATCTACATTATAGTAGATACTTTCGTTCATGGTTTTTATCCGACCGTGAACATATACCTGTTGATTTAACTGTTTCGCTTCGTATTGACTAACGTAGCGTTCCAGTTTCTCTATAAGCTGGCTGGATTTCTTCTCTGTGATGAATTTAGAAGACTGTACCGCGTCTACCAAAAGTTTCAATTCCGCCAATTCCAAATTTCGATTTCCTACACAATAATATACATATCGTCCTATGTGCTTTTTTTCAATATCAATTCCAAACAATTGCAGAGCTTCTAAATCAGAATATATACTCTTTCTCTCTGCCGCAATGTCATACTTGGCCAACTCATTGATAATCTGCTCTACCTGTAAACCATGTTCATCATCCGTCAGTCGAAGCATAATCTTTGCTAAATACAACAATTTTAGCCTTTGATTCGGTCGTTTTGCCATTTACCCTCCCATCTCTTATACGCATACCTATCGTAGATTTCTTGGTGCAAAATTTAACATTACTTGTCTTAGTGTGGATTCTCTACACATTCTTTTATGACATGCCACTATTATAGCACATTTATTGTCCCATAAAACGTACTAAATCGTATTTTTCAATAATTTTGGTTCTTTTTTGGATCGGTGATTTTTGATTTTGTATCCACAATTCGGACATTTTCTTACGGTATCCGAAATTTCCCGGTTGCATTCCGGGCAACTAATTAGTGCCATTTGCTTGTCATCCTTTCTCTTTTATCGTAATAGATAACATAACATTTTCTATTTTACGAAATCCTCTCATATGCAGTGCACCACCCCGCCCACCTTTTGACTTTCTCCCTCAAACTTTGTATAGTATATATGTTGTGCCATCGGGCACACGTTACATTATACGACTGCAAGGCATCAGCTTTTGATATACGCCCGGTTTCTTTAGAACAGGGGGATGGTCGCTGGTTTTTTGCAGCAAAGCAAACATTGGAGGGTACCTATGAAATCTTTTGGTAGTGAGGGGATTTTATTCCCTGTATATTTTATCATGCTGGCTTTGGCCGTATATCTGAACGTGTTTACGGGTTCGGGTCTTGATATCGCCAACATTATCATTAATATTGGAATGTTTTTAATTGTCGGCGGGATTATTTTGTATTCTACGACACATTGTTTCATGCCTGCTAATCGGATGATGGCTAGCCTGCATCTTGCGGCACGCAACTTTCAGACTGACTTCAAACGCAAAGGCGATTATTTGTGGGACGATTATAAAGATAATCCAAAGCTCTTTGGTAACAAATTGGCAGATACACGTTTTCGTGAATATTGCGAGGAGCGCAGAAGATTAACGATGTTAGAGCGAAGTGCCCAATGCGATATTGATGATTATCTGAATGAATATTACATTGACAGCGTAATGAAATGTGGATTGATCAGCATTGTTCCCGGCGTAATGACCGGTCTTGGTATTTTGGGTACTTTTATCGGTCTGTCGTTTGGTCTTCAGAATTTTAATACCGGCAGTGCGTCCGCAATTACGGACAGCATTCCGCAGTTGATGAATGGTATCAAGATCGCGTTCCACACATCTATTTATGGTATGGTATTTTCTTTGGTATTTAACTTTGTTTACAAGAAAAACTTAGAAGATGCTTATAATGCCATGGACGATTTTTTGGACAGTTACCATAAATATGTCGCACCCCGTGCACAAAATAATGCGGCAAATATTTTCTTGGATTATCAAGCTTTGCAAATGATGCAGACAGAGAAGATGATGGAGAAATTTAGTGATGAAGTAGCTGATAAGATTGCTCGGGCACTCAGACAATAACACCACCCGGTTCCGCGTACAGAAAAGAGGTTTATTATGCGCAGAAAAAAGAAAAGACATTTGGAGGAAACCAGTTATTGGCTTTCCTATTCCGATATGATGGCTGCTCTTTTGTTGATCTTTGTGTTGATCATTTCGTTTACAATGCTGCAATCGCAAAGACGTTACGAACAAAAACAAGAGGAATTAAAGCAGCAGCAGGCTTTGGTTCAAAGCCAACAGGAACAACTGCAGGAGCAGCAGGAACAGTTAGACAAATTGATCGGTATTCGAACGGAACTGATCGAGGCTCTCAAGAAAGAGTTTGACGGTACGGATCTCAGTGTGAAAGTCGATGAAAAGACCGGATCCATCGCGCTTGACTCAAGCATTTTGTTTGATTCCGGACAATTTGCGTTGAAAGCGTCGGGTGAAGAATTGCTGCAAAAGTTTTTACCAAAGTATATTGGCGTATTAACAGACAAGCAATTTAATGATTATATCTCAGAGATTATTATTGAAGGACACACAGATACACAGGGAGACTATTTATATAATCTGGAGCTGTCCCAAAAAAGGGCCTTGTCTGTCGCAACTTTCTGCTTGGATGAAAACAAGAAAGTGCTGTCGACTGCCAAGATCACGAAACTACGCAAAATTGTGACGGCAAACGGCAAGTCCTTTAGCAATCCTATATTGGATAAGGATGGCAAAGAAGATCAAAATGCATCTCGTCGCGTGGAATTTCTTTTCCGCCTGAAAGATGATGAAATGATAAATGATATCAGTGACATATTGAATAATTGATATCAGCGACATTTTGAGCAAAAGATATCAGTGACATATTGAATAATTGATATCAACGGCATTTTGAACAAAAGATATCAGCGACATTTTGAATAATTGATATCAGCGACATTTTGAATAATTGATATCAGCGACATTTTGAGCAAAAGATATCAACGACATTTTGAATAATTGATATCAGTGACAGGAGGAAAACATGGAAATTCATCCGATTGCCCGGATACACTCTGATTTCCCGGGAAAGTTTGGCATTCCACGACAGAGCGGTCTGGTTCCGGAGTTACGCAGCCGTATCATATTTGAACCGGAATACCGCAATCGCGATGCGATCCGCGGCTTGGAAGATTTTTCTCATTTATGGCTGATCTGGGAATTTTCAGAAACAATGCGTGGGGAATGGTCACCTACCGTTCGTCCGCCCAAACTTGGCGGCAATAAGCGCATGGGAGTATTTGCAACGAGATCTCCATTTCGACCAAATTCACTGGCGCTTTCCTGTGTAGAATTACAGGACATTATTTTTTCAAAAGAAGATGGACCAATCCTGGAAATAACGGGTGCCGATCTCATGGACCGCACCCCGATCTATGATATAAAACCATATCTTCCGTATGCCGACTGTAAACCGCTGGCTACGGGTGGTTTTACAGACAGCGTAGAAGCTCATTTGCTGCGCGTAATACTTCCGGACAATGCGGGCCAAATATTGCCTGCCGAAAAGCTTCTTTCTCTGGAAAAAGTGCTGGCTCAAGATCCTCGCCCTTCTTACCAAAACGATCCGGAACGCATCTATGCATTCGAGTTCGCTGGCGTTACTGTCCGCTTTTTCGTACAGAATGACATTCTCACCGTAGTATCTATGAGTTAGCTGCCTATATACGCCAACTTCCCATACTCCAAATCCTCCACAACCACATATTGCTTATTATGACAAAGAATACTAAGTATTTTGCAGTCACAACATAGTGATTTCTGCCGGCAGTGAACTATAGTAATTGCCTTGCCGCATTTTCGTTTTTCGTGATTTCTAGATTTTGTTGTCTCTGATGATTGATTTACATGCCCTTCGGAAACTCGAAGTCCCGGAAGCAAGGTATTCATCATTTTTGAAAGGGACTTTGCGCTCGTCGTTACTTATGTCTCGTATTTCAGAGACATTAAGTAACATGATGTAGCGCAGTGTAGCGAAAGCGTCCCGTCCAAAAATGGATGATACCTTGCTAAACCGGGACAACTCAGACAATCCTTCGGGCATGTATTCATCAGAGACCTAACAAAATAAGAAATCACACAAAAACGTTGCGTTCTGCGGCAATTATCTTAGTTCGCTGCCGGCAGAACAAGTTAGTTTGTCGGCTGCAAAATATCATATTTATTGTTGACATAATAAGTAATATGTAACAACACGATAATCTTGGATGTGCGAAGTTTGAGTTGTTTATTCAAAATAAATGTCGTTTGGATACAAAAATTTGTTCATTTTCTGCCAAAATTTGCGTTTTTTCTCCGGATCCGGCACTTCAACGATATACCGGTCATACGCATTAATGATCGTTGTATCTAAGTAGCTGCTGACACGTGGCTGATTACGGTTATAGTTCATGTGAACATGTCCATGAAAAAAATACTCCGGTTTGTAATGTTTCATGATCCAACGAAAGCACCGAAATCCTCTGTGCGGCTGATCTTCGGCATCTCCCAGATCCTTAGCCGGCGCATGTGTCACTAAAATATCTAACCCGCCCCGAATACGGATACGCCACTTTAAGCGAGCCAGTCGTTTATACATCTGCTTCTCGGTGTACTGGTATTTCTTCATGGAGTAGCACATCGAGCCACCAAGTCCCGCAATACGCAGCCCATTGTGCACAAAGACACGATCATCAATACATACACATCCATCCGGAGCTTTATAATCATATTTCACGTCATGATTACCATGTACATAAAGTACAGGAGCTGTCGTAAATGTTGCCAAAAAAGACAAATACTCCGCTTTCAGATCTCCGCAGGAAATGATCAGATCAATGCCATCAAGCTTTTCTTTTTCAAAATAGTCCCATAAATATTTTGATTCTACATCCGCTAATAACAATATCTTCATCCGTTCTCACCATGCCTTTCCTACAAAATCTTGCCTTCTCCCTCCGGAAGTACCTGCTTCAATCCACGGAGACTGACAAGCTCTTTCGCATGGTCTATCAACTGATGGATCGTAGGAATATCACCTACAATACCATCGATCAGCCAATCCATCATCATAATATCTTCAGACTGCAGCGCCTCGTCTGCATTGCAGCGCTTATTATGATCTTTATCATATAATTCTCCGGAAAACATCCAGTAATTTCCCTCAGCGATCGCATTTTTCATAAAATCAACCAGTTTGCGCGTGCTGGTCGGAACACTGCTACCCAAAATAACATCCAGCACATTTGCGGACAATCCCCACCAGTAATTCAGCGCCTTTGGCTCCTTGGTCGTGTCTGTTTTCCAAGATCCGCGCATGATACTGTTGATCAATTCCTCATAAAAAGCACCCCACTGGTACACCGTAGTAGCTATATTTTTGGCACCATTCTCGGTCAAATGATACAATCCCAAGGCACGGTCCTCTTTCGTCGGCGAGATCATATTCTGCGAAGAAATATATGAAATGCCATGGCTTAAAAAGTACTCATCCGTATGCGCATCTTTCATCGTCGACCACTGCAAATGAATACGGGCACGTGGGTTGATCGCGCGCGCTCCCAGCGTAAATGCATTGATTCCCGGAATCACACCGTAAATCGGATAATCCGCCAGATATCCAATGTCATCCTGCTCACTCATCGCTGCTGCCACCATCCCCAGCAAAAACTTGCCTTCATAAATACGAATACCATAGGTTCGAATGGATGCATGCGGTGAATTTAACGAGCAATTCAATATTTTTGTATTTGGATACAACGGTGCCACTTTGATGCAGGCACGAATAAACATTGGTGCGATTGCAAAAATAATATCATATCCCTCTTCGCAAAGCTCCGTAAATAACTCCTCATCTTCCTCATAAGGCTTGGCGATAAACTTCTCCGCCTCAATCTCCCCGTGAAATACATCCAGAATATGCTCGCGCCCTAATTCCTGTGCATAGATCCAATCCGATTTTGATGGTGGTACATCATAAACAAATGCCACCTTATGCACTTTTTTGGACTGGATCTTCTTGATCATAGACGTTTCCGTCGTTGGTGTGATCAATAATTCTACCGGTTCCTCTACGGTCAGCGTTTTGATTTCCGGCCAGATCTTTTCCAAATCTTTTTTTATCTCACCGGTTAATTTCTCCATGGACTCATTGTACGGATACAGGGACAGATACAATAACAGCGCATCATCCTCTGTAATATCCTTTAACTCCAGTCCCCCCAATGCTTTGTATGCATTATAAAATGCCAAATGGAACGATGAAAAGTTCATGCGGTCATCATCCGTCCACTCTTCATTGTTCCCTCGTCCCACATATTCGCATAACTTCTGATATCCTCCGGTTTTGGTAAAGATGACATAACTAATCTTTGTTTTACGATAAAAATCCATATATTCATAATAGACTTGAATCTCCGGATCATCCGTTAAACGAGGCACCTTACGAATTACTTCCGCAGCGATAGTTGGAGAATCTACATATTTGAGTACACTGGTTCTCTTATTTCCTTCGATCACATAATATTTATTTAAAAATTCATAGGCCTTGATCGGAGTATGAATCCCCTCTTCAATCTGTGCATCATAGAGTGTTGACCACTTTGTAGCAAACTCGCTGCCGTAATCCAGCAAAGGCATAAAATTAGATGCAAATGCCTGCGTACGTCCTGCAGAGGATGTTCCCACCACTTGTTTTAATGGAATATTTACCGTCCCCAGAATTTCCTCTCTCTCAATCCGGACATGAGAAAGAATCTCATCCAATACCGGAAGATACGGATATGCACCTCTCACTGTTTTATTTTTATATGCTTTTAAAGCTAATTTTTGTGCCTTCAAATAATCGTCGTATGCCATAGCTCCTCCAATCTATTGCCTATCAATACTCATTACCGCTCATTGTCACGTTGCATCGAACACAACATGCCCGGAACGGTTTCTACTATATTAGTATAGCAACCAATTGGGGCGAATGCAATCATTTCAGCGTCAATTTGCCATGCTCCATTTCATACACACGGTCACACAAAACTGCAATATCCTCCGATGAATGTGAGCAAACCATAATCGCCTTTCCCGCATCTTTTAATTGCAACAGATATTGCCGCATCTCCACAACCCCCTCCTTATCCAACCCATTAAAGGGCTCGTCAAGAACTAATACACTTGGATCTTCCATAATTGCCTGTGCTAACCCCAATCTTTGACGCATTCCTAAGGAATATTTTTTTACACTACGTTTCATATCCGGATCCAATCCTACCATCTGCATAACTTCACGAATCCTTGTCTTATCAATTCTATTTTGAATAGATGCTAACAACTGCAGATTTTTATAGCCTGAATAATTAGGAATAAACCCCGGCGTTTCAATAATGATTCCAGCATTCGGAATAAAATCTATATCTTTTCCAATCACTTGACCATCTACCTGTATTTCTCCAGAAGTCGGTTTCACAAAACCGCAGATACACTTCATCAACATCGTCTTACCGCTTCCATTTCTACCCACGACACCACAAATCTGCCCCTTTTGACAGGTGAAATCAACATTCTCTAATATCTTTGCTTTTTTTATCTGCAATGATACCTTTTGAACTTCTATCATGCTCTAGTCCTCCCTTACAATCCAATACATCAGCGCATTCCAACTTCGCATCTCCAAAATCATCACATCGTCACATATTGCTTATTATGTCAAAGATTACTATGTATTTTGCAGCTACAACATGACGATTTCTGCTGGCAGAGAACTATAGTAATTGCCTTGCCGCATTTACGTTTTAGGTGATTTCTAAATTTTGTTGTCTCTGATGATTGATTTACATGCCCTTCGGAGAACTCGAAATCCCGGAAGCAAGGTAATCATCATTTTTGAAAGGGACTTTGCGCTCGTCGTTACT
>ERZ779892.1181-NODE-1181-length-25062-cov-4.564242_pt1 | contig 25062 bp, 28 predicted proteins | sample MGYA00511552_ERZ779892 | MGnify/ENA primary metagenome ERZ779892 (study PRJEB29588, sample SAMEA2154561) | human gut metagenome | biome: human gut; feature: human-associated habitat; material: faeces | place: Denmark | collected 2008/2010 ... | reverse complement strand
AAGATGAAAGATTAAAAGCTACTTTATTATCTTCTTTACAGGTATTTAAAAAGAAATTATTAAGAAATGCTTATACTAAACAAGCTGAATTTAATCAAGAACTTACCTCATTTGAAGTATTATATGATAATAATAAGGAAGCATTAGATAATATAAATATAGAAGAAGTTGAATGTAGAAATGAAAAATCAGAAAAATTACACCAATTCATGAAAAATCATCTTACTCCTGATGAATATCTTTTATTTAGAACAGAATTAGATCCACCACCATTTCTTGAAACCAGGATAAGAGAATCCAGAGGAAAATTATCAGTATTTCATATCATAGAATTCTTTGAATTACCCAAGAATAAAAAATCATATGATATTATCACAGAGATGAGAAAACATATAAATGGTGCTATTGAATTAGCAAAAGAAGAATTTAAATAAGCACAAAAAAACCCACTAAGAAATTACCAATTACGATAAATCTTAGTGGGTTGGGCTAACCTAACTCAACTATGGTTAGTTAATTAAAGATTAGAAAAATTATCATTTATGTAATTTATGGATTTAATTAGAGAATCAATTAACTTATTATTAATAATTTCATCATTTAATAATTTTACATCTTCTTTGTTATCCTGAAATAACCATTCTAATAAAATACCATAATAATTACCCATTAATACAGTAAAGTTTTCTTCCTTGTCTAAATCACCATCAGTTAAATCAACTCTATGTTTAAAGCCATTAGATTCTGGAAAATCTTTTTGTAAATTTGACATTATTACTTGAGCAAACTTATCTGATAAAGTTTGACCTTTTGATGTAAATATTTCGAATCCAGTAGCATTAGTCCAATTACTACCATTTCCAGCAGCATTATTATGTAAACTGATTAAAAATTTTACTTGGTCAGAATTTATCTTTATATTATTAGCAATATTTTTTCTTTGTGATAAACCAATTTCATTTTCAGTTTTATTGGTATATTCTACCCTATAACCTAATGATTCTAACTTGTCCCTTAATTTACCACAAATTAGTCTACTCCATTTATATTCTCTGTGTGTACCATCTGGAGAACATTTACCTTTAACATCTGCTCCATGAGCACAATCTAATATAATTACTAATTTTTTCATAAGTTCTTGATGTAAATTAATTTTATACCATTGATTAAAATATCAGTTGATTGGTCCATATTAGATATGGAAAAATTTTCTTTAGATATATAAATCTGTTCTAACATGAATTCTTTTATAACATCTTCATCTTCATCATTTAAGATTTCACATAATGGTTTTTCATCGCATATAAAATTAGAAAAGAATGAATTTATCTCTGAGAATTCATTTTTAATCATTCTAGAAACTTTGTTACAAACCATTTCTTTATTATCTATATGATTTTCTAACCTAATTCTTAGAATCGCATATTTAATTGATTGACTTAAACCATTAAAGCTTCTTCTTATAATAACTTGACCCTGAGAAGTATCAATAGTTCTATCTGATACACCTTCAAAATATTCCTGAGTTTTAGTAGCTGCTGTATGTATGATATCTACCTTTTTTGTGAGTACAAATATTTGATATACAAATAATAATACTATCACAATCATAAAAATCATGAATACAGAGAATACCATTTTTAATGCACCATAATTGGCAGTAGCTTCTGCTAGTTTAACTGATGATTCAGTTATTTGGCCTACAGCTTTATTTAGACCATCTGAGTTGAGGGTTTGCAATAATAAATATAAAATCATAATAATTCATTAAAAAAGTTTAATTTTCAGGAATATTTCCACCAGATTGTGGTAAAGTTATATCAGCTTTAGTATTAATTTGTGGTATATTAGCAGGTTCTATTGGTATTATAGTTGTATAATATGGATTATTACCATAATCATCTGGAGTATGTGTATCTGGTATTTCTATTTCAGTAGGATTACCATCTTCATCTAAATGAAATTGTACATGTACTGGTAAATATTTATTTATTAATTTATAGAAAGCTAATTTTACTTGTTCTAATTTATCAGTATCATATATGGGTAAACCTTCATCATCATCATAACCCTTTATAAATAATTTTTCATACATACCTTCTGGTATTATTACTTTTAATTTAATAAAGGTACATGATTCACAAAAACCTTGTCTAAATCCACCACATACATCTTCTCCAGAATCCTGAAAATATCTTGCTACATCATCCTCAGAATCTGAATCCCTATATGTAGCTACTACTATATTATCTTCCAATGAAGAAGATAATATCTGTTCACTTAATGGTACAGATTTTATTCTTCTTGATAATAATCTTGTTTCTGGATTATCTTGTTGGGTTTGATCATCACTTAGAGATAATTCAAATTTTACACCATAGAATCTGCCAAGAATATTATAAAAATCATCAGTACATCTTATTTTATAAAGAGCTATGGCATATTTTAAAATATTTCTAGTATTAGCTTTTGGAAAACCCTCAGAAGAATTAAACCAAATTTCAGCATTTTCTTTTGTATAAGGAGTATTATCTGTTAATACCCCATAAGCATAAGGTATATAATCGAAATATTCCCAGAAATAATTTAAGAATATATCTGGAGTTTTATCTATATCCAGAATATCCATGAAATTGTCTATATCTGGTATTACTTCTTTATCTAAGTATTCTGAACATACATCTATAAATCTTTCCAGGATACCTTTTCCCTTATCATCACCCTCTAATACTTTATAAGTATCATATTGCTTATAATAATAAGGAAACATATGCTTAAATACATAATCCTTAAATTTAAACTGTTTCATGAGGTATTACAGTTATAGATGAATTAATGAATATAGGTATCTCGTATTGGTTTGGTGTTAAATCCCTATTTGGTTGTTGCAAAGTAAATATATAATAAGAATTTTCAGGATACCCATTCTGATTTACATTTAGAGTTATTTGGAGATTTGGGTTAGACATTTTATCTTTAAATGTACATGAATTATTAAATGATACTGGACCTGTTGCTATCATTTTATCATCACCAAGATATATATCATAAACACCACTAGAAGCACTGGTATTACCCATTTGTATTTTTATACTAACAATCTTATTATCATCTGTGTAATCCCAAATATCCATATTAAAATAGGATAATGATAATTCTGGGATTACATCTTCTTCACCTTCAGCGATTTCATCATTATGTGGATATGGATAACCCATTAAAAATAAATTATCTATATTTACATAATCTACCATAGTTTGATTATCTATCAAAGCATATATATCTGATAACCTTACTACTTTATTAATATCTGAATTTCTTCTATTATAAGCATTCAATAATGCTGTTTTAACTTGTTCAGTTATATCTTGAGCACTAAATGATTTTTTACCATATACATTACATATTATATAAATTGTAGCTTGTTTAACTGAATAAACCTCTATACTAGTAGTTATTACTTTAGATCTTGATAATTTAGCTTTTACTTGATTTAAAAGATTCTGTGAAGCTATAATACCATTATCTGGTGTAATATATATTTCTACATATTTACCACAATTATAATTTACATAAGCTTTATCTACACCAGGTTGTAATCTAGCTAAAGCTTCAAAATCTTCTTTAGTTATAGCTACACCTAAAGTTTTTATTGATAATGGAATATGAGCTTTTAAAGTATCAAAATCCTCATAATCAGAACCACCAGCTGCTGGGTATATATTAGTTACCTGAATATCATCATATATATCTAAATATTTCTGTGGTACTTGAGTAAATGAACCAGAATCTAGATTTCCCAAATTACCATAAGTAAGATAATAAGTTCCTTCTACTTTACCATTTAAATCAGGTTTCATACCAAATTGACCATCACCAAAAATAATATAAGGTTTTAAATCTTGATCTAACTCAATCTTATAAACCTTATCTATTGGAGAAGCATAAGCAAAAGTATCAACTAAGGTCCATGGTTCTTGATCTATATATAATACCATACTACCCTCCATATATTTTTTATCAGTTGGTAAATCTGGTAAATATATTTTTATATCTTTAGAAGTTATTTGACCAAGTGATATTCTATTTGGTTCTCCAACTAATTCCTTTTGTACTACACTTACTATAACAGAATTATTTCCAGTTTCCCAAGTAGTAGTATTACTAGTTAACCATTGTTTACCATCATCTGAAGTAAAAACTGTATTGGCCTCTATATCTATATTTGAATCTACTATAGCACCATCACTTCTATATAAAGTTAAATCTACCATAGCAGGATTAGCACTCTTAATATGATAATCCACTAATTTAGCATGATTATATACTGATGAATACCTTCTAGCTGTGGGTAAAAAAGCTTCTCTAGCCATATTATCTATATAATAATGTATTACTTCTGCTATAGCTGAAAATATGGATACAATAATTATAAAGATATTACCTTCACTAAAATCAGTCATTTCAGGAATTTTATTTCTAAGAGTAGAAATTATTTTGGTCTTAATACTATTAAAAGACCTCTGATAAGGTGTTAACCATTCGTTGCTAGTAGCCATAATATTTTATATTGTATATTGAAAATTGAGTTCTTCTACTGATTTGCTATTATCTACCATGAAATGTAGCTTTATATATAATTTATCAGATTCTCTTTGTACAAATGTATCTAGAGCTTTAATTCTTGGTTCCCAATTACTTATACCAGTTTTAATAAAGTCTCTTACTAGGAAAGCTAATACTTGGGTATTAGGTTCTTCTATACATTCCCAAGTTCTTGAACCAAAATATTCTTGCCTGAATCTTTGGCCAATCTGATAAGTAAGGATAGCTATTATATTTTGTTTTATTAGTTTTATATCCCCATATAGCATATACCAACCAATTTTATCCACCATTACCATGGTGCCATCTTCATTATATTCTGGTTTATACATTAAGTTGTCATCTTTATCAACTTTTTGTATTGTTTCACCAGTAGTTTCATCTGTATAAGTATCTGGTACCATTTTAGGTACTTGTTGTGGTTTATTATCACTACCAAGAAAGGTAGTTAATTGAATTGGAAAATAAGCTCCTGAACCAATTGAGTTGAGTTGTTGTAAATTCATAGCCTTTAATTTTTTATAATGGTATTACACTTAATGCTGTTGAAGCAGTATTTACTAAAGATGATAGTGAATTAATAATATCCACTGGACCACCACTAGTAAATCCAAAAGCCAATATAATAGTTTGAAGTTGACTTAATTGACCTGCTGCTGAATCTATATTAGCTTTAGCCATACTAACTGCTTGTTGTAAACTTACTAATGTTGCTGCAGAAGCAATTGGTGCCATGGGATCTGGTGTAGAAATTATTGCCGATATCTGTCCAGGCCATACTTTTGCAGCAGTAATAACATTATCAGCAGTAGTTTTTATACCTTTATATAGAGCCTCAGCTTCAGCTATTTTTTGATTTAACATATCCATAGCTGCTTCTTTCATACTGTTCAAAAATTCCTGTCTTTTTTCAGGAGTCAATGAATCCAAATATGGGCCAAATTTATTTTCTATTATCTGATCTACTGTTATTCCTAAAGCCATAGTTTAATGTGTAAATTTTTTATCCTCTATTAATGGTAAATCAGTAGCCATCCACTGAGCTAAATTTTGACCAGACATAGCTACTGCTAAATCTTTGGATAAAGCCTGAATAAGAGTATTGAATTGTTCAATATTTAATACTCCACCATTATTACCACCATTAACTTTAACTATATCACCATCAATGTAAATTGATTTACTACCATCATCACCATTTATAGTTATCTCTGAAGATTCTTTATTTATATGTATTTTAGTTCCTCCAGTAATTTCTACATCTATAGAAGTATTAATTTTAAGGTATAATTCACCATCAACCTCTTTGAGATATATTTTATTACCCTTTGGAGTTATTATACCAAGAGTGTCAGTATCTTTTAATTCTTCTGGACATTCATTTTCACCCCAACCAATATAAGACCATACAGGTCTTAATGGATCACCATTTTCAAATTCCACCCAAACTATATCACCTGGTTTTGGTGTTAAATATTTGTATCCATGATTTACACCACCACCTATGGAATTTTTAGGTTTAGCCCAAGCTTGAACTCCATCATGAATAGAAGGTATCATTACTTCTATATCACCTAAATTTTCTGGATCCTGATTATCTAATACTACTGCTCTATAAGTAGAATAATATCTACCTATAAACTCTAAGCCATATCTTTGAATTAATTCTGGTAATGTCATAATATTTAATAATTAAATCCTGCAACAAATTCTGGATTACCAGACATATCTGAATTAGCTTTATAAACTTTATAAGAATTTTGCTCTCTTTGAACAAAGTATGAAGTTTCCTTGTTTAACATATTCTGTTCTTTAGCAAATTCAATAGCATCTTCTCTAGCTTTCATAGCTCCACTATCAATAAATTCTTTAGCTTCAGCACTAAATTTCTTTAACATAGATGCTGGAACTCTAGTAGCTCTTATTATACTTTTTGACATAGTCAATGTTCTAGGAACAAATTCTATATCACAAGTATAACCATTCATACTATCAAATTTATGTGTTACCTTTTTAGTATACCATATACCAGAATATTTGGAAGATACATTTTGAATCTGTATATTTATAGATGATCTTAAACTTGGATCACCAACTACTGTAGCTGTAGCTTTAACTTGATTACTTATGGTTTCTTCTATATCATTCCCCAATTTTAAATCAGAAGAAGTATCCATATTAGCTAAAGCTCTATGACCATTAATTGGGATTTCTAATTCCAATTCTTCTTCTATTAATACCCTCCTTTTATTCCATTCTTGAGCATATCCTTGATACCATTGACCAGTTCTCTCTTCAACAGTTTCTTTAGCTAATATTTGAAATTTACCACTAGCTACCATATAATTATATGCTTCAGTCCAACTTTGAAATTCCCTAGTATTATTAGAATCACCAAATGTATTAGTCTGAGTATCATAATTATATGGATTTACCCACTGTCTTACTTTTACTTTTCTTTTAATTATATTAACAGCTAGATTATTCATATCATGAAGTGATCTAGCATATTCTTGAGGATTAGTCACATTCTTATATGAATCAAATGTCTTTTGCATATCAAGAAAAAACTTTCTATAGTCTTCTTCAGTTAAACCATGAGTTAAAGCTTCATTCTGATAATAAGACATTGCATCTTCCTTTGAAGAAAAGGTTTTTACATCTGATGTACTGTCCTGTTTTGATTCTTGTGTTTCCCAGAATTCCTTGTAATTCTTTTTTACACTAGGTAAAGTACTTTGTAATAAACCTCTATATCCTTCCTCAAGTTTAATATTATCACCTGGTTTATTTCTTATGGTAGAAAAAGGTTCTTGATTATAACCCCAATTTCTAATATTATTATCCTGGCCATTACCATATATAAGATTACCACCTTGATAACCTTGTATACCTTTTAACCAATATTTTGGAAATATAAAATGACCATCAATATTACCTTCAGTATCATCTATACCAAATTGAGTTAATGTAGTTTTAACTTCTTTAGTTTTTGGGTCTATACCAGAAGTTTTACCTAATTCAACAGAATTTTTGGTATATTTGGAATTAACTGAAAAACTTAATAGTTCACCATTGCCATTAGCATAAGTATATACTTTTACTACTGGATAGTTTCTTCTCTGTGGGTGTAATATCACTTTACCATCTTCACTATCAGCTATTAGTGGTCCTTGTCCTTTTACATTACCAGCTCTTGCTAAATCTTTTATTTGCCCCCAACGATTATTTCTAGTACCCTCAAATACCAATACATTTGATTTCTTTTTGTTTGGTATAGCTACCTTCATGAAATATTCTGGATAAGCTTCTTGTAATTGGTTTAATTCTTGAGTTTGTTCCTCGGTTAAATTTTTAGCATTAATTAATTTTACTTGTGAAGATATTAAACCATTATCAGTATAAGGTACTACTGATGGCCCATCAAAGATTACTGATGTTGGTGAAGGATAAGGTGCTATGGTATTCTTACTTTGTTTATCTAATTTTATTGCCATAATAAATAAGAATTATGGGTTTGGATAATTTTCTGGTGTACCACCAAGATTTATCATATAGTATTTTTCAAAATCAATAGCATATTCATTACTTGTAGCTATCCACATATCATTACCAATACCTTTAGCAATATTAGATATTGAAGTTACTAAATCCTTACCACCATAATATGTTGGTGGCATAGTTTTTAATAATACTGTTGAATCTGAAAATTTTATAGTAACTTTTACACCATTTTGGGTAAATGTACAAGAATTGTCCATTATCATCATAATTTTTAATGGACTACATAAAGGACCAACTTTATCTGAATTTGGGAATATATAACCCCATTGTAATTTGATTGGCATCCTATACTGAAGTTGTGGTAAACTTACTATTTCAGGATTATCAGTTTCTATAATAAACTGACCTTCATCTGGTTCACCTTCTATATAAGTATACTCAAATGATGAAACATACATACCTAAAGGAGTATCACCCTTAGCAGGATCTGTTATTGGATAACCCCTAACATCATATATACCTAAATAAGGTGTTCCCATACCTTCAAATAATATGGGTTCACTATCTGATTTAAATTCTGGATTTTTTGTATTGCTTGTCATAATTTTATGGTATTATGATTTCCATATCTTTTTCAAGTTCAGCAAAAGGATTAAATATTTCATTTACATCAGCCAATAATGACCAATATCCTGAATCACCATAATATTTATAAGCTATACCTTGTAAAGTTTCACCTTCTAATACTGTATGTACAGTTACTAATTGTTGATTCACTTGATAAGTAGGTATTCTTTCTAATGATATATCACCATTTTCATATGATATAATATAACCATTAGTATAGGGGTCTATTATATTTGCCATTGTGAAAATCTCCTATATAATTACTTTGTTTAATGAACTAGAAATATCCATTGGTTCAGTAACTAAATTATTATTACTTTGTTGAATTGTGTCTGGATTATCTACATCACCCAATTCTATACCTTTAGTTCTTAACAAAGCACTAATACTATATATTTCAGCATGACTTATATTATGTGATGAAACTTTTTTAAAAGTTAAAGTTTGGGTAGCACAATTTGGATATAATTTTAAATCAGTTATACTAGGGATATCAGAAGTATCTCTTTCCCCATTTTCTTTATGGCTTAATCTTCTAGACCTAGTAGCATTTTGAAAATGCGTAAGAGAATATGGTGCTGATTCTAGAATAAAATTATCATCTTCAAATAAATTACTACCACCCCAAATAATATTTAATACTGGTGGTGATGAAGTATAACCATCAGCTTTAGTCCATGCTTCTAATAATCTACATTTGTGAATTACTTCATCCCTGTAAATTTTATCTGAAGCATACCATGATATTTCAAAACTAATTGTATCAGAACCACCAGTATACATCATAAATGGGTTATTTCTACCCATTGAACTAATTGAAGCCCAAGTTGATTGTGGTTCTATATTTAATGTATCGGGTCTATTTTGTAAATAAATTTTTGATACTGGTGAAGTAGCTTTATTAATGATAATAATTTGATTATTATTATTGATATTAGCTTCTAACATTTGGTTATTCCATTCATTACTAGCTTTGATGTTATTTTGTGTATAATCCACTTTTCTAGTCATAACCAGTATCTCTTGACCTTGATAACCTTGGGATTGGTATCTCTTTTTATCTCTAGTCCAACCATTATCACCTACACCTTCTTTCTGAGCTTGTGAATATGATTGTCTGTATGCATAATGTTTATTATAATCATCATATTTAGAGCCCCTATATCCTAATAAATTACTGGTATCTTCAGCTTTAGGCATAGGAGAAATAGTTCTATTTAATAAAATTCTACCTCTCCATAATTTATTTACGGGACTAGTAGCTAATTGACTTAAAACATTATTATTACCAAGTATATCTGTATATAATTTAGTAGCTTTACCACCGATTTCTCCTAAAATAGTTGCCATGATTATAAATTATTTGATTCCAGTATTTAAATTTACATCTTCTTGGTTGTTATCTATGGTTTCTTGTATAGCTTTCTTACCATCAACATTAAGAGTAATATTGATTGGTTTACCATTATTCTTGTCCAACATAGTAGCCCAAAATCTAATAGCATCTATTAAATCCTGAGTTGTGGGTTGGTTATTTTGTTTGGTTAACCTAGCAGCTTCAGCTTCAGTTTTTAAACTATCATATCTTTTAGTTAAATTACTAGTAGCTTCAGTATTTCTAGTAGTTTCTTCTTTATTACCTCTAATAGCTCCAATTAATGAAGGTATTAAAGAAGCTATAGTTATAATAGCAAATCCCCAAGGACCACCAAGAAAGCCCAATAAACCTTTACCCATAGAAAGTATACCTTTACCAATTCTTCCAGCAGTACTACTAATATTAGGTTTGGGTCTACCAGTTAATGCTCTTTCTATATCAGCTGAGGTTGCAGAACTTAATCTTCTTTGAGCTTCAGTCTTTTTAATAAATTTACCAGTAGTTTCATCTCTATATCTACCATTTCTAGTTTTTGATACACCAGCTACTACAGCTCCACCTGATAAAGCAGCTTGAGCTGAAGCTAATACTCCATCTGCTGCTATACCACCTCTTCTTTGTTTAATTAATGCTTTTTCTATAGCCATATATCTGGTAGCATCCATTGCTGCTCCTCTCCAACCACCTCTTAATATAGCAAAGAAATTAGCCATAGAAATTTGGGAATCATTCCTTAATAATTTTATACTTGCCCAAAATTTTATTATTCTAGGAAATACCACTCCAGCTAATACACCTAAAGTAGTAAACCCTGCTATAAATGTACCTAATACTGGAGTAGCTAAAATATTTCTTAGTATTCCCATTACATAACCAACAGCATCAAATATTGGGCCCAATACTGGAGTAACTGAAGTTGCAAATGTAGTAGCTAAGTTTTCAAAAGAGTTAACCATAGCATCTAATCGTCCAGCTAATGATGACATTCTTTTATCCATCATTTCGGAAGCTGTACCACTAGATTCATTTTGAATCTTATTTAAGAGTTCCCTATAACCTTCAAGATCATTCATCATAGCAACAGCAGCCCTCATACCACGAACACCAAATATTTGATTCATTATGAGATTCCGTTGACTAGCATTCATATCTTGAGTAGCTATTTTTATTTTTTCTAGAGCATCACCTAAATCAATAATACTACCAGTAGTATCTAGGAAATCCTCAGGTGATAAACCAATAGATGCTAAAGCTTTACCTCCTTTGAAATTTGGGTCAGCTATAGATTTATTTAAATATCTAGCCATATTAGAAATTGCAGTACCAGCCATTGAAGCCTGTATACCAGCATTTCCTAAAGTACCAATCATTGCCATGGTTTGTGGTAAAGTTTGATTCAAAGTTACCATATCAGCACCAGCATATTTGATTGATTCAGCTAAGTCAGTCATTGATATATTAGCAGATAAAGCAGCTTTGGTCATCTGATCACCAACTACTACTGAAGCTCGTTCACCTTCTTGTCTGAAGGTTCTCATAACATTAGTAATAATATCAGCAGCTCCTCCTTTACCACCAATTTCCATACCAGAAGCACCTGCTACCATTACAGCCCCTCTGATCATTTGTGTTACTTCATTAAAATCATTACCAGCCATAGCTAGGTATTTCATTCCAGAAGCAATTTCTTGAGAATTAAACATACTTTCCAAACCTAAGGTTTGTGCTATATCACTTAATTCTCTCATTTGTGATTCGGTAGCTTGTGTAATAGCTCCTACTGTAGTCATAGTATCTATAAACTCAGCACCAGCTACTACTGAAGCACTTAAAACACTAAATGCATTATCAGCTATAGACATCATAGTATTAGCTACACCTATACCAGCATTTAAATTAGCATCAACTGCCATTTTAGCATCATTATGTAATTTTCTGATGGTATTTGAAGCTTCTCTAGCTTGGTTGGAAAATCTATCCTGTAATACAAGAGCTATACCTATTTCTAAAGATGAACCTGGGCTACCACTTGTAAATGCCATATCAATGTTTATTTAAATTTTTATCTATTTCTTTATAATATTCTGAAGCTATATTAGCTAATTTTAACCTCTTTCTAAATGGGAGTTTAGCTAAAGTAAGGTAATCTATGTTTATCTTAGCTTGTTGAAGATAAACAAATTCTCTTTCTAAATCTCCCCCGGATAGAAAAAATCTTTTATAGCTACTATACTTATTTCTTCTACCATAGAATTACTTGGATTTTCTATAGTGGTTGTTCCAGTAAATACGGGATCTATAGATAATATATGTTTCTTTATTTCTAACATTTCCCTTACTGAAAACATTCTGAATGAAGTTACTTTGTCCCATTTACCATCTACATTTAGACAAAGATTCCTAGCTACATATTCTTGATTTTTAGTCCTCTTTTCTAATGGTAAATTTAATACATAAGCTTCACCTACTGCATTTAATAAATCAAATTTTAATTCCTTACCAGTGCTAAGTTTAATTGGTATATCAGTACTTAATTTACCTTCAGGATAATAAGGAATAGCATTGGGTTTAGTTAATAATTCTTCTTCTGTGGGTTCTTTTGAATAGTCAAAGAGGAATTCATTTAGATCTTGGGAATAATTTACTATACCACCATTCTCTTTGCCCCAATCATGTTGAAATTCAATTTCATTGCCCAATGAATGAATACGTGAATTAAATAATATACAATATTTATCTAATGCTGGTAATCTGTGAGCTTGTTCAACAGTTAACTTACCATTTGAAGTTCTATCTGTTGATACTACTATACCAGAAACAAATCTTGATATATTTAATAAACTTTGAGCTTCTACAGGATTAGATAATATATCATCATCTTCACCATTTTGTTCTCTGATTGTATACTTAAAACCAGAAGGAGCAGTAAACTCCAATAAATAAGAATTAATTTCTTGTTCCATAATGTTGAGTTAGTTTATTAGGTTTATAAAAAAACAAAAGGGAACCCATTTCTGAATTCCCTGTTGCCAATAACAATAACAAATTAAAGTTTTTCAACTGTACCTACTGAGAATTCTATTTCTTCTATGGTGTTATCAGAACTCATCCTATCAAGATCTTGACCATTTAATCTTGTTGGCCAAACTTCTTCACATATCCACGAATTCAAGATTGATACACCATCTTCAGCTAGTTCATTTATTTGTACAGTTTCCCAATACTGAGAAGGTGTTAGACCACCACCTAATAGCATATCTTGTACTGACATAAGCCAATCCCATAACCAAGTATCAGAACCAGAAGTAGTTTCAAGTTTAGAAACAGTTAAAGTACCCACTGATACTCTACCAGCAGTTTTTACACTTCTATTTACATCACCATGTTCTACTTCTTCTACACTAACCTCAGGAATAGTTGCTTTTTGAAATAGATAAGCATTTATTGGGTGTTTAGTAAATATTATTTGGAAAAGGAAAGTTTTCCTTGGGTTTTTTATCTTTGCTCCCATAATATCTAATTTTATTTATAAATTTTCGGTATTAATTGAAATATCTTGAGTAGCAGAATCAATAATAACATCCACTGTAATTTCCTGTAAAGGAACAATATCTTTGTATTTTAATACCAAATGATATTTACCTTGTCTTACATCAGCTTCATTATTTACCTGAAGATCATCATAAGAAGTAGCATATTGATCACCAATCCATTCATATGATGTTATGGCCTGATTATCTACTAAGTCATCCATAATTACTCTACCTTCTAGATAAATATTTTTCCAAGTAACCCAATTATTTGGTTCTTCTATATATCTTTCTAGAATTGGCCTTAGATTTTTCTTAATGTATAAGTTTAATCTAACTATAGAAAGGAATTTTTCTGAATCAGATTTTGGATTAGAAGTAAACCCATGCCATAACATAGTTCTTTTACCCTGAGTACTTGTATCTTTGATTACAAAAAGATTACAGTACCATTCAGCTAATTCCTGTAATTCTTCTATCATACCAGGACCACCAAGATTATCAGTTACAGGACCAAGTGCATCTGGAATTATACCTCTATTCATACCAGAGAATGATCTATAAGGCCCATAATTACTTGCTGATGAATCACCTAACCCAATTACTGAACCAAGTACATCACAATTCTGTAAAGAACCATTAGCATCATAATATTTAATACCACCAGCATAATAACAAATATTTTTAGCCTGACCTACTGTTGGTATTAAAGTTTTAAGTGAACTTACAATTTCTGGCTGTTGCTGAGCTTCAAATGTACCTGCTTTATATTTTGGAACCTCTACATATAAAACAATTTCAAATTTAGCTTTTACATCATCAGCAATTTGTTTATAAGCTTCAGTATAATCATTTTTTATATGTTGGTGAACATGAGATAATATCAATTGATACCCATCATTATATCCCCTAATTGCATTATAAGCATCAACCCAAGTAGATACATCTGAATCACCACCATTTTCACCCTCATTAATTATAACATAAGAAGGAGTATCACCTAATTTATCATTAGTATGTTTTTCCCAAGAATCAGTTTCATAGGTATAAAAAGGAGCTACAATATAACCATTCCAATTTTGACATGAAATTAGATAATTAATTACACCATTAATACCTTGTTCTTTTAATTTACTTAACATAGTATCAGTACTATCAATACCAGTACCTGAAGAATTAGTAGCAGAACCTTCTAGATTTACTGATAATTCAAGATTTGGTGCATTATTTACAAAATCCTGAAATACTGATGGTTCTATAAAAGGTGTTTGCCCTTCACCAGCACTAGAAAATATTAAGTTATTAGCTAATATATTTTCTGTTGGTATATTTATTACTGTACTAGAATCTTCACCAGATTTATTATAAGCTGTAAATTGTTGTAAATAATACTTATTTGATGGAGAAGAAGCTTTATATAATTTTAAATAAAAGTTTCTGTTTAAACCATAACCAGTATTATCTACAATAGCAGATCCAGCTTCCTTAGTTTTTATATTTATACCTATAGTATAAGTTTGAGTAGTATCATCTGGATTATTTAATATAATCTGGAAAGTATAAGCTCCATCTACTGAAGGTGAATCACCAAATAGATTTATTACTTTACCTGTACCTTGTAATACTTCACCAGAACCAGCCACCCTTGATATCCTTAGTTTTGAACCCAGTTCAAAAGCTTTTTTAATATTAGATATAGAGCCATCTGGAACTATTTCATCACCATAAATTTCTTGAAATTTATTCCAAGAACCAATTATTTCATCGGGTTTATTAAATTGACCCTTTGTTGTACGAGCTAATACATGAGATACCCCTAACAGTGGTACACTTGCTTGTACATTCCTATTTTCAAAATTGAAATTAATACTTGGAGTGTTAGGCATAATTTTATTGTTTTTGATAAGTGTTATATTTTGTTACAATGATTATTCTTTTTCAGGAACTTCCAACAATGTATAACCATAATTTTCTAGTAATACATCTATTGTAGTTATGGGTACAAAATCAACTTCACCAGGAATTTCTTCTAGAATACAATCCATTACTTGAAATTGGTAAATTTTTTCCAACAACCCCATATCTAAATTTGGTATATCAAAGAAATTTACCAATTCAATAAATATATTTCCTGTAAATAAAAAACTATCTTCTGTATATGGTTTTATATACCCTCTTTGTGGAATTGCATAAAACATTATTTGGTGTAACAATCTCAAATCTTCCTGAGTTCCTGCTACTAGATGAATATCAATATACTGATCAATGGTTTCATATGGATATTCAGTTGCTGTAAAACCAATACCTTCTTCTTTGGTTATCAATTCTCTTGGTAGCCCAATAGAACCAGGATAAAAACCTCTAGCATTAACTACTATTCTTGGTGTTTCTTTTTTATCTTTTGATTGATTATTACCTGTACCAAATACTTGAACAAATTTTTTTAGTTTAGATATGGCTTCCTTGAATTTCTTTGAATTTTCTGCATTTATAGGAAGAAAATCTTCTGGATTTACTGAATAACCAAGTTTAACAGCAACTCCTAATAAGGCAGAATATATTGACCTTTCTATAATTTCTTGTGAATTTACCATTTTACTTGATTAGCTTTTATTCCAAAATCTTTTAATAATTGACTCCTTATACCTTTAATTATTTCTTTTCTTAAACCTTCTCTACCTCCTACTGATTTAAATGAGGGTGCCCATAAAGGTCTAGCAGGAATATTACCACTATTTTTTCCACCTCCTTTACCACCAGTACCAAACTCTAAAATCTTGGCTAATTCATTTAAAGTTATACCTCCTTGTGAGGATCTTTTTTGTGATATTGGCAAACCAATTATAGTTCTTGATTTATATTTATGTATACCAACTGCTCTATAATATAAACCAGTTAAATAATATAATGGGTGTTCACCATATCTTTGTTTGGTAAAATAAGACATTTCTTCCCATCTTATACCCGATCCCTTAGGAGGAGTACCGGTTCTTATAGAATTTTGTATTATTCTTAATAATCTATTAGCAAATATTCTAGTGGAATAATCATAACCTTTTTGTATTGAAGGTCCAAGTTTATCTGTTAATGCAGTTACCTTCTCCCATTTACCAAATAACTTTACTTGTAATTGTAATTGATTGGGAGAAGGTAAAGTTACATTAACTTTTTTGGACATAATTATGAATTTACTATACCTGATTGTTTAAAATAATAACCCATATTACAAATGGCTATTTTATTTGTACCATCAGTTACAAATTTAAAACATAATATAGCATAAGTATCAGTATTAGTAGTTGGTGGTATAAATTCACTACCAACCATATTACTTGAATTCATTACATTTATAGCTGAAGTATATTTTATACTTACACCATAATTATCAACATCTATGGGGTAAATTAATATTAATTCATCATTTTTTGTTGACAATGAATCAACATCTATTATAAATGTAACATTTGATAATGTTGTTGGTGCCCCAAGATACTCAACTATGGTATTGGGACTAACTTCTATATTAGTAGGAGTATTTACACTTTCTTTTCTTATATACTCTTTCAAAGCATTCTGGTAGTTTCCTTCTATTTGTGAAATATCATTTTCAATATTCCCAATACTAGAATTAATACTACCAATACTAGAATTAATACTACCAATACTAGAATTAGTTTGGGTAATAAAACTATTTAAAGTTTTATTTTGAACATAAGAACCTATCTGGTTTAATTCTATTCTTTCTTTTGAACTAACTTGGAATGATTCTTGTCCAGATATTTGTTCATCTTTTCTTTTTGCTAAAGATGTTATATCTACAAATGTTGTTGCCATTTTTTAATTATCATTTAAAGATTTGAATTTAAACCTTAACCAAGCAGTAAAATACCCAGCCAACAAAGAAGCTATTGCCCATATACCTAATAATACTGATTCCCATATGGGTAAATATTTCCATAAAAAAGCCAGTATTACAAATAATGCACCAAAATAGGCTATCAAAGTTATGCCTATAATATTATTTACATTTTTCATTTTTGTACTTATTTAGAACTATATTCTGCAGCATTAACCAAATAAATATAATCACCATATACATTTGGGGTATCAGTAGAACAAATTGCTTGAATACATACTACTACCAAACTACCTGAAGTGGGATTTAAACTTTTAGCTGATTCATGATATAATATTTGACCACCTTGGCTATCAATTACCGTTAAAGTCCTAATATTACTTTGAAATATTGCTATTGCAGTAGAATTATTATCAGCAAAAGTACTACCATCCAAATTCAGTACAAAACTACTAGTATTAGTTTTTGCAAAATATAAAACATCTCCACCATTTACATTAGAACCAGAATTATTAGCATTTACATACATAAAATTACTGTTTCTTAAAAATGCATTGGTATTGATAAAATAATTTTTAATGTAATCTCTTATATGAGCTATTGTGGTATATTCTAATTCTGATACCTGTAATTTTTCATTACCAGATAGGATATTTTTATCGTTTAATGAATTTATATCTACAAATTCTGCCATGGGTTTATTTTTTAATATGTTATTGTTATTCTATTAAGAATGATGCTATTATTCCACCATTGTAGTAAGCTCTCTTATTATTATAAAGACCAACTCTAACATTTAAATAAGCTAATTGAATAGTATTTATTACATAAAGATCATCTCTATAATGCATTTCTATTGAACCAGATCTACTACTACCCAAATTTTCTGGCCATTTAAATGAAGCACTATTTTCGGTTAGATCAGCAATTTTATATAAACTATTATCAGCTGAAACAACATCCCAAGTAACAGGATATACATTGGTATCTTCAATTGGTGCTAATGATGTAACTTCACCAGAAGTATAACTATATGAAGCATATGCAACAGCTATAATAGTTATATCACCATCTGCTGGCATATTACTAATAGCACCACCTAATGGGAATAAAGTAGTTTTTATTTTTAGAGAATTTAATGATTGTACATTAGCTTGTTGTTTAAAAGTTATGTCTGCTGAACCATAGGTAGTAGTAGCTCTTATAGTTACTGATCTTTCTAATGTAACTGTAGTACCTGTATTGGCTGCTTGAACTATAGTATTACCTTTAACTTCTGATGGTAAAAATGATACCCAATCAGAACCTGAACTTACTGGTTCATAAACTGGATTATCTACTTTTCTTGAACTTGAATATTTACCATTAATAAAAATATCCACATAAGTACCTATTTCAACAGTACCTCCTGAAGCATTAAATTCAGTAAATTCACTTGGATTGATAGTTAAAATATATACTTCATATGAATATGAAGCTTCTAATTGAGTTACACCCAATATAGCTTGGGATTGTTCACCTATGGTTAAACCAGGAGCTGTAGTTCTAAAAACCAAAGTTTTAGTTCTACTCTGTTCATTTAAATTAGCATCTGAACCAAGGTATACTACTTGACTAGAAGTATCAGGTTTTATATAAGCATATATATTATTATTTGTACCATCTTCCCAAGGAATACTTATTTTAGTATAGCCTTCAAGATTAATATCAGCCATTTCTGAATTTAGTATTACCTTGTTTTTATCCATAGAAATTTGGTTTTAAATAGAATTTCCAGCTTTAACATTATTATATATAGAAGTAGTATCTACAAAAGTAGCAACTACTAAATTATTTACTTGCTGAGTAATGTGTAAATATACTGAAGCTTGGGTATTTTGTGTTTCATCATCAGTAGCACCTTTAAAAACTAATGTTTTAGTTCTTACTATATTAGATGAATTTTTATCTGATGATATAGTTATGGTACCAGTAGATATTACATATGAAAAATTCAAATAAAAATTATCTGCTGTACCATCTTCCCAAGGAATACTTACAAATTGGTTAGTATCTTGTTTGGATTCTGGCATGGTTAAATAGATTTTTATTAAACAAATAAACCTGGAGCATTAATTACTCCAGGTTCTTGTAATGAAATTTTTACTGAGCAGAAACAGTAAATGTAGTATTGGTAGTAACTTGTACATTTACCTCTGAACCATCTTGTGGAACATCGATAGAAGTAGGAGAAACTTCCAATGTAGGATCACCAGCAGTCTGATTAAGTGTAATTGTTGCTGTAACTGAAGTAGTAGCACCTTTTACTGTAATCTGTTGAGTTTTAGCTTCAATAGTTTCATTTGCATTTGCTGACAAAGTCAATTCAAAAGCATATTGAGCTGTTGCTCCTGGGTCACCATCAATTTCTTGACCATTGGTAGCATCTGAACCATTAGCTTGATATGTAATAGAAGTGATATCTGCTGTGATAATATCACCTGAACCTTTTGTAAAGGTCAAAGAAGCAGAGTTTGATTTACCAGTGATTTTAATACTACCACCGGTTTTATCAACTGCTTGAGTAGAACCATTATCAAAAGTTACAAACTCAGCTTTTGGTAAATGATTAGCTGTAAAAGTTTTGTTTTCACTTACTCCTGGAGCAGTTACAACAAAAGTTGCTGTTTGTTTAACACGGTTACCCTTATTAGGGGTTTGTGCTTTCACTGTTAATTGGGTATCGCCTGAACCAGAATTTGGGGTTACAAGAATACCATTCTTAATAACATCTGTCATTTTGTTTTTTTTTGGTTAAAAACTAGGTTTATTCTATATTAAAAGTTGTATTTGTAAATACCATGTTTGTATCTTCCCAGTTATTCATCTCTGATAAGTCTATATTATATTTTTCCAATGATAAACTTGGATCTTCCTGTGAAGTAGACCAAACTATATTACCATTAAATAATACTCGATGTATATTCCTACCATTAAAGGATATTTTCTTTATATTCCTACCATTAAATGTTAATACTGGGTTTGCCATAACTTATTTATTTTACTTGAATACCATAAACTTGATTAGATATTATTTTACCACCATCTAGTGATATAATTTTAAAATCAATTTCATAATATCCAGAATTTTTAAATACCAATTTACAAGGTATTTGTTTTATACTTTTTCCATCAATACTAAAACCAACTGTAGAAGGCCCATAATATTGACTATTAGTAGCATTAAATTCTTCTTCTCCAATTGAAACTATTAATAATTCATTTGATAATTTATTTATTAATAATAACCTTACCCTATCTAATGAAGTACTTTGATAATTTTCTAGAGTAATATTACAATTAACTTCAGTATTTATATCTGGATTTAAATTATCAACCTCTACGAATATACCAATTGTATTTGTTACTGATTTGGCAAGAGACATTAAATTTGCTGGTTCATATTCAAAATATAATATATTATCTTGTTTTGAAGGAGCAGATTCAGTAACTACTATAGTTCTTACCATATCAGATTGTACACCTTCAAATATTCTCCATTTACCAGTTGAATCATCTACTGTATTAGTAGAAAGAAACTTATATACTAAACTAGTCTCTTTACAAAATGAAAGATGTCCTTCATTCAAACTAGTTTCAGGAAAAGCTTTCATCAATGCAAGAGTTTCAAATTCATCTCTTACAAAATTTGGTTTTTGTCCTTGATATTGGAAATTATCACCTATCTGTAGTGCCATAATTATGCATATATTTGTTTAAAGTTAGTAACTGATGTTGTATCTATCAAGGTATATACATAATAAGCTTCACCATTTACATTTACTTCAGTTCTATTATAAGAATTAATATAATCAAAATTATTAGCATCTTTTATACTTGAAAGAGCTCCAAGTGATTTTGGATATGCATAACATAATTTCTGATTATTAAGTGTAGCAGTTCCTGTGTAAGATTTGGTATTCTTAACAGTTTTAGTAGTTAAACCTTTTATAGTTTCTTCTGTTGGTGTAAAATCAGCATCTACTACACCAAAATAACTAGCTGCTACAAAAGTTACTGAAGTAGAACCAGATTTTTGTTGACCACCCTTTGTCACTTTTACAGTATAAGTTGTATTAACGGTAACATTAGTAAATTGTTTACTTGTATCAGTATTAGTTACTGGTTCATCATTAACAGTAATTGAATCTGGTGTAACTATATCATCACCTTCTTTTACTGTCCATCTAACTGTTACTGTTTGAGAAGTACCTTTTTCATAAGTACCACCACCTGAAACTGATATAGTTAATGGGAATACCTTTTCAGATATCCTTGTTAATTCATTAGTTATAACCTTATTTTGTACTGGATTTTCAGATTCAGAACTTAAAGCATCATCTACTGTTATAGTACTTCCACCACCTTCTTGTGGATATACCTTTCTTATAGACTTATCTATATAAGTATTTGTTATAGTTAAATATACTATAGTACTAGTAGTTGAATCAGATTGTAATAATCCAAGGTATATATATGTGGTATCAAATTTCTGTTTAAAAATCTGATAAAATTCATTATTAGCTGATGGTATACTTAATACTAACTGTTTTTCCTGAATTATATTCTTTAAATTATCAAAACCACCATCTTTAGCTAATTCAGTACCTATAGTAGAATTACTAGCATTTAAGTAATCTCCTTTTAATAAATAGGTTGGCCTATTACTAGATACTTGGGTACTTAATGAATCTAAAGCCTCTTGTAATTCCTGATCTTTTTGTGTTCTCTGACTTACTTCATCAGAAAGATTAGTTTGTAATTCAGAAATATCAGTTTCTGTGGTACTTACTCTATCAGATATATTTGATATACTAGTCCCAATTTCTAATATTTCAGTTTCTATTCCACTAACTTTACTATCAGTTTTACCTAAATTAGTCTCTAAATCCGAAACCTCGGTATCTAAAGTAGATATTCTATTATCTAATCCAGTAATCTGTTCAGGAATCTGATCAATATCTTCTGGGATAGCATCTACTTTGCTACTTAATTGTGTTACTTGTTCATTAGTTTTACCTAATTCAGTTTCTAATTGTGTTACTTGTTCAGGTATATCACCAATATTTTCAGGAATAGTGTCTACTTTAGTAGATAATTCATCTACTTTAGTAGATAAACCACTTATTTGTAATTCTAATGAACTTTTTAAACCCTGAATAGCTAGATTAAATTGTGATTCCAAATTTTGATCACCTGCTATTCTGTCCTGTATTTCTTGAGCTAATTCTTTTTGTAATTTTTCATAATCACCACCTCCACCACCACCTGGTTCTATTTCATCAATTCTTCTACTTAAATCAGCATCAGCATTAGCTCTATTAATAGCCTCATTATCTATCCTTAATCTTAAATCCTGATCAGCATTAACTCTATTTATAGATTCATCTGATAAAGATTTAGATAACTCAGTATATTTTTTAGCATTGGGTATATTTACCCAATAATCTAAATTACTCCAATCAAAAATTGAAGTACCAAAATAAATCCAAATTTCTGGTTGAGCTGGTACATCCTTATTTAAAAATGTAATAATTCTTAATAATGTTTTATATTTATCAGGAACTAATACTACTGCCTCACTTAAAGTTAAGGGTTTATAAGTACCATCTTGACAACAATATCTAGTAGAACAATTGATTATACCATCACTTAAAATTTGATTTATCTCCTCTATGGTGAATTTTAATTCATCCTGTTGTTCATTTGTGTAATCCATTTCTTCTATTTTAAATACTTATTAGGAATATCTGGATTACCAGATATTATCAATGGTAAATGACAAAAATCTTTTATTTTTTTGCCATTAGCATCAAGTAACCAAATACCTTCATTATTTACTACTTGAGCTTTATCCCCAGCATAACTATTTAATATATTATTCTGTTCTTCTGGATCTTCTCTTTGAAGAATAATAAAAAATAATAATGCCTCATCCTTAGCTTGTGCTACTTGTGAATCACCACCAGGTTTATATACTTTACCATTCAATATAAACCTATCTTCAGCCCAATTAAAATCCCAATAACCATAGTCATTTATAAAACCATTCTCTGATAAAAGTCTACCAGATATATAAAGAACTGTATTACTATAATCTAGCTCACCACTTATGGATTGTTTATTTGTTGGCCAAGTTTTAATATAGTTATACTGAAATAAACCATCTAATTGTATTGGTGTATAAATTACACCAGAATCCTCTCCATAAGATAAGGGTTGTTCTATTTTTTGTAAATACAAGAATGGTTGTTTACCAGAATCAATATCAATAAAATCATTTATTATTTGTTTATATTGATCCCAGTCTTTATCAGACACATATATTGATTTTCTTCTGGCCATAATATTTTATTTATTTACAACAAAGAATGGATCTGGTCCACTCAATGGACCTTTGATTCTTTTGTTAACTACCTTAGGTACTACTATTTTTGAATCCTTATCACATATTGGTAAATAGATATCTAATCTCTCTGCTAACATACAAATATTAGTTTTTATTAAATCCAATATACCACCAGGTTGTAAAGCTTTTACAACATTTGATGCAGACTCAGAATCCAATTCATAGTTATTAAAGTATTCAACTTCCGTGGGTCCTGTTTGGATTTTCTTTATTGAATTTCCACCATATTGGGATACTGAACTACTAGATGAGGATTGAGAAGAAGGTATATTATTTGGTGATATACAACCATCATTACATGATATCTGTTCAGATGAATTATTCTCTATTACAGTAGAAGATATAGCTTTAAACATATTACTTAATTCAACTGACATAAAATCATAGGCTGCTAATTCCATTATTAATTGATTTTCTAGAGCTTCATAATAAAGTTCATTATTATATTGTTCTAATGGAATTTCATGATCTACTAATGGCTGAATATATAATTGCCATTTTTCTATAAATTGCCTTTTTATATTATATGGGATATAACCAAATATACTCTTGGGAATGTATATATCTATCAATTCATATATACTTCCAGATAAATGTGTTTTTACTTCATTGGATACAAATACCTCTTGAATACATTTACCTATAATAATATCATCTTGGTTTTTTACTGATAAACTAACTGAAAAGATACCCGATAACTTATAGTTATGTATCGGGTTCTCTTCAGAAGATTCATCACCATCACCAAAATTCCAAAGTAATTTAGAATTATTAGGAATATCTTTGGACCTATTCCTAAATGTTACCTCCAATCCTACAGTAGTATAATTAAAATCAACTACCATAGTTTTTATTTATTTTGAAGAACTAACTTCTTCTATTATAACTTCAAGAATTGAATCTTTGGTATCATTTTCATCTAGTTCAACATTATATAAACCAGCTATGGTTTTTAAATTGTTCAATGAAAATGCTTTTTTAATTTTTGAGATATCCTTACCAGATTCTACCATTGATTCAAAATTCTCTTTTAGCTTTGAATCATTTATCTCTGATTCTTCTTTTTCAACATCAGCATATACTAAATGACCACCATTTAATGCAGCTCTTATTT
>ERZ779892.1174-NODE-1174-length-25188-cov-3.235786_pt1 | contig 25188 bp, 19 predicted proteins | sample MGYA00511552_ERZ779892 | MGnify/ENA primary metagenome ERZ779892 (study PRJEB29588, sample SAMEA2154561) | human gut metagenome | biome: human gut; feature: human-associated habitat; material: faeces | place: Denmark | collected 2008/2010 ... | reverse complement strand
ACAGCTTGCTGGCAGGTTTATGAATGTAAGAAATGAAAGGCTGAACTGTTACAAGAATGTTAAATAGTGTCTCGAATATACTTGAAATAACTGAGTAGATATGTTATAATCAAATCAGCAAAATAAAAGATAACAGTGTTATATTAACACCAAAACAAAACCCCTATAAGGTGCAACTTATAGGGGTTTTTACTTGTTTTGTTTAAGCAGTTTAAGCGTCTGCCAGGCTAGTTGCCATTTAGAAATGCTTGTCTAACCATTTGCATATGTAGTAAGCAACTACACTTGCCACAACAGCACAAATAAAAGATAACATACATTAACACCTCCTCTCCGTTGTCGGAGTGGAAATGACAACAAGTATAGTATATCAGATATAAACAAAAAATGACAATCATAAAATATTTCACCTAACGAAATATTTTATATAACGATAAATAACCTCCCAATTTTTTACTATACAATAGTAAACATAATATAAAAGACGGACTACCTGCATATCAGATAACCCGTCTTTTATAGTAATTTTTAATATACTTTTTATCCTGTTACATTATTTTTAATTTTATGACTGACCATTAAACGCTTTCATAAAATCATACGATTTTTCATAAGTTGTACCTTTCCACGTAACTTTGACATTTGAATCAAATGGATCGCCTGAAATACTTGTTACACTGTCAGGCACCGTTATAGTGCTAATACCGCAACCAGAAAAACAAAACGCACCTATCGTTGTCACTCCATCCGGAATTGTTATGTCTGTCAGGTTTTTGCAATCCAAAAATACATCGTCTCCTAATTCTTTTAATGTATTTGGTATTTTTACACTCTTAAGTCCATAACACTCATAAAAGCAGCCAAATTCTATAGTTGTCACACTGTCAGGGATAGTTACATCCGTCAATTGTGTGCAGCCATCAAATAAATTCTTACTAAGTTTTTTTAAACCACTTGAAAGCTTTATACTCTTAAGTTGCGTACATGAATAGAATGCACTTTCCCCCAATTCGTTTACCGTATCAGGAATTTCAATTGATTTCAGAGCCATTCCACTAAACGCATAATCTCCAATACTTTTAAGAGAGTTAGGTAATTTGATGCTTGTTATCTTATTCTTATTTGCATTAAAAAAAGCATCATTACCAATTGTTTTTACTCCCTCAGGAATAACTACTGCTCCACTTTTTTTTACTCCCCAATAACTATAATTAAATTCTGTGAGTATTCCTTTCTTTGCATCTTCATCTTTCACAGCTTTTATCTTAACTGTACACACATACTTTTTACTTCCTATTTTTGCCTGTATCTTTGCTGTCCCGGCATCCCACGCATTTACATAAACACCCGTCTTAGATTTTTTTACCAGACTAACAATTTCCTTACCTTTAATTACACTCCATGTAACTTTTTTCTTATTATTACTCAATTTAATTTTCGTAGATGTCCATTGATTAACTTTTAAACTTTTTGTTATGCTTACTTTTTTCGCCGCCTGTGACTTGTTTGGTGAAAATGCAAGTCCTCCCAAGAACATCACTCCTGCAAATGCCGCAAATGCAACTTTCATTTTTTTCTTTTTAACCATAATAAACCTCTTTTCTGCACACTTTTTTGCTTTACAAGACTGTTTCTGGTGTGCACAACCACAAATCTTGTGGAACTACTGCCCTAATACCTAAAAATTGTCAGCGCGCAGCTCCTTTTTTCTGCTTGTATCTTTACATTCCCCATCCTAACATACCCATGTCAAAAAGCTGTTTCCGTTTTTTTCAGCCAATTTATCCCCATTTTTAGGGATTTTGACGGTTTTCTTCCCCAAAAATACCGCTTTTTTTGCCTTATTTTGTTATAAAATACAATTTTCCGCCAAAAGATTTATACTTTTTTAATAATTTAATTTTAGAGTTCATATCACGCTATTTATTTCACTATATTTTTTCATAATAATCAAACTTTTTTGCAATAACACAACCATGTCAAAAAAACGTTTCCGTTTTTTTCAACAAAAAGATGGACTATCTTGGTGTTAGATAGTCCATCTTTTCTTCATATTTTCATTGATGTTTTCTATTTTGTGTCTGTATTTTCTATATTTTCAGATATGTTTCCGCATTGTTACAGACAAGCTGCTGATATTTTCTTTATAATCTCTTTTACATACTCTTCAGATTTTGAAACTTTTTTTGCTATATCCGGCACTGACATTTCACATTCTTCATACAATGTCTCGATTTTTCCTTCAAGTTTTCCATCAAGTTTCGCATTTTTCATAGAATTTTCCCATGCTCTGCACATATCAACAACCTCCTCTTTGTCATCCCCGGCAAATTTTGCCCCGGTTATTATATTTATCAATTCTACCGCTTCTTTTTCTACATGATTAAATCTTGAGTTTCCTTTTATCCAGCTACCGTCTTTATCACTCTGGTGTTTGATAAACTGCATTACTGCCCCTAAATCAGTTTTGAATTTATCAAAATTTTCGTCTGATATTTTTGTCGGTTCTATAAGATTTATCTTATAATCCGGTACATACGACAATAATTCAACATTATCAACCGATAACATTTCATGTATGCTTTTTGCTCCATCCCAGTCTTTATCACCAAAATATACTACCAATGTGATTACAGGCATTAATTTATCTTCCTTTTTAAACCCTAATAAAAATTCTTCTGAATTTAACTTAACCTGTTTTTTCTTTGACCTGTCTCTATAAGACCGCTTTGCTTCTTCTACCTGCTTTGCATATTGTAATGCATCATAAAGCATATTTTTAACGGCAATCGCATAATGGATTTTGTCCTGGTTTTCAATTCCAAGCACTACATAGACCGCCTCGTCATCCTTTGCCATAGACCACAACATAAGATTGTCTCTCAATTTCTGAACTGCCATATCAGCATCGTTTCCATATGGCAATGCAATCTCTGCCGTATCTATTTTTTGCAATTCTTCAGGTTTTATTACCTGTCTTCCATCATAAATATAAAAATTGAAGGCATCCGCTATAATATCCCTATGCGACATATACTGCTTCGTTGCTATATCGATTTTCCCCATAAATGTCTCCTTTCTTACATTATATATACTGTATAATAAAAATGCAATAATTCCCTCTTAATTTTACAAACATTTGTTTGTTTTTGTATTTCTATATTATTACATGAATATATGTTCGTCAAGATATTTCATTCAGGCAAGGATATTTGTGCTATGCACAATCAGATACTCACCATCACCCCAAAGTAATGTGTGACTCCTTAATTTTATAAATTGATAATATCTTTTACCTATACATCATCGCTCAACTTTTTACCATGCAATAGTAAACATAATAGAAAAGACGGACTACCTGCATATCAGATAGTCCATCTTTTTGTAATAATTTTTAATTATGACTTTTATCCTGTTATATTTTTTAATTTTATGACTGACCTTTAAACGCTTTCATAAAATCATACGAATCTTCATAAGTAGTACCTTTCCAAGTAATTTTCATATCTGAATCAAATGGATTGCCTAAAATATTTGTTACGCTGTCAGGCACCGTTATATTGCTAATACCACAGTCAGAAAAACAAAATGCACCTATCGTTGTTACTCCATCCGGAATTGTTATATCTTTCAATTTTGAACAGCCAGAAAATGTCCACTCTCCTAACTCTTTTAATGTATTTGGTAATTTAACATTACTAAGTTCAAAGCAGGAAACAAAGCAGTTATCAGCTATATATGTCACTCCATCCGGAATTGTTACATCCGTCAACATATCACAACTGTCAAATAGATTTTTTCCCAACTTCTTTAAACCGCTTGAAAGTTTTACACTTTCAAGTTCAGAAGAATAAAATACATAATCTCCCATCTCACTTACTGTATCAGGAATTTCTATTGATTTCAATGTTGTTCTTGTAAACGCATAATCACCAATAGTTTTAAGTGAATCAGGTAATTTGATACTCGTTATCTCACATGAAGCAAATGCGTTTTGTCCAATAACTTTAAGAGTCTTTGGCAATTTAACACTGCTAATCTCACTGTAAGCAAAAACATCATTTCCAATTTCTTTTACCCCCTCAGGAATAACAACAGCTCCGCTATCTTTTACTCCCCAGTATTTTAAATTGTCACTCGTAAGTATTCCTTTCTTTGCATTTGCATCCGGAGCCGCTTTTATAGTGACAGTGCACACATATTTTTTATTTCCTATTTTTGCCTGTACCTTTGCTGTTCCTGCCTTACTGCCCTTTACAGTTACACCCGTCTTTGATTTCTTTGACAGACTGATATTTCCACTGCCTTTTGTCACACTCCATGCAACCTTTTTCTTGTTGTTGCTCAGTTTAATCTTTTCATTTTTTCCTTCATATACCTTTACGCTTTTTGTTATGCTTACTTTTTTCGCCGCCTGCGACTTATTCGGTGAAAATGCAAGTCCTCCAAAGAACATCACTCCTGCAAATGCTGCAAACGCAACTTTCATTTTTTTCTTTTTAACCATAATAAACCTCTTTTCTGCACACTTTTTTGCTTTACAAGACTGTTTCTGGTGTGCACAACCACAAATCTTGTGGAACTACTGCCCTAATACCTAAAAATTGTCAGCGCGCAGCTCCTTTTTTCTGCTTGTATCTTTACATTCCCCATCCTAACATACCCATGTCAAAAAGCTGTTTCCGTTTTTTTCAACAAAAAATGGACTATTTATATCACAAATAGTCCATTTTCAATATTTTTACAATCTTATTTTTTATCTGCCATGAAGATATCTTTCAACCGACTGCACTGCCGTTGCTCCGTCCGCAACTGCTGTCACTACCTGTCTGAGCGGTTTTGTCCTTATATCCCCCGCTGCAAAGATTCCCTCGCTGCTTGTCTTGCAATCCTCACCCGCTTTTATATAACCTGTTTTATCAAGCTCGACATAATCCTTAAATATATCCGTTACCGGTTTCATTCCTACAGCTACGAACACTCCTGACACTTCAAGTTCTTTTTCTTCACCTGTTTTGTTTTGCACAAGTTTGATTGACGATACTTTATTGTCGCCTTTTATTTCTTTTATCTCATAAAACGGAAGTATCTCTATGTTTGGTGTTTCTTTTACTTTCTGCTGAATGTTTACTGCTGCCCTGAATTCGTCTCTCCTGTGTATAAGATAAACTTTTTCGCATAAAGCCGAGAGATAAATTGCATCTTCAAGTGCCACATCTCCACCGCCGACCACGGCTGTTACCTTTTTCTTAAAAAATGCACCATCACAAGTTGCACAATATGATACACCAGTGCCTGTAAGTTCTTCCTCACCTGCGGCTCCAAGTTTCCTGTGTGATGCCCCTGTAGCAGCTATTATTGTCTTTGTCTCGACGGACTCCCCGGCATTAAGAATTATCCTATATGCCTTTTTCCCCTCTATGTCATTTATCTCTTCTATTTTTGTTACTTCTGCATCGATAAACTCAGTTTCAAGCATATCTGCGTGCTCCCTGAATTTACTTCCAAGTGTAAAGCCGTCTGTCTCAGGCAATCCAAGATAATTGTCCACCTGCTCTGTTGATACTATCTGTCCGCCACTGTATCCTGCTTTTTCTATAACAACTACATCAAGTTTGGCTCTTTTTGCATATACTGCTGCCGAAAGACCTGCCGGTCCGCTTCCTATAATAACTAAATCTCGCATATTCCCTCCAATTTTTAATAAATGTACTCTCTATATTTAACCATTACCTTTTATTTTAATGTAACCATTTCAGGTTTTGTTCTGTAAAACATTGCTCTTGACACCTTTGATTACAACATTTCAATAATACTTCAATATCACTTCGTGGTCAACTTTAAAGTCGCTTCAAACAAACTTCAATGTCACTTCAAAGTCAACTTCAATGTCACTTCAAACAAACTTCACTCTACTTTGAACTAAGTGAATTACTCCACTTCTGACTGCACCGCAGACATCAACAATAACGATTATTCCACATATCATATATATTTATGCCAAAAAAAGAGCAGCTATCCATATTTAAGCTGCTCTTTAATCCTATGATGTCGGTGGCAAAATATATTTTAACCCTTGCATCATATGTATTTTCTATGCTTCTGTGCCCTCCACCTGTTTTGCCTGTGAAAAGTCTATTACATTTCCATACTGTTCCATCTCCTCAGCATTAAGTGTCATAAACTTTACATTGTCCAATGCTTCTTCGGCTATTCCTACACAGTTATCCGTTATTCTTCCGATATTTTGGAGGATTTCCGTATAATCTCCAGACATTGCCTTACTGCATTTTTTATTTTTCACTCTGCCAAAATGTGCTTTGCTGCATTGTCTGTTTTTCTTTCTTATTTTATTTTTATCTCTCGTCATTTTATCTATTACTTTATCATCACCTGTCGCTACCGCTACTATCGCTTCTTCAAATAACTTTCCCGAAAGTTCCATACACTCTTTTACTTCGTTAATTGCTTCATTTGACAATTTATACCCTTTTGATTTTAGGTTTTCATAAGACTTATCTATCTCGTCACATCTCTCAGCTATTCTCTCTATATTATTTGATACACATAGCAGCCCTGCCGTCTGTTCCGATTGGAGTTCTGTAAGATTTCCACTTGAGAACATTTTTGATATGTATGTTGAAATACTTTCCTGTAATACTTTTACATATTCCGAATATTCATTAAACTTCCGTCCTGCCACTCCATCTTTTTTTGCCGTTACGGCTGCTTTAAGATAACTGAAAGCTTCTGCGGCATATGAAGCTGAGCGTTTTATCTCCTCTGATACAAGATATAATGCTGCTGTCGGCTGATTTATCAGTTTGTCATCAAGATATTTTGCGGTAAATACTGCTTTCTCTTTTGCATCGTCACCCCTCACGATGAATTTAACAATTTTTACCATCACCGGTATAAGAGGAAGCCATACCAAAGTACAGACTATATTAAATGTCGTATGTGCATTTGCTATCTGTCTTGAGATTACATCAACTTCATTTCCTTTTGGTGAGATATATCTTACAAACTTTGATAAGACCGGTATCAGAAACATAAACACGATACTTCCCGTTATGTTAAATACACTGTGTGCCACCGCTGTTCTCTTTGCATTTTTTGACTGACCGACAGATGCCAAAAGAGCTGTTATCGTAGTACCGATATTGTCACCAAATAAAATAGGTATCGCACCGCCAAGACCGATAACACTTGTCACTCCGTCAGGACCTGCCTGTGACGCAAAATTCTGTAAAACGGCAATAGTTGCCGAGCTGCTTTGCACAACAAGTGTCATTACACATCCAAGCAACACACCAAGAACCGGAATATCTTTTACTTTTCCCATAAGGTCAATGAAAATCGGACTTGTAGCAAGCGGCTTCATGACACTACCCATAATCTCAATACCCTCAAATAAAAGCCCAAACGAAAAAATGACACGGCCGACCTGTTTTACTTTCTCCTGTTTGCACACAAAGTTAATGATAAATCCGATAAATATCAGAGGATATATATAATCACTTATTTTAAATGCCATAAGCTGTGCCGTCATAGTTGTTCCTATATTAGCACCAAATATAACAGAAATACCCTGTGGCAGAGTCATAAGTCCTGCACTTACAAAACCTATTACCATGGCTGTTGTTGCCGAACTACTCTGTAAAACTGCTGTCACCAACGCACCTGCAAGTGCACCCATAATGGGATTTTTTGTAAGAATTCCAAGAATCTTTTTCATTTTTTCCCCGGCAGCTTTCTGCAAAGCATCACTCATACTGTTCATGCCATACAAAAATAATGCAAGACCGCCAAGCAAACCAAACACTACCTTAACATTTTCGTTCATAATCTTTGTCCTCTCTGTAATTTCTTAATAAGTACACACAAAACTAAGCCTATGCTTTATCCTGTTATTTTTCTTATAGTTATCATAAAGCACTTCTTTCTTTACAACACAAGAGTAACAAAAAAACTATGCTGCAACTATCACAGCATAGTAAAATAAATGTCAAGTCTTTGTAAAATTATCACTATTTTTATAAGGTGGTATTAAGAAGCCTGAGTCTTTCATTTACAAATTTTATAACAAAGAGCAGAACAATTCTTGGATGGCATCACACTAAATTACGAGCATTTTAAATTGAAAATCATTTTTTTACTTACAAAAAGAGACTATATATTATACAGTCTCTTTTAATAACGCCCATTTTTATTGTTGACCTTGCTTTAGATTTCGCTCACTTGCCTGATTTCATTCAAAAAGTTTTTGCTTTGCTTTTACTCTTTTCCATTCTTTCAGTCGTAAAGCTTTTCGCTTTCGCCCAGTCTACTCTGTAATCTTAATTTCCTCTATAGTTACATTTTTTTCTTCATCTATGATAAATGCCTTTAACACAGGATTTTCTCTGTCCATTAAAGACAAGATGAGATAATTGACTTTTGAATCATATGCAAGTCTTTTATCTTCCTCAGATGGTCTTGACGGCGATTCGGGATGTGAATGAAAGTTTCCGAGAAGTTCAAGGCCGTTCTGACGCATATCCTTTACAGCCTGAAGCTGCTCTTTGGGATCCATTGAAAAATGCTCATTGCTATGGTCAATATTTGTAAGAAGATAAACTTTCTTGATATATTTATCATTGCCATCCTTTGTTCCACCGATAAGGCCACAAGCCTCGTCAGGAAGTCCGGCTTCGCAATGTTTTAAAATCTTGTCATAATCATTTTTTGTTAAAAAAAGCATATTATTCCTCGTTTCTGAGCAACTCATTGCAAAGTGGCTATGCAAAGCTCAAATTTGCATATGCCATAAACGCTATTTGTTTTTGCTCAAATCTGCACCTGTCACAAATGACATTTGCTTAATCTTATTTGCCGTCACACTCTGCCTGCTCATAATCAATAAGCTCTGTGATTGTCGGATGGCCACCGCATACTGCACATTTGCCGTCAGCCTTTGGAAGTTTAACTGTTCTAAACTGCATTGTGAGTGCATCGTATGTAAGAAGTTTTCCTACAAGAAGGTCCCCTACACCGATGATGTATTTGATTGCTTCCATTGCCTGAAGGCTTCCTATAACACCACCCATTGCACCGATAACACCAGCCTGTTTACAAGTAGGAACTGCGTCCTTTGGAGGTGGATTTTTGAATACACAACGATAGCATGGTCCTTCTCCCGGAACATAAGTCATGAGCTGACCCTTAAATCTGATGATTCCTGCATGAGAAAATGGTTTCTTTGCCATTACACAGGCATCATTGATAAGGAATTTTGCCGGGAAGTTATCTGTTCCGTCAATAATAAAGTCATAATCTTTTATAAGATCCATGATGTTTTCTGATGTTACAAATGTACGGTATGTATTTACCGTTACATCAGGGTTCATTGCATTCATTGTCTCTTTTGCAGACTTAACTTTTGCTTTGCCTACATCAGCAGTTCCATGAATAATCTGACGCTGGAGATTTGAAAGATCAACCTCATCAGCATCCGCAATACCGATAGTACCAACGCCTGCTGCTGCAAGATACATTGCGGCAGGAGCACCAAGTCCACCGGCACCGATGATAAGCACCTTGCTGTTCAACAGCTTTTTCTGTCCTTTAACGCCTACTTCCTGCAAGATGATATGTCTTGAGTAGCGTTCCATCTGTTCATTAGTAAATGCCATTAGAAACTTCCTCCTCCCATGAAATAAAGAAATTCAATAGAATCTCCCTCTTTAACTGTTGTTGTGTCAAATGTATCTTTATCAACAAAATCATCATTTAATGAAACTGTTACATAAAGTGGATTCTCTACCTTTTCAGCTTCAATAATCTGTGCAATAGTTGTTCCCTCTGCGTATTCTTTCTTTTCGCCTGCTATTGTAATCGTCATCTCTTAATCCTCCTATTTATAGTTATAATTTCTATCTTATATATCTAACGGACAGATCTTATTTAAAAGTTCCCCCCGATTGTTTTCATATTTTTAATGAAGTGGATATTCGCAATCCGCTCTGCCGCCTGATAGTTTTAAAGTAAAGCTACAAGTTTTTCTTCTATCTCGGCTTTCTTTACAAGACCTCTTGTTCTGCCTTTTTCTTCCCCGTCTTTAAAAAAGACAAGAGTTGGCGAAGCCATGACTTCATATTTCTCCATAAGTTCTTCATCAAAATTGATGTTTACTTTTACAACTTTTGCCCTGTCCTCGTAATCATCTTCTATGTCACCGAGGATAGGTGAAAGCTGTTTACATGGAATACATGAATCTGAGTAAAAATCTACAATTACCGGAAGTTCTGACTGTAATACTTCCTTTTCAAAATCATCTTTAGAAACTCTCTTTGCCATTCTTCGCCCTCCTGTTTTAAGCGATATGCCGCTTTTAAATGACATATCACATTTTATTTTTATATTTAATAAAGATAAGAAAAAAGCATTCCGTGATAACGTTCAATTTCATATAAAAGGTATGCCGGCATTCAATGTTTATTGCTCGGTTGAGCCATTGGACAGCAAGGTACTGGTACTCTCTCAGGCGAATGGACAATGTGAATGGTATCCGAAAGAACAGACTTTGCCGGAACGTCCCGTCAATATGCCTATGCCGATACGGATTGCACAGGCAGAACGTTGTAATGAAACCTTTCAGGGGAACTGGCGACCATTGCGTAAAGGTGTTTCTTTACCAGAAATTGGTGTGAACGATTGTCGTTACTCCATGTATCGTAGTGTAGTAAAACTATCGAAGAAAGAGGTAGAGGAATATGGAACATTGGTTTGTGAGATGTTTACGGCTGATCCGCTTTATGTACAAGTGAATGGAAAAATAGCTAAAAGGGCTTCTACCGATGAACTGGATAATACATTTGTCATAGATGGGCTACTGCATGAGGGAAGCAATGAAATCGTAAGCATCTATGAAAATCGTGGACACGCTCATGGATATCGCCCGATGGAGGAATTGAGCGGAATGAAATCTGCCGGATTGGGCAAGAAGCAATCTGCTATCCTTCCTATCGAAAAATGGGAAGTGAAAAAGGTGGAAAATAATGTCAAAGATATCAAGTCACTGCTGTCTAACAATGAAGGCTGGGAAACCATCATGCTTGATCAAAGTACTATCGCCAATCTTGCTACATTGCAAATAGCCGGACTGGAGAAGCCGGAATGGCCTGCCGCATGGGTGTTGCAAGGGAAAGAAGGAACGGCTATTTATCGTACTTCTATTGATATGACACGTCAGATGTTGACCGAAGGGCAAACAATGATAGAATTCGCTTGCGTAGATGATGCGGGTACGCTTTTTGTAAACGGTAAGGAAGTGGCAAGCCACGATGCTTGGGACAAACCGTTTGTAGCCAATATGAAAGATTTTCTGCATGAAGGAGAGAATAATGTGGCTATTGTGGTGCGAAATAGTAGCGGTGCAGGAGGATTGTTAAAGGGAATCCGCTTGTTCAGTGAACTGAAAATACTGAAGCCTCTGAAGTGGGAAGTAGCGCTTGATCTTGGAGGAGTGACACAAGGATATTGTGGAGGGAAAAACGCCGGCGGTGACAATTGGAAGGTGGTGACATTGAAAACCGATGGTACATTGCATCGAAAAGGAAACAATATACAGCCTAAAGGTAAACAAGATGCCTTATTGACTTGGTATAAAGTAACATTTGATCTGCCCAAAACGGAAAAAGAATGCTGGATTCCTTGGAGAGCCATTATCAATGCTTCAGGTACAGGATATATGTGGTTGAATGGGCATAATATCGGACGTTATTGGGAAGAAGGTCCGCAACGGGAGTTCTTCTTACCGGAATGTTGGTTGAACATGGGAGGAACGAATACATTGGTACTCGGACTTCGACAATCCGAAACTTGCGGGGCCGTGTTGGAAGGGATAGAAGTAGCTCCTTATTATGAGGATGCAGAGTTTATTAAATAATAATTCAATAGGTATATGAATATATATAAATCACTTTTTTTAGGATTGGTGTGTAGTGCAGGAATGCACTGCACCTTCGCTCAAACAACTGTTTGGAATCCGGATAATCAGAATGGAACATTTACGAACCCTATCATGTGGGGAGACTGGCCCGATCCGGATCTGATCCGGGTTGATGATAAGTTTTATCTCGTGTCTACCAGTATGCACTATGTACCGGGATGCCCTATTGCTGTATCGGAAGATTTGGTAAACTGGGAAATGGCAGGATATGCTTTGGATCGTTATGATGAGGATCCGAAATATGATATGCAGGGTGGCAATCTTTATCTGAATGGGGCGTGGGCAACTACGATACGGCATCATAATGGAAAATTTTACGTTGGTTTCTGTACACCCTATGGTTGGGGACGGGAAACCGGGCATTTCTCTATTTGTATAGCCGATGATGTGAAAGGACCTTGGGAACGTACTATATTTCCTGAATATTTATATGATCCGGGGTTATTCTTTGATGAAGATGGAAAGGTTTACGTGGTTCACGGGCAAGGTACACTATACTTGACAGAGTTGAACTCGGACGTGAAATCCGTTAAAGGGAAACCTGTGAAGATATGGCAGGGTGGTTTTAAAAATGCACATGAGTTAGGAGGCGGTTTCGGTATGGAAGGATCTCATATGTACCGCATCAATGGAAAATATTATATTACTTGTCCTGCCGGGGGAACGGGAGGATGGCAAATCTGCTTGCGTTCGGATAATATCTATGGTCCCTATGAACACAAACTCATAATGAACGATTGGAGTTCATATCCCGAAAACGGACTTCATCAGGGTGGGATGGTACAGTTGAAAAATGGAGACTGGTGGTTTATGATTATGCAGGACAGAGGACCGATAGGACGTGTTCCGTGTCTTGTGCCCGTGAAATGGATAGACGGTTGGCCTATGTTGGGTGATGAAGGAAAAGATCTTATCACTTATCCTAAACCTGCTACCGGGAAAAAATCGAAGATAAAGAGTCCGGCTACTACCGATGAGTTCAATGCTTCTCAATTAGGTCTGCAATGGCAATGGAATCATAATCCGGATAATAGCAGATGGAGTTTGAAGGAACGTAAGGGATATATGCGTCTGTATGCTTCCCAAGCTTCTACATTGAAAGATGCTCGTAATACATTGACACAACGTGTTCAGGGACCGAGTTGCGAGGGTTCGGTAGAAATGGAAGTGACCGGACTTAAAGATGGCAATATTGCCGGATTCGGAATCTTCGAGTTTCCTTATGCCTATGTTGCGATACGACAAGAATCCGGTAGACGCAAAATTGTGATGTGTAATGACGGTAAGGATATCGAAACCGTAGAGCATTTCAATGGAGATAAACTGTGGATACGTGTACGTGCTACAGACAAAGAATTTAAGGCTTTGTTCTATTACAGTCTGGATGGTGTGAATTATAAACGTATTGGTAATGAATTGCAGATGGGATTGGGATTGCCGTGGACAGCCAATCGTTTTGCATTGTTCAACTTCAATACTACGCCGCAAGGAAATAACGGATATGCCGACTTTAATTGGTTTAGATTTACGAATAAGTAATGTATTTATACCATTCAATCTTCTTAAAACACATGCAATGACATGAAACGAATATCACTTTTTACTTTTTTCATCTTCTTAGGTATAGCCGGTTGTATGGCTCAAGCATCCGGTGAGAAGATCGAGAAAGTTTACGTTGCATTCAAAACTCACCTTGATGTGGGATTTACTGATCTTAGTTCCGTTGTGACCGAAAGGTATGTGCATGATTTTATTCCGAAAGCCATAGAAGTTAGTGAACGCTTGCGTGCTGACGGCTCTGGTGACCGGTATGTATGGACAACCGGCTCATGGCTTATTTGGAAATATCTTCGCACGGCATCTCCTGAGGCTGTGAAGCAGTTGGAGGAGGCCATTGGTCGTGGTGATATCGTATGGAATTCCGTTCCCTATACTGTGGAATCGGAGACAATGACGCGTGAACTGTTTGAAACCTGCTTGTTGCTTTCCAAACGTTTGGATAAGAAATACAACAAGCAGACTATTGCTGCAAAGATGACTGATGTGCCGGGACACACTCGTAGTATCATCGATCCGATGTATGACGCAGGCATTCGTCTTTTGCATGTGGGAATTAATTCAGCTTGTCCGTTACCTTCGGTGCCTACTTTCTGTCGGTGGCGCAGTCCTTCTGGCAATGACTTGTTGCTGGTTTATCAGAAAGATTATGGAGAAGATGAAGTATTGCCGGATGGAAAGACAGTTGTCAGTATTAATTTTACGGGCGACAACCACGGACCGCATAGCTATGAACGTGTGAAAAAGATTTATGCCGATTTGCGTAAGCGTTATCCTCAAGCTCAGCTTGTAGGTGCATCGTTCAATGATGTCGCCCGGGAACTGTTGCTGATAAAGAAGGATTTGCCGGTTGTTACTTCTGAGATTGGTGATACGTGGATATTTGGTTATGGTGGAGCACCGATACGTATGGCTAAATTTCGTGCTGTTTCGCGGTTGTATTCTCAATGGTTGAATGAAGGGAAAATCAAAAAAGATAGTGATGTTGCTTTGGACTTTGCAGCCGAATTAGGTCTGATAGCAGAACATACGCAAGGTGTGGATGTGAAAACACATCTTCGTCAATGGGACAAATATGATATGGATAAGTTTCTCAAAGGTCGTTCCGAAGGAATATTCAGTATGGCTGAGGCTTCATGGAAAGAGATTGATAATTATATCGATAGTGCTATCGCTTTCCTTCCGGCTTCCTTGCAAAAAGAGGCACGTGAAGTAGTCGCAGAAGTGGATAAGGTTAAACTGGAGGATAACTCAAAGATGAAACCAATGGCACGGAAGCGTTGGGAACAACCGATAGCCGGTGGAATGATGTTGGCGGGATTGTCTTATCAAATGTTTGATGGGGATGATTATGATGATTTTCAAAATAGATATCTTCGTGCACGGTATGGTTGGGCATTGGATGACTTAGGTAAACGAGGTTTGAAAGAATCACATGCAGTGAGTGTAACGCTTTATGCACAGACAATGGCGCAATCGGTACGTAAAGAGAAAAAGGGGACACGTATTATCACTGAACTGAGGTTTCCTGAAAATGAGAAAGTGGACAAACGCGTATATCCCGAACGAATACAGGTGAACTGTTTTACGACAAAGAATGGAAAAAGGTCGGAAGTGGCATTGACCATTTATGGTAAACCGGCAGTACGTTTGCCCGAGTCTTATTGGTTGTCGTTCACGGTGCCCGGTATTGAATCGGTGATAGCCGAGAAGATGGGTGAACGGGTGAATCTGATGGATGTGGTGGAAAAAGGTAACCGGCAAATGCATGGGATAGACCGTTATGTCGATTTGATAACCTCCGGGGAAACGATACGTATCAGCAGTAAGGAAGCTTTCTTACTCAACGTAGGAGAAGCTCAGGGGTTGAATTATTCAACCAACTATCCTGATAAACGTAAAGGGGTGCATTTTAATCTGAACAACAATTTGTGGGGAACGAATTTCTCCATGTGGAATGAAGGCTCGCTGACTTATCATTTTGTGATTGAGACATTGAATCGCAAATAAAGGAAAGTACTTGAATAACCTTATTTTATAACTAAAATGATTTTAAACCATGAAAAAATATAGTATTATTATTTTGATATTATGTAGCTGGGCGATGAGTCTGTTTGCTATATCTTGTTCCGATCAGGAAAGCAAACCACAACCTTTTTTGGAAATAAAGAAGGATACTGTGGTGTTTGCACAAGAGGCTGCAAATACTTCTATTGTAGTGAATACAAACATCGCGTGGCAAGCCAATGTGCCTTCATCCGGGAATTGGTGTACGGTTCAGGGAGCAGATGATTTGTTGTCTATTTCGGTAGAAAAGAATACGGGAAGAGACTTGCGTGAAACAGACATTGTTGTTAAAGGAGAAGGCCTTGAACAAAAAGTGCACGTGAAACAATTGGGAGAGCAACCGGATATTTTGTTGGAGAATGAGCGTCTCAACTTGAACTATACAGATACGGTAGTTACCGTCAAGGTGGTAAGTAACGTAGAATATGAAGTGGAAATTCCGCAAAACGCTGATTGGATTAAGGAAATGAAGCAACAAGTACAGGTACGGGCTATGGCGGAATCGGAACGTACTTTCAGCATTGAAAGAAATGAAGATGATACGGTGCGCTATATCTCTGTCGTATTCCGTTCTGTGGATCAGAAGGTCGAACGCTCATTGATGTTTCGTCAAAGGCAGCGCGACAAAGAATACAAGCCCGGTGATCCGTCTGAACTCGGTGATATATTCTTGCCTATCGCCAGTGGAAAGGCAAGTGAATTTAATTCGGATGATGAGAGTATTGAAAAGTCATTTGACGGGACTGCGTCCACTTGGTATCACTCACGGTGGTACGGTACAGTTTTGCCTGTGAAACTTGAGTACACTTTTGAAGCTCCTCAAGACGTGGATTATTTTGTATATAAACCTCGAGGTTCAGGCGATAATGGTAATTGGAAAAAGTTCGACTTATATGTTTCCACAGCGCAGAAAGAAAATTATGAAAAGATAGCATCGTATGATTTTGCTGGTAGTTCTTCTTCGTCGAAGATAAGCTTCGCTGAACCGCTGAAGGGGGTAAAGTCCTTCCGATTTGAGGTGAATGAAGCTGTCGGTGGAGTGGTGAGTTGCGGTGAAATGGAATTTTATAGGAATGCTGCTCCTGTAGCAGGACTTACGGAAGTATTTGCCGACGAACTCTGTTCCGAACTTCGTGCAGATGTGGATCAACGCAAGATAGATGGATTGGAGAATAGCTTTTTCAGAATGATAGCGCAAAGTTTGTATGACAAGACGTATGATTTGGAGTACCGTGTGCAAACTTATGAACCTTATCGTGAAATTAACGATTTGGCGGCAGAGATGAAAACTAGTGGATATAATCCGTTTGAGAACCCCACAGGTATTTATTTTAAGGATGGCGAGGAGGCTGTCGTAATTTTAGGTAATACTAATGGAGAACAAGTGAATTTGAAAGTGTACGATTTCGATGCGGTAAGACAGGGACAACGTACACCGGATCCGACTTCATATCCTTTAAGTGAGGGTATTAACAAGTTGAGGATTGCACATGGAGGATTGAGTTATATTGAGTATTATACTCCGAATTGGAAAACTGCACCAGCTCTTAAATTGCATATCGCTTCCGGTAAAGTGAACGGATATTACGACAAACATCGGGATGTATCGGCCGACTGGCGTGAAATTTTGAATAAAGCTACTTATGGTTGCATAGATATCAAAGGCGATCGTGTTAATCTGGTGTTTGGGGTGAACAGTATAAAGACTTATTGTGACAATCTAGGAAAATTGATACAGAATTATGACGATATAGTGGAATTGGAACATGAAATCATGGGATTAGATAAATGGGGACATCGGCCTAAAAACCATATGTTTGCTCGTGTAACCAAAGACGGATTGTTTGCTGATGGTTGGGGAGCCGGATGGTATGAAGGTTGTATGAACGAATTGGCCAGTACCACCAAATCTTTGCGTGAAGGAGTTTGGGCCATTGCGCATGAATTCGGACATGTCAATCAAATCAGACCGGGATTGAAATGGGTATCAACCACTGAAGTGACGAATAATGTATATTCTGTATGTGCACGATATAAATTCTATCGGGAGAATATGCCGTTGGAACGTGAAAGGTGTAACGATGGAAATGATAACAATGTCCTGGGAGGACGTTTTAATTCATATCTCAATTATGGCATCATCAAAGGGGAACAGTGGCTCTGTCAAAAGGGACAGGATAATATGGATCCTTCTAAGTATCCTTATGGAGGCGATCACTTTGTGAAACTCTGTCCGCTATGGCAGTTGCTGCTCTATTATCGTGAGATTGTGGGAGGAGAAAAACGCGATTGGTACGGTGATGTGGCTGAGATTGTACGCAATACGGATGAATCACAATTGACTAACGGGCAACTCCAGCTCAATTTCATGCGTAATACTATGGATGTTGTGAAAGAGGATTTGACCGACTTCTTTATCAAGGCAGGTATGCTGAAACCTATTGATAAGGAATTGGACGACTATGCACGTGGACAAATGACTATTACCCAAACAGATTGCGATGAGTTGGTGAAGTATGCTTCCAAGTATTCTAAACCGGCTACTCCCGTACTTTATTACTTATCAGCCAATAGTCAGAAGTCATTTAAGGACAAATTGGCAGTAGAAGGGACTTATAATGAAGGTGTCAAGGTAAGAAATAATGGTTGGATTGTCATCGATCACGATGTGTGGAAAAATGCCGTAGTCTTTGAAACCTATCAGGGAGATGAATTGAAATATGCTGCCATTGTGGGAACAGATTCTCCTGACCTGAGTGAAACAAAGGTTTGCTATCCCGAAGGTTCCACACGCATTGAAGCTGTTTCTTGGGATGGAAAGAGAATATTAGTCTATGGAGAAAGATAATATCGAATTCAACGAGATATAAAATAGGACGATGAATCATAACAGACTTTATTTTTTACTATTGCTGTTTGCGTTTAGCCTCGGGATTCCGGGGCTTGCGCAGAAGCGTTGTATCAGTCAGGATTGGAATTTTTGTCGTATTTCCGATGAAACGTCGAAAGCGGAAATCAAGAATCAGGGAAGTGACTGGAGTTCACAATACAATGTGCAGCACATGGATATGAACGGGAATAGCGAATTGGCTGTTCCGCAAAATACTTTGGGAGCGGAACTGCGGCAGTTGGAGAACAAACAATGGGAACAAATTACTCTTCCGCATACGCCATTTGTAGAACCATTGACTGTGCTGCATCAATGGCAAGGTATCTGCTATTACAAAAAAAAGATTACCATTACGCCGGAGGAGGCGAAGAAGCATATTTGGATAGAGTTTGAAGGTGCGATGCACTTGGCCGATGTGTGGATTAACGGTAAGTATGTCATGCAACATGCCGGAGGATACACCCCATTTGTGGTAGACGCAACCGGATTGTTGAAAACGGGTAAAGAAAATGAATTGTTAGTCCGTTTGGACAACCGTAACAATTCGTTGATTCCTCCCGGAAAACCGTTGGAAACACTTGATTTTTGTTATTATGGGGGAATTTATCGGAATGTACACTTGATAGCGAAAGCTGATGTACATATTACCCATCCCATTCTTGACGGACATCCGGCAGGAGCAGGTATATTTATTACCTATCCGAAGGTGTCGCAGGAGTTATCGGTAGTGGATGCGAAAACTGAAATAAAGAATACTTCTGATAAGGAAAAAGTGGTGGAACTTAGACACACGCTTTATACTTGGAAAAAGCAGAAAGGAAAGGATAAAAAAGTACAGAACATTTCAGAAACACTCACATTGCACCCTGGCGTAACAATAGAAAACAATCAGCGCATGGAGGTGAAACATCCGGCTTTGTGGAGTCCGGATGAACCGAATTTGTATGTGTTGTCGACAGAAGTCGTAGAAAATGGGAAAGTGGTAGATAAGGAAGAAACTCGTATAGGAATACGTCATATAGAAATGAGTATTGAAAAAGGGTTTGTCATCAACGGAAAACCGCTTAGGTTGGTAGGTAGTAACCGACACATGGAATATCCGTATGTAGGTAATGCTATTTCCGATCAGGCACAATATCGTGATATGTATCAAATTCGTTCAAACGGATTCAACATTGTTCGTTTGGGACATTATCCGCAAGCTACTGCTGCATTGGATGCTTGCGATGAGTTGGGACTTCTTGCCATAGAACCGATACCCGGATGGCAGTTTTTCAATAAAAATCCGTTGTTCATATCGCTCACGCACCGGGATGTGCGTGACATGATTCGTCGTGATCGTAATCATCCATCCATTGTGATGTGGGAAACAACGCTTAATGAGTCATGGCCTCCGGCCGAGTGGAAAGAGGGAGTAGTCAAGATTGCCCATGAGGAACTGCCGGGAGACCAATGTTTCACATCAGGCGATTCGTATGGTTATAAAGGATTTGATGTCTGTTACAATGACTGGGAAGAAGGCTTCAAACGTCCCAATAATAGTGGTAAACCGGGATTTATACGCGAATATTATGATTATGAGTTTGGCGGGCATTACAGCACAACACGTATCAGACGGGGAGACGGAGAAAAGGCTCAACTTCAGAACGCATGGAATGCGCAATGGTCGCACAACCGATACCGTATTTATTATCCAAAGACAATGGGGGATGCGGTATGGAGTATGTATGATTACAATCGGGGATGTTGCGATAATATTTGTTATAGTGGTGTGGCCGACATCTTTAGATTACCTAAATTCAGTCTTTCTTTTTTCAGAACACAGATTGCGGAAGGTAGCATGCTACCTTCGGGAAAGATGCCTTATGAGGTATTTATTCCGGCGTATAGGGACGAAATTTTATCTGAAACAGTAATGGTGTACGGTAATGTGGATGAGGTAGAACTGGTTTTAAATGGCAAAACTATCAGACGGCAAACAGCTGACAAAGGCCCGGATAGTGACTATATTCCCGTACCGAATGGAGGCAATGGCAAGAATCTTCATTTCCCACCGTTCACGTTTTATGGAGTACCTAAGGAGAGAGGGGTATTGAAAGCTGTCGGTTATACGTATGGGCCGATTTTAGGGTTGTTTACTTTTGGGCTGATGACCGAATATCAGGTAAAAGGAAAATTTCTGCCTTGGATATGTTTGCTGTCACCCCTGATTTCTTATGTCCTCGATCATTTTTCAGAACAATGGTTTTGGGGCTATTGTTTCGGTTTTGAAATTTTATTGGTGAATGGTTTTTTGTGCTTTCTGGGTTTATGGATTTTCCGTAAACGAATAGTAGAAGCAATATAACCTCATAGATTTGTTAAAATTATTTTATAATGTTATCTTTAACGCCGATAAAGCGTAATAGTGATAGAAATTAATTACAGCACGATGAAAATTACTGTTATTTTACTAGCCCTTTCTTTGTTGTGTCTTTTTTCCTGTAAGGATAAAAAGGTAAAAGAAGAATTGACGACACAGAAAGTAGAAGTTGTTGAAGTGGCAAAACCGGAGCCGGTGGCTCCTCCTAAAGAAGAACCGAAACCTGTTGTGAAACAGGTGAATTATTATCTGGTGGCCGGATGTTTTAAAATTCCGGAGAATGCTGAACGTTTACAGGCTAAATTAATCCAGGAAGGTTACGACTCCCGGATTGTTCCTTTTTATAATATGAGCATGGTCACTTATGATGGCTATGAAACTCGTAAAGAGGCACAAGTGGCTCTGAACCGGATTGTGAGAGAACCAGGAAAAGAACTGACCTGGGTATATCCTGTCAGATAAACCGGGCTTACAACTCTATACCTGTAAAAACCCGAAGTGCATAGCCGATTAGGAAACTGATCGCTGCTATGCCTATACTGATTATTGCCATTTCAGTAAAGCGATGCCGGAAGCTTTCTGTTTTGACAATGGAATAATAATAATTGAAAATAGCTATAATCACTAATGCTCCGAACAGACAGACGCCCAGACCCCAATATACATTGGACAGGAGGACGAAAGGCAAAATCAGGACAACGACAGTGATAACATAAGCGATTCCGGTGTATACGGCGGCTTTTAGTGCATTTTTGTGAACATTGTTTTCAGTTCGGGTAGAGAGATATTCCGAGGCAGCCATGGAAAGAGCTGCTGCAATGCCGGTAATAGCGCCTGTCAGGGCTACCAGTTTGGCATGTTGAAGGGCAAAAGTATAGCCGGCCAGGGCTCCGGTAAATTCTACCAGCGCATCGTTCAGTCCTAAAACGACAGAACTCATATAATTCAGCCCTTCTTCATCGATAAGCTCGATTAATCTCGATTCATGAATTTCTTCATCCCGGGCAATTTTTTGTAAATCTTCCAAATGAGTTTGACGGTAGGCTTCCTGAGCATATTTTTCACTATTTTCCATCAGTTTGATACTGAAAGTAAGCCCGAATAAACGGGCAATCCAAACATAGAAACGAACTTTGCCTTTTTTAGGCCCTACTTCCTTTTGGGTATATGTTTTCAGGAGCTGGTAATGTCCTGATTCTTCTGCTGCTAGCTCGGTTAATATCCGGCGGTTATTTTCATTTTTTTGTAAAAGTGATAGTTGATGGTAGATATGGTGTTCGGTGATTTCATTAGTTTGAAATGCTAATAACTGTTTGGTTTCCTGGGAAGTTAAAGCGGGCATCATTTATGGGTGTGGTTAAGTAAAAAACGTTTCGTTATGTTACGGTATTCCATGAGCCAGGTTACAAAAAAAAGCGAAGACCATGCTTCGCTTTTTATATCCGATCAGGTAAAGACTACATAATAAAGTGATCACTGATAGAACGGTGTTCAACGACATTCCGGATTGTTTCTGCAAACATGTCGGCAACAGAAATCACTTTGATTTTACTGCATTCCTGGTGTAAAGGAATAGAATCCGTAAATATAACTTCGTCTAAAGCTGATTTTTCGATATTCTCATAGGCTTTTCCCGAAAGTACGGCGTGAGTAGCTACGGCTCTTACCGATAAAGCACCTTTCTCTTTCAGGATACTGGAAGCCTTACAGATAGTTCCGGCAGTATCGATCATATCGTCTACGATCACTACATTCTTACCTTCTACATCTCCGATCACTTTCATGTCGGCCACTTCATTCGGTCTTTCTCTGGTTTTGTGACAGATCACTAACCCTGAATCGAAGAATTTTGCCCATGAATTAGCACGTTTAGATCCGCCGATATCCGGTGAAGCAATAGCCAGATTCTCGAGTTTCAGAGAACGGATATAGGGAGCAAGTACCGTGGAACCATACAAATGGTCTACCGGAATATCGAAGAATCCCTGAATCTGATCTGCGTGTAAGTCCATCGTCATGATCCGGTCGACCCCAGCAGCACATAACAAATTGGCTACTAACTTAGCACCGATAGCTACCCGCGGACGGTCTTTTCTGTCCTGACGTGCAAAACCGAAATACGGAATGACAGCTACTACTTTATAGGCAGAAGCACGTTTAGCCGCATCGATCATCATTAATAACTCCATGAGGTTATCACTAGGCGGGAAAGTGGATTGTACGATAAAAACATGATCACCACGAACTGTTTCATCGTAAGAAGTCGCAAATTCTCCGTCACTGAAATGTAATAAAGTCTTTTGTCCGAGATCTAAATTCAACGATTTAGCAATTTTCTCAGCAATATACTTGCTGTTTTCCCCGGAAAAAATCTTAACTTCGGAAAGATCTGACATAATTTAGCCGTTTCAATATTTATGTTTTAAGACGCTGTAAAATCGAATTTCAGATATTATTACCCAACTCACTTGTGAGCTATTTCGCAACAAAAGTAAGTAATTAATTGAATATTAGAAATTGAAAATTGAAAATAATTTAGTCTGTAAAGGGAAATGCCTTTTTTGCCTTTTACCTTTTACTTTTTAGCTTTTCTTCTTATCTTTATACCGTTTGTGAAGAATTTCTAATTATTTAATTTCAATTTTCAACCTAACTATGGAAAAATTAAACCAATACATCGAGGAGAATAAGGAGCGGTTTCTGAATGAGCTGTTCGAGTTGATACGTATTCCTTCTATCTCATCTGAGGTAGAACACAAGCCCGATATGTATCGTTGTGCAGAAAAATGGAAATCCCTTTTACTGGCGGCCGGTGCCGATAAAGCCGAAGTTTATGAGACCGAAGGAAATCCGGTTACTTATGGCGAAAAAATCATCGATCCGTCTCTGCCGACTGTATTGGTATACGGACATATGGACGTTATGCCTGTCGATCCGGTGGAATTGTGGCATACGCAGCCTTTTGAACCCGTGATCAAAGACGGAAAGATCTGGGCTCGTGGTGCAGACGATGATAAAGGCCAATCGTTTATGCATGCTAAAGCTTTCGAATATATGGTGAAAACCGGTAATCTCAAGTGTAATGTGAAATTTATGCTGGAAGGTGAAGAAGAAATCGGTTCTCCGAGCTTGCCGAAATTCTGCCGGGATCACAAGGAGATGCTGAAAGCCGATGTTATTCTGGTTTCCGATACCAGTATGATAGCTCCCGACGTTCCTTCTATTACTACCGGTTTGAGAGGTTTGGCCTATTGGGAGGTGGAAATGGTCGGCCCGAATGCTGATTTACATTCCGGTATTTTCGGAGGTGCTGTGGCAAATCCGATCAATGTATTGTGTAAGATGATCGGAGATATGATCGATGACAAAGGACATATCACTATTCCCGGATTTTATGACGACGTATTGGAAGTCAGTGCAGATGAGCGGGCCAAAATGGCCAAAGCTCCGTTTAATCTGGAAGCTTACCAAAAATCTTTAGGTATAAAAGCCGTACATGGCGAAGAAGGATTCTCTACCAACGAGCGAACCGGTATTCGTCCCACATTCGATGTATGTGGTATTTGGGGAGGTTATACCGGAGAAGGGGCAAAAACAGTACTGCCTTCTGTGGCCCATGCAAAAATCAGTTGCCGTTTGGTTCCCAATCAAAAACACGATAAAATTGCTAAATTGTTCCAGGAATATTTCGAATCCATTGCTCCGGAATATGTGAAAGTGAAAGTAAGCTATCTGCATGGCGGACCGTCTTATGTTTGTCCGATAGATTTACCTGCATATAAAGCTGCAGAAAAAGCATATGAAGAAGTTTATGGAAAGCAACCGGTACCGGTGCGCTCGGGAGGTAGTATTCCAATTATCGCTACTTTTGAAGAAGTGCTGGGAATCAAATCTATTTTGATGGGCTTCGGACTGGGAGCCGATGCTATCCATTCACCTAATGAGAATTATCCGTTAGAGCAGTTCTTTAACGGCATTCGTACTATTCCGTTATTCTACAAGCATTTTGTAGAAGATGTGCATTAATCTTCTTCATACTACTTAAATTGGCGGACCTATGTTTCTCTGACTGGATTTTACTATCAGAATCGTAGGTCCGCTAATTTTTACCGGGGATTAGCCGATTCGCAAAAAATTGGCCGGATAGCATTTCTGATTTATCCTTATAGCGTGGTATAGACGAAAAAGCGGGTTCGTTTACCATTGGCAGGAATGGTCAGTTTTTGCAGATCCTGGGTTCCGGGATGATTGCCTGAGAACTTTAATTCGATATTGTTTTCACTGGCTTGTAGAGGAACACGGGCATAAGAAATCGAGTAG
>ERZ779892.1165-NODE-1165-length-25271-cov-4.966133_pt1 | contig 25271 bp, 12 predicted proteins | sample MGYA00511552_ERZ779892 | MGnify/ENA primary metagenome ERZ779892 (study PRJEB29588, sample SAMEA2154561) | human gut metagenome | biome: human gut; feature: human-associated habitat; material: faeces | place: Denmark | collected 2008/2010 ... | reverse complement strand
TTTTCTTTTTTTCTTATCAAACTAAAGAAGACCACTCCTGCCACTAGAAATGCAAAGAAAATGCATAGTATAATAAACCAGGTAGATTTCCACCAAGGAGGTGAGACTATAATAGTTAAGATCTCTGTCGGCTGGCTCCATTCACCGTTGGAGCTGTCGCAGGATACGCTGATGGTATATTCTCCTGATGCTAATGTACCCAATTCGAGTGTCTGGAGATAACTCTCGATCACCATTTTGTCTTTTCCTGTGATGACATACCGGAAAAGGTGTTTTCGGAAGGAGTTCTTTTCGTCAGCAATCACTTTAATGTTGAACGATGAATGATTCCAAGGAATCGAAATACAGTTATTATTAACCTGTTTCAGAGTTGATTTACCATTTAGTTTTACTTCAAGTAGCTTGAGAATAGGAGACGAATTACTTTCGAAAATAATATCCGTATTAATGCGTACCAGTCCCATAGTACCTCCCATATACAGATTGGGAGTACGAAGAGCAGGAATAGGGGTAAATATCAATTCGTTGGAAGGAACTCCATCGGATTCGTCCAGGATAACAAAACGTTTTTCGTTGATAATATACGCAAAGAACATATTCTGCGCTCCTATCCAGACTTTTCCTTTTTTATCATAGGCAAGGCTGGATACACTGTTGAACAAGTTGGTATGTATTTTTTCTGTTTTTCCAGTCTGTTTATTATAGAAGAGCAGTCCGAAATTACTTCCTATCCAAAAGTTACCTTTATCATCCCGGCAGGCCGATGTGAAATCATCTCCCTCTTTCATATTGACTAATGAAGATAGTTCGTTGGTTTTGAAGTTTAGTTTAAACAGTTTAGTGGTTCCCATTAGATACAGATGCGTATCGTCGGAATAAATTGCCTGCATAGCTATTTGGCGTTGAATGTCTATTTGGGGTGCGTAGAGAATAGATGTTTGCCGGGTATGCTTGTTGTAGATATAGACTTTTGCTCCTAATATGTAAATATTATCTTTTGTAGCATATAGATTTACCAAATCACCGGATGAAAATTCTCTTTTCGAAATAGAGTCATTGATAATGGGAAAAGGTTGCATCTGTGCGGTTCTCTTATTAAAGGTAAAGACCCCTTTATTAAAACATGATAATAAGAGCTCATTTTCAGAAAAATCTGTGATAGAGGTAACTTTCTCCCCGTATGTAGTAGGGTAATGATGAAATGTATTCGTTTTTTGGTCAAATGAGTTGATACCTCCTCCGTCTGTTCCAATCCAAAGCAATGTATCCTTATCTTCAAAGATGCTAACCACGGTACGTTCGCTAATTCCATTGAGATTGTTCAGTGGAACATCTTTATAGGTTTTGATGAACACTTTCTTAATGGCGAATAATCCTCCGTGTATACTGCCTATCCATATATTGTCCATCTGATCTTTATACAGCCGGTAGATAGAGTTATTCGGCAAGGATTGTTCATCATCGGAAATATGTTTAAGATGAGAGAACTTCATAGTCTGGAAGTCAAGTATGTTGATACCTCCTCCGTCAGTAGCTATCCAAAGTTGGTTGTCTTTTTCAAGAAAATCAAAAATGATATCGTTGTTGAGCCCGGAATTTTTGGTGGATAAACTGAAAAGCCTTTTCCCCTCTTTCGAGTAGCAGGCTATTCCTTTGCCATAGAATGATACCCAAAGCCGGTTTTGAGAGTCAACAAATATGGTGTTTATCTCGCGCTCTTTTACAAATGGACATCGATACATTTTCTTTTTTGTCAAGTCGTACATCCAAAGCCCGTCTTTTTTACTGCTGGTTATCAGCACATCGGGACTCCACTGAAAAATGCGATTGATACATTTTAACTTGTCTCCATCGATGTCGGGGAAGATCGTCGTAATACTTTTATCCGTCAGATTGTATTGGTATAAAGTTTCTTCTCCTCCAAACAGGAAATTGTCACCTATTTGAAGATAAGACCAAGCGTTAAATGGCTTCCCGTTATATTTCAATGGCTGAAATTGATTTTCTGCTTTATTGTAGATGGCAATTCCTTTATTGGTAGAAACGTATAAATCGCCTAAACGATCCTCTGTAATAAAACGAATGAAATTGTCGGGCAATGAGTTGGGCTGCTCCCGGTCATGAAAATAACTTTTCAGTTCAGATTGGTCATAACTATTTAATCCCCATTTGGTACCTATCCATATTACTCCTAAATGATCTCTGTAAATGCACTGCACTCTTGATTGTGACAATCCCTGTTCCAAAGAAATTTGTCTGAAGTAGTAGTCTTGTTGTTCAGCCTTGGTAGAAAGAACAAAGAATAATATCCAGATTAGAAAAGAATACCTCTTTAGTACGTGTGCTTTTGACATAGTTATGTTCTTTTGATAGAGCAAATATAAAAGAAGTTATGAAACTGTACAATAGATTTCATCTTCTTTTGTCCACAAAGCTCATTAGATAGCTAGAAAGGATATCCAGAATACTCCTTTTGAACAGTAGCGGACTAATTATGGATGTTATTTGATCTCTATTTCCACGCTTTGCACCTATATTTGCATAGTTGACACTAAATACGGAATAGTATTAAACCTTAAAAAAAAGACTATTTACTATGAATACATCCTAAAACTGTAGAATGAAGAGGTGGCGGAGTAATGTTGGGAACATTTTGAATGCCTTGACTTGTATCTAAAATTCCTAAAAATCTAATATTATTATATTCTAACTAAATGAAAAGTATATGGATAATCTAAGAAAAACGCTTGGCTGCTTGCTACTATTTCTTTTTGCAGCAGTTACATCTACTTATGCACAGGTTGCAAAGCAGTATTCGGGTACTGTTATGGATGCCGACAGCAATGAACCTATCATCGGTGTCAACGTAACTCTTAAAGATGCACAAACTGGTACCGTAACGGATATTTCCGGAAAGTTCTCGATTAGTGCTCCTGTTGGCTCTACACTATCATTCTCTTATATCGGATACGTGACTAAAGAGGTTAAACTGGGAACGAATACCAGTTTGAAGATTACAATGCAGGAAGATCAGAACCAATTGAGTGAGGTAGTGGTCATCGGCTATGGTGTAGTGAAAAAATCAGATATAACAGGTGCTGTGGCTTCTGTTTCTTCCAAACAATTTAAGGATCAGCCGGTAAAGCGGGTGGAAGATATTCTGCAAGGACGTACTGCAGGTGTGGCAGTGACGAGCGTAAATGGTTTACCTGGTGGTACAGTTAAAGTTCGTGTTCGTGGTACTACTTCTCTTAATACCAGCAATGACCCCTTGTATGTCATCGATGGCATTATGTCTGGTGGACTAGATGTAAATCCAGCTGACATTCAATCTATTGAAGTTCTGAAGGATGCTTCGGCAACGGCTATTTATGGCTCACGCGGCGCTAATGGTGTGGTATTGGTAACTACTAAAAAAGGGGTGGAAGGTAAAGTGCAGATTTATGCAGATGTGGCTATAGGCGTATCGAACATTCTTAAAAAATATGACTTACTGAATGCTTATGAATATGCGACTGCATTAAAGGAGTATAATGGTATCTCATTTGCAGATGATGAGATGGAAGCCTATAAGAATGGCTCCAAAGGCATTGACTGGCAGAATTTGATGTTGCAGACCGGTATTAGTCAGGACTATAAATTAGGTATTTCGGGTGGAACGGCTAAAAATAAGTATCTTATTTCAGCCAATGTACTGAATATGACAGCCATGACCATCACGACCAAGTATCAACGTGCACAGTTACGGATAAATTTGGATAATGAACTCACCAAGTGGTTGACACTTTCTACCAAAATTAATGCTTCACGTACTCACAGTCATAATGGGGGTATTGACATTATGAACTTCCTGAACTATTCTCCTACGATGGAAATGAAAGATCCGGTAACGGGCGTTTATAATATGGACCCTTATAATTCAGTAAATGGAAACCCTTATGGTGCACGTGTTGCAAATTATGGCGATTCATACGTGTATGCTTTGAATACTAATATGGATTTGACTTTCAAAATAATGAAAGGGTTGACATTGTCTGTACAGGGTGCTGCTAATTACTCTCATGTTCCGAGTTATTCTTTCACCTCGTCGTTAGCAAAACCCGGACAAATTAGTGGTATGGAAAATGCGAGCAGGATGAATCTATTCTGGCAGAATACCAATAATGTGACTTATAACACAAGTTTCGGCGATCATCATCTGACTGCAACAGCTGTATTTGAAGCAAGTGGTGCCGAAGGCAGAAATCTAAAACTGACCGGAAGTGATTTAGCCAATGAGTTTGTTGGTTATTGGAATGCAAAAAATGCAAAGACACGCGATGGAGAGAATGGCTATTCCGCAGAAGCTATTGTGTCCGGGCTTGGTCGAATTATGTACAATTACAAAGGAAAGTATATGCTGACAGGTACTTTCCGTGCCGATGGTTCATCTAAGTTTCAGAAGAAGAATAAATGGGGATATTTTCCGTCAGCAGCTGTTGCTTGGGATGTTGCTAAAGAAAACTTTATGAGCAAACAAAACATTGTCCAGCAATTGAAACTAAGAGCCAGTTTTGGTGTTGTTGGTAATCAAAGTATCGGTGCTTACACAACATTGGGTATGTTGGCTCCTACAAATTATGACGGTTATGGTAGCGATGCAATCCATACCGGTTATTGGACTGGAAATCTCGCTACACCGGATGTAACTTGGGAAAGCACCTATCAGTATAACATAGGTTTGGACGCCAGTGTTTTAGACGGTCGCTTGAGTTTTACAGCCGAATGGTTCCGAAAGGATACTAAGGACCTGTTGCTTCGCAAACCTGCTCCTCAGTATAACGGAGGTGGCTCTTTCTGGGTCAACCAAGGTGAAGTTAGAAACTCTGGTGTTGAATTCACCATTACAGCTACTCCTTTGACAGACAAAGATATATTTGGTTGGGAAACATCGCTGAATGCATCTTATTTAAAGAATAAGATAATCGATCTGGCAGGTAGTGATTTTATCGTTGGGGAGAATTATACAAGTATTGGCGGTGGTCCCATTCAAATTAAAAAAGTAGGGTATCCGATTGGTTCTTTCTATCTTTATGAATGGGCAAACTTTAATGACCAGGGCGCCAACTTGTATAAACATCAATCTAATGGAAGTTTGACAACCAATCCGGGTGCTGACGATCTGGTTACTAAAGGGCAGGCCGAGCCTAATTGGACTTTCGGATGGAATAATACATTTACTTGGAAAAATTGGACGCTCAATCTCTTTATCAATGCTGCATTAGGACAAGATAGACTGAATGTAAGCCGCTATGCGATGGGATCTATGACAGGTGTATATCGTTTCATCTCTTTATCTGATGCTTATTACAAAAGTTGGGATAAAGTAGCCAATAAAGCAGATGCTGTGTATGCAAGTCATAAAAATTCAGATAATAGAAACTATCCTGATTCCGATTTCTGGCTTGAAGATGCATCATTTGTGAAACTGAAAAATATAAGCCTTACGTATAATATTCCTAAGAAGATAACGAAAGTAGCCGATATTCAACTGTCGGTCAGTGCTCAAAACCTGTTTACATTAACGAAATACACAGGTATGGACCCAGAAGTGTACAGTGAATCCGATTATGGCTTTAATGGTGTGGATATGGGATCTTATCCTGTTCCAAGAACATTCACTTTTGGTATGAAACTTAACTTTTAATCTTTTAACTATACATGGATATGAAAACAATATATAGAATATTCAAATCTGTCGGACTAGCATTGATAGCACTTTGGATGGTGTCTTGCCAGGATTTACTGACAGAAGATCCTAAAGGGCAGTTGGCGGTGACTAATTTCTTCAATTCAAAAGGTGATCTGGACTTGGCTCTGAATGGAATGTATTCCAAAGTTGCAAGTGATATGTATGCAAATATTTGGGCAGGTTTCGAATCAGTGATGGGTGATGATATTTCTACACACCCTGCAGCTAATAAGCAGGGGCTGCGTGAGGTAGATACTTATAATGTTTCGGACAACAACACTTGGGTGACTGAATTGTGGGGTGCTCGTTGGAGATTGGTAAAAGCGGCTAATTTCATTATAGATAATGCCGGACGAACTCCGGAAGTGAGCCAGGAAGAGAAAGATGCGGCCATTGGACAAGCTTATTATTGGCGTGCCTATTCTTACTTTTATTTTGTAATGGCTTGGGGAGAGGTACCTATGGTTGTGAAAGATGAAATCAATTATAACATGCCATTGGCAACCGTTTCTGAAATTTACGAACTGATTGTTTCTGACCTGAAAAAGGCAGAGACAATGGTGCCTGCTAATTATACTAAAGAACCCTACGCAAGAAATGGGGTAAACATTGCTGTTAGTCAAGGAGCTGTAAAAGCAACATTGGCTTATGTGTATATGGCAATGGCAGGATGGCCGTTGAACAAGGGAACAGAATATTATCAACTAGCCGCTGCAAAGGCAAAGGAAGTAATCGATGCTTCGAAGAAAGGTACTTATTACTACAAGTTATTACCTGATTATAAGCAAGTATATTCGATGGAGTATAATAAGAATAATCCTGAAGTGTTGCTTGGCGTTTACTATAATTTGGGAATAGATGCACTTACCAATGCCCCTTTAGCTGATTTCCTGGCAGACTATGCTTATGGTGGCGGTGGATGGGGAGATACGAACGGAGAAATTAAATTCTGGTATGATTTCCCGGAAGGCTCACGCAAAGATGCATCTTATTTCCCGAAAATCATATTGAAGAATGAAACTAAGTTGCGTGATTGGTGGGAAGACCCCAATCCGGAAGCGCCGCGTGTGGTTGTTGCTCCCTGTTTCATGAAGAAAGTAGAAACGACCACTGGAGAAGAATTCGATTATACGAATCCGAAGATTTCGATGAATCAGAATGGAGAAAAGACGCATCAGATTATTCGCTTGGCAGAAGTATATTGCTGGTATGCCGAAGCCGTAGGTCGTTCAAAAACAGGCAGTATCACGGAAGCTGTCAACTTATTGAATGAGGTACGCAATCGTGCCAATGGATCTGTTGTTGCAGACCGGGATATCTATAAGACAACCATGTCGTATGATGATCTGGCAGAAGCTGCCTATAATGAACATGGCTGGGAAATAGCCGGATATTATTGGGGAAATATTGCCACTAGAGCAAGGGATATGTTTCGCATGAATCGCATTAAAGATCATTTTGAATACAGAAAATTAAATCCGGAGATTGAAGTGGCTCCCGGAGTCTTCAGGAAAGAAGCTGTTTCCGTATCTGGTACGTGGAATGACAGTAAAATGTATCTTCCCCGTCCTTTTGTAGATTCGTCTATTAATCCGAATTTGAAGAACTGAATGAAACAATAAAAACAATCATTATGAAACTAAGATATTTATATTTAGCAATAGGTGTATTATGTAATGCCTCTTTAGTATCATGCGGTGATAGCTTCAAAGAGAAAACAGAGATTGTTGCATGCGGAATCTCCACAAATGCTTTAACATTCGGAGTCTCCTCTACTGAAGTTCAGACTGTAGATATTACGTCAGAAGCAGCTTGGGAAGTTGCAGTGGATCAGGCAGGTGGTGATTGGCTTACAGTTTCTCCTTTGGAAGGAACTGGTAATGGTACGCTAACAATTTCTGCTGATAAGAATAACGGCCCAAAACGCAGTGCAACCTTGACTATAGCGGCGAAAGGTGCTGAACTTCGAACCATCACAGTTATTCAGGATGGCTATAAAGGAACCATTTATAATTACGGTGACTTTACTGGATTGCAAAAGACGGGGCTTGTGGCAGGGATCAATCCGATCACTATCGTAGATAATGACGAATGTGAAGATGGAAAAGCGTTAAGAATCTATACCCGGGCAGGTGAAGAGTATGAAGGTACTAATGGGGACCGTTTCAAGGTGCAGACAACAACGCAATTCGGATCAGGTCGTTATGAATGGAGGATATATGTCCCTAAATTCGGAATGAATGACCGGGCCAGTATTGGAGCATTTTTATATTTTGACGATGGGCATGAATTGGATTTTGAAATTTGTTCCGGTACAGCTGCAGACCGTGCAGCACATAGTGCCGGACCAGATGATATGCTGTGCCTTGTGACTAGTCAGGCTAATCCTTTTTTCTCTGAATTCACGCCTATTAAGGGGGATGCTTGGCATACGTTTGTATTGGATTTGAAGTTAGAAAATAAGAAATATCTGGCGGAGTGGTCGGTTGATGGTAAAGTTTTAAAGAGGGCACAATTAGATTATGGTGAAGAGGCTTATTTCCGTGCTATATCTAGTGTCGAGAATCTTTATGGTATGGGCGATCATGCGGCAACTCAAGAAAATTATGCCTTATTTGATTATCTTGAATATGTTCCTTATGATTATTCAATGAAGCCGATTATCGAAGGTCAGCTTCCTCCCGAACCAGAGGGAACAACAGTGAAGTGGGACTTTGAGGAAGCTGGTTTTGTTCCTGTTGGATGGACTAACAATGGAGGAACGATTGCGGATGGAAGTTTGAATCTATCTAACGGGAATAACTTCGTTTATAGTCCGGAAGTGGGAGCTGGAAAATATACATGGGAAATAGATGTTCCTTTGGTAGGGGTAGGTGAAAAATGGTTGGCAGGTGGTAATATCGCTGCAACTAACGCTGAAGAAAGGTCATTCTCTATGTTTGTTTTCTCGGGTACTGAAAATGATCGTGCGGCTTGTACGGTTCCTCCTGTTCCAGGTCAGATGCTGGTACGTTGTTATACGGAAGCTATGGGAGTTTACGGTGTACCTATTGATCCGGGTAAACACACTTTGACTATTGACCTTAGACTTAATGCAGATGGTGCATATTGGGCGGCATGGATTATAGATGGTGAAGTGGCGAAAACATTTACTACCTGGTATACTCCGGAACAGTTTAAATTTGGATTCTCAATGATGACCTTTGCTGATGGAGGTGGCTGGCAAGGAGATAAGCCTACTGCAAAGACATATACAGTTAAATATGACTATATAGAATATAAGAAGTATAATTATGATGAAGAATAACAGTTTACTTTACATTCAATGAGGTATTTAAGCATAATTGGAACAGCTATATGCTGTGTAATGTTGGTAATGACGAGTGTTTCCTGCAAGCAGGAAACACTCTCTTCCACCACCCAGGAGAAGAAAGTAGCTCCTTGGTATGTCTATATAGATGGGAGCTCTTTTAAGGATATAGAGCCAGTGAAAGAGATTATTAGTTCCATTAGCGTTTTCGGGAATCCTCCGAAATCATTTATTGATGAATGTCATCAGAATCATATCGAAGTATATCAGGCTGTAGGTGGGAATGAAGAAACGATTGATACGCCACAGAAAAGAAAGGCACTTGTTGAGAAGTATGTAAGCGATTGCAATGCAAATGGATATGATGGAATAGATCTTGATCTCGAACATTTGAGCCCTGATATTCAGGATGCATATACCGAATTCCTGAAACTAGCTTCAAAAGAACTCCATGCTGTTGGAAAGAAATTAAGCCATTGCGTTAGTTTTTATCCGGCTTTGTATCAGGATAACGAAACTAAGATGTTTCACGATCCGGCAGTTTTGAATACTACCTGCGACTTAATTAGAGTGATGTGTTACGATATGTATTTTGCACCTGGGATAGATAAGCCCGAGCTCAAACATAGGGATGATTGTATGGGCATTGGACCTACGTCTAATTATCTATGGACTAAAGAGGCGATGCTTTTCTGGATGAAACACATTCCGAATGATAAATTAGTGATGGCTCTGCCTGCTTATGCAAATGATTATGCTGTAACTGGTGACATCAAAGGAAGGCAGGTTTACCAATCTGTGCCTGACAGTATAAATGGAATTTTGCCTTCTCCTACCTGGTTATGTTATGAAAAGGTAAACATGTATCTGTATGATGGTACTGATGGTAATCGGCATCTGTTTTATGCAAGTGATGCCAGAAGTACGGAAGCGCTACTTGAACTAGCTGATGAACTGGGAATCTCTCAAATCGGTTTTTGGCACTTTAATAGCGTAGATCCGCAAATGTGGGATACTACCGCAAAGTGGCAAAAGAAATAATGAGATAATAAATCGACCTTGTAAATAATATAGCTTTATTCTCACCCCCCCCCATTTAGAGAAAAGTTATTCTTAACAATAAGAGGCCGCAAAGGTATGAATCCGTATCTTTGTGGCTTTTTATTTTTTTCTTACCTTTGGGGGAACTTAACATACCCCCAAAAAATGAAGAACATGAAAAAGATCTTTTTACTCATTTCCGTCATCCTATTTATTTTTCCGGTACAGGCTCAACATACATTGAGACTGATGACTTATAATATTAAAAATGCGAATGGCATGGATGATATTTGTAGTTTTCAACGGGTAGCCAATGTGATAAATAATGCTTCTCCTGATGTCGTGGCTATACAAGAGGTGGACAGTATGACCCGTCGGAGCGGACAGAAATATGTGCTGGGTGAGATAGCTGAACGTACACAAATGCATGCTTGTTTTGCACCTGCTATAGAGTTTGAAGGAGGTAAATATGGAATCGGACTGTTGACAAAGCAAGTTCCGCTACGTTTACAAACTATCCCTTTACCTGGTAGAGAAGAGGCCCGCACCTTGATTCTGGCAGAATTTGAGGATTATATCTATTGTTGTACTCATATGTCGTTGACCGAAAAAGACCGTATGAAGTCATTGGAGGTCGTGAAATCATTCGTCGCTCCTTATAAAAAGCCTCTTTTTCTGGCTGGGGACATGAATGCTGAACCGGAATCCGACTTTATAAAGGAGTTACAGAAAAACTTTCAGATGCTCTCCAATCCTAAACAATCTACTTATCCGGCTTCTGATCCCAAGGAGACTATAGATTATATTACCGCATTGAAGTCAAATGCTAATGGCTTCGCTCTTATATCCTCTCAAGTGTTGGATGAACCGATGGCCTCCGACCATCGTCCTATACTTGTTGAGTTGCGTACAGCTGAAAAGGCAGATAAAATATTTCGTACTAAACCTTATTTACAGAATCCCATAGGTAATGGTATGACAGTTATGTGGGAAACTACCGTTCCGGCATATTGTTGGGTGGAATATGGAACAGACACTACTCAACTGAAACGCGCTCGTACAATTGTTGACGGACAGGTAGTCTGCAATAATAAGCTGCATAAAATACATATCAACGATCTGATACCGGGACAGAAATATTATTATCGTGTATGTTCACAAGAAATGTTGCTTTATCAAGCATATAAAAAGATATTCGGAAATACCGCCCGGTCGGAATTCAGTGAATTTACTCTTCCGGCAACAAATGCGGATTCCTTTACTGCTATTGTCTTCAATGATTTGCACCAACATACGAAAACTTTCCGTGCTTTATGTAAACAGATACAGCATATCAACTATGATTTTGTAGTTTTCAATGGCGATTGTGTAGACGATCCTGTCGATCATGAACAAGCTACCTCTTTTATCTGTGAACTGACCGAAGGTGTACATAGTGACCGTGTACCGACTTTCTTTATGCGTGGTAATCATGAGATTCGCAATGCTTACTCTATCGGTTTACGTGACCATTACGACTATGTAGGAAATAAAACATACGGTTCTTTCAACTGGGGAGATACCCGCATCGTTATGCTTGATTGTGGAGAGGATAAACCGGATTCCCATTGGGTCTATTATGATTTGAATGATTTTACCCAGTTGCGAAATGAACAAGTGGATTTTTTGAAAAAGGAACTTTCCGCCAAAGAATTTAAGAAAGCGAAGAAACGTATCCTCCTGCATCATATCCCTCTTTATGGCAATGATGGGAAGAATCTTTGTGCTGAACTATGGACTAAACTGCTGGAAAAAGCTCCTTTTGATATCTGTCTGAATGCTCATACTCATAAGTATGCTTATCACCCGAAAGGTGAGTTGGGGAATCATTTTCCGGTTATTATAGGTGGAGGATATAAGATGGAGGGTGCTACCGTGATGATTCTTGAGAAGAGGAAAGAAGAGCTCAGAGTCAGGGTGTTGAATGCAAAGGGAGAAACTTTGTTGGATATAACGGTCTGAATAATGTATATGATAGCTTGAATCATGGAATTGAATTTCACCCCAAAAGTTAGATACTAAACTTTTGGGGTGATTTATTTATGTTGATAATACCTATAGTTCCTTTACCTCTTTTTTATTTTAGCTTCCTCCTGAGATGACAATGAATGTCAGGCCCAAAATGAATAATATAAACATGACTCCCAAAAGTCTGTTTGTCGCTTTGGAGCTACCGGTAAATTCTTTCCAGATGAAAACACCCCAAAGAGCAGCAATCATCGGTGCTCCTTGTCCAAGTGCATAGGAAATGGCTGCTCCCGCTTTTCCTGCGGCAATGTAGCTTAATGCCGTACCTAATCCCCAGATGCATCCTCCGAGAATTCCTACCATGTGTGTACTCGCTTTTCCGGTAAAGTATTCCTTGTAAGTGACGGGTAGACCGACGAACGGACGCTTCATCACGAGTGTATTGAAGAGGAAGTTGCTTAGGAAGATTCCGATGGCAAAGATGTAGAATGCGGTATAAGGAGTTGCCATTCCGACTGTCGGTGATTCAAAATTGTTCAAATCCATGGCAGCGGCGACAAATCGGTAAAAGAATGACATCAGTATACCGGCAATAGCAGCAAGAATAATTCCCTTTTTGCTATTATTGGTTCCCGCCTTTTGATTCTTACCGGCTGCAATACCGTTGCAAATGATGGCGATAACAATCAGCACGACTCCTGTGAATAGCCAGAACGGATCTCCTTTGGGAGAGCTGAAATAATTAATGAATACTCCCAATACCAATGCCAGTCCTACTCCCAATGGAAAAGCTACTGCCATTCCGGCAATGGATACTGAGGCGGAAAGGAGAATATTGGAAGCATTGAAAATTACTCCTCCGATAAGTGCACTGGCAATATATGCCGCTTCCACTTGTTGGATGTCTTCCAGAAAACCTCTTCCCGAATCTCCGAAACTTCCTAGTGTGAATACCAGAAGTAGGGCGAACAGCAAGATACCGATGGTGTAGTCCCAATAATAAAGTTCATAACGCCAATTCTTACTGGCCAGTTTTTGGGTATTTCCCCACGATCCCCAGCATATCATTGTGATAAAGCAGAAGATAATAGCTAAGGTGTAACTATTGACTATATACATAATGATCTTTTTTTTAAGGTTTCAATTTTCTTTTCCTGTCACTTGTCTTATAAGTGCGTTGCGGGTTGCCCGAATATTTTCTTCCCCTTGAATAGTGAGATATTGGTGTTTACCGCTTTCAGAAGGAGAAAAAAGACTTTGTCCGATACTGTCTATGGTGATTGTTCCCTTCTCGGATAAATTGAAATAATTATTGTCCGGTTCTATAGCTTGTAGCACGGATGTCAAATCCCATGTTTCTCTGTCATATGGCATTTCCTGATATATTTTATATGATACGCACAGAGGATGTTTATAACTGTCGGCAAAATCATTTAATATACTTTGATGAGGATATCGAATCTTGTTTCCTAGTTCCCATCCGCTGGCAATAATTGGAGTAGGCCATTCTTTGAAAGTAATTTGGGCTGCATTCAGATCATTAACAATGTTCCATTCAGGGAAGTCGAATTCATTACCATAGAGTCCTCCCATGACAGATAGTAATTTTACCTTTTGTGCTACCAAGGCTTTTCCATCCAGCTCGCTGTATTCATCTGCTTCCGAGATAAGCAAACGAGCTAGATTTGTTTCCGGGCCTAAGGTTATAAATACCACAGAATGATCTTCTTGCTCTGCCAGCAATTTACGCAACAGTTTATATCCTTCCGGAATATGATCTTTTAGGCTTCTTTTTGGATGTAATATTTTATTGTTGTCAATAATAGTATCCAGTGTTTGGCGGAGATAATGTCCGTCGTCTGTATTCATCCCATTATAAGCATAACCTAAAGGTATGTCGTATTTGTCGTTGAAACGACAATAAGCGTCAATATATTCCAGTGAATAAGGATTACACTTGCTTATAGTGATACCTAGCAAATCAATTTTTCCTTTTTTCTCATAATTAAGCAGCATTTGCATGGCTAAAACATCATCGATATCATTTCCAACATCCGTGTCGAGTATGACAGGAATTGCAGAAGTAGTCTCTTTCTGTTGTGCACAGGAACAGAATAAAGAGACGGTTATTAGAATGATTGCTATATATTTGAACATATCTTGGGTTTTTATAAGTTATTTCCAATATTCTCAATTGTATTGCTGGTTAATGATTGTTGCGAGGAATAATTTATTTTATAAAGTACGCCTCCTTTAGCATGGAGAGTCTGATTTTCTAAAGTTGCAGTTCCTTCTTTGGTAAATGTGCCATTTACATCATATCTTCCGGAAATGCTTTCTCCAAATTTACCATTCTCTAGTTTGAATTGAGAGTCATTCAAACTATAAATCAGTAAATAATTGTGCATATCTAATACGAACCCTAAAGAAGCATTATTTGTCTGGAATGTGATTTGTGCTCCAGTAGTACATATTAGTTGTTCTAATTTGTCTTTTGGCTGATTATCGTTAATATTAAATGCTGCAAAGTTCTCCGGTTTTACTTTGGCAACATCTATATAAGCTGCTGCCAAGCCTTTTATGAGACTACGAGTAGGAGGTGTAAAATCTTTTTCTTGTAAATCCCATGTATAAATTCCGTGGTCAATTTGGTCCGGTTCGGTGGTGTTGTTGATAAAGAAGTTACTGGTAGCCAAATCGTAAATATCATAGCCTCCTCCTAATGCAAAAGATGTCAAGATAAGACTTGGATTGTTTGCATAACTACCTTTGTTCTCGGCAACCAACGCATAATTTCCAGCAATTGATGCATATGCCATGACTTCATTTTTGAGATGTTTAATATTATCTTTATAAGCATCAACACCAATGAAATCAATGCCTTGAAGATCGAATACATCTTTGGGGCGAGCATTGGTTGCCTCTGGAAATGGGTTAATACCATCACCGTAAATTAGGTTGACACGAGTTACTACTTTGTAAGAACTGTTTTTTACAGCTTTTCCTACAGTATTTAATGCATTTGTGATCATTGTCCAGGCTTTCTCTTTGCTTAGAGGAGTCCCATCCCGATATTTTAAATCTTTTTGGTCGATTCTCCAGCGCATTAAGGCATCAGGTTCATTATGGATCTGCGCTGATATAACGGGGTGCTTGTCTCCATTTTGAGAATCCCAGTACCGGATGTGGTTAAATAAGGCGGTAATGGCTTTGGTTTCTCTTTCCAGCACCCATTCGTCGTCAAGAATCATGGTGTATTGATAGCCATAATAATTCCAAAAATCACCTTCATCATTCCGGCTTAGCCTTTTGTTATATTCTTGAAGCACATATTGAGGTATCAGATAAGAGAATGAATCTCCTACCATATTGGTACTGAACCAAAGTAATTCCATTTTCAGATTATACTTGTTGACGAACTGCAAGATTGAGTTTACGATACTATAGTCGTACTTGTTTTCTTTAGGCTCTACCATATTCCATGAAATTGGAATTTGCACACAATTTAGTCCCAGTTCCTGAGCTTTCTTGAAGTAGTTTTCCACTTCATTAATAGTCATCTTGTCACAATTGAGAAGGGCATCAAGGCGTATTTGTGCACCAAGAAACGGAAAAGGTTTACCGTCAACAGAAACATATGTTTTGTTGTTCTCAGTCACTAGTTTACTTACTTCTATTTGAGAAAGTATTGGTTCAACGTATGTTTCATTATTATTGTCAGAACAAGCTGTTGCGAATAATGAAAAGAAAACCAGTGCGTAAGTTAGTATTATCATTCTTTTATACATAATTGGTCTTTGTTAAATTAGTAGATTATTGGATTATTGCGGGGTTCCTCCTCCTGTCATAGGCCAGCCTGGATTCTGATAGATAGGAGAAGAATCCAAGTCATCTCCGGATGAAGTAACCAGAAAATGTTCTGCTGCTATCGGATCGAGATAGTGTGCCATATTCCATTTATAGCCGTTGTAAACAATGTTATTGGCTGTGATGTGATAAGGAGCAAGATAAGTACTGAAGCTACGTGGTGAAACATTTTCTCCTTCTTTAAGAATGGAGTTGCCGTTAGAATCTTTATACCAGTCCCAGCCATACATTTCCTGCCATAAATTCATTCCTAGGATATGGTAGGGTTTGGTAATCATCTGGTCCATTGAACGCCATCTATGTAAGTCCATGCTACGTAAACCTTCCGCCATCAACTCACATCTTCGTTCACGGCGGATATTATAACGTGTGGCATCAATAATTTCTCCGCCGGAATATGCCCCCCAATCAGTTTCTGCTTCTTTTGACATATCTGTAAGCCTGATTGTTTTGGTATAGTCCTCATCAATGCCGGCTCTGCGACGAATCGCTTTCCAGTACTTTTCTGCATAGGAGTCGAGTGAACCATGTAATTCATAATAAGCTTCTATATAGTTAAGATAGGCTTCGGCTGTACGGAATATGATAGAACCGACAATACTTTGAGTATTATTTGTGTATTTCCCGTCAGGGTTCAGTCCTTTGCGTAAGGCATAACCTGTATTGTATTTTTCTGTAACAGAAGAGGCGGTTATATTGGGTCCCCATTCTTCTACTACCCCATGATCTCCTGCCGAAGTATGCAGATTTTTTTGTCCCGGCTTTTTGATGAAGATGTCTGCACGGGTATCCCTGTTTTTAGTGATGTGAATGATATTATTATCTCCCCAATAAGATGAGCTTTCATCTGCCCACATCGGGGAAACATAGATAGGTTCTCCATTTTTAAGAATAAAGGCGTCAATCATACTTTTAGTAGTGCCTACTCCATTGTTACCGGCACATCCGTATTGACAAACTTCATTTACTACTCCTAATCCTGTGTTGTAGCGTCTCCATAAAAGTACTTCATTGTATTTCTCCATATCAATATCGCAGAACATACTGAAATAAGGATTTTCAGGTTCCGAAGAAGTTTGCGGGAATACTCCTGTATTGGCAGTTAATACATTATATTTTTCTGCTATGATTTGTGCCGCTTTAATAGCTTCATCAAAGAAAAACTCTGATTCTTTTTCAATACTTCCGGATTTGAATGAGTAATTAGCATTATAATCTTTATTTGCTCCCGGCCATCCCGGTCCATTAGGAACAAAAGCTGTTCCTTTAAAATTCTTCAGCCATGAGCCTTCGTAAAGTGCGACCCTTGACTTGAGAAGGATAGCGCAGTCTTTGCTTAGCCGGTTCTTACCTCCGGAAGGAGCTATGTCTTGCATCATTTCTATAGCTTTGTCCAGATCAGATAAGATAAATCTGGCTACTTCATTTCGGGGGGCTCGTTTGCTGATTTCTATCAGAGCTTCACGTTCATTAGGATAAGTTTTAGTAATAATAGGAAAGTCGCCTAATGATTTTAATCTTTCAAAATACATGAAAGCTCTGAAGAAATACATTTCTCCGATATAGTGTTTGATATTGGTCGTGTTTCCGACAATGGCATTGTCTTCATACGATGGAAGCACATTTTCAAAGAAATAATTGCATCGGTAAATATCAGCGAAATACCATGAGCCTCCTTCTTGTCCTACTTTCCAGTATCCGGGTGCATACATTACGTTAGGTTGCATACCGGTCATATTATCTGTGTTATTGTCAATTTCAAAAGTTCCATATCCATAGGTGCCATGAGTAGGTAGCACTTGATATTGATCAGTAGCAAAAGCTGCAATATTACTTTCTGTTGTCAGATATTCATTTGGAGAAAGTTGATCAAGAGGTTCTTGATTTAGGAAATCATTGCAACTTGTCAAAAAGAGCACTCCGCTCAATAAGGTTGATATCGTAAGTCTTTTCATAATATCCTGTTTTTAGAATGTGACATTTAATCCAAAAGAGAATGTTCGGGATAGTGGGTAAACGTTTCCGTGTCCCCAACTACCGCCTTCGATTGATTCGGGGTCGAAGAAGTCAATAAGGCTCGTAATGGTGAACAAGTTTTCACCGGATGCGAATATCCTTAGGTTCTGCATTCCCATTTTTTGTACGATGTTGTGTGGCAAGCTATATCCTATCTGCAGATTCTTCAGACGTAGATAAGATGCATCTTGTAAATATTTAGTTTGTGATTGCTGGTTTTTATCGGTGTTGAATAAGGGTCTTGGATAGTAGGAATTCAGATTCGTTCCCAATGGACTGGCTTCGTCATTTCGGAAATAATCATCGTGTCCTTTTAGTGCTGTGGAAAACCAGGGCCCTTGTCTACCGTTTGCACCCCAGAAGTAGTAACTACCCTGAAAATAATCTCTTTTCAATGTTCCTTGCCAGAACATTCTGATATCGAATCCTTTCCAATCGGCGGCTAATTCCAGTCCTACATTATATCGGGGCGTGGAGTTACCTATTCTTTTTAAATCACCGTGATCTTGTAAGGTGCGGCTTCCGGCATCAATTTTTCCGTCTTCATTCGAATCTTTATACATAATGTCTCCGGCTTTCCAGTCTTGGCCGAGATTACTTTGTCCACCGTTGACTAATCTGCCGATATGTTCAGCCATTTCCTGGTCAGACTGTGCAATACCTATCGTTTCATATCCCCATATTTCGCCCACGTATTTTCCGGCATAAAATCCATCTATCAGTCCGGAAGGATTTGAATAACGAGTAATCTTGGTACGACTGTCGGCAAGTGTAAAGCGGGCGCTATAATTCAATCCATTATTTAACCGGTCTTTCCACATTAGTTCCAGTTCCCATCCGAATGTTTTAAGATTTGTATTATTGGAACTGGGAACGGCTGTTCCAAGGACTACAGGCAATTTCTCCGAAGGACCGACCATATCGTCAGTTTTACGAATGTAATAATCAAAAGAGCCGGTTAGCCGATTGTTAAACAGGCCAAAGTCAACTCCGGTATTCCATGTACGGATTTTCTCCCAAGAGAGATTATAGCTGACGAGTGAAGGTGCCCAGGCAATATTGGCTAATGTTCCGTCAATGATCCATGATCCTGTTCCTGTACCGATTGTAGAATAAGTCGGATATAAAGAAGATGTATTTTGGTTGCCCAAACTACCATAAGAGGCTCTGACCTTAAATGTGTTGACAACTTTGCTAACAGGCAGGAAGAATTTTTCTCTGGCTATGTTCCAGCCTACTGATGCGGAAGGGAAAAATCCCCAACGACTGTCACTACGAAATCGTGAGGAACCGTCATAGCGTAGATTTACTTCCAGAAGATATTTTTCCAGGTAATCATAATTCAATCTGCCGAAGAATCCAGCGGTAGCCCATCTGTTGTGTCCACCTGCTACATTCGGAGCAACTTTTTGGTTATTTGAATCCATTCCGGTAGAAGTGTTGATAGTCGGTTTTCCCGGATAAATGACTCCTAGCTTCTCAGCAGCTATATCTTTATAATTATTTTGTTCGGCTTGAAACCCGAAAAGAACTTTCATATTATGTGATTTTGCAAAGGTCTTTGCATAATCTGTATAGAGATTTACATTAAAATAATCGCTGGCATAAGTGCCTTCATGTACTTGGGAATCGTTATTCCATGTATTGCCCTTAGTCTTTCCGTCAACACCTGTCTGATGAACAGTTAAGTAATCCCAGTGTGAATATTGTGTATTGTATCGATAGCTTAAATCTCCAATCAGTCGCCACCCTTTGATAGGTTCTACCGTTATATTCAGTTGTTGGTAGAGCCAAGTGTTTCGTTCTTGTTTTTCACCTCCGTTTTGCATTTGGAGCACATGGTCGTCATATAGAATACCATTTGGGTCATAGAGAGGTTTGGTAGGCCAACATTGGCGTCCGATTTCGGCAAAAAAACTTTCATTAAGATGTGTCGGCTGTACATAGTCACTTCTGATAAAGCGAGTATTGAATCCGACTGATACTATTTTTGATAATTGTGCGTTGATTTTTGCAGATGCAGTATATCTGTTTGAGTATTCATCTCCGATTCTGAGCTCTCCATCCTGACCTAAATAGTTCGCTGATAAATAGTATTGTATTTTGTCTGTCCCGCCAGTAACGCTGATATTGTGCTCGTGTGCAAAGACATTGTCTTTGAAAAAATAGTCATAATAATCAATATTATCATTTCCTTGTGAATATCCGTCTGCCCATAACGAAGGATTATTGGGCACGGGGATGGTAGAATCGGTAATCTTGCCGACCATATAGTCTTTGATGCGGTTTATTCTTTCTTCCGAGACCCAGTTGTAAGGTCCCCATCCGGAATTGGCAGCTGCATCATTATAGTATAAGGAGAACGTGTAAGAGTCTAATGAAGAAGGCATGTTGATAGGGCTACTTACACGAAAACTGTTGTTGTAGTTAACTTGCGCTTTACCGACCTTTCCTTTCTTGGTCGTTACTAAGATTACTCCGAATGGCGCTCTGGAACCATAAATAGAAGAAGCTGCCGCATCTTTCAGAACTGAAATAGATTCTATATCCTGCGGATTAATGGAATAAATATCTCCTTCCATACCATCTATCAAGACTAGGGCGCTTCCTGTAGAACCTTCTCCGATAGTTCCGACTCCACGTACATTGATCGATTGTTTCTGATTGAGACCTCCTCCCTGATTGCTATAAATATTCAAACCGGGAACCTGCCCTTGTAATGCCTGGACTGCATTGGATACAGGGATTGCTTCGAATGCTTTCGAGTCAATGACTCCGACAGAACCGGTTAAGTTAATCTTCTTTTGGGTACCATAACCTACAACGATCACTTCATCCAATAAATTGTCGTCAACTCCCAGTGTTACGTTTATCATTTTTCTATCACCTACTGTAAACTGGACTGTTTTAAATCCGATGTAACTGAATTCAATAGTTGAACTTGGATTCGCTTTCACTTGGTAGTATCCGTTAAAGTCAGTGACAGTTCCGGATACTATATTCCCATCTTTTACTTTTATGGAAACTCCCAGTAGAGGTTCTCCATTATTATCTTTTACTGTTCCGGATACATAATTCTGAGCATATGTATTCATTGAACATAAAAGTAGGCAGCCCAGCAGGCAGATAAGCTTATGACTTGAGTTATAAGTTATCGGGTGGACAGCTTTCTTTAAGAGAGTAGAATGTCGATTAGTTTTCATAATCCATTAAATTTAAAAGTTGAATGATAAGGCTAATTCTTTTTCTAACATGAAGTGTTTTACTTCATCGAGAGTAGGAATAGACGGTTGGGCACCAGAACGTGTAACAGCGATAGCTGCCGCGGCATTCGCAAAACTCAATGCATCTCGGTCTATTTTCCTTTGGGCACAAATTACAGCCAATGCACCACAGAACGTGTCACCTGCTGCAATAGTATCAATCGCATTTACTTTGTATCCGGGAAGTTGAATGATTTCTTTGTCGTTTTTCATATATACACCTTGACTTCCTAATGTGATCACAGCATTGCGTGCACCTGCCTGTAATAAGCTTAGAGCGATTTCTTCAAGATTATTTCCTGTATATTCAATTCCTGAGATGAAGGCTGCTTCCAGCTCATTGACGACTAGTATATCAATGGCTTTCATCAGTTCCTCATCGATCAGGCAGGCGGGTGCGGGATTGAATAATATCTTTTTACCTTTTTGTTTTGCCGATAGAGCTATTTTTTTTATTGTTTCGTAAGGAATCTCAGCCTGCATGACGATGATATCAGCTTCGTCGATTACTTCTGAGAAATGGGTGATTGAACCGGGTAATAAAGAATAGTTAGCTCCGGGAGCTACTGCAATGCAGTTTTCACCACTGTCAGCCACAAAAATAAGTGCGGTTCCTGTGGGATGATTGACATCATCAATAATGTAATCGGTGGTGATACCTTCTTTCTTAAAGTGTTTTTTTAAAATATCCGCATACATGTCATTCCCCAAAGAGGTGACAAACGTCACAGAGCCGCCAAGCCTGGCTGCTGCCACAGCCTGGTTCGCTCCTTTACCTCCGAGGGACTGCATGAAATTTGCATCTCCGACTGTTTCGCCGGGTGCCGGGAGATGGCTGACTTGTGCAACCATGTCGATGTTTGAACTTCCAATAACTACTACTTTCATTTGAATCAGATTTATGTGATTAACCTAGGCTTTTCTCTATTTTATAAGTTGACTTCTCTTTTGTATGGGATGGCGCTTTGGGCACCGATGCGTGTGACGGCAATAGCTGCCGCTGCATTTGCAAACTTCACGGATTCGGTCAACGAATGTCCTTTGGATAAATAAACACTGAATGCTCCACAGAATACATCTCCTGCTCCGGTTGTGTCGATCGTCTCTACTTCTTTTGCAGGAATCATGGTATATTCGTCCTTTTCTTTCACGTAGGCTCCGTCTTTTCCCAAAGTAATGACGACATTTTTTATTCCTTTTTCTCCAATGGCTTTAGCTGCTCGGTGCGCACTTTCAACATCCATTACTTTTATTCCTGATAGCATTTCTGCTTCTATACGATTAGGCAATATGGTATGTACATTATTTAAAAAGGAGTTGCTTAAGGTAGATGCAGGCGCAGGATTGAGTATTACCTTTTTTCCATATTTATTGGCGATAGTGGCTGCATATTCTGCGGTTTCTATCGGAATTTCAAGTTGCATGAGTATAATATCAGCTTCCTTGATTTTTTCTTCAGCTTTATTGATATCTTCTTCAGAAAGAGAACGGCTGGCTCCCGGCGCGACGATAATACTGTTTTCTCCGAAAGAATCAACGGAAATAAGTGCTACTCCCGATGGACTTTTTTGATCAGTGAAAATGAATTCTGTGTTAATCCTTTCTGATTTATATATTTCCAGTGCTTGTAATCCGAATAGGTCGTATCCAATTTTAGAAATAAAGGTTACTTCAGCTCCTAGTCGAGATGCTGCAATGGCCTGGTTGGCTCCTTTGCCTCCTGGATTCATATAGAAAGTTCCTCCTAAGATGGTCTCGCCAGGCACTGGTAGTCTGTTGGCTTTTACTACCATGTCTGTATTGCAACTTCCAATGACTACAATTTTTGGTTTATGAATAGATGTAATTTCCATAGTACTTTAAATTATGATGATACAAATGTAGGAAATAGTAATGTTTGATTCTTAGCATTAATATTTAGTTTTATATAATTACAAAATGATATGATAAGATGAAACAATCTTTAATAATGGATAATAATGCCATTATATACTATCCATTTATATAATTACAAAGGGAAAAGTGTAGGTTTGAAAAGTGCCTTTTTATTGTGGTAAAAGTCTCGGATAGCTATCCCTTTTAGATTTTTTTAGTGTTTGTACGTCTTCCCAATATTTCGGAAAGCTTTTCTTTCCGAATTTTCGATTCCATCCATGCTGTGAAATCGAAAATGCGAAGAAGTTGGTTTTCATATTTGTCATTATACAATTCTTGTATTTCCGGAGACAGTTTTTCCCAAAAAGCTTCCCGGTCTTTATGTAGAATGGGTAGGTCTCTTTTGTTCAGAAACCATAAGATAATTCGTTCAGTTTTAAATGTATGTTCTTTCGGTGAAGAGAGACCTCGGGTGACGGAACGTGACTCATGCCGGATCAGTTCGTATTCTTGTGTTTCGTAATAGGTGATGAGACGAGCTAAGCGAATGGTTCTCATCAGTGGGAGGTACTTGATATTGTGATCGATGATAGCGTTATTTATATATTTCTTGGCCGTTTTATAGTTTTGATTACCGATATGTACAAGAGTTGTATAAAGTAATAGTTCACTTTTACGTATAGGAGTTAGCCACGCTTCTTTGCTGTAGAGCGATTCTTGATAGCAATCTATGAGCCTAGTGCAATTCTTAAAATCTCCTTTATCTAGGTGGGGAAATAATTCGTATTGAAAAAGCAGGCAGATGGCATTTACTTTAAATTCAAGTGAGGAATCTTCTGCTATCAGTCTTTTTAATTTTTCCAGGAAATATGGCATTTCATCGTAATTGCCTACTGTGCGTAGACTTCCGAGTACTCCTTCGAGCACCGCCAAATAGTAAATAGGTGGATTCGACCAGAATTGATGGTTTCGTTCAAATAAGGAGTTAAGCTCTTTGTATGAATTTAAGGCGGCTCTGTACTCTCCTGTTCCCATCAAGTAGTTGGCTTGGAAAAGTTTGTGATTTCGTGTTAATTCGAAGTTCCCTTCTGTATCTGAAGAAGCGGCTATATAAAGTTCATTAACCATCAAATCGTTCATATCCTGTTTTTGTTTTGAAGTTCGTATGGCTCCGATATGGGATAGACGATATTTTAGTAAATTGTGGAGAGAGGATTGTTCTGTTATTTTTCGAATTTTCTTTAGAGATTCATTTTGAAGAAAATGTTTATGAAAAAGTTCTTGCTCTGTCATGTTGGGAAAATTTAGCCGTAACAGATATTCCAGTTCCAGTTTCAGTGCAATCGTCAGAATTTCATTGTTTTCGTAGAATTGTGCTTGTTCTATTGTATTGGATAAGATCTCAAAGCATTCTTCAAATAAGGAACGTTCATAAAGCATACGAGCTTTGCACAGACCGTTCAATAGGTCATAATAGATGTCTTTTCTCTTTCTTAGCGTGAGTAGTGTGTCTACCAGTTTTTCATATAGATATTGGATGGATACTTCAAAAGAACCGTTAGGTCTCCGTTGATAGAATTCTTCTTTTACTGTATTTCCGTTAGGCTGTTTACTTTTCATGATGATATCATAAATCACCAAATAATCTTTTTCTTCTTTGTTCTTGATGACTTGTGAGGAAAAATGCTTCTTTTCCGATTTCGATAGTGAGTATAGCAAGGAAATAACGGAGTCGACTCTTTTCATGAATCCTTTTCGATTAATATTAGAGTGCAATATTCGGGAATTTTTGTGGAAAAAGCAAATCTTAGAGATATTTAAAAGATCTGGTTTGAATGATGTCAGACCAGATTCGTTTAGATATCAAGGGATAAGAGACCGGAGTTTTTGTCTCGAATCTTTGCTATTGTTGTGTCAAATTACTTATGTAATTGTCATGTCTCGCTTTTTTTACAGATGATTTAACCGGCATGATAATCGTTCCACTCTAGTGAACAGTTTTGTGTACTTCAGTGAACAATACTGTGCACTAGAGTAGACGGAGCTGTTCACTAGAGTGGAACAGGGCAGATGTATTATATTTTTACTATATTCTCCTTTGCTATCCCTTTGTTATATTATTGTTTATTAGTATATTACCATTTGTTTATGTCGATTGTTT
>ERZ779892.1125-NODE-1125-length-25983-cov-4.035946_pt1 | contig 25983 bp, 21 predicted proteins | sample MGYA00511552_ERZ779892 | MGnify/ENA primary metagenome ERZ779892 (study PRJEB29588, sample SAMEA2154561) | human gut metagenome | biome: human gut; feature: human-associated habitat; material: faeces | place: Denmark | collected 2008/2010 ... | reverse complement strand
GATGCTGATTTATATTAATCCCGATGCAGCCAATACGTTATTAAGAAAATGCAGCGACTTCATCACCCGCTATTGCATGGCATTGAAAGCAACCGGTGTGAACGGTGTAATCATGGCTGAACCTGCTGCGGGATTGTTATCCAACGAAGATTGCCTGCAATATTCTTCTTTATTTGTGAAAGAAATAGTAGAGAAGGTACAGGATGATCACTTTGCCGTAGTACTTCATAATTGCGGAAACACAGGGAATTGCACACAAGCGATGGTTTATACCGGTGCAGCCGCTTATCATTTCGGGAATAAAATTAAGATGGAGGAAGCGTTGAAAGAGGTTCCGGCCGATGCACTGGCAATGGGAAATCTGGATCCGGTGAGCCTTTTCAAGATGGCAGGTCCGGAGACTATGAAGGAAGCGACTTTGCAACTATTGGAAGCTACCCGTGCATACCCGAATTTCGTATTGTCAAGTGGTTGTGATATTCCGCCACATACACCTTCTATTAATATAGACGCATTTTATACCGCATTGGAAGAGTTCAATAATGGTTGAACAGGAACTTACTTATCAGAAACTGCAAATCCCATCGTCTGAAATTTACGAGACGATGGGATATAAAGATTCTATGCCGGATGGAATGGTCATAGAAGAAATAAATACGTTACTTGACCGTATCACTCCCCTCCTCCGTCCCTGTTTTTTCTTTTTCCTCACTGACGGACTGCTTGACACTGAAAAAGCAACACTGGCTGTAAAAGATACGATTCTCTCAATCGGTAAAACTATTGCCCGCCAACTACGGGGTTCGGAAGCCTTTGCCTTTTTTACTGCAACTGCCGGAGTTGAATTTGAGAAGTTTCAACATCTGCTTCAGCAAGAGGACGACATGGTGAAAGTATATATAGCAGACTCATTGGAGAGCATCATTGCAGAAAAGGCTGCTGATTGCATGGAAGAGGAGTTGGCTGCATTTATCGAAAAGAGAGGTTGGAAGCACACTAACAGATACAGCCCTGGTTATTGCGGATGGCACGTATCGGAACAACAAAAACTATTCTCCTTATTTCCGGTCGCTTCACCCTGTGGTATTCAGTTGACAGATTCCAGCCTGATGATTCCCATCAAATCTGTAAGTGGTATTATTGGAGTGGGTTCACATGTCCGTAAGCTGGAATATACTTGCGGACTGTGTACGTACGAAAATTGTTTTCGCAGAAAATAGTTTCACCACAGAGGACGCAGAGGACACAGAGTCTTTTATTATTAGATAATAATCTCTGCGTCCTCTGTGGTGAATAAAAATTAGTGGCCATTGAAGAAGATGTAAAGCCCGATCATAGTCACAATAAGTAATCCCCATAGGATAAGAACAATTCGTGCAGGTTTGTCCTCTATCTTTTCCATATTCAAGACGCCCAATTGCGGAGATTTATCCCATAGGCTGACTACTATCATGCCTATTCCGATGATAACGAATAAGTAGAAGGAAAGCAGCATAAAATGAGGCCATACATCATATTGTTCTGCCGGAAACACCCATAAATACAAGATTCCTACTCCGATACTGAACACTGTTCCCAATGTCAGAGCCATATTAGCTGCCAGAGTAGTGGTGCGTTTCCAGAACACGCCAAAGAGAAATACAGCTGCCATTGGAGGAGCTATAAATCCCAGTACAGACTGGAAAACATTAAATAGATCAGTCCCTTGATGCTGTCGATCGCTATAGTTATTATCACAGAGATCAGTGCACCGACTACCGTAACCACTTGTCCCACTCTGATAATCTCTCTTTGTTTGGCCTGCGGTCGGATTTTCTTCACATAGATATCCATCGTGAATACCGTACTTAATGCATTCAAAGCAGAGCCGACAGTACTTACCAATGCTGCTGTCAATACAGCCAATACCAAGCCGACCATTCCTGTCGGGAACAAATGAGTCACCATTGTCATGTAAGCCTCATCGGGATTCTCCAATTGTGGGAATAAAGCGAGGCAGATAATGCCGGGAAGAATGTAAAGAGGTACATCTAATATTTTCAACCATCCGGTAAAGTTGGTTCCCATCTGTCCTTCTTTGAGATTCTTGGCAGCAAGAACCGGTTGCACCATCGACTGATCCGTACACCAAAACCAAACTCCCATAATAGGATAACCCAGGATAATAGGTAACCAAGGAAAAGCCGGGTCATCATTTGGATGGAAAAGATTCCAGTAATCAGCCGGAACGGCATCTACCAGTGCTCCTACGCCGCCTACTTTATAGATTCCCATGATAGCCAGTGTGGCTGATACTACAATCAACAGTATCATTTGATATACATTCGTGTAGGCCACAGCTTTCAGTCCGCCGAGCATCGTGAAGAAAGCGGAGATGACAAGTAACAGCAATGCCGATTGCCACATAGGAATATCGAAGACCTGACGGATCAGGACTCCACCGGCAAATAAAGTCAATGCAAGCCATGAAATAAGAATGGTAATAATGGTATACCAGGCAAGGATGTTACGGGTAGATTGCCCGAAACGTTTTCCCATAAATTCGGGCAATGTCGTGATGCGACTACCCAAATATCGGGGAGCAAAGACAAAAGCAAGCAGACATATAAAGACAAATGCATACCAAGCATAATTCCCCGAAACAATACCGGTAGTAAATCCGGCACTTGCGGAAGCAATCAACATGGAAGGTCCGACATTCGTCCCCCACATGGAGAAGCCGATATGATACCATCTCAACGAATTCTCCGCAAGGAAAAGACTACTCCCCTTTTTTCGTTTTGAACTTGCCCATATACCAATAGCTATCAAAATCAGGAAGTAGGCAATCAGAATACTCCAATCTAATGTCTCTAAGAATTTCACATGCATAATTCAAGTATTAAATAAGTAACGTAAGTTTAAATCTGATTTTCTTTAGGCAAGGATTACATGGATTTCACAGTTTTAATAGGCTATGTAATTAAGAGCCGTGTTGATCCGTGTAATCCGTGCCTTTTTATTCTATTTTTTATTTCCAATCAGTTCTTTGGCAACTGCTACGGCTGTATTCGCATTATCACTATATCCGTCCGCACCGATTTCGTCAGCAAACCCCTGACTGACGGGTGCTCCGCCAATCATCACTTTCACCTGATTACGAATACCGGCCTCTTCCAATGCCTGAATAACCTCTTTCATATACGTCATGGTAGTAGTCAGCAATGCGCTCATGCACAAGATGTCAGCATGGTTTTCCTTCACAGCTTCCACAAACTTGTCACAAGTCACATCAATACCAATATTTATGACTTCAAAGCCGCACCCCTCCAGCATGGAAGCCACCAGGTTTTTACCAATATCATGGAGATCTCCTTTCACTGTACCGATGACAATCTTACCGATTGTAGTGGAAGCACTTCCTGCCAATAAAGGTTTCAGTAGCTCCAAAGCCCCTTTCATGGCACGTCCTGCCATCAACAGTTGGGGAACAAAAGCCTTTCCATCCTGGAAACGTTGTCCCACTTCGCCCATTGCTTTAATCATATAATTATTGATAATCATTTGGGGAGCTACTCCTTCCGCAATGGCTTGTCGGGTGATTTCAACCGCAGGTTCCAGTTTCCCGGCAACAATGGCTTCATACAGAGGTTTCAGTTTATCCTCTTCCTGGTGTTGTTCTTCCCGTATACAAATACGTTCCTGTCCGGTAGCTGCCAAGTCGGCATCCTGTTGATGTTCATTGGTATTTACAGCGGTAGAAGAACCGGTATATTCTTCAACAATCCGCATGGCCTGCTCCACTTCCTTTTCGTTATGGAAATCCATTTCCAAATGTACACCGTCCGCGCCGATATGATCCAATAGAGGTTTTAGTTCGTCTAATGTCACCCAGCAAGCCATCACGCTCTTTCCGCCTGCCAGAATCTTCTTATACAGATCGTACCATTTGGGAGATCCTCCTTGTGGTTCGCCCACTCCGGGAGTCCATTGAATCGCATTCAATTCTTCAATTTCAAGCAAGGCAGGCAGGTGATGCATGGCTCCCACTCCATCCAGATGATAAAGGGTATAATCAATCTTCTGACATTGTTCACGAATAAAAGGTTGCACAAACCGGCGATAATCATCCTGACTAATCATGGTCGAAATATCACTTTGCAGTTTACTCATCTTTCCGGGAGCCCAGGACGAGAAATAACAGAAAGCCATCTCGTCGCCTTCACGGATGATGTCGTATAGTTCATCAAATACTTTGAAGTAGATGTCGTTGATTTGCTGCATCTGTTGTTCCAGGATTTCGGGCTGCATCACTGTGTCCAGTAATACCCTATCCGTTCCTTTCAGTGCGGCCAGAACATCCAGTCCTTCCATCAGGTCGGGCATACCGACAAAGTAGTGTCCGTTGGCTTTCGCTTTGCAGGCTTTCAGGAGTTCTTTATGAAGAATCCAGTTCGGGTGTTCGGGGTTAAAGACTATTTCATCGGTGAAATCCGGGTTGGGATGAATCCAAATGGTGTCTTCCCCGCCTTCAAACACTCCGCCTAAGATGGCGGCTAGAGAACCGGGACCCAGTTGGGTATTCGCAACCGGAAGAATATCCGCTTTCAGACTGCTGTGCGCTACGTACCAGTCCAGATATTCAGCTCTCCATTGAGGGTCGAACCATTTTTGCGACAAATCTTTTGCCGGCGCGGGAGGTACTATCTCTGCATGTGGTTGCACTCCTTCCTGGAAGTGCTCCCACATATTGAGAATGATTCCTTTATGGTTCCACCAATTTATATAACGTTGTTTTGTTTCTTCTAAATTACTCTTCCATGTTTTCATACTATACTAAATTAATTAATTTTCTACCACAATCTATCATAGTCCAAAATCCTTTATAATCATTATCTATGCGTAAAGCCATGCTCTTGCTTAAATCCATTTCATCCGTACAGTCCACGTCTTCCGGATAGATGGGTATCACGGCAGTTTCACGCACATATACGGGCATTTCTTCCAATGGAACATATACGTCTTTCAACCAGCGTGCTCCTTCCAGACGTTCTCCCGTAAAGAAGTTCACCCATTTTCCTTCGGGAAGATAGATATCCCGACGGTTCTCACTGTTCATCACCGGAGCTACCAGGAAATCATTGCCGAAATAGTATTCATCATCTATATGCCAACAAAGTTTATCTTCCGGATGATGCAGAATGAGTGCCTGCAAGAGCGGATAGCCGCTTTCTATGGCTAGTTTACTTTGTTCTACGATGTATGGAATGAGCGAATAACGCAATTTCCACCACTTTTTCACCAACGGAGCTATGGCCGGATAGTGCCAGGGTTCACGCTTGTTGGTTCCGTGATAACGGATATGCGATGTGAATACGCCGAATTGAGTCCAACGCATGTACACATCATCTGCTACTACCGAGTTCATAAAATTGGGCAATGTATGGAAGCCGGGAACATCATGGCTCCAAAAAGCAAATCCCGACAGACCGAAATGCAGACCGCCTTTCAGAGAACCTGCCATTCCATCCCAAGAGCTACATGAATCGCCTCCCCAATGCAAAGGATAACGCTGGCATCCCGCCCATGCGGAACGTGCCCAGACAATGCCGTCACCTGTCACTTCTTTCGTAATTTCGTAAGCGGCCTTTTGATAAAGCAAGGCATACAGGTTATTCAACAATTCCGGTTTCATGCCTTTATAGAGGGCATCCATGTGGATGTTTTCACCGAAATCGGTTTTGATACAGGTTACTCCCATATCCAGAAGTTGTTTCAATAGTCCTTTGTACCATTCGGTTGCTTTCGGGTAAGTAAAGTCGATTGTTCCAGCATAATCCAGGGCGGAGAAGTTGGAACCATCGGTCGCTTGTTGTTTGGTCAATGGGGCTATATAATCATTGGCTCTGGCTTCATCAATCTGCTCTGCATTTTCTGCAACGTATGGAAGTTGCCATAAAGAAACACGATAGCCGTTCTTTTTCAACCGCCCGATGAATCCTTTCGGATCGGGGAACCGCTCTTCATTGAATTTCCATTCGCAGAGCCAATCGGTACGGAACCAGCCCGTATCTAAATGAATTACATCACAGGGATAGTGTTCGGCACGCATGCGGTCGCATATTTCGTCTACTTCATCGGCACTGAAATAAGTCATACGGCTCATCCAAACGCCAAAACTCCAAAGAGGAGGCATAGACGGATAGCCGGTCAGGTCACGATAACCGCGAAGAATATCTTCCATCGTATCACCGCCTATCACAAATACATCCAACAATGCCTGGTCGCTTAGAAACTGGACGGAACGGGTGGAATGTCCGGCCAGCGAGAGCTTGCTATGAGCACATGTATGGTAGAATGTTCCATACATTCGGCTGGATAGATAGAAGGGGATATTTTTGTAGGTACGCCGGTTATTGACTCCTTGCCCATCTTGGTTTTTCAGGAAGAAAGTCTGTCCGCTTAAGTCCATTTTAAAGAAACGTTCTCCGGTTCCGGCAAAACATTCATCGGGCTTACATTCAAAAGAAAGTGTTGCACGTTCTTTCCGACCGTCTCGTTTGCAAAAGGCAACAGGTAACGCATCGTAGCGGGGAGGCGAAAAATGGTCGTAGGCTGACAAGCGGATTTCACGCTTTCCGTCAGGGTATAAAGTGATGTCAAGCGTTTCTTGAGGATCGGGAAGCAATTCGCTCCATCGGTCTAATAGAGGCTCTTCCACATTGATAACGGCACGCTTCGTTCCGTCTTCTGTCGAAAGAATCCATTTCCCTTTTTGTTCTTTTATAAACAGGGGCACTTTCTGAATCCGGTCACTGAATTGCAGCATTTCCGACTCATCTGTCAGTACATAATTGCCGAAGCCAAGAAACAGGCGGGTGATGCCGATGTTATACTGACGGATGATTAACGTATATTCCTCCTGGGGAACATCGGTATCCGCCATCATATCGTTAGCCAGCTTTTGCTTCTGAAAGGGAACTGTTACGTAAATATCTCCTTCCTTTTCATAAACAGCCGTTGGCTTGTATGCTTTCCAAAGCGACTCATTCCTTGATAACTCGGTATCGAAATCAAGGAAATCAAATAAGTGGTAGTTCGTTGGTTTCATCTATTTTATTGATTAAATATCGTTTATTGATTACTATAATTATCATATTAGTTTGAATAATTACCATACTAGTCTAGTTCTAATGATTATTACACTAGTTTATTGATTGCTATACTAGTACATTGATGACTATGTTAATCCATTGATTTGTTTCAATCTTGCTTTATTCTTCCGGCTTTGTACTTAATACTGTCCGCCACTTGAGGGCCGTTATTCTTCCACACATTCTTTTTCCCGGGGCGGTTCGAATCAAAACGTTCAGCGGGACACCAGTTGTTTTCCATTGTATATCCGTCCGTAGCTTCATCCAGATAGATATAAAAAGCCCGGTCATTCGTAGCGTAGGGGGCTTCAATTAAATGTTCGATCCGGTTATTTCGCATGACGGAACCCGGTTGGTTGGAAAGAGTATACAGACCGCCTGCATCGTATAGCCGACGGGCAAAGTGATGTACATAGTTTGCTTCTATCCGGTTGTTGCACATTCCGCTCTCCAGCGATGTCCATCCCCAGCCTACACAAATCCCTGAATAGTTCAGATGGCAGACTTCATTATGAGAAATATCCATGTTTCTGACATATCCGGCGCCGATACCTACACATCCCCAGTCTTCGTTAGTCACATTACTTATGAAATTGTTTCTGATAGTAATATGAGAACATAATTCCCGTACGTCAGCAGGAATAAAAGGGATGTGCGTCTCAAATCCTCCGTCCGGAAATGCACCGACCAGTAAAGCCGTTCCTCCAATATCCGTAAATTGACAATCTTCGACGCTCGATGCTGTAACGGCCCATTCATAATCCAGTCCGGTGGACGATAAATGACGGAAGGTGCAATGCTTGAAATCAATATGCTCGGCACCTCTTACACGTATTGCCGTTTCGGGACGGGTGATCCAGGCTTGGTTCTCCAGTTCCGCTTTTTCCGGAAGCCCCGGTTCCTGTAGTTTATAGGCATCCAATAAAGGAAATCCCCCTTGCAAGGTGACGTGTCCCTGATAAGAAGGACGCATCCAGGAGGTATGCGCAAAAGTAATTCCGTTAAATTGTATATGTTTTACCGGACGGGACAATGTACCGTCTATGGTCACTAAAGTTTCCAAGGTAGGGATAATCACTTCAGCTGTTTCCATATTTTCGCTCGCCTGCGGATAATAGTAAATCGTGCCGGAAGGATATTCCTGGAACCATTCACCGGGTTGGTCCAGCAATTCCAGTGCATTGGTCAGGCAAAAGGAAGAATTTCCTTTCTCTCCTCCGATGACGGGTTGCGGCCAGGGATGCGCAAACTCCAGGTGACTTTCAGGTTCATGGAAGCGAACTACAGCTTGTCCGTCTTTCACGTCTATACTTTTCACGCGCAAAATAGCAATCGCCCAGCGTTGATGGACAATCATTTCCAGTTGACCGGCATTTTGAAGTCTTTCTGAATTTACACTTTGAGAAACGGGGATCGTAATTGTCTGCTCTTCCGGATTGAAGTCAATCATTCGTTCCAATCCTCCGTCAGGAAATTGCGCAGCTCTTTGAACTTTATGACCATTCACCCACATTTGTCGGGTTTCGACTCTTCTATTTCCTATTAGGGGAGCCTCTGCCGACCATATCTTCTGCCTTAGCTTTTCAGGAATTGCCGGATGATTACATCCACGCTTCCACCCCGTAACAGCAACTCCACCACTAATCACAGGATGAGCCCCATCTACTGCACAAATCACTGTTGGAGAATCGGGTGTTCCACTATCTTCCGGACGAAGAAACAGAGAATTACGCTGGGCATAAACACCCTCTTCCAAACGAATATAAATTCCTCCGGCTACTTCCGGCCGATTCAGTCTACGCCATTCACGAGCCTGTTTGATTGCCCGGTTTAATGTATTAAACGGGGCTTCCTTTGTCCCGGGATTCTTATCATTCCCCTGCAAGGATACATAAATTTCTCCCGCAAAAAGCGAGGGAAACCACCCCAAGAAAATAATAAAAGAAAAATAAGTAAAAGTCTTTTTCATGGTACTACCTCAATGTGCTACTTCAATAAAGACGAACACACATCGATTTAGTACTCTATGTAAAGGCAATAGATAGGTTATTCTTACGAATGTTTTACAACATCAAATAAGTTACCGAATAAGACCTATGATAAATTGATAGCAAAAATAACCGCAGACAACGAACTTCAGTAAAGTTCCGAATATAAATCCGAGTAAAGAGCCCACACCTGATTTAAGTGCCTGCGAGAACTCTTTATTTCCTAATAGTTCACCAATCACCGCTCCAAGAAACGGACCGAGAATAATGCCCCAAGGCAAGAAAAGAAGACCGACAAGGGTTCCTATGATACATCCCCAATTACCCCATTTACTACCGCCACTATATTTACTTCCCAGCATCGGAGTGAAATAATCCAATACCTGCAAAACAGCAACAATCAATAGCCATACGATTAATTGTGTCGTAGAATATTGTACCTTATCCGTGAAGTGCAGAATGACCAACCCCACATAAGCAATAGGCGGACCGGGAAGAAACGGCAGAATACAACCAGCTAACCCGGCTATCATACAAAGGGCACTAATTACAATCAAAATAATGTCCAACATAATCTATTTTTTTAGTTCTGCACAAAAATACAGTATCTTTCAGTAAAAACAAGCTAACCCCGAGAATTATTTCCGCCCCTTCACAGCTGTTTCAGAATAGTTTTGCGAAGGCTGCAATTCTTAGTGTGAATGAGTTTTTCCAATACTTTTTTGAGGATGCCTCGTACCCAACAAGAACTTTTACTATCTTTGTGTCGTTAACGCTATTAATAAGCAAGTTATAATATAAGAAATCAGCAGGAGGACAGGAAATGGATCCAATGGAATATATAGTACCCAACAGAAAGCGTTTGCCTTACGGTATGATGAACTTCGCAGTCATCCGCCGCGAAGACTATTATTATGTAGACAAAACCCGCTTCATTCCTATGATAGAGCAGGCAGACCGGTTCTTCTTCTTCATCCGTCCCCGCCGCTTCGGCAAAAGCCTCACGCTGAACGTACTGCAACACTACTACGATGTGCGTACCCGCGATAAGTTCAACGATTTATTCGGCGACCTCTACATCGGGAAGCATCCCACAGCAAACCGCAACAGCTACCTGGTGCTTTACCTCAACTTTTCAGGCATCACCAGCGAACTGAACGATTATCGAAAAGGACTGGATGCACATTGCCAAATCCGCTTCGACTTCTTCTGTGAAGTCTACTCCGACCTTCTACCACACGGCATCAGAGAACGATTGGACGAAAAGGACGGGGCTGTCAACCAACTGGACTATTTGGTTTCGGAGTGCGAACGTGCCGGACAGAAAATGTATCTCTTCATCGACGAATACGACCACTTCACCAACGCCATCCTTTCCGATGCGGAAAGCTTGCACCGCTACACTGATGAAACGCATGGCGAAGGTTATCTGCGTGCTTTCTTCAATAAGGTGAAGGCAGGAACTTATTCCAGCATAGAGCGTTGTTTCATCACCGGCGTAAGCCCCGTAACGATGGATGACCTGACGAGTGGCTTCAACATCGGCACGAACTACTCACTTACACCCCAATTTAACCAAATGATGGGGTTCACCGAAGAAGAAGTGCGCGAAATGCTGACTTACTATTCAACAAACAGCCCTTTCCGCCATACTGTTGACGAACTAATTGAAATAATGAAACCGTGGTACGACAATTATTGCTTCGCACAGGATTGTTACGGTGAAACTACCATGTACAACTCCAACATGGTGCTCTACTTCGTGAAGAATTACATAGATAACGGCAAAGCACCACAAGAAATGATAGAAGATAATATACGTATCGACTATGAAAAGCTGCGTATGCTCATTCGAAAGGATAAGGAGTTTGCACACGATGCTTCCGTCATTCAAACTTTAGTGAGTCAAGGCTATATCACCGGTGAACTGAAGAAAGGTTTCCCTGCCGTCAACATCACCAATCCGGACAATTTTATAAGCCTGCTCTACTATTTCGGAATGTTGACCATTAGCGGAATATATAAAGGAAAGACCAAACTGACCATTCCGAACCTGGTGGTTCAAGAGCAGCTCTACACTTATTTGCTGAATACCTACAACGACGCAGACTTGAATTTCAGCAGCTACGAAAAGAGCGAACTTTCAAGTCAGCTTGCCTATGATGGCAATTGGCAAGCCTATTTCGGCTACATTGCCGACTGCCTGAAACGTTATGCATCCCAGCGTGACAAGCAAAAGGGCGAATTCTTCGTTCACGGCTTCACCTTGGCCATGACTGCGCAAAACCGCTTCTACCGTCCTATCTCCGAGCAAGATACACAAGCGGGTTACGTCGATATTTTCCTTTGTCCCATGTTGGACATATATTCTGACATGAAGCACAGCTACATCGTTGAGTTGAAATACGCCAAATATCGCGATTCTGAAAACCGTGTGGAGGAATTGCGTCAGGAAGCCATCGCCCAAGCCAACCGCTATGCCGATATGGACACAGTGAAACAAGCTATTGGCTCCACGCAACTACACAAGATTGTAGTGGTATATAAAGGTATGGAAATGCGGGTATGCGAAGAGTTATAATGGACATTCTCTTCACCCTTCACTTTCCTTATATTATCCTATCTATAAGCAGTTTATAGGTGAAGGGTGTTCCCTTCACCCATCCTTTCACGTTTTTTCTTTTTCAAATTGTACCTTTCCACAATAAAAGCACTACCTTTGTCAATCATGTATGTAATATACAATATAAAATGAACGACAATAAATTAAAAAACAAAACAGTCCCTTTCAACTACGCCCGCTGCTACAACGAGCAATGTCCGAAAGATAGCAATTGCCTGCGTCGGGTGGCTGCACTTCTCACTACCACTGACACGTCCTACATCAGTATCGTAAACCCAATGTGTATTCCGGCCACCGGCATTGACTGTCCCCACTTCCAAAACGCAGAAAAGATACATGTGGCATGGGGTATCAGCCACCTGCTGGACAACGTACCTTATAAGGACGGAACAAACATCAAGCAACAACTGATCGGACATTTCGGAAAAACGCTTTACTATCGCTTTTATCGCGAAGAACGCTTCCTAAGCCCCGCAGACCAAAACTATATCCGCCAGCTTTTTCACCGGAAAGGTATCACCGAAGAACCGGTCTTTGACAGTTACACGGATGAGTATAATTGGTAAAGCTGCGTTCTAACTAGTTTCCAGCCTGCTGAAACTTTTTGTTTCAAGCACTAGAAACTAAAAGTTTCATACGGTGAAACGATTCGTTTCTCACCGAGAAACAAACTGTTTCACTACGGGAAACCATTCGTTTCAAGGTATGAAACAAAAAATGGAACTAGTTGAAAACAAAAGAAACCCTGATGAAAAGGCAGGTGAAGCTTAGGCCTTCACCCGCTATCACCGATGAACAAAGCGATGCAGAAGATGTTGAAGAGGTGAGAGGAATTTGAAGAGAAAAAGATAAGATATTTATTTCAACCACCTTACCTTCATTAGAGTTAGAACGCACCTTTATTAATTACAGTTTCTTCAGGTATAATTCCTATTTCATCAGGAAGCAGCCATTATATTATTCGCTTGTTTCTATCTTTTTGATGATTCGTGCCGGATTGCCGGCTACGATTGTCATCGCCGGAACATCTTTAGTTACCACGCTACCGGCTCCCACTATCGCTCCATAGCCAATCCTTACCCCTGGAAGTATGGTCGAATTTATGCCAATCCACACCTTGTCTTCAATCACAATCGGACGTCCGTATGTGGCACTGCGGTTATCCGGATCCAGGTCATGATTGATAGTTATCAAGTTGACTTTCGGCCCGATAAATACATCATTACCAATCGTAATACCACCTCGTCCGAAAAACGTGCAGCATTGCTGGATGAAACATCGCTTCCCAATATTGACGGGTTTACCATAATCAATGTAGAGTGGCGGCAGAACGGTGGTGGTTGCATCCAGTTCTTTGTCAAGAATACGTTCCATATATTCATGCACCTCTTCATGCGTACGATAACCCGTGTTCATCTCGGTCGCAGTCTTTATGGTAGCGAAAATGTCCGTAATCAGTTCATCATAACCCGGTTCATCAGGTGAGACCATCTCACCGCTCAAGTCTTTTGCAAAAATATCGTTCATCATTTAATTGTTTTAATTGTATATAGCTATTACTACTGCTTACTCATAATTTATTATTTCAGGTTCTTTCTGAAGAAGTCCTCCAATTTGTCGAAAGGAATCGTACGGTCGTAGAGATCAGTATGGTTCGCTCCGGGGATAATCATCAGTTCTTTATTATCACCTGTCAACTTTTTAAAAGCATCCTCACTGAAATAACGCGAATGGGCATTTTCACCATGAATAAGAAGTACGGGGCGAGAAATCTCATGAATATAAGATAATAGTGGCATATTGATAAAAGACAGCGTCATCGTAGGACTCCATGCACCATTGGAATTGATAGAGCGAACGTGGAAACCACGGTTAGTCTTGTAATAATCGAAATAATCCTTGACGAATTGTGGCTCTTCACCGGTGATGCTGTCAGGCAACCCATGGACACCGGGAGTGATTGTACCACTCTGCGCGTCACGGGTACGGATAACATTCATCATCTCCCTTTTTTTGTTGCGGTCGTCGGCACTATCCTCTGCATCGAAATAACCATTGGCATTCACACGGCTCATATCATACATCGTCGAAGCCACTGTAGCCTTGATACGTGTATCCATAGCAGCAGCATTTAGTCCCATCCCACCGAAACCACAGATACCAATAATCCCGATACGCTCTGCATCCACATTAGGCAATGCTGTGAGAAAATCGACTGCTGCGCTGAAATCTTCGGTATTGATGTCCGGGGACGCCACATGGCGCGGTTCGCCGCCGCTTTCGCCCGTGTAGGAGGGATCGAAAGCCAAAGTCAGAAAGCCGCGCTCGGCCATCGTCTGGGCATAGAGCCCGGAAGATTGTTCCTTCACGGCTCCGAACGGTCCACTTACGGCAACGGCCGGCAACTTGCCGACAACCTCTTTCGGGACATACATATCGGCGGCGAGCGTTACACCGAAGCGATTTACGAAAACCACCTTGCTATGCTCGACCTTGTCGCTCTTCGGGAACGTCTTATCCCACTCCTGTACCAGTTCCAACTGTTTCATATCCATATTCGTTTTTTGGTTTGTCTGTGCAACGGCGGAAAGACCGACAAACGCCAATGCCGCCGCAATTATTCCGATTTTCATAAAACTTAATTTTATTCCGTTTTTATACTTCTCACGATACGAGCCGGATTGCCGGCCACGATTACCCCGGCAGGCAGGTCCTTGGTTACGATGGCTCCGGCTCCCACGACGGCATGCTCGCCGATCGTCACGCCGGGCAATATGACAGCTCCCGCACCTATCCAGACACCGTGCCCGACGACAATGGGTTTGGCATATACGTTACGCCGAACGGCCGGTTGCTCCGGGTGGTTTTCAGTAACGAGCAGCACTCCCGGCCCTATGAACACACCGTCTTCCAGTGTAATACCGCCCCGGTCGAGGAAGGTACAACCGAAATTTATGAACACACCCCTGCCGACACGGGTAAACTTACCGAAGTTGGTATAGAACGGCGGAAACATACGTACCGATTCGTCCAATGGCTGTCCCCAAATACGGCCGAGCAGATCCCTTATCTCTTCCGGTGTATGGTAACCGCTATTGAGTTGAGCCACCAACTTCATCGTCTTCTCGAATTCTGCATAGAGCGACGGATATTCAGGGTCGGTATCGAAAATCAATTCCCCCGCCCTCATTCTTTCCAATATATTCATACGATTCATATTTTTTACAAGGCAAAGTTACACAGGCCCCACTTGCCGGTCAGTATATGAATTACGGAATCTATAACCCGAATTACGGATTTCCCGACTCTCTGTCGTTCGGAATGAAAAGACTCTTTGCGGCTCGACCACACCCCTGTTATGGATCGTATTTATCCCTCGATCCGCAAACATCGAAAACCCGCGATATTCGACTCGCTGTCCCACTCGGGATTTTTCTCCTCAAAAACACCGAAAAATCATCCGATCAGGCAGAATTACCTGCGCTGAACACACAAAATGATTTTTTGGAATACGAATTGCTTGTATTTTTTCAATCGGAATTAGTTATACATATGGAAAATAAACTGCAAACCTGGTTCAAAAGCCACAAAGGAGCCGATTGGGCGATTCTCTATCTGCGTCTGTTCATCGGTACGATCATTCTCCTGCATAACGTAGGCAAAATGCAGGCCTACAATGAAATTATCAACTATTACCCGTCGTGGGGAATATTCGGCAGCGCTTTCATTTTCGTTGCGATCGCCACGATCGAAGTGTTGTGCGCCATTTCGCTCATGCTGGGCTACAAAGTCCGCCTGTCCGCCGCGATCATGGCCGCCAGTCTGCTCATCTCGCTGTTATTCCTCTTCCCCGGCAAAGGATTCGGAACCTCCGAACTGCTGTTCGTCTATCTGGGAATCCAGGTAGCCCTGGTAATTTCGGGCGGCGGAGTCTATTCGCTCGACGCCCTGGCTTCGGCCAAAAGAGCGAAGTCTCAACGAACCCGCAACTCTTCCCGACGAATAGAAGATTCAACAAAAAAATAATTTCGTATCTTTGCGCCTACCAATCTCCTAAAATGTAATAAGTATGAAACTGAAACTATGGCTTCTTTTACTGCCGTTGCTTGGTATGTCGGTTGCCGTATCCGCACAGTCGTCTCTTCCCCGCAAGGTATCCGACGTTACGTTACTCGATCTGAACGGCGACCCTACGCAGCTCCCTTACTGGGGTGAGAAAAACCTGATGATCTTCTATATCGACCCCGACCACCACAAACAGAACGAGGATTTCACAACGGATATGGAGGAAAATCACCGGGTGGAAGGCGAAAACCTGTTCGGTTTCGGGGTAATGAACCTGAAAGACGCTCCGATGATTCCCAACGGTATGGCTCGCAACATGGCTCGCAAACGCACAGCCTCCAACGGCGCTACGGTACTGGCCGATCAAAACAATACCCTGCGCGATGCCTGGCAATTGGGCGACTGCAACAATATGTTCGTCCTGCTGCTGGTCAGCAAGGAGGGCGACCTGGTGTTTATGCGCAAGGGTCCTCTCTCCGATGCCGATAAAAAAGAGTTTTATCAAGTCGTACAGAAGTACAGATAAGACTTCTCCATGTCGAAATTCCTGACGGTCTTTTGCGGATTGCTACTCTTCGCATCGCCTCTGTATGCACAAGATAATAAGGTGTATATCGGAGAAAACGATACGATTCGGTATAGTTACACCCCGTTGCAGACGGATTCGATCCCTGCATCACAGCCGTCGGACACCCTGGCCGCCGCCCCGAAGAAAAAATCGTTCTGGCGGCGGCTTATCGATTACTTCGGAGAGTCGAGCACGGACAAAACTTTCGAAAAAAAGATCGACTTCACCTTCATCGGAGGGCCGAGTTATTCGAAAGACACTCAATTCAGCCTCGCGGTTATGGCTGCAGGTCTTTACCGCCTTGACCGCACGGATTCACTGACACCGCCGTCGGACATCACGGCATTCATCACGGGCGGTACGACAGGATTCTACATGGTGGGAATCAACGGTAACAACATATTCAGCCACAATCGCCACCGAATTTCGTACAAGCTCTCCTTCTACTCGCAGCCGACCGACTACTGGGGTATCGGCTATTCGGCCGGAGCGAATAATCCCAAAGGGTCGTACGTCGAAAAACGCTACGATGTGGACGTAAGATACCTCTATCAGGTCGTACCCAATATGTTCATCGGCGCCTCTGTCAATTTCCGCAACAGCCGGGGCATCAAGTTCACCCGGCCGGAATATATCGAGGGCCAAAACCCGGAGAACACGACTACGGGCATCGGTGCGATCGTGGAGTACGATACAAGGGATTTCATTCCAAATCCCTACAAGGGACTTTATTTAAGTCTGAAGGGAACCTGGCGGCCGGATTTTCTCGGGTCGAACGCCAAATCGCTCTGGCAGGCGATATTCACGGCGAACAGTTATCATCGGGTATGGAAAGGCGGTATCGTAGCCACCGAGCTGTACGGCGAATTCAATGCCTCGGGCACACCCTGGCTGATGAAAGCCCGCCTGGGTGGTTCGAAGCGTATGCGCGGCTACTACGAAGGACAATACAACGACAACGATATGATTACCCTCCAGGTCGAACTCCGGCAGAATATCTGGCGACGTATCGGCTGTGTCGTATGGGGCGGTGCGGGTAACGTATTTCCCTCGTTCGAAAAGTTCAAATGGGGGTACACCCTCCCCAACTACGGCATAGGCCTGCGGTGGGAATTCAAAAAACGGATCAATATCCGAGTAGATTACGGATTCGGCAAGCACACGAGCGGATTCCTGTTCAATATCAACGAAGCGTTCTGAAAGATATGGCAGTTCACGAAAAAAAAGAGAGTTTCAAGGAGCATAACGACAGAGGGTCCATCCTGCTGGCGTTCTACTTCGTTCTCACGCTGCTTATCCCCAACCTCGTATTACTATATACGGAGCCGTACTCCATCTGGTCGGCCGAAGCATCGCTCTTTATCCCGATGGGTTTCTACCTGATGTGGAGCGCCGTGCTGAAACGCTCCGGCATCATGATCTGGCTGGCCTTTCCGCTCGTCGTCCTCGCCGCCTTCCAAATCGTACTGCTCTACCTGTTCGGCAATTCGATCATCGCAACGGATATGTTCACCAACCTGCTGACGACCAATCCGGAAGAGGCTGGCGAGCTGCTCTCAAACATCTATCCATCGATCATCATCGTCTGCGCCATCTATCTGCCGCTACTCTGGTTCGCCTCACGCGACATCGGACAAAGGCACTGTCTTTCGAAAACAGCCCGCAAGAATATCGCCCTGATCGGACTCTCGTCCTTCATTCTCGGAGGGTTGTTCCTGGCCCCGGCCTATAAAGTGAGCGAAGACAAGCGGGTATTGAAAACCGACATTTTTCCGGTCAATGTTTTCTATAATATCGGTCTTTGCGGTTCGGAGTTTCGCAAGATGTACCGTTTCGAACACACCTCGGAGGATTTCACATACCATGCACGGCGCACGGCCGAGGCTTCCAAACGCGAGATTTACGTCTATGTAATCGGAGAAGCATCCCGAGCCGCCAACTGGCAACTGTACGGTTACCACAGGGAAACGAATCCCTGTCTGACCCGCACAGAGGGTCTGGTCGTATTCCGGAATACAGTCACACAGAGCAATACCACGCACAAAAGTGTGCCCTTGATTCTTTCGTCGGTAAAAACCGATCAACACGAAGAACTATACCGTCGCAAGGGGCTTCCGGCACTCTTCAAGGAGACTGGTTTCAAAACCTGGTTTCTTTCCAACCAGCGCCCCCAGGGAGCCATGATCGACAAGTTGGCCAAGGATGCAGACAGCCTGGTGTACCTTCCGGAGCCACGTTACGATATGCAACTGCTGGAAGCGATGAAACGGGTTATCGCCGAAGACCCGGAGCACGACCTGCTCATCATCCTGCACTGTTACGGCTCTCATTTCACCTATCACCAACGATACCCCCGTGAATTCGCCCGCTTCCTGCCGGACGACAACGTGGCCATCAACCGAAAGAACGTCGAGAAACTCGTCAATGCCTACGACAATTCGATCTACTATACGGACCACTTCCTCTCGCAGACGATCGAATATCTCCGCTCGCTCGAAAACGACTGCTCGGCGCTGCTCTACTGTGCCGATCACGGCGAAGATATTCTCGACGACGAACGGGAGCGCTTCTTGCACGCCTCCCCTACGACGACTTTTTATCAGCTCTATGTCGCCAATCTGGGATGGTTTTCGCCGGAATATCGACGGGAATTCCCGGAAAAAGTCGAAGCGGCCCGCAACAACGAATCCGCACCGGCCACAACCCACTCCATGTTTCAAAGCATGGCCGATATCGCTTCGATCGAAGGCGACTTCATCGATCCGGCCTACTCGTTGGTCAGTCCGACATTCGACTACCGGGCACCGCGCCGCTATCTGAACGATCACAACCTGGCCGTTCCTTTCCCGAAAACCGGCCTGTCGGATGAAGACCTCGAAAATTTCCGCCGGCACGGTATCGATTTAAGCTACTAAAAAACAGACGCAATCTTTTCGATATTCCGGAGATTCCTCTGTATCGCATACCGAATTTTCTGCCGGTTACGGTCTGCTCCTGTTCGAACAGTGAAGAATTATATAAATTATATGTTATTATGGGAATGCAGCACGCCAAATTTCCTCAAACAGGGGGGGGGAGGTTAGCATTACAAACACGGTCACAGGCCAAATAATCGGATAGTACATCGAAAGATATAATTGCCAAGGTACACCCATAACAAAGGGCCGCATGTATCCCATGCGACCCTTCATTTTCAAAAAAGTAATAAACTTATTTCGAAGCTTCGACGGAAACCTTCCGGAACTCCTTCATCAGCTTGCTCAATTCCAGAGCGGCCTTGCGTGCGCGGGTTCCGGCTGCCTTGTTTCCTTTTTCTACCTGAGCGTTGGCATTACTTACGAATACTTCGTATTCGGCATTGATTTTTTCAACTAAATTTTTCATAATACGTATAATAATTTGGATGTATGTCGCAAAGATACGAAAAAATTTCAATTTCCAATTTTTTCGCCCCCAAAAGCAACGCAACCATAAAATAGCCTGAAAAACCGTACTGAGCCGGATTATCCCCATATATGGGGATGTCCGTTCCTGAAATATTTCCCTATCTTTGCCCCGTAATTTCTGCAAAAGAACATGCGTTTATCGGATTTGAAAACAGGCCAGTCGGCCACGATTCTCAAAGTACTCGGACATGGCGGATTCCGCCGCCGAATTATGGAAATGGGGTTCGTACGCGGCAAAAAAGTCGAAGTGGTTCTCAATGCCCCGCTGCGCGACCCGATCGTTTACAAAATCATGGACTACGAGGTTTCGCTGCGCCGCAGCGAAGCCCACATGGTCGTAGTTATCACCAACGAAGAGGCCGAAGGCCTGATAAGCGAAGAATATAACGGAACACGCGAAGGCGACCAGCTCCATGAGGTCATCGCCCAAAGCTCAAAGCGGATCAACGTCGCACTGGTGGGTAACCCGAACAGCGGCAAAACCTCGCTGTTCAACGCTATTTCGGGCGGTCACGAACACGTCGGCAACTACAGCGGCGTCACGGTGGACGCCAAACGGGGACACTGCACCTACAGAGGCTATCGTTTCGAAATCACCGACCTGCCGGGCACCTACGCACTTACGGCTTACTCGCCCGAGGAACTTTACGTACGCCGCCATTTGGCCGAACATACGCCGGACGTAATTATCAATGCCGTCGTAGCTTCGAACCTGGAACGCAACCTCTACCTCACTACCGAACTCATCGACCTGAATCCCCGAGTGGTTGTAGCGCTCAATATGTACGACGAGCTGGAAGCGAGCGGCGCCGAACTCGACTACGACAGTCTGGGACGAATGCTGGGTGTGCCGATGGTGCCGGTCGTCGCCCGTCATGGACGGGGTATCGAAGCCCTGCTGGACACGGTGATCGCCGTCTATGAGAACGAGGACGACCGTGTGCGTCACATTCACATCAACCAGGGACCGGTTATCGAGGAGAGCCTGCGGACAATCACGGGAGCATTGAAGGAATCCGGAGAGTTGCCCCCGCAATTCCCGCCGCGTTATATCGCAATGAAACTACTTGAGGAAGATAGTTATATAAAGGATCAACTGAAGCATCACCCGAAATACCCCGAATGGGAGGAAGCGAGCAAACGGGAAGCGCAGCGGATCAAGAACCTGCTGGATGAAGACATCGAAACGGCCTTTGCCGATCAGAAATACGGATTCATCTCCGGAGCTCTGCGGGAAACCTACACCCCGGGAAAGAAGGAACAGACACAAGTGACGAAAATCATCGACGCTTTCGTGACCCACAAGCTCTGGGGCTTTCCGATCTTTTTCTTCCTGATGTGGCTGATGTTTTACTGCACGTTCAACTTGGGAGCCTATCCCCAGGAGTGGATCGAGCAACTGGTGGGACTGATCGGTCAGGGCGTGGATGCCTGGATGCCGGACGGAGCGTTGAAAGACCTGCTCGTGGACGGCGTAATCGGCGGCGTGGGAAGCGTCATCGTCTTCCTGCCGAATATCATGATCCTATACCTGTTCATCGCTTTCATGGAGGATTCGGGCTACCTGGCTCGCGCAGCCTTCATCATGGACCGGATCATGCACCGCATAGGGCTGCACGGCAAGTCGTTCATTCCACTCATCATGGGTTTCGGCTGCAACGTACCGGCCATCATGGCCACGCGCACGATCGAAAGCCGCAGCAGCCGGCTCATCACCGTACTGCTCGTCCCCTTCATGTCGTGCAGCGCCCGCATTCCCATCTATATCCTGCTGATCGGCACATTCTTCGCTGCCTATGCCAGCTGGGTGATGCTCGGACTGTATCTGCTGGGAATCGTCGTGGCTGTCATCACGGCCCGGCTGATGCGCCGTTATCTGTTCAAGAAGGACGAAACGCCGTTCGTCATGGAGCTGCCGCCCTATCGGGTCCCGACAATGCGGGCTACGCTGTCGCACATGTGGGATCGCTGCGCGCAATACTTGCGCAAGATGGGCGGGCTGATTCTAATCGCTTCGGTGGCGGTCTGGTTCTTGAGTTATTATCCGACGCCGGACGCAGCCGCCCCGGCAGAAACTATGGAGGAACATTATGAAAACTCCTACCTGGGACAGGTCGGCCAGGCATGTTCGCCCGTATTCGAACCGCTCGGCCTGAACTGGAAAGCCAGCATCGCCATTCTCACGGGCCTGCCGGCCAAAGAGATCGTCGTCAGCACGCTCGGCGTGCTCTATTCGGAACAGGGCGACGCCCCGGAAGCCGAACTCGACTCTCCGACCCTCTCCCAGCGGCTGGTCGCAAGCGGGGATTTCACCCCGGCATCGGCCCTCGCCTTTCTGGTCTTCATCCTGCTTTACCTGCCATGTATCGCCACGATCGTAGCGATCGCCGCAGAGATCGGCTGGCGCTGGGCCTGTATTTCGGTACTCTACAATACGGCTTTGGCATGGATAATGGCTTATCTGACGTATCACCTTTTCTCCTGGTTATAATATGACGGACTGGCAAAATATCGCTGTAATAGGGATCGGCATCCTCGTCCTCGGATTCAGCGTCCGCTGGATTGTACGGATTGTCCGACATCGAGAGGATGTCGGATGTTCGTGTTGCTCGAAAACCGAATGTCCGCATTGCAAGTCCCGGCACCCGAACAAGGGGTGTTGTTCCTAAAAACAGCGCTGTAATCTTTCTTCCGATTACAGCGCTGTTTTATTCCCCCAAAAAAATCAAAATCGCATCTATACTGGCAAGTAAATACCTTTCAATGTATCCCTTATCCGACGGCCGTTTATTTACACCTTGCGACCTCGTTTATAATTTGGCCTCTTTCCTAAACCCTCTCTGAAGAGAGTGGAGTTGCCTGCTCCCAAAAACATTAAATTATATAACGACTGCTCGCAGATTCCAGCAGGAACCCTCGGTCCTGCGGGTCGTTATCCGATGCCAAATTCCACCCGAACCCTCTCTTGGGCCGATTTTCGACTTTTCCTCGAAGCATATCGGTCAATTCCGGGGCAACTCAGGTCAGGGTATTGAAATATACGATTAGCTATTTTCCCCTAAATAATTTGGAATTTTGTTATTTTTCATTTAATTTAGAGATAGCAAAATGCGGAAAATAGAGCTGAAAATATCGAAATTAACCCTCCCATCAAAAAACTGGCCCGATTTTCCGATGCAGGATTACAACCCTTCTGCAATATTTGCAACAACTCCCGCAGTCGTGCTGCGGGAGTTGGTATTGTTACATAAGCCCCGACCGGGGCCGCGTCGTAGAGTTCTACAACGCGAACAGAATGAATATCTGAGCTGTAAGTACCCGCAGGAACATCACGACGGGATAAACCGTCGAATAGCTCAAGGCCGGCATATCGTTGCCTGCCGTGCCATTGGCATAAGCCAGTGCCGGAGGATCGGTCATACTACCGGCCATAAGTCCCATGAGCGTATAATAATTCATCTTCAGCCGGGCGCGGGCGAAAATACCGACCAGCAACAACGGGATCACCGTAATCAGCGCACCGTATCCGATCCAGCGGTAACCGCCGCCAACGATCGCATCGATGAACCCGTCGCCGGCTCCCAGACCGACTGCCGCCAGGAAGAGCGCAATGCCCACTTCGCGCAACATCAAGTTGGCACTCATGGTAGTATAGGTCACCAAATGGAACCGGGGACCGAAGCGGCCGAGCAACAGCGCCACGATCAACGGACCACCTGCCAAACCCAGCTTAACGGGCTGCGGCACGTTCAACAACGGAATGGAACCCAACAGAACACCGAGCGCGATACCGACGAAGATCGTCACCAGATTCGGCTCACGGAGTTTTTTGAGCGAATTACCCAATACGGCGGCGACCTTCTCGATCGCATTCTCCGGCCCCACGACCATCACGCGATCGCCGATCTGAAGCTGCATTCCCTGATAGGGAATCAGATCGACTCCGGCACGATTGACACGCGTAATGTTGATGCCGTAGCGGGTTCTCAAGCGAAGATCGGCGAAAGTCTTGCCGTTGATCTCCGGCTTGGTAATCAGAATACGACGCGAAACCAGCTTCGAATCCGGCGTATCCCACTCTTTCTCCCCCATTTCGATCCGATTACCGATGAAAGCCGTCACCGCTTCGCAATCTTCGGATGCACAGACGACCAATACCTTATCCCCGAGCGAAATAATACTGTTGCTGTCCGCCAATACGATCGTACCGTCGGGATGAGCGATCCGGGAAATAACGAATTTCCGATTGATCAACTCATTGACATAGGAGATATCGTGTCCGCTCAACATCTTGTTCGTACACTCGATCGAAACGATTTCGGCCATCTTGTGTTCTGCGGAAATCGCAGCGAGCGCCTCATCCTCCTTCTCGAATTTCACCCGCAGAGCATAACGGATGAAGATCATCGAGAAAATGATACCGATCACGCCCAGCGGATAAGCTACGGCATAGCCCAGGGCAATACTGGGGTCTTCGACTCCCGAAGCGTCCGCATAAGCCTGCTGTGCTGCACCCAGTCCCGGCGTGTTGGTCACCGCACCCGAAAGGATGCCGACCATCGTGGGAATCGGCGTACCCGATACCAGATGAATCACGTACGCCACGCCTACCCCGAGCAAAACGATCGTCGAAGCCAGGCAGACGAGCGTCAGCCCGCCATGCTTGAACGAAGCGAAGAAACCCGGGCCGACCTGCATACCGATTGAAAAAACAAAAAGGATCAGACCGAACTCCTGGATGAAATGACGTACTTCGGCCGGGATTCCCATACCGAAATGCGCGGCGATGATGCCGACGAACAAAATCCAGGTGATACCGAGCGAGATACCGCAAACCTTGACTTTGCCCAACAGAATACCTGCGGTAATCACCAATGCGAGCGTGAATACGGTGTGGGCTATCCCGCCACCGACAAATAAAGAGTAGAGCCAATCCATACCATTGATTTTAATAAAATGGCGCGAAACATACCGCGCATTGCGTCCGGAACGGACATCGCCGCATCCGAGCGTTACGCTTCCGCCCGAAAAAATTTTTGCAAAGGTAATCCTTTTTCCGGAAGACAAAAAATCAGTAGAGGAATTTCTCGATCACCGGCAGCAGCAGGGCCGTCATGATCCCCATCAGTGCCATAGCCAAACCGCTGAGCGCCCCTTCCAGCGCACCGATTTCGATCGCACGGGCCGTTCCGATGCCATGCGCCGCAGACCCCAGCGCGAATCCCTGTGCCATAGGATCCGTGACCCCGCAACGCCGAAGCAGCCAGGGACCGACGAGACTGCCGAAAATACCGACACAAAAGACGACGACCGAGGTGATCGTAATGATGCCGCCGAGCGGTTCCGCAACCGATACGGCGATCGGCACCGTCACGGATTTCGGAGCAAGCGAAGTTTGCAAAATCCGATCCGCCCCCAGCATACGCGCCAGATAAACCACACTAAGAACTCCGACCACGCAGCCGACGACGACCGACACGAGAATCGGAAGCAACCGTCCCCGCATATGCTCGAGTTGTTCGTACATCAGATAACCCAGAGCCACGACCGAAAGTCCCAGTCCGAAATTGAGCAACTCGGTCGAACGGCGGTAATGCTCGTAACCGATACCGAAAAGTTTCAGATAAAGGATCATCGCCACGAAACCGAGCAGCACGGGGTGCAGCAGGGCGAACTTGGTTCGACTGTATAACGCACTCCCCAGGCAATAAAAGCCGACCGTGAGGGTCAGCAACACCAGATCCGATCCGACGAACTGCTCCATCACGCCTTTTTATTCAGTTTTTGAAAAACCCTTCCGACGCAGACCAGCACCAACATCGTACTCACTCCGCCCGAAATAACGATCGCCCAAAAATTATCGAGCAGGACTTCGTAGGATACCATCAACCCCACCCCGTACGGGATGAAAAACAGGGCCATAGCGCCCAGCAGAAAACGAGCGGCGGGCCGGATCATCTCCGCATCCACGATATGCAGGCAGAGAGAAGCGAACAGCAGGATCATACCGACGATACTCCCCGGCAGATACCCGCCGATAAGCAGACTGACGCCGTTCCCCAGCGCCCAGCAAAAAAGAATATAGAAAAGTCCTGCCAGCACGTGGCAAAGATACGAATAAGCCGAGCGCAAAAGCAAATTTTATTTGCATTTTGCCGAG